>Ga0302275_10005776_pt1 | contig 11867 bp, 11 predicted proteins | sample III_Bog_N2_2_FD_200229 | JGI IMG/M metagenome (GOLD analysis project Ga0302275, IMG submission 200229) | Peat permafrost microbial communities from Stordalen Mire near Abisko, Sweden - III_Bog_N2_2 | ecosystem: Environmental > Terrestrial > Soil > Wetlands > Peat | place: Sweden: Abisko...
GCACGGCTGCCTGGTCGCAGGCCTTCACGCAATCCTACTCGAATAGCATCACTGCGGTTTACGATGGAGATGTGACGTATTCTCAGAGCACGTCCAACTCGCAGAATCTCGAGCTAAGCGATAACTCCGATTAAACGACCATCTTGTCCGACCGATCGAACGCTTTGGCCGGTGGCCCACTGATTCCGAGATCAGGAACTGTGCCCCGTTCATCGCGGCTTTAAAGCGATGAGCGGGTCTTCGGACAGGGTCGCGGTGGGGTTACGATAGCACCATGCCATGGAGCAGCTTCAGGCAGGTGGCCCGCTCATCGATTTTAATACCTTCAATCGTAGCCAAGATGGAAGGCTGTGCCCCGTTCATCGCGGTTTTATCGCGATGAACGGGCTGCGAAGTCTCGCCGTCCACTCTGACTCGATGTCAGCCGCTCCTCGAACACCGGTGGCGCATTGGTTGAAACTGCTCCATTGGTAGTCGCCGGGAGATGCAACCGTACTGCATGGGTCTGTCTTAGGCCGGCCACGATCTGACCTCAAGACCCGCTCATCGCGATGAGACCGCGATGAACGGGGCACAGCTTCTCATGGCAAGGTGTGGTTCTTCGGGGCTGATGAACGGACCACCTGCCGGCGAGGACGCCGCCAGTACAGCCGACCAGGAGGTCGGCGCTACAGAGCGTCAATGCGGAGGTGAGGAATGCTGGCTAAAGATTCGCGACAGCGGACACGAGGTCCTTCGGAAGAATCGCCTTGCTCATAAGCGTGAAGGCATGGCCTTTCCTGGTGGCAACTTCCATGAGACGACTCGCGGCTGCATTTCCAGAAAAGAGCAGAATTTTGCATTTTGGATAGGCAGTCTTGAACTTGATTGCCAACTCGATGCCGTTCATTTCGGGCATGAACACATCGGAAATCAAGATGTTTGGGCAACAAGACTCCGCAGCCTGCATCACCTTTTCGGGGTCCGTGAAAGCGGTCGCCTGAAAGCCGGACGCATTCAGAATTGCGGAAATCATCGATGCGGTTCCCGGCTCATCGTCCACTACGAAGACAGTTTGAGAGGGGTTTTCTGTCATGGCGGAATTCTACTCCATCCCGCCGGGCGGTCCCCTGAGCGCCAACAATCGCGGCCGGGCGCCGCAGCCTTTTCGCGGCCTTTGCCGGGTGCTCCAGGTCTGGATTTTTAGACCTGGGATCGCACAGCCCTCGACCGCCAGGATCAGGTTACCCAAGCAGCTTCCTGTTCCGCAGGGTTGGAGCAAGAGGAGTTCCCAGGCCTCAGAATCGCCTTTGGGGACCGGGGATGGAATCGCCGGCGGACTTTCTTATTTCAACTGCCGAATCCGCTCCTCGAGGAATTGCCGCTCTGGTTCCTGTTGGGTCAGCGCCGGAGCTTTCTCATACGAGGACCGAGCCTCCGCTGTCCTGCCGATCCTGCGGTACATATCGGCACGGGCTGAGTGCACCAGGGAGTAACTCGCCAATTCGCCCAGTTCCAACACCGCGTCGATATGCGCCAGACCGGCATCTGGACCATCACGCATGGCAATCGCCACGGCACGATTTAGATGGACAACCGGCGAAGGCTGAATTCGTACTAGGGCCTGGCCCGAAGCGGAATCGATGTGGGGTCGCTCTTCCATCGGACGACCCGATTGTTCTGGAAATAGACCTCCGACCCGCCATACTCGAACTTGTCCGCTGAGAATGCCGTCGGCGTTCCTTGCACCACCAGCACCAGATCTTTTGAAGAGCCCACCGTAAAACAATCTAGACTGGTGTCCACCGCGGATTCTGGCCAGAGCTTCACCCGAATCGGCGAAGAGACAGGGTCGATTCGCCAGCCAACGACGCTGTTGTCTTTGAAATAAAGCTCCGACCGGCCGTAGACGAGCTTCTCGTCTGACTGCGCCGTGGGAGGTCCTTGCTGCGCCAGCACTTCTTCTTTTGTTGAACCGACCGTAATGAACGAGTAGATTTTGCGCGGCTTGGCTGGAATTCTGGGCTGCGGCGGCCTGGCCGCTTGCGCCGGCGGTCTCTCCACCGGCTCTACTTCGGCTCCAGGCTCAATCTCCGCTGCTTGTGGCAACGACTCCGGCGGAGGCTTGCGCGGGTCCAAACTCCGCAAGTCCCGCTCAATGGCTTCCATGAACCTCGCCCGCGGCGCCGCAAGCGCTTTCAGCGCATTCATCTTGCTCGAAGCAAGCACATTATTTGCTTCGTCGCTGGTGGGCGTGGGCACATCGAAGGCAATCCAGAGGTATCTGCAAAGCAGAATCGCGAACGCCAAAACGACAAATTTGAAAAGGGTCTTGAGCGCCGGGAAGATCCACCGGGACGGGCCTCGCACTGGGGCGGCGTACGGGGCGGTCTCGCCACCACCGGGCGGTTCCGGTGCTGCTCCCCGCGGTGAGAATGGACTCTCGGGCGTAGCTTCTTGCGCGGCATGCCTCTTCTTTGGCGCGCCTCCGCTCTTCGAGGACGGAGATGACAGAAGCACATAGGCCGAATTCACAGCCTTGAGCTTTGCCTCCGCGGCCTCCTTCAAGGCAGGGTCGTCCTGAAAACGGTCCGGATGCCAAACCTTGACCAGGAGACGGTATGCTGCCTTGATCTCTTTCTCTGTCGCATCCGCGCCCAGTTCCAAAACGCGAAGTGCAGCGCACCGGGGGCACAACGCGCCGTCGTCCTCTACCGGATTTCCGCAAAAGCAAATCATCGTCTCGCGCGAAAGCCCTCGCCCTTCCGTCTTGACTCAGGAGAAGCCCCAATTATAGAAGAGCCCCTCAATTCGAGCGCGTGATGCTGCTTCCCGCATTTATCCCACGCTCATTCATCGGCAACACAGACGCCAATTTGAAGAGATAGCACTGGAAGGTGCACGACGCAATCACTCTTGTGTGTCAAGGCTCTTGAGGCCGATCCCCAACTGCTGGCACTTCTTGTAGAGGTGGCTCCGTTCCAAACCCAGCGCTTTTGCAGTTTGGGTAATGTGACGGCTGTGCCGCTCCAGCTCCTTGAGCACCTCGGCTCGTTCAAAGGCCAAAACCCTCCCGGCGAGCGGTCCTGTTTCGTCCATAGCGGAGGCGCTGGCAACTTTTCGCGAAGAGTGTGGCGCAGGCAGGGCTAGCTGGACAGCTTCGGCATCGACCACAGTTCCGGCCAGCAGCAACAGCCTCTCGACTACGTTGCGCAGCTCGCGAATATTGCCTGGCCAGGCGTATTGCTTGAGCGCTTCAATAGCGGAATCGGCAAAGGGCACGGGCTTCCAGCCGTTCTGCGCGCTTACCTGGCGGGCGAAGTGATCGACCAGCGCTGGCAAATCCTCAGTGCGCTGGCGCAGCGGGGGCAGTTCGACGGGAAATACCACGACGCGATGATAGAGATCGCGCCGGAAGCCGCCGGATTCAACCAATTGCTCAAGGTTGCGGTGCGTCGCCACCACCACGCGCACATTCACGCTGATGGGTTTGTCCGCGCCGATGCGTTCCACCTCACCCTCTTCAAGCACGCGCAACAGCTTGGCCTGCATGGTGGCAGGCATGTCGCCAATCTCATCGAGGAAAAGCGTGCCGCGGTGCGCCTGCTCGAATTTGCCTGTGTGCCGCTGCGCAGCGCCGGTAAAGGAGCCTTTCTCATGCCCGAAGAGTTCGCTCTCAATCAGTTCGGACGGAACCGCCGCGCAGTTCAATGTCACAAAAGGCCCCGCGGCGCGGTTGCTCTTCTCGTGCAACGTGCGCGCCACCAATTCCTTTCCCGTCCCGGTTTCGCCGTAGATGCAGATGCGCGATTCGCTGGCTGCCACGCGCTCAATCTGCGCCATCACGCGGCGCATGGTTTCGCCGCTAAACACCAGTGTGTGCTTGCCCACGCGGCTGCGCAGATCCTCATTTTCGGTTTCGAGGCGGGTGAGCTTCAGCGCGTTTTCGACGGTGACCAGCAGCTTTTCAGTCGACAGCGGCTTCTCAAGAAAATCCAGCGCGCCCAGCCGCGTGGCGCGCACCGCCATCTCGATATGCGCCTGCCCGCTCATCATCACCACGGGAGCGGCCACGCCGGCGATCTTTAGATCTTCAAGCAGCGCCAGCCCGTCGCGTCGGGGCATTACCACGTCGCTAAGGATGAGGTCGAAGGGCTGGGTGCGGGCGAGTTCGAGCGCGCGTGCGGCGTTGTCGCAGACCACAGCTTCGTGGCCGGCAAGGCGAAAGGCGCGGGAGAGCGAAGCCAGTGTGTTGGCCTCGTCATCGACAATGAGAATCTTTGCTTTGGCGGTCATAATCTGGCCTCGCTCGCCTTTGGAAGGGTAATCACAAACGTAGCGCCACCGCCCACCCGGCTTTCCACCGCGATGGAGCCGCCGTGGTCGGCGACCACCGATTGGACAATCGCCAGGCCAAGGCCAGTGCCATGCTGCTTGGTTGTGTAATAAGGCGTGAACAGCCGCTCGCACTCCTCCGGCGTCATTCCCTGGCCTGTATCGGCGACGCGCAGTTCCACTGTTTCACCCTTTGGTTGAGCGCTGAGAGTAAGCGTCCCGCCCTCCGGCATGGCGTCCATGGCATTGAGGACAAGATTGCTCAGCGCGCGGTGCAGCAATTCTGGATCGGCATCCAGCGGCATAGGCTTAGCGGAGAGTTGAACGTCGAAGCGGATCTTCGCGGTACCCGCGTCGCTAGAAGCCTCGTAGAGCGATCGCACGCGCTCGATTGCATCCCTGACATCGATGCGCTCCAACTCGGGCTTGGGCATCTTGCTGAAGTCGCTGAAGCGGCCAATGATGGCTTTCAGGTTTGCGATTTCCATGCTCAGCGTCTGCGTGCTCTCTTGGAAGACCTCGTCGAATTCGTCCTCCGGCAGTTGGCGCGCTCGTACCAGGTTCTCGACGGTCAGTTGCAATGGAAAGAGCGGATTCTTGAGTTCGTGCGCAAGGCGGCGAGCAAGTTCGCGCCACGCCGCTACTCGCTCGGTCTGCACCAGGCGCTCGCGCTGGCCCACCAGTTGCCCCGTCATGTGATTGAAACTGCGCGCCAGCACGCCCACCTCATCGCGCCCGCGCTCCGGCACGCGCGCCTCCCAGTTGCCGCCAGCCACCTCTTCAGCCGCGCGCGCCAGTTGCTCGATGGGCCTCGATACGCGCGCCGCAATCCACAGGCTGCACACAATCGCAAAGAGAATGCCCCCAGCCGCCACTCCATAAGCAATGGCGCGGATGTGCTGCTGCGCCTCGACCATGCCGCCACGGGAGATGGTTACGATGAGAACGGCCAACACGGTTCCGTCGTCGCTCTTGAGGGGAATCGCTGTGGCGCTCACGCTGTCTTCGCGGCGGTCGGTGATGTAGAGAATGCCGCTGGCCGGCTGTCCGCTGTGACGGGCGGCATCGATCAGAGATTGATATCGGGCCGCGCCGGCTACTCCGCCGTTGGCTCCCAACAAATGTGTGGGATCAAATGGGACAGGGCTCGATGCAGCAGTTGAAGGAGCTGCGTCAGTCACCGACACTGCTGGATTTTGAATCAAGCCGGTGTCGCTGTACAAGCTGATTTGCATCCCAGACGCCATGGGCATATCGGACAGGAAGCTCTGGTCGAGCCGCTTGCCGCCGATCAGCCGGACGGGCTGCCCGGCTGGCGATTCGTTGCGGCGGACGGCCCGCACGGCAAAGATGCCCAGCGCCGCTGTGCCGTCGGAGAGATCTTCGCGCTTGAGAAAGGCCGTCTGTGGCGCTGCAACAGCAGGTTCAGCATAACCAAACCGCGCAGGCCACTGTGCCGAGCTGACGATCTTTCCATCTGCGCCGACAATCTCAAGAAAATCCAGTTGAGCGTCCTGCGCCAGTGTCTGTGCCTCATTCAGATACGGCGAGGCATCGCCAGTCTGGGCCAGCTCAAAGGCCATGCTCCGCAGGTGTTCGCTGGCAGCCATGCGGTCCACCGCCGATGCTACCTCGGCGGAGCGATGCTGGAACTCGCGCTGAAACTGGCTGACGAAGAGCGCGGTCTCCTCCTGGTCGTGCCGCTCAAAGACCTGTCGAATGCGGACGAGAACTGTCCACGCCACCGCAGCCACGGCGGCCGCTACGGTGAGCGAAAAGAGCAACAGCAGCTTTTGGCGCAGGCTCATGGCGCATCCTCAAGCGAAGCGTCGGCCAGCAACGGTGTGCCATCCGGGCTCAATCGCAAATCGCGCACGCGGCCACCCACTGCATAGGCGCGGGGAAGATAGAGCAGCGGAATCAGCGTGTTGGTCTCAAGGAATTCATGCTCCACGCGAAAGAGGCCGGCAGGGGTGTTTTCGAGCACCGGGTTTGCTACGCCCACGCCGCGCAGCAGCGACTCCAGCGCGGCCTGCGGCTGGTTCGACTCCAGCGGCAGCCTCAGCAACACAAGATCGTCATGCTGCTGCTTTCCCGTTCCGGTCACCTGCACGTTGAATCCCGCCTCACGCAGATTGAGCGCGATGCGCTGCGCCGCCAACTGCATCGCCGCGCCGCCGTCTGTGCTGAGCGTCAGTGGCGGAGGCGTGAGCCCACCGCGCAGTTCGCGAGCTTTATTCACGTCGCGGTCGGCGGGAAAGAGAAACGCGTAGCCGGTGAGCGCCGAGGGCAGCAGACTGGCAGTGATCTCGCCCTGCTTTTGAAAGATGACGTTCGAGATCGCGCTGCGATCGACGGCCAGGGCAATGGCCGCCCTCAGGTGAGGATCGCCGAGAACACCGCCGTCGGCCACGGCCAGCGCCAGCAGCGAAACCGGCGGCGAGGCCGCTACGGTGAGATGCTGCTCCCGGGCCTGGCGTAGCTGTTCGGCTGGAACCTCGACCAGATCGGCGCGGCCCACGCTCAGGTCGAGCCACTGGTCGCGAATGGATTTGTGGCCGACGATCTCGATCTTATCGACGAAGGGCCGGCCCTGCCATGAGCTTTCATTAGCCTCGAACGTCTCTGCGCCGTTTTGGTATCCAATGGAATGAAATGGACCCGTACCGACGGAGCCGGGCAGAGCTTTCCCATCAGCCCCCTCGGCTTGTTCGATCAAATACTCATCGCCAGCCAGCAGTGCTGGAAGGTTGGGCATGGGAGAATCGCTGGTAAAGACCACCGACGAGCCGACCGCATGAATTGCGCTCCACGGGCAACCAGAATCTGCGCGGCAAGCCCCAGACAAAGAAAGCACCACCGTCGAGGACTTGAGCGGCCAGCCGCTGTGGAATTGCACACCGGGCCGGAGCCAGAATTGCCAGCGGTGATTGTCATTCTGAGATTCCCAGCGCACGGCCAGTGCCGGACGAACAGTTCCGTCATGATCAATGCGCGTAAGTCCATCATGGACGAGACGCCATGCGATGCCATCAGGCACCTTCCACGGGTCGCCCTCGACCTCAACGCGCAGCGTGCCACCATAATGCGGGCGGGTGCGCGCCGCCACGGGCAGCGCCAACGAGAGCAGCAGACAGCTAATTGCAGCTTGCCGTAACACGGTCCACCTCATATTCGTCTGCTGTGCTGCGCACCACTGCGTAAATGCTCTTGCCGTCAGGCGCGGTCCACAGCGCCGTCACTGTGCCATCCATGGCCAACGGCGCACTCGCTGGAACAGCTTCCAATGCGGGCAATTCATAAGCGCGCAGGCTGTCGGCGGCCGCTTCGCCGGAGCCGGAAGCAACCACCTGCGCGCCCGCCCCGCAGCCGGAGTTGAGCGCGGCGAAGTCGCTGCCCCAGTCGCGTGTGCCGCTCAAGGGCTTGAGCGGCGCGCTTTCAAGAATTTGCACCTTGCCGTCAATGCCGCCGATTAGCAATCCAGTTCTATCGTGACGGGGAAGCACGGCAGCCGCATAAAACGGGGGCAGGTCCAGATCGACGCTAGGGGTAACGACCCCTGTGAAATAGTTGCGGGCGGCGTTGTAGAAGGCCTTCAGGGATATTGCGGTATCTGGCGGTGCAGTCTGCCTGGGCGCTTGAACGATAGGCCACGGATCGTCGCTTTCCCGGCAGCGCACCTTCCACTCTCCTGTGGGCTGTCCGGGCTGGAAGCTGCCGCTACAAGCCATTCCTGCAATGGATGCCTCGAAACCCTCGCCGTCCACTGACGGAAGAATCGCGCCGCGAGGGTCACGCGCCAACGGCCTTGTCTGGCCGATGCCTAAGCGTTTCACTTCACGCCAGCCGTCGGCCGTGTGGTTGTAAATCACGATCTGCTCCAGTTCCAAGGTCACCAATCCGTCCGCAGTCTCCAGCGCTGCCAGCACCTGTTCCTTCGAGGTGAGGACGCTCTGCTTACGCAGCGTAACTCCGCCGCCGTCCCGCGTCTGCTGCTGAGCGCCCGGCTCCACATGCACCATCGCCACACGCGTTTCGCTGCCCTCGATCACCTCGGCTACCCACAGGCGCTCCCGTGTGTTTTCGCTTAACGTCACGCGGATAGCGTTGGCGCTCTCGGCTCCAGAGGCCAGCACGCCATGAGTCTTCAAGTCCTGCTCCAGCAGCCGCCGGATTGCGGGGATTTCGCCGTTGGAAATTGTGGAAAGGTTGCGAATGGTGAGATGCGCCTGACCGGGACCGAGAATCCCGGCGATCTCTTCGGCCAGGCTCGCCGCGGGCTGTTCCCATGGGCTGGACGCGGCGTTTGGCATCTGCGCCGACAGGCCACTAAGCCCACTCATCACCACCGCAATCAGCCAGACCAGCTTCATTGTTCTCCTCGTCCGCCCCACATTAAACATGCCACCATCAAGGTAAAATGCCACCGATCTGAGTTGGTGAGCCTTCGCGCAGCACGGACAGGCAATAGTTGATATAGAAAACAGAAAATAGGCTCGTCCAAAGCAGTTTGATTTCAGGATCAAAACCCTCCGTGTCTCGCAGATACCGTTTGATTTCCCTGCGCAGCACAAATCCGGCTGCTATCCAAACAACCGCGACGAAAGTGCCGATGTCCTCCCATGGAATACTCATGGGAAAAAACCTGTTTGGGATCAGCGAGACAGCGAGGGACACAGTAATAAGGAGGTAGAGAAAGAGAGCAATCCCGGTCTTTCTTCTCTCCCAAACCCAATAGGAAAGATAGAGGCCCAGCAGGATCAGCGCTGCTCCCGATGTGAGGGAGCAAAGCAGAATGACCCAAGACCAATGAAACTTGGCGGTCAATGGCAAGTGGTCTCTAGGCTCGGGTTCCATGGTTCTCCCGTGATCTCTGAGCATATCGGAGTGAGTTTCAGAGATATTTCCTTTGCGCGGATTATATCGCTTGCAGCTTAAAGGCTCAGCCGGGACGAACTACCAGCCCCGGCTGAGCTATTTATTAATGCCCAGGCGCGGGCGCAGGCTCGTCCTGGCTGTCCATCTCCTGCTTCACCACAGGACTGTTCGCCATGCCCTTGAAGACATCGTTGGCAAAGAAGAACTTGCCGTCCGATGGCACCATGAGCACCTGGATCTTGTCCGAGAGCCGCTCGGCAACGATCTTGTTGATGAGCAGAGGGGACTTGTTCAGCAACTCCGCCTCGCTGGTCATGCGCTCGGCATTTGCCTTGGCCATCAGCCGCACGCGGTTGGCCTCGGCATCGGCAAACAGGTTGCGCCGCTCCAGCTCGGCCTTGCTGTCGATGACCTTGGCCTGTGCGTCCGCCTCCGCATTCTGGATGGTCGCTTCCTTGCGCGCCTCAGCCTCAAGCTTGCTCTGCTCAATCTGCTTCTCTTTCAGCGGCAGCGTGTATTGCATGGCATCGGCCTCGCCCTTGGCCTCGACCACCTTGGACTGCGCTTCGCCCTCGGCCTGCTTCACCTTTTGCCCCGCCTCGCCTTCTGCTTGGAGTTCAGAAATCTTCACCTGCTTCTGCTGAATGTCCGTCAGCACGCCCATCTGATCGTCTTCCTGCTCCTTAAGCAGCAAGCCCTCAAGACCCTTGGCGTACTCTTCGGGCAGTTGAATATCGGACAGCATCACCTCTTCCACCACAATGCCGTCTTCGTTCAGTTTGCGAGTGATGATGCTTGCCGCTTTTTGCCGCACCTCTTCGCGCTTGGTGCTGAAGATTTCGCGCACTGTGTATTGCGGCGCAAGTTCGCGCCACGCGCTGGCAACAACCGGCGGCACCAGTTCCTTGTCAACAGGCTGCGGCATGTGCGCCTGTACGCTGTCGAGCTTGTTGGGATCGAGGCGATAGCGGACCGTCACGGCCAAACCGATGTTAAGGCCTTCGAGCGACTGCACGGTAAGGCTGCCCTTCTGCGTAGCGGCCTTCTCGCCCGCTTCCACAACGCCTGCCGTGAAGAGGTGATCGCGCAGGTCGAAGGTTTCAATGTTCTCGACAAACGGCGTGACAAAATGCACGCCCGGATAGAGCGTTCCCGGAATGGTGCCGCCGATCTGGCTGACGCGCACGCCGCCCATCCCGCTGGGCACCACCACGATGCTGGCAGCCACCAGCAGCGGCAGGCAGGCCACCAGCATCAGCGCCAGCGGGCCGCGCCACGGAATCTCTTCCGGTTCAACTTCGGCCTTACCCAATTCGGTTTGGCCCGATTCAAGCTCGCTCCCAGCCTTGCGGCGCGCGCTGAGGATGCGGATCACAAGTTTGTACAGTGGAATTCCCAACGCGGCAGCCAGCAGCAGCACTCCCGCAACCGTCAGCAACATCTTTAACGCGATCATTGTCCTTCTCCTTTTCTGTGATTTCGCTCAGGTCGTCTCCCGGTCTCCGGCCGTGGAGCAAGCAGCAGCCGGACCAGTCCTCCGAACGTCAACTCCTCAAGCAGCAGCGCCGCCACCACCGGCAGCAGCGCTGCCCCCAAACCATTCATGGCTTCTGTCAGCAGATTCATGGACGCGCCTCCCTACAGTGCCGCCGGCAGGGTTGCCACTGCCGCAGTTGCCGGATCGGCCTTCTTGGTGTTCGCTGCATCCAGAACCGGGCTCTGCACCGGGACCTGCGCCGCAGTAACGGTCTGACCGGCTGCCGGTGTGGTCAATGCCGCCTGCACCGGTTGCGCTGCTGCTGGATTCTGCCCATCGCCAAAGAGTTGCGCCGTCTCCTCATTGCGCTCGCCAACCAGCTCCACCGTGTCGCCCACAGCAACCAACCCGTAGAACTCTTCCAGGTCGGCCTGGGCCATCCGGATGCATCCATGGGAAGCGGCCTTGCCGATGGACTTGGGTTCGTTGGTCCCGTGGATTCCGTAACCGTGCTTGCTCAGCCCCATCCAGCGCGTTCCCACCGGATTGCCCGGCCCCGGCAGGACGGTCTTGCCATTGTGGCGATAGGTCGGGTTGGCCACGCGGCGCTCAATAGTGAAGGTGCCCACCGGGCTGGGCGTTGAGGGCTTGCCCACCGCAACGGTATAGACCCTCATCACCTGGCCGTCTTCCACCAGGGCCAGCTTGCGATCTTCAAGGCTGACCACGATCAACCGCTTCGCCTCGTTCTGCGCTGACAATTGAACCGCCAGCACCATTGCCATCCCCGCCGCCATCGCCATTCTGCTGAGTTTCAAAGCCGTCATCGCGTCCCCCGGTTTCGCTTTCAAATTGCCTGCGCCCATACCAAGTGCAAGCCGACAGCCAAAGGCTTTCCATTGAAAACAAACATGTTACTGGTTGGTTGGGCGCGAGGAACGTGTCAGCTCACACACACTGTGCGCGAACTGACACGAGACAAAGCAAGGCGTTCAGGCAAGGAGTGAAATCGCGAGGCAGCATGGAAGATGCTTGCGGGGTTCAATCGCTCAAAGCTGCGGCAAGCGCATCAAGATCTTCTCTTTTGCGCGACGGCCAAAATCGGTGTGCGCGGCGATCTCGACAGGGTCGTGAATAAGCCGATGGGAACCAGTCGGCTCCCCATATGAATCATGAATTTACGGACTCGGATGCGCCA
>Ga0302275_10005777_pt1 | contig 11866 bp, 8 predicted proteins | sample III_Bog_N2_2_FD_200229 | JGI IMG/M metagenome (GOLD analysis project Ga0302275, IMG submission 200229) | Peat permafrost microbial communities from Stordalen Mire near Abisko, Sweden - III_Bog_N2_2 | ecosystem: Environmental > Terrestrial > Soil > Wetlands > Peat | place: Sweden: Abisko...
TGTGTTTAATATTTAATTGGTTATACGGATGTTTAGGGGACAAATCTGGGTGGCCGGGGGCGGGCAACGGATGATCGGACAGAATTCCCCAACAATCGGACAGAATTGCGCAAAGGTCGGACAGAACTGCGCGAGGGTCGGACAGAATAGTCCAAAGGTCGGACAGAATGGCGCGAGGGTCGGGCAGAATTGCGCGAGGGTCGGGCAGAATTGCGCGAGTGTCGGGCAGAATTGCGCAAAGGTCGGCCAGAATGGTCCGATGATCGGACAGAATTGCGCGAAGACCGGGCGAGTTGGCCGGGCGACCGGGGCGGGCCGGGCGACGGTCGGGAGCCGCGCTGTTTTGCGCCAAGCACACCCGCCGAAGAGCTTTCACCAAAACTGTGGTTTCCATAATCGTTGACCGGATCAACAAAAATGGATTTTAGGGACATGGCGCGGGCATGCGAGAACTCGTTTTCTACTCTTTGTAGAACGGTTTTTTGGCGGCGTCAGCCCTTCGGCGATTTTTTGAGGAGACATCTGCCACTGCGGCAGCGGCGGGCCAGGGCACAGAACAGATTGTAAGGCGGCTGGCCGGTGTAGGCGACCAGCAGTTCAAAATTCTGTCCGGTGGGAAACCGCTCGCCGCGTTCCCATTTGCTGATGGTGGCGACGGAGAAGCCCAGTTCGGCGGCGACTTGCTTGAGCGGAATTCTTTTCTTGCGCCGCCATTCCCTGAAGGTGTCGGCAAAGCACCTGCGAAAATTGCATTTGAATCCCGGTCCCCGAAGCACGGCGAGATTTCAATACAAGCCGCCGCCGGACGAAAGCAGAAATTTTGATTGACGGACAACCTGGATGACCAAGGCCGGCGCGGCTTTATCTTGACGGAAGCCTCTTGATGATGTCTATTAACATTGAAATCAGAATTCCTGCCTTCAGTTAATTGAAATAACATCAGAAGAGTAAGCGATATGAAAAAGTTTTTTGCCCTGCTGGCTGTTATGGCGTTGCCGATGCTCGCCTCGGCGCAATCCCAATATGCCGGGATTTACGGCGGAACGGTTGATGACACCACCTATAACGATTCCAATGCCGGGAGCTTTGCTGTGTTTGTCGGCACGAACGGGCAGGCGACGGTCTTGGGCTATGACGTTGACAGTTTTCAAAACAACAATAACAATGGGCAGGCTGGCGGCGTGGCGGCGCAATTCAATGTCCCCTCGAACGGCAACTGGATTTTCAGCAGCAACAATACTGTTTATGGCGTTTCCGGTTCCGGATCAATCGCCAACGGCGCTTTTTCAGGAACGCTGAATTTTACCAACGGCGATCAAGTGCAGTTGAGCGGCAGCCTGCAATCGCCTTTGGGCAGCTTCCAAAATGCGGCGGGTTATTATAGCGGAACATTTTCAGGCAATTTTGGCAGCCCCGTCTCCGGACCGCTCATAGGCGTTTTGTCTGCGAACGGCCAGTTGACCTTCTCTGTTTTCATCAACGGGGCGCTGAACGACGGGGGACAAGGCCAGTTGGGTGCCAACAACCACTTTACAACCACAAACCAAACCAGCGGGACGGTGGTGTCCGGCACGCTCACCAATTCGACTCTCAAAATCGGGGGAACTGTTGCCAGTTCAAATGGCAGCGGAACATTTGCCATGAGCCGCTCGAACTATGTTTTCCAGGTGGCGACAACCAGCCTGCCCGACGGCACGACCAACGTGCCTTACAGCCAGACGCTGACGGCTTACGGTGGTCCGACGAATTACACTTGGGGAATCATTTCGGGCGGATTGCCGGCGGGTTTGAGCTTGTCGGGCAGCGGTGTGATTTCTGGGACTCCGACAATCGCCGTTACGACTAATTTAACCGTGCAGGCGACGAATGCTTTGAACGCCACTGCGGCACAGGCGTTGTCGCTGACAATTGATGCGCTGGACACGAGCGTCGTCTTCACCGTCACGCCAAGCACCGTCAGCAACACTTACAACGGCCCGATCATGCTGACGGTGACCGGACTGAAAACCAACGAGACGGTGACGGTTCAGAAATTTCTTGATGCGAATACGAACGGCGTGATTGATGCCGGAGATTTGGCGGTGCAGCAGTTCAATTTGACGGACGGCACGAATTTCGTGATCGGCGGCGTGACGAACATCAATGTGCCGGGCGATTTGAACCCGACAAACGGAACGATCACGGCGGCGCTGAATTTTCAGGCTGACTTCGTGCAGACCCTCGTCGGGAAATATTTGCTCAAGCTGACGAGTCCCACCGGCACGGTGGTCAGCAATGGCTTGGCCGTTCCCAATGCCGGCATCCTGCTGTTTCCGGCGGCGGCGGACAGCAATCCGGTGGGCGGCGCGGTGGCGAACAATTCCGGCGTTTACACCATCCAGATGCCGGCGGGAACTTATTCACTGGTGCCATTCAAGGCTAATCTTGTCGCCAATTTTTCGGGCGCGCCGGCGCTCACTTTGAGCAACAACGCGACGTTCACCACCAACCTGACCCTCATTCCGGCGACAAACAGCATTTCCGGCCAGGTCGTGGATGCCAACAATTCCGGCGTCGGATTGCCGGGGCTTTTGGTGCCGGTCCAGCCCAAGGACAGAAGCCTGCTGGCAACGTGCTTTACCGACACCAATGGCAATTTCACTGCGGGGGTGATTGCCAACCAATGGAGAGTTGGAGGCGACAGCGCCGGTCCTGCTTTTCTTGGTTATGTCACGCTGCAAAACAAAACGACGACTGACACCACAACCGGCAGCGTGTCGGGCGTGTCCATCGCCCTGCCGAAGGCGACGGCGTTGTTTTACGGCACGGTCAAGGACGTTTTTGGAAATCCGTTGCCGGGAGTTGTCGCCATTCGCGCCGACGACAATAACAACGGTTTGTATGAGGCGGATGGCTACACGGATACGAACGGAAATTACGCCACTGCCGCGATTGGCGGGCTTGGCGGCAACGATCCATGGCAGGTGCAGATTGACAATCCGGGCAGCTTCACCAATTACATCTTTTCACAACCAGCATTTGATCAAAATGGCGGCGGCACGAACATCAATATCGGCCAGGCCGTGCTGGTAAATTTCACCGCCGTCATGGCGACCAATCACATCTCTGGCAATATCAAGTTCAACGGCACGAACATCGTGGGCGTGGGTGTGGATGCCTACGCAACCATCAGCAATGTGGATTACAACGTCAATGTGGACACGGACACCAACGGCAATTACTCGTTCAACGTCGCCAACAGTGGCTGGAACGTCGGCGTCAATCAACAAGGCGGCAGCGACAGTTTGGACAACATGCTCGGCAGCGGCAATTATCAGCCCCCGAACGAACAAAGCATCACCATCTCCAACAACAACGGCGTCGCGAACTTCATCGTCCAAGGCTACACCACGTTTGTGAGCGGACAGGTGGTTGATGACAGCGGAAGTCCCGTGACCTTCATGAATGTCTTCGCCCAAACCAACAGTGGAGGCAACACTGTAGGCTTTTCCTCCCAGGCCACGACCGATTCGGGCGGAAATTTCCGGATGGGCATTGTCGGCGGGAATTACACGCTCTTTTTGAACAGCGACCCGAACACCGGCTATCCATCACTCAACTTGGTGGGACCCACCGTGCCGGTCAGCTTCACCAACGGTGTCAACATCACTAATTTTATTCTCATCGCCCCGCGCGTCACGGGCGCGATCCAGGCGCAGGTCAACAATCCCAGTAGTGCTGGCGTTTCGGGCATCGGAGTTTTCGCTACGCTCACGGCCGGCACCACCAATTATTCCAGTGAGCAGATTCAAACGGACGGTTCGGGCGCGGCCAATGTGCCGGTCTGCAACGGCAACTGGCAGGTGAGCCTGAACGGCAACGACGTGCAGAACGCCGGCTACTCGACCCCCGCTTCCCAAAATCTCACCGTCTCCGGCAACACCCCGTCGGTGACATTTACCCTCGGCAGCGTTTCACCGTTGCAAATTACGACGACTTCCCTGCCTGACGGAATTGTGGGCGGGCAATACAACCAGCAATTAAGCGCTTCCGGCGGACAACCGTCATATTCTTGGTCGCTGACCCCGGGCTCGCTGGCATTGCCTCCCGGATTCAGTCTTTCAACGGGCGGCAACATTTCCGGCACCCCGACGAATGCGCCATTTGGCGGGACGAATTATAATTTTTCCGTGCGCGTGACTGATAATTCCGCGAACACGGTGGATCAATCGTTGTCGTTGACAGTCTATCCCGCCCTTACCATTTCCACCAATAATCTGCCAAACGGCACAAACGGCATACCTTACACCGCGCAAATTTTGATTTCTGGGGGCGATACGGCGGGCGGCTACAGTCCGATTCTAAATGGTTCGCTCCCGCCGGGTTTGAATTTCTCTTATGGCACCCTCACCAGTTCAAACGAGTTCTTTGTCATTTCCGGCACGCCGACCAGCAGCGGCACCTTTTCATTCAACGGAGGTGCCACTGACACCGATGGCAACCAGGTGCAAACCAATTTTTCAATCACCATCCTGGCTTCCTTGCAAATCACGACGACCACCCTGACCAATGCCACGGTCGGAGCCGCCTACACGAATCAACTGAAAGGTTCCGGCGGCACGACACCTTACACCTGGACCATCGCCAACGGTTCGCAACCGCTGCCATCCGCGCTGACGCTTTCGACCAACGGCGGAATTTCCGGCGTGCCGGCGTCCGTCGGGACGAACAGTTTCATTGTGCGCCTGACCGATCATAATTCGCTCACCGTCACCCATTCGTTCACGCTCGTCGTCAATCCCAAGCCAGCTCTTGGTTCGCCAAGCTGGCAGACAAACCGGTTCCAAATCCGGCTCACCGGTGCGGTAAACCAGAATTACACGGTCCAGATGTCCACCAATTTAAGTTCCACAAACTGGACTTCGCTTTTCATCACCAACAGCGCCACCACCAATGTGTTCAATTTGACCGACCCCAACGCCACCAACAAACAGCGCTTCTACCGCATTTTGATCGGCCCGTGATCAGCCGCCCAGATAGGCGCTTTTGACCTGCGGATTCTGACTCAACGCGGCGGAATCGTCCTGCAAGATGATTTTCCCCGTTTCGAGGACGTAGCCGAAATGTGAAATTTCCAGCGCAAGGTTTGCATTCTGCTCCACCAGCAAAATCGTCAAGCCTTGATCGCGGTTGATTTCCACAATTTTCTCGAAAATGGTTTTCACCAGCAAAGGCGCAAGTCCAAGCGACGGCTCGTCAAGAAGAAGTAATTTCGGCCTGCTCATCAGCGCCCGACCGATGGCCAGCATCTGCTGTTCGCCGCCACTCAAAGTTCCTGCGACCTGCTTTTGGCGTTCCCGCAATCGCGGAAACAGGCTGAAAACATGGTCGAGTTCACGCCGGACGATCTGCTTGTCCCTCTGCAAATACGCGCCAAGCTGCAAATTTTCCAGCACCGTCAAATTCGCAAAAATCATCCTGCCTTCAGGAACATGCGAAATTCCGCGCGCAACAATTTGGTGCGGCGGCAGACCGGCGATGTTTTTGCCGTCGTAAAGAATCTCGCCCGACTTCGGTTTGAGCAAACCGGAAATTGTCTTGAGAGTCGTCGTCTTGCCCGCGCCGTTCGCGCCGATGAGCGTGACGATGCTGCCTGCCTTCACAGACAAAGAAACTCCATGCAGCGCTGGAATAGCGCCGTAGCCGACGAAAAGATTTTTTATTTCCAACATGGTTTAACTGCCAAGATATGCTTCGATGACTTTTGAATTTGCCCGGATTTCCTCCGGCTTTCCTTCGGCGATTTTAATCCCGTAATCGAGAACGGCGATGCGCTCACAAATGCCCATCACAACCTGCATGTCGTGTTCGACGAGCAAGACAGAAATCTGATACTTATCCTTGATGAATTGGATCAGCCGCATCAGTTCAATTTTTTCGATCGCGTTCATGCCTGCGGCGGGTTCATCAAGCAAAAGCAATTTCGGCCTCGTCGCCAGCGCGCGGACTATTTCCAACCGCCGTTGGTCACCGTAGCTCAAGCCATTCGCCAGCGCATCGCGAAATTTTCCAAGTTGAAAAATTTCCAGAAGCGCCATCACTTCGTCCGCGATTTCCTTTTCTCCGTCGCGGAAGGCGCTTCCTCGCCAGAGCGCGTTACGAACGCCGCGTGGACAATGCAATTGCGCGGTGATGCGCACGTTGTCGAAAACCGTCATCGAGCCGAACAGCCGGATGTTTTGAAACGTTCGCGCGATGCCATGCCTAGTAATCTGATGCGGCTTGCGGCCAACGAGAGATCGGTTGTCAAAAATAATTTCGCCGCCCGTCGGCTGATAAACGCCGGTGATCAAATTGAACACCGTTGTTTTGCCCGCGCCGTTCGGGCCGATGAGACCGACGAGTTCGTTGCGCCCGATCTGCAAATCCAGCTCCGATACCGCCGTGAGGCCGCCGAAGCGGATGGTGGCTTTGTCAATTTGGAGAAGCGCGGTCATTTTATTTTGACAGCGATTTTCTCAAGCTGAAAAGTCCCTGCGGTCGCGTAAGCATTAAAATTATCAATAGCAACGAATAAATGATCATCCTTGTGTCACTGACCCAGACGAACGGATGTGCGGTTACGATGCCGGGAATGTGTTCAATGTCGGCTATCGCTCGCAATCCTTCCGGCAGCAGTGTCAGCAAAATCGCGGCGATGATGACGCCGATGGTGTTGCCCATGCCGCCGAGGATGACCATTACGACGATGGCGATGGATTGCATGAAATTGAATCCGCCCGGCGTGATGAACTGTTTCGAGTGCGCATAAAGTCCGCCCGCGATGCCCGCGAAAAATGCGCCGACGACGAACGCGGTGACTTTGTATTTAGTCGTGCTGATGCCCATCGCCGAGGCCGCAACTTCGTCGTCGCGCACAGCGATGAAGCCGCGGCCGTAAGTGGAATGGACGAGGGCGGTGACGACATAAACCGTTACGGCGGCAAAACCGAACGCCCAGAAAAAATTCGTCCAGCCGTGCATCACGCTCAAGCCGCGCGCCCCGCCGACGGATTGCATGTTCTGAAAAACGACGCGGATGATTTCGCCGAAACCGAGCGTGACGATGGCGAGATAATCACCCCGCAGACGCAGCGTGGGAATGCCAACCAACAATCCCGCCACCGCCGCGAGCAATCCCCCCGCGAGTAGCGCACCGAGGAAAACCGCGATGGATAAATATGGATTCAATTCGCCGAATTGATTCGTGATGGCCGCCGCCGTGTAAGCGCCGACGGCCATGAAACCGGCGTGCCCGAGCGAAAATTGTCCGGTGTAGCCGTTGATGAGATTAAGGCTTACGGCGAGGATGATGTTGATGCCGATGTCATAGCTGATGAACAGCCAGTAGGAATTGATTTGATTGGCAAACAGCGAAACTAAAAAACACAGAACGAGCGCGCCGAGAAAAAAAGTTTTGGCGTGGCGGATGTTCATACCTTTTCAATTTCCTTTTTGCCGAGCAAGCCGGACGGTTTGACGAGCAAAATTATAATTAAAATTCCAAACGCAATCGCGTCGCGGTAGGTCGAGGAGATATAACCGGCTACGAGCGTTTCGGTGACGCCGATGATGACGCCGCCGAGCGCCGCGCCGGGAAGGTTGCCGATGCCTCCGAGCACCGCCGCTACAAACGCCTTCAGCCCCGGCAAAACTCCCATCAGCGGATCAATAGACGGATAATTGACGGCGAACAATATTCCAGCCGCCGCCGCCAGCGCCGAACCGAGGCCGAACGTGAACGAGATGACGATGTCGGTATTGATGCCCATCAGCGCGGCGGCCTCGGGATTGAACGACAGCGCGCGCATCGCCATTCCGATTTTGGTTTTGAGCACGATGAAGCGGAGCGCGAGCAGCAGAATCAAAGTGACGGCGAACACGATGATTTGATTGCTGTTAAGGCTCAAGCCGCTGAGTTGAGTGATGTGATACTCCGGAAATATCGTTGGAAAACTTTTGGGCGCTGCACCAAACACATGGTCGTTCTGGCAGGTGTATTCGATCAAAAGCGAAACGCCAATCGCTGTGATGAGCACGGTCAATTTCGGACTACGACGCAACGGACGATAGGCGAGTTTTTCAATCAAGATGCCGACGACCGCGCAAATCGCCATCGAGATTCCCATGACGGCAAGTCCGCCGCCGATGGATGGCATCGGCAAAAACATCGCGACTTTCGGCGCAAGATAAAATCCGGCGAATGCGCCGAGCATGAAGATGTCGCCATGTGCAAAATTAATGAACCGCAGAATCCCATAAACCATCGTGTAGCCGAGCGCGATGAGCGCGAGAATGGAGCCGAGCGCGAGACCGTTGATCAACTGCTGTAGAAATTCAGTCATGCCTTACGGCTGCACTGTTTGGACATATTGGAACTGTCCGTTATTGATCGTCAAAATCACGGCGGCCTTGGAGGCGTTGCGGTTTGCGTCAATTGTGATTTTGCCGGTGACGCCGGCAAAATTCTTCGTAGCCGCCAGTGCGTCGCGGACTTTTGCTCCGTCGGTGGTTCCCGCCGTTTTCATCGCGGCGGCCAGAATCATCGCCGAATCGTAGCCGAGCGCAGCCATCGCGTCGGGCGTCGAATTGTATTTGGCTTTGAATTCCTTGACGAAGTTTTGCACGGCGGGCGAGGTGTCCTGCGGTGAATAATGCGTGGAAAAATAATCGCCTTCCAGCGCCGCGCCGCCGATGGGCACGAGCGCGGAAGATTCCCAGCCATCACCACCAAACAGTGGCACGGTGATGCCGAGCTGTTTTGCCTGCAACGCGATCAGCCCGACCTCGGTGTAATATCCGGGAACAAAAATGCCGTCGGGATTCGCCGCTTTGATGGCGGTCAGTTCCGCGCTGAAATCCTTGTCGCCGCTGCTGTAATTTTGTTCAGCCGCAATTTTTCCGCCGTCGGCTACAAAACCTTCCTTGAAAAATTTCGCCAGACCTAGGCTGTAATCGCTCTTCGCATCCGTCAAAACCGCGACGTTTTGCAGCTTGAGCGTCTTGCGCGAAAAATTCGCCATGACCGTCCCCTGAAACGGATCAATGAAACAGACGCGAAAAATGTAATCGCCGGCTTCTGTGACTTTCGGGTTCGTGGACGCGGGCGAAATCATCGGGATTTTATTTTCCTGACAAATTGGCGCGGCTTCGAGCGAGCGCGACGAAGCGACTTCGCCCAAAATTGCCACCACGCCGTCGCTGGAAATCAATTTGCGCACGACCGTCGCTGGCTGGCCGGCCTGCGACTGATCATCTTCCATGTGCAGCTCCAGTTTTTTGCCAAGCACGCCGTCGGCGGCGTTTAAATCGTCAATCGCCAGTTGCGTGCCCTGGTGCGACGACTGGCCGAACGTGGCCTCGCTGCCGGTCATGGACGCGAACTCGCCGACCTTGATGACGTCGCTGGTCGCGAAGGATTCGCCCGGCGGTTTGTTGCAGCCGCTGAGAAAAAGTGAAACCGCCAGGACGGCAGCTGAAAGAATTTGCCCGCGCCAGATTTTCATAAAAACTCCAAGTTCGGTTTGTTGTCGAAAAACCTCCGTCAGCCTAAACGGTTGTGGCGGAGTTTCAAGCTTTTGCAGGGCTGCGGGCAGTTCAAACAGATAATTCAAACAAGTGTTTGACAAACAGCCCGAGTGAAAATAAATTCTCCGTCCAATGAAATGGAAGATATTTACAGGAGTCGGAGTCGTGCTGGTGGTTTTTGTTGTGATTGCCACCGTCAAGGCGCTGCAAATCGGCAAGATGATCGGGTTCGCCAAAACATTTGCGCCGCCGCCGGAGACAATTTCGTCCGCCGTGGCGCAGCAGGAAAGCTGGCAGGATTCACTAACTGCGGTCGGTTCGATTGACCCGCAAAACGGCGTGACGCTCGCGCCGGAAGTCGCGGGTATGGTGACGCAGATTGCCGTCGCGGACGGCACGGTGGTGGCGAAGGGCGATTTACTGATGCAACTGGACACCTCCACCGAGGAGGCGCAATTGCGCGCGGCGGAGGCGCAAACGGAATTGTCGCGGCTCAATTTCGAGCGGGCGAAGAGTTTGCGCGCGGACAATACCGTTTCCCAATCTGAACTGGACCAGGCGGATGCGACGTTCAAACAGGATGCGGCCAACGCCGATGTCATCCGCGCAACCATCGAAAAGAAAACCATCCGCGCACCGTTCGCCGGGCGGCTGGGCATCTGGCAGGTGAACGTAGGTGCGTCGGTGGACGCACGCCGTTCGTTAATTTCTCTGCAATCGCTGACGCCGGTATATGCGGATTTTTCGCTGCCGCAACAGGATTTATCACAGGTCGAAACCGGGTTGGTGGTTCAGGTCACCTGCGATGCGTATCCCGGCAAAAAATTCACCGGCACATTGACAGCAATCAATCCCGACCTGGACGCTACAACGCGAAGCGTGCCGTTGCGCGCGACGTTTGAAAATGCGGATCAATTGCTGCGGCCCGGAATGTTCGTGCGCGCCGAGGTTGTTTTGCCGCAGACGCAACCGGTGCTGGCGGTGCCGGCGACGGCAATCTTGAGCGCGCCGTTTGGCGACTCGGTTTATGTCATCAATCCGCAAGTGGCCAACGGCGTGACGAACCTGGTCGTGCAGCAGAAATTTGTCCGCACTGGCCGCATGCACGGCGATTTTGTGAGCGTGGAAAACGGATTGCAGCCCGGCGACCGCGTGGTGACGGCGGGTCTTTTCAAATTGCACAACGGCGCGAGCGTCCAGGAAAACAACACCGACACGCCGCAACCTTCGAACTCCCCGAATCCGCCGAACAGCTAAACCCGCGCGCATGAAATCTTTTACGGATCTTTTCATCCGCCGGCCGGTGCTGGCGACGGTCGTGAGCCTGATCATTTTGATCGCCGGCTTGCAGGCCATCCGCTCGCTCAACGTCCGGCAATATCCGCGCAGCGAAAATGCGACAATCACCGTGACGACGGTTTACGTCGGTGCGAGCGCGAACCTGGTGCGCGGTTTCGTCACGCAGCCGCTTGAACGCACGATTGCGGCGGCGGACGGCATTGATTACATGGAATCCGCCAGCAAGCTCGGGCTTTCCACAATCACCGTCCACTTGCGGTTAAATTACGATTCCAAAAAGGCGCTCGCCGAAATCAGCTCCAAGGTGGATCAAGTCCGCAACGATTTGCCGCCCGAGGCGGAAATTCCCACGCTGACCATCGCCACGGCGGATTCGCAATTCGCCTCGTGCTACCTGAGTTTCACTTCGGACATTTTGGAGGCGAACCAAATCACGGATTATCTCACGCGCGTCGTGCAGCCGCGCCTGACCGCGCTCGAAGGCGTGCAGACGGCGGACATCCTCGGCGGACGCACGTTCGCGATGCGCATCTGGCTCAAACCTGACCGGCTCGCGGCGTTCAACATCAGTCCGAATGAAGTCCGCACGGCGCTGGCGGCGAACAATTTTCTTTCCGCCGTCGGCCAGACGAAAGGTTCGCTGGTCTCGGTGAATTTGACGGCGAACACGGATTTGCGTTCCGTGGATGAATTCAAAAATCTCGTCGTGCGCCGCAACGGCGACCAGCTCGTGCGCTTGAGCGACATCGCCGACGTGGTGCTCGGCGCGGAGGATTACAATTCCGAGGTGCGCTTCAGCGGCGAACGCGCCGTGTTCATGGGCATCTGGGCGCTGCCGAACGCGAACTCGCTCGATGTCATCAAACGCGTCCGCGCCGAAATGGACGCCATCCAAAAAGATTTGCCGACCGGCCTTCAGGCGCGCGTGGCTTATGACGCGACCAAATATATTTCAGACGCGCTGCACGAGGTCGTAAAAACGCTCATCATCACGCTTGCCATTGTGTCCGTGGTGATTTTC
>Ga0302275_10005793_pt1 | contig 11851 bp, 6 predicted proteins | sample III_Bog_N2_2_FD_200229 | JGI IMG/M metagenome (GOLD analysis project Ga0302275, IMG submission 200229) | Peat permafrost microbial communities from Stordalen Mire near Abisko, Sweden - III_Bog_N2_2 | ecosystem: Environmental > Terrestrial > Soil > Wetlands > Peat | place: Sweden: Abisko...
ACAGCGCCGTCCTGGTTCGAGGCGAAACGGGCACCGGCAAGGAGGTAATCGCACAAGCGATTCATGAGGCCAGTCCGCGGCGCCAGAACCGTTTTGTGGCGCTCAACTGCGCAGCGATTCCGGGCGCTTTGCTGGAGAGCGAACTCTTTGGCCATGAACGCGGCGCCTTCACGGGTGCAGTCGCTCAGACCATCGGACGCTTTCAAGCGGCTGACCGCGGAACACTGTTTCTGGATGAAATCGGCGATCTTCCTCTCGAGTTGCAACCAAAACTTCTGCGCGTTCTTCAGGAAAAACAGTTTGAGCGCTTGGGCGGCGGCCGCACCTTTCAAGTCGATGTGCGGGTCATCGCAGCCACCAACCAGGACCTGTGGCGCATGGTACAGGAGCGGAAGTTCCGCGCTGACCTTTACTACCGGCTAAATGTCTTTCCGATCACGCTGCCCCCATTGCGAGAACGGGAAGACGATATCCCGCTGTTGATAGAACATTTCGTCCAAACTTTTGCTAAGCGACAAGGCAAGTCGATCGATCGCATCCCGAATCAGGTTATGGAGGTTCTGAAACACCATCATTGGCCGGGCAATATCCGAGAGCTACAAAATGTCATAGAACGGGCCGTGATCATGACGACGGGCTCCGTGTTAAACCCGCAAACGACGGAGCTCATGACACAGGACGTGGGATCCATGCCAATTAGGACGCTCGCCGACGCCGAGCGGGCACACATTACGGCGGCGCTTCGTGAAACCAATTGGGTGGTCGGCGGACGGCGCGGAGCTGCCGCCCGACTTGGACTGGCCAGGACGACCCTCATCACCATGATGCAGCGACACGGAATCTCCCGCGAGACGTTGGGGCAGCGAGCAGAACAGCCGGATCGACCATTCGTGACAGTGCCGAACGGGCATTCGCATGTTTTGCACGACGTCGCTGGGGATGACCGTGTTTACGACCATTCGCAATTCCCGTTTGAAGAACGGCTCACCGGCTAATCTCCGACGAATGGAAGTGGCACTAGGACGAACCCGGGATCTTCTTGAGTCAGGGCCTTTCCGCGACGCGGCAAGGAGATCGGAAAGCTTCAAAACCTACGCATAGGCGGCCAGCATTCGCCCCTCGCGACCGTACGCGGCGTAATTGCTTAGCGACAGTGGCACATTCCTCATCGACGAAAGTTGGCTAAAATGTACGTCAGCGGTCTCTTCGACCGGCAGGGTGATCTCTCGTCGTTGGCAGGCTGCGAGGTAGAAATATCGTAAATTATCAAGCTAGATTGGGAGAGCGCCATCGTCAGCATTTACAGAATCCTCTGGCGCGGTTACGAAGCTAGCTCTGCATTCCGCGACAAACGCTTGAGTCGGAGTTTACAAGCTTCGCCGCAACAAATACGGACTCAAAGGGCAATCGGCCACGTAGACCCGACACTGCGAACAGAAATTGTCAGCGCGTAACGCATTCTCGGAGGGAAGAATATGTCGAATCGGGTCCGTACATTGTTGGGTCTCTCCGTCCGCTTCTTCATCAGTATGATATTTGTGAGCCACGCGTTTGCGCAGTCCACGTTCGGCACTTTTGTGGGCACCGTCAAAGATCCATCGGGAAGAGTTGTTTTGAGGTGCATAGTCACAATAACCAACAATGGAACGTCGGCGAAGCGCTCCACTTATACCGACAAGGAAGGAGACTATGTTGTGGTGAATCTGGAACCAGGAACCTATCAGATCCTGATGCAGGCGCCAGGCTTTCAGCCGACCACCTTCCCAAGTATCGACTTGCTGTCGCGCCAGACAATTCGGACTGACGGCACCCTCGCTTTGGCAGGGCAGTCAGCGTCGGTAACCGTGAATGCGGAGGTTGAGTCCGTAATTACAACGGAAGTCTCAAACATCGCGGAAACCAAGCTCGGCCGCGAGCTGAACGACCTCCCCGTCGCCATCGCTTCGCGCGGTCTGGGCTCTACGAGCGCGATCACGACCCTCACCACGCAGGCCGGCGTACAAACCGACAATTCCGGCAATCTCTCAGTCGCTGGTTCCAAACCCAGTATGCTCTCTGTGAGCATCGACGGCATTAGCACCATGAGTCCGCGAAGTAGTGCGCCTATCGCTGAACTGTTTCCTTCTTTCGGCGGCATTGCTGAAATCCGCGTCAGTGAAGTCAATAACGTAGCCGAGTATGGCGGTGTCAGCGACATTACCACCGTCTCAAAGAGCGGGTCGAACGTCATGCAAGGCGGGTTTTTCGAGAATCTGCAGAATACGGCCTTGGACGCCCGGAACCCGTTCAGCGCTAGAGTCACGCAGGTCAACATGAATGATTTCGGCGGATATCTAGGCGGCCCCGCGCTGATTCCGCACGTTTACAACGGCAAGAATAAGACCTTCTTCTTTTTCGACTATGAAGGACTGAAACTGCCGCGCCAACAGTTCGTTGATGAGAGCGTTCCCTCACTGGCGTTGCGAAACGGTGATCTCTCCGTCTATCCGGGTCTGATTAAGGATCTGTCGGGCTCGCCTCTTCCCGGGAATCAGGTCCCGCAAAGCGAGATCTCTCCGGTGGCCAAGGCCGTATTGCAGTACTTGTTCCCGCTGCCCAACCTCGGAGTCCCAAACGCGATTATTAACAACTTCGCCGTTAACTTCCCGACTCCAATCTCGAGCAATCAGGAAGACTTGCGCTTCGATCAGAACATCAGTTCGCGTCAGACAATGTTCTTCCGTGCGACGTATAAGACCCGTGACATCACAAATGCCCCTTTGTCCACCGGAACCATTCTTGCCGGTGGCCTGCATCAACCGGAAACCGACTACGCCTTTACCCTGGCGCACAATTTCATCATCACCCCTAATATGGTGAACGAACTACGCCTCGGCGTTAGCGCCACCACTGTGAACACAAGCGACAGTGCGAATGCGCCGCTTCTGACGAGAGAGATCGGTATCGCGCTGCCGCAGCCGCCCATCGGCAATATTACCCCTACTTTCTCCGTCAACGGTTTTCAAGGCACTGGCTCCACGCGGTCGGGAATAAATGTGGGGAAGACCCAGCAACTCATCGATAACATGACTTGGACTCGCGGCTCACATACGCTAAAGTTCGGCGGCGATATACGCAAATTAGGGTCCTATCTTAGCAACGGAATGGACGCGCAGCGTGCGGGTGAATATACCTTCAATGGATCGGTCACCAACTCCATCATTGGCAATCCTTACGCCGCGTTTCTCCTAGGTGTGCCGGACGAGACTCAGGTTTCCGTCACCGATCTGGGTCTGGCAAGCAGCGACGTCAATTCGTATGCCACCCATTATGCCGCGTTCGCGCAGGACGACTGGAAGGTGAGTCCACGACTTACTCTTAACTACGGAGTTCGTTGGGAATATCATCCGGCATTCAAAGATCATCTCTATAACATCGGTATCTTCATTCCGGATGTTTATTCCGTCATCGACGGCGTTTCGGTTCACGGCGAAGTGGCAATGCCCGACCAGGGCTACTATCTGAAAAGTAGTCTTTTTCAGGAATCCATTGCCCCGACGCCGGTTATAACGACTTCGCAGGCGGGACTGCCCGCAAACCTCCATTATGCGGACAAGCGGGAATTTGCTCCCCGTGGCGGTTTCGTATACCGGGCCACAGCGGATGGCAAGGCCGTGATTCGAGGCGGTGTTGGCAAATTCATCGAGCCGGAGATGGCTACGCTTGTTGACTCGGCCGGGGCCGTTCCGGAGAGCTACGTTGGCAACTTCACGAATACGCTGGTCAACGGAAAGCCCACTCTCACCTTGGCAAGCCCGTTCCCCGCCAATCTTGTGCAGCCCGGCAGTCAGATCTTCTCGACGAACACCGCCATCCACTATTCGGACCCGTATGTGCTGCAGTGGAACTTCACAATTGAACGTGATCTGGGTTTCAACACGGGTCTTAGACTTTCTTATGACGGGAGCCATGGCTACAATCTCGGCTACGAGGCGAATATTGCCCAAATTCCGGCCAATAAGGTCGGCTATGCAACCGCCAAGGCCGTAGGAGCCTCACCTTACCCGCTGTGGGACTCGCTCAACACCTATTTGCAAGGCGCCCGCAGCAACTACGATGCCGTGACCATCGAGGGCACTAAACGCCTGTCGAACGGATTGCAGTTCTCCGGCAGCTATACCTATGCCAAGAGTCTTTCCAATGGACAGGGTTACGACCCCACCGCCTTTGCGTCGGAGGGCGGGGGGCAAGTGACCGATGCGTACAACATCAATCTGGACTACGGCAACGTCAGCTTTACACACCGGGATCGCTTGTTGGCGACAGCGCTCTATGAGTTGCCCTTTGGCGCGAAAAGAATGTTTCTCGGCAGCGCCAACAAATTTCTAGATGTCGTCGTTGGCGGATGGGAACTGGCCGGTTACTTTTTGGCTCAGACCGGCCCATTTCTGACGGTAGTCGTGGCCGGTGCGGATCCTGAGGGCGATGGATTCCCGACCGTCGCAGGCAACGGCCGTGCCGACATCGTCTCCGGCGTCAACGTCGTTCCAGCTAATCAAAGCATCAATAACTGGATCAACACCGTGGCTTTCGCGACCCCCCCAAACAACATCGGCCGCGGTCCGACATCACCGGTCGGATCGGTAGCCGGCCCCGGAACCCAGTCGCTGTCACTCTCCCTTTTCAAAGCGTTCTTAGTGCATGAAGGAGTCAGGTTTCAGATCGGCGCCGCGGCCGCAAATGCACTGAATCATCCAAACTACACTACCCCGAATCTGACATACGGGACGGCAGCATTCGGCACTATCACCAACGTACAAACGCAGGAAAACGGCGGACCGAGGTCCCTGCAGGTGACTGCTCGCGTCACGTTCTGACTTAAATAGGGCTGCTTCGGAACGTAGGAGATGAGCTCCGAGCACACAACGACTCGCTTGAGAGCGAATCGGCGACTACTGGCCTGCTGTGCACCGGCCATGAGGCGTAATCGATAATTTCCGAGGTGACTTTCGACCAAGCGGAACCTTCCTTCGAAGTTTCGAGATTCGGTTATACAGGGCGCATTGCTGCCGTTAGACTGATCGCCACTCCTTCGTCCCAACGGGTTCACGGACTCCGCGGCGCGCCCGACCGAAAAACTGGCCTGTGACTACCCTTCGACTTTCGTCAAATCTACGCATGCAGGCATGCGTAAGGCGGCCATTCTTGGCGGCGCGGCGGCTTTCCAGCCGCCGCCCACGGATACCTCACCTCACGGTCACACACTATATTTAATCCGGCACCGCCGGAGGCTGCGCTGGCCTGTGACTACCCTCCGATCGAAGACGGGGGTCATTGGGAAGTTTGGAGCAATTCAGCCGAAACATCTTCCGCAGAGATGTACGCCTATCCAGATCCGCCGTGCAGACCCAACTACCCATCTGCCCCCCTTCCTGCGTTTCCACTAGGTAGGATTCGCTTCTGCGCCCGCTCGGCAATCTGTCCCCGGCCCGCCTCCACGCTGCTGTTTGACTCGATCACTCCCACGATCAACGACGTTGCCACTAGGAACGGAGCGAGTGGCAACGTGAGAAACGGCTCCATAGACAGATGGAATGGCGGAAACAGAAAAAAGTAGTCGCACGCCAAGGTAGAAAGAGCAACACACGACAGTCCGGGACCTTTCCAGTAATGGCCGCTCACCATCACGGCAACCAGAAAACAGGATTCAGGGCCTCGATCTCCCATGCCACTACCAGCGCTGAGGCGCAAGAAATCATCGCGCGACCGTAACGTAGAAGTTTGGAGATGACAGACATCCTCGACGAACCGGCCAACTATCCTCATCGATTCGGGGCAGAACGCGCGTGGATCCATTAGGCCGTCCGCCTCCTTAAAGTTTCGGCATAGGTGCGGACGATGCGTACTAAAGGGTCATTCAGAAAGCACCCTTCGAGCGGCGAATTCGTCAATGCTGACGGTTCCTTCATGACGATTCGGTGACAACATGGACGTCGCCGCATTCAACCTGCAAATGACGACATGGTTCAGGTGCAACGAACCATGCGTCGGGCTAACGACACTTCGAGAGCCCAACCGACTTCGGGAGCCCAAGCTTCGATGGTTCGATCGGCAGGACCGCGCCGGAGGAGTTCGATAAAGCGCTTTTCCTTCAATCGCATACGGACAAACGCTAGCCCGACGCGTTTGTGGCCTCCTATTTGCACCTCATGGAAACGACAGAATTCTCAACTCATCAATTTTAATCTCAACTCATCAATTTTAAGGAGTACCATCATGCAAGCAATATCGCGTTCGCCCAAAACGCGCAATGTCCTCACCGCTATAGCGGCCACTGGTGTCTGCGGCTTTTTTCTGCTCGCCGCACCTAGCGATCCTCAAACAGTTCCGGCCAGCGATACCTGCGTCATCAGCCCGCTTCCGGCGAAGCTGGGCGCAGTGGCCGATGACAAATCAATTCGCCCCTTCCGCATTGACGTCCCGGAAGCGGCACTCGTCGACCTCCGCCGACGCATTGCGGCGACCCGCTGGCCTGACAAGGAAACGGTCAATGACGAATCCCAGGGCATCCGGTTGGCGGAGATGCAAGCGCTAGTGCACTACTGGGGCACCGGCTACAACTGGTGCAACGTAGAAGCGAAGTTGAATGCGCTGCCGGAGTTCGTGACCACAGTCGACGGCGTGGATATCCAGTTCATCCATGTGCGTTCGCGTGAACCGAACGCGCTACCGCTGATCCTCACCCACGGCTGGCCCGGCTCGCCACTGGAGTTCCTGAAGGTGATAGGCCCGCTCACCGACCCGGTCGCCTACGGCGGCCGCGCGCAGGACGCTTTCGACGTCGTGATCCCCGCCATCCCCGGCTATGGCTTCTCGGGCAAGCCGACGGATCTCGGCTGGAATCCCGACCGCGTGGCGCGGGCCTGGGACGTGCTCATGAAGCGCTTGGGCTACACCCGTTACGTGTCGCAGGGTGGCGATCACGGCTCGGTCATCTCTGACGCACTGGCGCGCCAAGCGCCGCCTGGACTGCTCGGCATCCATATCACCATGCCGGCCACGATTCCCGCGAACCTGGTGGAGGGCATCAACAACGGCGATCCGGCGCCCACTGGGCTGACCGCCCCGGAACTGCAGGCGTATAACACCCTCAGTACCTTCTTCGGAAGAGGCGCGGCCTACGGCGCGTTGATGGTTACCCGTCCGCAGACCATCGGCTACCCGCTCGCCGATTCGCCCAGTGGTCTGGCCGCCTGGACGTACGAAAAGATCGCCGAGTGGACCGACAGCGACGGCCACCCCGAACGCGTGATCGGTCGCGACGAAATACTCGACGACATCACGCTGTACTGGCTCACCAACACCGGTGCCTCCTCGTCCCGCTTCTACTGGGAAAATAACAACAACAACTTCAGCGCTGCGGCACAGAAGACCAATCAGATCAAGGTGCCGGTGGCCATCACGGTGTTCCCGCGCGAGATCTATCGCGCGCCGGAAAGCTGGTCACGGCAGGCCTATCCGTCGCTGTACTACTTCAACGAAGTCGCCAAGGGCGGTCACTTCGCGGCATGGGAGCAGCCGGAAATCTTCAGTACCGAGATGCGCGCAGCGTTCAGATCATTGCGTTAGGTCAATAGCTGGTTTTGCAAGGAACTCTCCATGACCCAACTCGAAACGGTTCTGTACACTGCCAAAACCCACACCACCGGTGGCCGGGACGGTGCCTCTCGCAGCAACGATGGCCGCCTGGACATTGAGCTGGCCACTTCTGGGACCGCGGGCGCCGGCACCAACCCAGAGCAGTTGTTCGCCGCCGGCTGGTCGGCCTGCTTCCTATCGGCGATAAAGATCGCAGCCAGCAAAATGAAGATTGCCGTCCCGGCCGACGCGGTTATTGACGCCGAGGTTGATCTGGGCACAACTCACGGCATTTTCGGCCTCGCGGCCCGTCTTAACGTCAGCCTACCAGGTATGGAGACCCAAGCCGCCCAGGCTTTGGCGGACGCAGCTCACCAGGTATGCCCCTATTCCCACGCCACACGTGGCAACATCGACGTCACAATCAACGTGGTCACTTCACAACTAATCAATCAGACAGAGGAGATTTATCGATGAACACGATCAAAATGAATGGAAAGATCAACCATAATCGCCGGCGCTTTTTGCACAACGCGACTATGACTTTCGCTGCCGCTGAGCTAGCTACAATCGGCTCCGCGGACGCACAATCCAGCCGGGTAAACCCCGCGCAGGTGCCCCAGATTAGGCCCGGAACGAACACCTCATTCGGTTCGCTGAAGCAGATCAATGCCGGCCTCCTGAACGTTGGATACGCGGAAGCGGGCCCCGCCGATGGTCCCGCGGTAGTTCTGCTGCACGGATGGCCTTACGACATCCACAGCTTTGTCGATGTCACGCCTTTGCTGGCGTCGGCCGGCTACCGCGTCATCGTCCCGTATCTGCGCGGCTACGGCAGCACGAGCTTTCTTTCCAATGACACGTTCCGGAACGCCCAGCAGTCGGCCGTCGCCCTCGACATGATCGCTCTCATGGATGCGCTCAAGATCCAGAAAGCTACCGTCGCCGGCTTTGACTGGGGCGCACGCACGGCGGACGTCATGGCAACACTCTGGCCGGAACGCTGCAAGGCGATCGTTTCCGTCAGCGGCTATCTGATCAGCAGCCCGGCGGGCAACCAGGTGCCGTGGCCGCCCGAGCCTGCGTTCCTGTTTTGGTATCAGTACTATTTCGCCACCCCAGTCGGCAAGGCCGGCTATGCGAAATACCTCGACCAGTTCAATAAGTTCATCTGGCACCAGGCTTCGCCAAAGTGGAATTTCGACGATGCTACGTACGACCGCACAGCAGCGTCCTTTAAAAACCCCGACCACGTTGACATCGTGATGCACGACTATCGCTGGCGGCTTGGCCTGGCCGACGGCGAGCCGAAATATGACGAGCTGGAAAAGCGGCTGGCAGCACTTCCTCCCATCACCGTGCCCACAATCACCTTGGAGGGCGACGCCAACGGTGCAATCCACGCGCCCAGCGCGGCGTATCGGAACAGATTCTCGGGCAAATATGAGTACCGCCTCATCACCGGCGGCGTTGGCCACAACCTGCCGCAAGAAGCGCCGCAAGCCTTCGCTCAAGCGGTAGTCGATGTGGGCACGTTTTAAACCCCTATGAGGGGGTTTCTATTTCAGGGCTGGGCCGCGATGGCGGTGTTCACCATCGCCGCCCAGCCGTTGTCATCGGAACATCCGAATGACGCTGTCTCCCCTTTTCGGAGTCACGACTCTCTCGGATATGCCAGTGTGCGGTTGATTTTGATTTGGTGGAAGGGTAACGCGACTCTGTCAGCATTTTCGGGGGAATTGATTGTTCGTCACTCTCGCCGGTATGGGCAACAGCGAATAACGCAAGTTTCCGACTTCCACGTGCCGCATGCAACGGAGACGAATGCTTCGTCCAACCTGAATCGGAAACACACAAGAGGCGCAGACTCGAGGTATCGGTGCAATCCATGCTGCAGCGGCAATAGCTCCAATGAGGGGCCGCACTCGAAGTCAACATCCCAAACTACGCCAATGCAGTAGTGACGACGAATGAAATCGTCAGCGCCACGGCTTCCCCAGATGGCGCCGAAGTCGGTGCCCGGTCTTGAGTGCGATCATCGGCTTTCTGGACTGGTATTTCGCACGCACACTATGGGTTGGTGATCAGGTCGCAGGCGCTGCACTACAAGCAGGCGGCTGCGTTCCCAGAAGAAATGGTCTGAACACAAAGCGCGAGTAACAAAGAAGGGCACACTGTATATGCAAGTAATCGAAGCTGGATACGCTAAAGTAGAGCATCCGTTTCTAAACGACTTCGATCTGCGGTCTAGCGTTTGTTGGATTGCGCATTGGGCTGATCGCGGTTGCATTCCGCAACGAGTGTTCAGGCTCCGCAATTCCCCACTCTCAAAATCGGAGTGGAACGAAGTATGGGACAGCGTTCAATAGGCGGCCGACCTATCAAGCGAGCTAGGGACCTGCTTCGTTGCAATCGATTGCCGAGAATGTTGGCTCTTGACCGTCATGAAAAACGCGCAGCCTTTTATGACGATTGCCTTCGATCGCTCGTGCGAACCGGCATTCCGCCCAAGAGAAATCGCACCTTGAGATTTAAAAATTCCGGTCTTTGAGCCAGAGGTCGCTACGCGGAAAAGTTGTGATGTTCAATTTCTGGGCCTAAACTTGCAAGTTTCTAAGGCCGTCCGGTTGAGTCTGATTGTGGGACGCTTCGTCAGATCGCCACCATTGGATAGATCCGCCGTCACTGCTTAGCGCTTAGAAACCTGATTTCTCCCATGAAATCGTTCAGCATTCTAAAGCCTCGCGGCAATGTGAGAATTTCTTGGCCAACTCGGGCGAAGAAGTGGCCGGACTTGGAAAGGTCCAGGTCGTCTTAGAATGAGAGTGTTAGTGTTCGTGAGATGGAAGGAAATTGACAATGCTCAATCCTGGTCGAAAGATCTCCGAGACTTTTCTGGACTTCGCGGCGCCATTACTTTACGATCTTCCGAGTGAGGAACCTGAACACAAAGCCCGGCAAATATTGAGCATCTGTTTTACCGCCTGGAATGCAGTGATCTTCGCTGATGTGCTCAACGACAATAAGTATCTGGAGCAGATTGGCCGCCTCACGGCCGACAAACCTGAAACCGCCCGTCTCATTCAACAGATGATTGTCCGCAAGCGCACTCACTTTGCCCATGACGAGCGACTGATCGGGACCTGGGATGTAACGCGGACCGACGACGGCATCAACCTCCGAGCCGACGCGCGAGACCCCTCACCCGCTGCAGCAGAACACTTCGCGAGCGGCAGAAGACTGAGGACCGCAACCGTCGAAATAGCCGTTGGGCGCGATCGCCCTCGCCGCCTTCCGGTTTCCAAAGGGGATTCCGTTCTTGAGGGTTTGAAAGAAGGCCACCTTCCCTGAACCACTTCCCGTGAACAGCCGCTTTCGCTTCGTTCAAATCCCCTTCCTACCAGGAACGATGGGGCTGTTTTCGAGGGGTTCGAGTTACTCGGGCCGGGACGCATCACCAGGGTTTCTAGGCCGCAGACGAGCAGCCGAAGAGGATTTGTTTTCGGCTCAGCCTCATTTTTCCCACGCCGGACGCCTGGGCTGAGATGGACTTCGCTGGCATTCGAATAAGAAAACAAGGTATTTATCGACTCTAACCTCGATCAAACCTCATTTTTTGATGTCTTTTCTAGTGTCATTCTCTGTAAGTTATTGATTCTATGGAGCGGGAGACCGGGTTCGAACCGGCGACGTCCAGCTTGGGAAGCTGGCATTCTACCACTGAATTACTCCCGCTCAACCGGCAGTCAGTTCAACCGTGACTCTAGCACATTTCGAGCGGGCGCGCGCAAACCAAATGCTGCTATACTTTGGGTTTGTGCCTTTTGCGGGAATTTGGCAGGCCTTTTTTGAATAGGCCGGCCGGAGGCTCTCGATGTTCATAACCCTCCAAGAATTAGATCAAAGAGTTGTCCGTTTTAAGGTGGAAATTCCAGCGGGCGAAATTGAATTTGACGGCAAGGTGGCCCAGTCATCGGTTTTAGGCGCCGAGGGAAGCGCTGAGCTGTTAAATCATGCGCTGGGCGAAATTCGTCTGCAAGGAAGTTTGCAGGTAACGGTAAATGCTCCTTGTGACAGATGCCTGGAGCCGGTTTCGCTGCCTATTCGCAGTCCGTTCGACCTCGTCTATATGCCCACCAGCGCGGCTGTGGAAGGCGGCGAGGACGAAATCGACGAAGCAGCGGTTGAAGTAGGATACTACGAAGGAAATGGCCTGCAGCTGAACGATGTGCTG
>Ga0302275_10005794_pt1 | contig 11850 bp, 4 predicted proteins | sample III_Bog_N2_2_FD_200229 | JGI IMG/M metagenome (GOLD analysis project Ga0302275, IMG submission 200229) | Peat permafrost microbial communities from Stordalen Mire near Abisko, Sweden - III_Bog_N2_2 | ecosystem: Environmental > Terrestrial > Soil > Wetlands > Peat | place: Sweden: Abisko...
GTATTCCCCATCAAGGACTTTTCCGAGCGCGGCACCCTCGAGTTCGTGAAGTACGAGCTCGAGCAGCCCAAATATGACGTCGAAGAATGCCAGCAGCGCGGCATGACCTTCGCCGCCCCCTTGAAGGTGACCCTGCGCCTGGTGGTGTGGGACATCGACGAGGAAACCGGTGCTCGGTCGATCCGCGATATCAAGGAGCAGGACGTCTATATGGGCGACATGCCCCTGATGACGGCCAATGGCACCTTCGTCATCAATGGCACCGAGCGCGTCATCGTCTCGCAGATGCACCGTTCGCCGGGCGTCTTCTTCGATCATGACAAGGGCAAGACCCACAGCTCGGGCAAATATCTGTTTGCGGCGCGCGTCATTCCCTACCGTGGCTCTTGGCTGGACTTCGAGTTCGACGCCAAGGATCTGGTCTATGTGCGCATCGATCGCCGCCGCAAGCTGCCGGTGACCACGTTACTCTATGCCCTGGATGGCGCTCAGACCGAGTCCCTTCGGGCCCAGAGCACCGACAAGCCTTTGGACCAGGGTCTGGTTCGTGGCATGTCTTCCGAAGAAATTCTCAATTATTTCTACGGCACGGTCACCTACACCCATTGCCCGCAGGGTTGGAAGACCCCCTTCGACGCCGAGCGTCTGAAGGGTGTGAAGCTGACTTTCGACCTGATCGACGCCAAGACCGGCGCCGTGGTGGCCGAGGCCGGCACCAAGATGACCCCTCGCACCGCCAAGAAGCTCAAGGAGCAGGGCGTCGAGGAAATCGTCGTTCCCGTCGAGGAGCTGGTCGGGTCGTATATCGCCCTGGACCTGATCAACGAAACTACCGGCGAAATCTTCTGCGAAGGTGGCGACGAGCTGACCGCTGCTCTGCTGGCCGATCTGGAGAAGAGCGGCATTGTTGAGCTGCCGATCCTGAACATCGACCACATCAACATCGGCCCCTATATGCGTAACACTCTGGCGGTGGATAAGAACACCTGCCGCGAGGAAGCGCTGATCGACATCTACCGCGTCATGCGTCCTGGCGAGCCTCCGACCCTGGAGACCGCCGAGGCCCTGTTCAACGGTCTGTTCTTCGACAGCGAGCGTTATGATCTCTCGGCCGTTGGTCGCGTGAAGATGAACTCGCGTCTGGGCTACACCGACGTTCCGGACACTATGCGCGTTCTGCGCAAGGCCGACATCCTGGGTGTCATCAAGGTGCTGACCGAGCTGAAGGACGGCCGTGGCGAGATCGACGACATCGATCACCTGGGCAACCGTCGCGTTCGCTCGGTGGGCGAGCTGATGGAGAACCAGTATCGTCTGGGTCTGCTGCGCATGGAGCGCGCCATCCGCGAGCGTATGTCGTCCGTCGACATCGACACCGTGATGCCGCATGACCTGATCAACGCCAAGCCGGCTGCCGCCGCTGTCCGTGAGTTCTTCGGCTCCAGCCAGCTGTCGCAGTTCATGGATCAGACCAACCCGCTGTCGGAAATCACCCACAAGCGTCGTCTCTCGGCCCTCGGGCCGGGCGGTCTGACCCGTGAGCGTGCCGGCTTCGAAGTCCGAGACGTGCATCCGACCCATTACGGTCGTATCTGCCCGATTGAGACCCCTGAAGGTCCGAACATCGGTCTGATCAACTCGCTGGCTACCTATGCCCGCGTGAACCAGTACGGCTTCATCGAGAGCCCCTATCGTCGCGTTGTCGATGCCAAGGTGACTGACGAAGTGCTGTATCTGTCGGCCATGGAAGAAGGCCGCTACACCATCGCTCAGGCAAACTCCATCCTTAGCCCGGAAGGCAGTTTCCTTGAAGAGTTGGTGAGCTGCCGCCGTGGCGGTGAGTTCATGCTGGTCCCGTCCAACGAGATCAACTTCATCGACGTGTCGCCCAAGCAGTTGGTGTCCGTTGCCGCGGCTCTCATCCCGTTCCTCGAGAACGATGATGCGAACCGCGCGCTGATGGGTTCCAACATGCAGCGTCAGGCCGTGCCGTTGCTCCAGTCCTACTCGCCGCTGGTGGGTACGGGCATGGAAGCCGCCGTGGCCCGTGACTCTGGCGCTGCTATCGCTGCTCGCCGTTCCGGTGTGATCGATCAGGTGGATGCCACCCGTATCGTCATCCGCGCCACCGAGGAAACCTCGGCGGCTGCGTCTGGCGTTGATATCTACAATCTGCTGAAGTTCCAGCGCTCCAACCAGAGCACCTGCATCACCCAGCGTCCGCTGGTGCGTGTGGGCGATCTGGTGAACCAGGGCGACATCATCGCTGACGGTCCTTCCACCCAGCTCGGCGAGCTGGCTTTGGGCCGCAATGTGCTGGTGGCCTTCATGCCCTGGAACGGCTACAACTTCGAAGATTCGATCCTGATCTCCGAACGTATCGTGCGCGATGACGTCTTCACCTCGATCCATATCGACGAGTTTGAAGTCATGGCCCGCGACACCAAGCTGGGTCAGGAAGAAATCACGCGCGATATTCCGAACGTCGGTGAAGAGGCTCTGAAGAACCTCGACGAAGCCGGCATCGTCTATATCGGCGCCGAAGTGAAGCCGGGCGATATTCTGGTTGGCAAGGTGACGCCCAAGGGCGAATCGCCGATGACCCCGGAAGAGAAGCTGCTGCGCGCCATCTTCGGCGAAAAGGCTTCGGACGTTCGCGATACCTCCCTGCGTCTGCCCCCGGGCGTCGTTGGTACTATCGTTGATGTTCGCGTCTTCTCCCGCCGTGGCGTCGAGAAGGACGAGCGCGCTCTGGCCATCGAACGGTCGGAAATCGAGCGTCTGTCCAAGGATCGTGATGACGAGCGGCATATCCTCGAGCGGTCGTTCTACGCCCGCCTGAAGAACCTGCTGCTGGGTCAGGTGCTGGTCAATGGTCCGAAGGGCCTGAAGATCGGCGCCGTGCTGGAAGAAGCCGCTCTTGTCCAGAACCATCAGAGCGCTTGGCGCGGCATTGCCGTGGAAAGCGACGAAGTGATGGCCGACATTGAAGCTCTGAAGAAGTCCTTCGACGAAAGCGTCGATCGTCTGCAGAAGCGCTTCGAGGACAAGGTCGAGAAGCTGCAGCGTGGCGACGAGCTGCCCCCCGGCGTGATGAAGATGGTCAAGGTCTTCGTGGCTGTGAAGCGTAAGCTGCAGCCCGGTGACAAGATGGCCGGTCGTCACGGCAACAAGGGCGTTATCTCACGCATCATGCCTGTGGAAGACATGCCCTATCTGGAAGACGGCACCGCCGTCGACCTGGTGCTGAACCCCCTGGGCGTGCCGTCTCGTATGAACGTCGGTCAGATCCTTGAGACTCACCTGGGTTGGGCTTGCGCCAATCTGGGCCGTCAGATCGGTGAGATCGTCGATGGTGTGAAGCGTAACACCAACGACGTGAAGACCCTGCGTGGCCGCCTGGAAGACGTCTATGGCACCAAGGACTACAAGGAAGAGATCGCCGACCTGTCGGACGGTGAAATCCTTGAGATGGGTGAAAACCTGCGTCTGGGCGTGCCGATTGCCACTCCGGTCTTCGACGGTGCCCGCGAAAGCGACATCGTCGATATGCTGAACAAGGCCGGTTGCGCGACTTCTGGTCAGATGACTCTGATCGATGGCCGTACCGGTGAATCCTTCGACCGTAAGGTGACTGTCGGCATCATCTATATGCTGAAGCTGCATCACCTTGTGGACGATAAGATCCACGCCCGTTCCATCGGCCCGTACTCGCTGGTTACCCAGCAGCCGTTGGGTGGTAAGGCGCAGTTCGGCGGACAGCGTTTCGGTGAAATGGAGGTGTGGGCTCTTGAAGCCTACGGCGCCGCTTACACCTTGCAGGAAATGCTGACTGTCAAGTCGGACGACGTTTCCGGCCGCACCAAGGTCTATGAGGCCATTGTGCGCGGTGATGACACCTTCGAGGCCGGTATCCCCGAGTCCTTTAACGTGCTCGTCAAGGAACTGCGTTCGCTCGGCTTGAATGTCGAACTGAACCAGCGCGATTTCTAAATAAAGCAGAGAGGGAGGACCGCCGCGCTCCGGTGGTCCTCCCAGTCTCCTTCAGCCGAGAGCGGGAGAGTTAAGCTCATGAACGAATTGATGAAGATCTTCGGTCAGGCCAGCGGTACGCAGGCCTTCGATCAGATCCAGATCTCCATTGCCTCCCCGGAGCGTATTCGCTCCTGGTCGTTCGGCGAGATCAAGAAGCCGGAAACCATCAACTACCGCACCTTCAAGCCCGAGCGCGACGGCCTGTTCTGCGCCCGTATCTTTGGTCCGATCAAGGATTACGAATGCTTGTGCGGCAAGTACAAGCGCATGAAGTATCGCGGCATCATCTGCGAGAAGTGCGGCGTTGAAGTGACCTTGGCCAAGGTGCGTCGCGAGCGCATGGGCCATATCGAGCTGGCTTCGCCGGTTGCCCACATTTGGTTCCTGAAGTCCCTGCCGTCGCGTATCGGTCTGTTGATCGACATGACGCTGAAGGACCTGGAGCGCATTCTCTATTTCGAGAACTACGTCGTCACCGAGCCGGGCTTGACCCCTCTGAAGCAGCATGAGCTGCTGACCGAGGAACAATATGTCCGCGCCGTCGACGAATATGGCGAAGACGCTTTCACCGCCGGCATTGGCGCCGAGGCCATTCGTCTGCTGCTGCAGGCCATCGACCTGACCACCGAGTTGGAGCAGGTCAAGGTTGACCTGCGCGAAACCACCTCGGAAGCCAAGCGCAAGAAGCTGGTCAAGCGTCTGAAGCTGGTCGAGGCCTTCCTGGAATCCGAATCCCGTCCGGAATGGATGATCCTGGAAGTCATTCCGGTCATCCCGCCGGAACTGCGTCCGCTGGTTCCCCTGGATGGCGGCCGTTTTGCTACCTCGGATCTGAACGATCTCTATCGCCGCGTCATCAACCGTAACAACCGTCTGAAGCGCCTGATCGAGCTGCGCGCGCCCGAGATCATCGTGCGCAACGAAAAGCGCATGCTGCAGGAAGCCGTTGACGCTCTGTTCGACAACGGTCGCCGTGGTCGCGCCATCACCGGCGCCAACAAGCGTCCGCTGAAGTCGCTGTCCGACATGCTCAAGGGCAAGCAGGGCCGCTTCCGTCAGAACCTGCTCGGTAAGCGCGTCGATTACTCGGGCCGTTCGGTCATCGTGGTGGGGCCTGAGCTTAAGCTGCATCAGTGCGGCTTGCCAAAGAAGATGGCCCTGGAACTGTTCAAGCCCTTCGTCTATTCGAAGCTTGAGCTCTATGGCATGGCCACCACCATCAAGGCCGCCAAGCGCATGGTCGAGAAGGAGCGTCCCGAGGTTTGGGACATTCTGGAAGAGGTCATCCGCGAGCATCCGGTGATGCTGAACCGCGCGCCGACTCTGCACCGTCTGGGCATCCAGGCCTTCGAACCCACTTTGATCGAAGGCAAGGCCATCCAGCTGCATCCGCTGGTTTGTACCGCTTTCAACGCCGACTTCGACGGCGATCAGATGGCCGTTCACGTGCCGCTTTCGCTGGAAGCCCAGCTGGAAGCCCGCGTGCTGATGATGTCCACCAACAACATCCTCAGCCCCGCCAACGGCAAGCCGATCATCGTGCCGTCGCAAGATATCGTGCTGGGTATCTATTACATCACCATGGATCGTCCGGACGAGAAGGGCCAAGGCATGACCTTCGCCAGCGTCCAGGAAATCCAGCAGGCCTTGGACAACAAGGTCATCAGTCTGCATGCCGCCATCAAGTGCCGCTATAAGACGGTGGATGAGAACAACCAGCCGATCACCGTGCGCGTGGAAACCACGCCCGGTCGTATGCTGCTGTCCGAAGTCCTGCCCCGTCATCCGGCGGTGCCCTTCTCGCTGATCAACCGTCTGTTGACCAAGAAGGACATTCAGAACGTCATCGATATCGTCTATCGCCATTGCGGTCAGAAAGAGACGGTGATTTTCGCTGACCGCGTCATGGCCCTGGGTTACGCTCATGCCTGCCGCGCCGGCATTTCCTTCGGTAAGGACGATCTGGTCATCCCCGCTTCCAAGGTTACCTTGGTTGGCGAGACCGAGCAGCGCGTCAAGGAATACGAGCAGCAGTACCAGGACGGTCTGATCACCCAGGGTGAGAAGTACAACAAGGTGGTTGACGCCTGGTCCAAGTGCACCGACGACGTCGCCGACGCCATGATGAAAGAAATCAGCCGTACCGAAGCCGGTAAGCCGATCAACAGCATCTATATGATGGCTCACTCGGGCGCTCGTGGTTCCGCCGCTCAGATGAAGCAGCTGGCCGGTATGCGCGGTCTGATGGCCAAGCCCTCGGGCGAAATCATCGAGACGCCGATCATCTCGAACTTTAAAGAAGGCCTGACCGTGTTGGAGTACTTCAACTCCACCCACGGTGCCCGTAAGGGTCTGGCCGATACCGCGCTGAAGACCGCCAACTCGGGTTATCTGACCCGTCGTCTGGTGGACGTGGCGCAGGACGCCATCATCGTCGAGGAAGATTGCGGTACCACCCGCGGTCTCACCGTCTCGGCGGTGGTCGAGGGCGGCGAAGTCATCGCCTCCCTGGGCGAGCGTATCCTGGGTCGTACCGCTTCGCGTGACATCGTCAATCCCGCCAACGGCGAGGTTCTCGTTGCCGCCGGCGTGCTGATCGATGAAAGCCTGGTGGAAATCGTCGAAGAGGCCGGCATCGAGATCGTCGGTATCCGTTCGGTTCTGACCTGCGAAAGCGAAGTCGGCACCTGCGGCTGCTGCTATGGTCGCGACCTGGCTCGCGGCACCCGCGTCAATGTCGGCGAGGCTGTCGGCGTTATCGCCGCCCAGTCCATCGGCGAGCCCGGCACCCAGCTGACCATGCGTACCTTCCATATCGGTGGTGCGGCCCAGCGTGGCGCCGAGCAGTCGAGCATCGAATCGACCTTTGATACCAAGGTGTCGATCACTAACCGCAGCGTTGTGACCAATTCGTCCAAGCAGCTGGTTCTGATGTCGCGCAACGCCGAAATCGTCCTGACCGACGCTAACGGCCGCGAGAAGGCCCGTCACCGCGTTCCTTACGGCGCCAAGCTGTTGGTGGACGAGGGGGCTCAGGTCACCAAGGGCACCAAGCTGGCCGAGTGGGATCCCTACACCTTGCCGATCCTCACCGAGCGTGAGGGTGTGGCCCACTATGTCGATCTGGTCGAGGGTCTGTCGGTGCGTGAAGTGCTCGACGAGGCCACCGGCATCACCTCTAAGGTGGTGGTCGACTGGAAGCAGCAGCCCCGTGGTTCCGATCTGCGTCCGCGTATCGTCTTGCGCGATGACAAGGGCCAGGAACTGATCCTGTCCAACGGCATGGAAGCCCGCTACTTCGTCTCCGTGGATGCTATCCTCTCGGTTGAGAACGGCCAGAAGGTGCATGCCGGTGACGTGCTGGCCCGCATTCCGCGCGAATCTTCGAAGACCCGTGACATCACCGGCGGTCTGCCGCGTGTGGCCGAGCTCTTCGAAGCTCGCAAGCCCAAGGATCACGCGATCATCTCGGACATCGACGGCCGCGTTGAATTCGGCAAGGACTACAAGTCCAAGCGCCGCATTCTGGTGGTCCCGGAAGATGGCGATTCGATCGAATATCTGATCCCCAAGGGTAAGCATATCTCGGTGCAGGAAGGCGATTACGTCCGCCGCGGCGATCCGCTGATGGACGGCAACCCCGTGCCCCACGACATCTTGAAGGTCATGGGCGTCGAGGCTTTGGCCAACTACCTGATCAACGAGATCCAGGAGGTCTATCGTCTGCAGGGCGTGAAGATCAACGACAAGCACATCGAGGTGATTGTTCGCCAGATGCTGCAGAAAGTTGAGATCACCGACGGCGGCGACAGCACTCTTCTGGTGGGCGAGCAGGTCGATCGTCATGACTTCGAAGCCGAGAACATCAAGACGATTGCCGAGAATGGTCGTCCCGCAGCCGGCGTGCCGGTGCTGCAGGGCATCACCAAGGCGTCGTTGCAGACCCACTCCTTCATCTCCGCGGCCTCGTTCCAGGAGACCACCCGAGTGCTGACCGAAGCCGCCGTGAGCGGTAAGATCGACACCCTGATGGGCCTGAAGGAGAACGTCATCGTCGGCCGTCTGATCCCCGCCGGTACCGGCGCGGTGATGAACCGCCTGCGTGAGATCGCCGCTGGTCGCGATCGCGCTCTGGGCGTGGGTGACGATGTCCGTCGCGACGAAGCCGAGATCGTGGCCATCGGTGGCGGTGTGGCGTCGCCTCCTGCCGCTGAGTAAGCCTGATCGTTCAAGCGAATGGCTGCGGCCCCGCTCCCGGAAACGGGGGCGGGGCCGTTTGCTTTTCAAAGGCTGTCCTTCCCGCAGGCCGTGTCCTGACAAGGGATTAGAGGTGATGGGGGCGGAGATCGGCTGGACCTCTCTGCCGTTTCTCCTCGTCCGGCGGAAAGGATTTCCATGCGCAACCCGATCAATCTACCTCTGTGGGCTCTGGCCCTGACCCTCGGCCAGCTGGCCGTGGCTCCTGTTCTCTTGGCCGAGGAACTGCCGCCCGGTTCGGTGATCATCACCAAGGGCGAACCGGTCAAGGCCTCCAGCTATGACAAGGAAGCCAAGGATGCATCCGGCAGTCTGACCGGCATCGAGGTCCTCTGCACCAAGGGCCCCACCAAGGTGGATAAGAAGACCGCCGATCTTCTGGCTGCCACAGACAAGAGCCCGACGGCGGCCAAGAAAGGATCTGCCTGGCAGCTGACCCGAGCCGGCTATGTGCAGCTCCTGGGCGGTACGGTCTCCCTGCAGCCCAAGCCGAAGTCGCCGCGTCACTGCGTCATCTCGGGTCTTAGCCCTGATGCCCTGGCCAAGGCCTGGGGTGTTTGTCAGGCGGGCGGCTGCTGAAGACTCGGGGGTTGATCCGTGCGGGCAGGGGGTGTCTACTCCTCCCGCCGGAACGACTCGCGACGGTGGTGTTGGAGGCAGGCGATTCCGCCTTTAACGATTCCTGCCAGGGGCTTTTTTGAACCATTCGACTCCAGTCAAGGATTTCCGGGCCTTCCAGACTCCTTGGTGTAATTATTATTCGTAAATGCGGTTAGCGACGATGCTTAATGTCTTTTTTCGCTAATATTGCGCAATAAGTCCATGCGCAAATCCCCTCCAACAGATTCACTTGACGGGGGTTTAGTGCGTCCCTATTATCCGGGCCTTTCCGGGAGGCTGGTGGTAGGTATCCAACCTAAACGCTGTCCATCCTGGGCTCCGATCACACCGTGATACGCCGCACGGGTAGGCGATGAAGACCCGGAACCAACCCCGGAGACTTTAAATGTCTCCGCTGGGTGTTTTTTATCGTATGCCTGTTTTGGCAAAGGGAATGATGTATGCCTACGATTAACCAGCTGATCCGTAAGCCGCGCGAGCCTTTGACCGCGCGCAACAAGGTGCCGGCCCTCCAGGCCTGCCCGCAAAAGCGCGGTGTTTGCACCCGCGTTTACACCACGACCCCGAAGAAGCCTAACTCGGCCCTTCGTAAGGTGGCTCGTGTGCGTCTGACCAACGGTTTCGAAGTCACCAGCTACATTCCGGGTGAAGGCCATAACCTTCAGGAACACTCCGTCGTGATGATCCGCGGCGGCCGTGTGAAGGATCTTCCCGGTGTGCGCTACCACATCATTCGCGGCACTCTGGATACCCAGGGCGTCAAGGACCGTCGTCAGCGCCGTTCGAAGTACGGCGCGAAGCGTCCGAAGTAAGGATATCTGCCCATGTCTCGTCGTCACGCCGCTGAAAAGCGCGAAGTGCTCCCCGACGCCAAGTTTGGCGACGTGGTGCTGACCAAATTCATGAACTGCTTGATGCTCGACGGTAAGAAGTCCGCCGCCGAAGCTATCGTCTATGGCGCCCTCGACAAAGTCGCGGCCAAGGCCAATGCCGATGCTATTCAGCTGTTCCACACTGCCCTCGACAACGTCAAGCCCGCCCTCGAAGTGCGGTCGCGTCGTGTCGGTGGCGCCACCTATCAGGTGCCGGTTGAAGTGCGCACCGAGCGTCGTCAGGCTTTGGCCATTCGTTGGCTGATTGACAACGCCCGTAAGCGCGGTGAGACCACCATGATTGACCGTCTGTCGGGCGAATTGCTCGACGCCGCCAACAATCGTGGCGCCGCCGTGAAGAAGCGTGAAGATACCCACCGTATGGCGGAGGCCAACAAGGCCTTCTCGCACTACCGCTGGTAAAGTTAGGCTTCGAAAGCAACTATGGCCCGCCAGACCACCCTTGATCGTTATCGTAATATCGGCATCATGGCTCACATTGATGCTGGTAAGACGACTACGACCGAGCGGATCCTTTACTACACCGGAAAGTCCTACAAAATTGGCGAAGTGCATGAAGGCACGGCGACAATGGATTGGATGGAGCAGGAGCAGGAACGTGGTATTACGATTACGTCAGCCGCGACCACCGCGTTCTGGCGAGGCCATCGTATCAACATCATCGACACCCCCGGCCATGTGGATTTCACCATCGAAGTGGAGCGATCGCTCCGCGTTCTCGATGGTGCCGTCACCCTGTTCGACGCCGTCGCTGGTGTGGAGCCGCAATCCGAAACGGTGTGGCGGCAGGCCGACAAGTACGGCGTGCCGCGCATCTGTTTCGTGAATAAGATGGATCGTGTCGGCGCCGATTTTTTTCGCTGCGTTGATATGATCGTCGATCGTTTAGGTGTCCGGCCCTTGGTCGTGCACCTGCCGATTGGCCGAGAAAATGAGTACTCCGGTCTGGTCGATCTCGTGCGCAATGTGGCTGTCATCTGGAAGGATGAGAGCCTGGGCGCCGATTTCGAAGATCGCCCGATCCCCACGGATTTGGTCGAGAAGGCCGCCCTATACCGCAAGGCTCTGATCGAGGCCGCCGTCGAATTGGACGACGCCGCGATGGAAGCTTATCTGGCTGGCGAGGAACCCTCGGTCGAGACCCTGCAGAAATGCATCCGCAAGGGCACCATCGGCATGACCTTCGTGCCGGTGCTCTGTGGTTCGGCGTTCAAGAACAAGGGCGTACAGCCCCTTCTGGACGCCGTTGTCGACTATCTGCCGGCCCCGATCGATATTCCCGCCATCAAGGGCGTGAGGTTCGAGAGCGACGAAGAGATCACCAAGGAAGCCTCCGACGACGTCCCCTTCGCCGGTTTGGCTTTTAAGATCATGAATGACCCCTTCGTCGGCTCGTTGACCTTCGTGCGCGTCTATTCCGGTGTGGTCGAGGCTGGGTCCTACGTTCATAACACTGTGAAGAACAAGCGCGAGCGTATTGGCCGTATGCTGCTCATGCATGCCAATGCCCGCGAAGAGGTCAAGGAAGCCTGCGCTGGCGACATCGTCGCCTTTGCTGGCATGAAGGATACCGCCACCGGTGATACCTTGTGTTCCCCTGACGATCTTGTCGTGCTGGAGCGCATGGAACTCCCCGAGCCGGTGATCGAAATCGCCGTGGAGCCGATGACCGAGGCCGATCAGGAAAAGATGGGCATGGCCCTGGCGAGCCTGGCAGCCGAGGATCCGTCCTTCCGCGTGACGATTGATCCCGAATCTGGACAAACGGTCATCAAGGGCATGGGTGAGCTTCACCTGGAAATCCTTGTTGATCGAATGAAGCGCGAGTTCAAGGTCGAGGCCAACGTCGGCGCCCCGCAGGTCGCCTACCGCGAGACCATCAGCAAGACCTACGAAATCGACTACACCCATAAGAAGCAGGCCGGCGGCACGGGCCAGTTTGCCCGCGTCAAGATCCGCTTCGAACCGGTACCGGCTGGCGAGGGGTTTACCTTCGTCAATTCGGTCATCGGCGGCACGGTTCCCAAAGACTTTGTGCCGGGTG
>Ga0302275_10005810_pt1 | contig 11827 bp, 7 predicted proteins | sample III_Bog_N2_2_FD_200229 | JGI IMG/M metagenome (GOLD analysis project Ga0302275, IMG submission 200229) | Peat permafrost microbial communities from Stordalen Mire near Abisko, Sweden - III_Bog_N2_2 | ecosystem: Environmental > Terrestrial > Soil > Wetlands > Peat | place: Sweden: Abisko...
CGTTTCCTGGTCGGGAAACGGATCAGCGCTTCTGGCTCTGGTTCAGGGAAACCCTGCGACAGCTCTCCGGTTGTTCCTGCACGGAGAATCGAATCCGTGGAATACCTTGAAACGTCAGCTCTTGAAACCGGTGTTGATGCCGGCAAGGCGCCTGCTCAGGCGCCTTAGAATGCCCTTGAAGAATCATTGGCGTTCTTATTCCGCGCTCAATGTGCATCTGGCGCAGGCGCTGGATATCAACGGCAGGATGCGCGATCAGGGGTTTGATCCGACCTTTACGGGTTCCGCACTTGTAGATTACCGCCCGCTTTTTTTTGATCCCGCAGGCTCTGTCGGCATGAGCATCGGGTCGGAGATTGGGGCCTGGCATTCGTTTTCCTACCTGGATCCAACAGCCAACCTATCCATGCTGGAGTTTCTTCTACGAGTGCCCGACGATCAGTTCTGGCGTGGAGGCGACCTTGGTTCTTTATTGAAGCGCGCGTTTGAGAACAAGATGCCCAGGCAAGTGTTGCACTCACGCCAAAAGGGGTTACAGGCCGCGGATGTGGGACATCGGATTGTCAATGAAATCGATGCGTTTCGACAGTGCCTTGGCTCGCTCGAATCAGTGCCGGCGGCAAGAGAAGTGCTCGACCTGCCGATGCTTCACCGCTGCCTGGAAGAGCTCACGATAAGGGTCGACCCGGAATCAACGGATCAGGCTGAAGCGATCCTTCTTCGTGGATTGGGTGTGGGTTTGTTCCTTCAGCGTCTGGAACATTCCGGCGGTTGAGGCTCGAGATATCCATGCTGAAAAGACAAATCACGGAATTCATCCGACAGTTGCCGGCAGGACGCCGCGCCATCGTACTGGTGTGGAAGGCCACACGATGGTGGAGCGTGGCATGGGGCGTGCTGCTGATTGCCCAGGGTCTGCTACCCGCAGGCCAGGTTTTGCTGCTCAGATCGCTGGTTAACCAGTTTGTTGCTTCGGAGCGATGGACAACGATCGCGCCATCGGCAATTGGTATCGCCGCTCTGTGGATTGTGGGCCTGCTGTTATCGAGTGCATTGACATGGGTGAGGGCCGTACAGGCAGAGTACGTGCAGGACGAAGTTCATCGGCTGATTCATGAGCACGCTATCCGGCTTGACCTGGCATTCTACGACCGTCCTGAATCCTACGATCTGTTGTGGAGAGCGCAGGTCGACGCTCCCTCGCAGCCCTTGGCGCTTCTGGAGAGTCTCGGCACGCTGGTGCAGAACGGACTTGGATTCCTGGTATTAGCCGGTATCTTGTGGACCTACGCCGCCTGGTTGCCTCTGCTCATGCTATTGACCGCAGTTCCGGGTCTGATTTGGATAGCACGCCACATTTTGGGGGAGCACCATTGGCACCTTGAGCACACGTTCGATGAACGGCGCGAGCGCTACCTCGACTGGATGATTACCGAGCAGCGCGCTGCGACTGAATTTCGCCTCTTTGACCTGGGGACATATCACCGAAAGGCCTTCGAAAAGCTACGCGAGAGCCTGAGGGGCGGGAAACTGCGCCTGGCGCGAAAGGGGGCAGTTACCGAACTTGCGGCCGGTATGCTTGCCTGGACGGGCAGCCTGATTGGACTGGGCTGGATGGTGCACCAAACCCTTGCGGGGAGGGCCAAGCTGGGCGATCTGCTTCTTTGTTTCCAGGCGTTCCAGCAGTGCCAGGCCCAGCTTCGCGCTTTATTGGAGGGCGCAGGCAAAATCTACAGAAGCCTGCTCTTCATCGACAATCTTGACGAATTCCTGAGGACGATGCCGGCAATCTTCGCAGGCCATGCGAGCGAAGCTGGCCTGCCCATCAAGGAGTCCATTCGCTTTGAAGGAGTCAGCTTCACTTACCCCGGTGGAACCCATTGCGCCCTGGACAAGTTCGACCTGGAGATTCCGAAGGAAAAGGTGGTTGCGATCGTCGGTTACAATGGAGCGGGTAAAAGCACACTCATCAAGCTCCTGTGCCGGTTCTACGATCCAGACGAAGGTCGAATCCTTGTGGATGGCGTGGACTTGAAGGAGATCGATCACGAGGCGTTGCGGCGGCAAATCGCGGTGCTTTTCCAGAATCCGGTTCATTATGAGACCACAGTGCGGGAGAATATCGGTTTTGGCGAGATCAGCGCTCTGAGCGATGACAAGCGGCTTTGGCAAGCAGCCAGCGACGCGGGAGCACTGGCTCCGATTGAAAGGCTGCCGGAAGGCTTCGATACAGTTTTGAGCAAGATGTTTGGCGGGACGGAACTGAGCGAAGGAGAATGGCAGCGGATCGCGTTGGCGAGAGCATTTTTCCGCGGGGCTTCACTCATCGTTCTCGACGAGCCCACCAGTGCGATGGATTCATGGGCGGAGCAAGAGTGGCTTGGCCGTTTTCGAACGCTCACTGCGGGCCGGTCCGCATTGATGATCACACACCGCTTTACCACCGCCATGCACGCTGACATCATTCACGTGATGGAGAAGGGGCGCATCATCGAATCTGGAACACATGGGCAGCTGGTCACCAAGGGAGGCGTGTATGCCTCTTCCTGGGCGGCCCAGATGCGGGATATCAGCCATGCTCGGCCATGACTGGCGGCAGAGCGCCAGCCCAGCGTTTCGGCTGATGATCGCCACCTCGTGGCTGGCGCCGGACTCATGGAAAGAAAAGCAGGAAAAGGAGATTCTGGAGGCCTCGGGGGAGGGACTGGACTGGACGGAATACCTCTTCCTGGTCGATCGTCACAGAATCCCCGCGCTGAGTTGGGCGGCAATAGGCCGCGTTCCGGACCTGGCCGTTCCGGATGGGGTCCGGCAGGAACTCCAAAGGCGCAGTGACGACTGCCGAATGAGGGCAATTCAGCATAGCCTGCTGCTGGCCCAGGTACTCAAGCGGTTGAATCGAGATGGTATTCCTGTGATGCCTTGCAAGGGGCCGGTTCTTTCTTTCAACCTGTATGGCGACGTGGGGCTCAGGCAGTTCAGAGATCTGGATGTAGCCGTCGCGGAAAGCGATCTGGAACAGGCGCGGGCGAGTCTGGAAGATCTTGGATGGCGTGTGGGCGAGGGAAACTATCGCTTGAGCCCTCGCCAGTGGGAGAGTTTCCTGCGTAATGAGTACGAAATGGTCTTTGAGCATCCTCAGACGAATTGCATTCTTGAACTGCAGTGGAGCAACCAGTGGGAGACCCCTGAGGTTACGAGAGCGCGGTGGGCCAGGAGTACTCCCTCCGAATGGCAAGGCTGTTCAATCCGTGAGATGAATTCCGGCGATTTGATGCTCTATCTTTGCAGTCATGGCGGGCATCATGCCTGGTTTCGGGCCAAATGGCTGGGGGACGTGGCGCGCGCTCACGCGATGGGGCTGCCCGATTGGGACGCAGCCTTCCACGAGGCCCGGAAAGCCCATCGGGAGCGGGTTTTGGAGGTTGGGCTGGCGCTTCTCGAACAACTGTACGGGCTTCCCGCGCCTGAGCCGCCGCCGAATCCCAGAACCCGGATGCCTGCGCTGCTGGTCGAGATTCCATTCAAGGCTCTCCGCGACACCAAAGTACCCACTTTTCGAACGGATTTGGGCTTTCTCCGTTATCGGCTTCGCATGAGCCGCTATGAGAGGATGCTCTCGCCGCGAAAGGCCTGGCGTCGCAGCCTCGGCGAGCTTTTTCACTTCCGGGAGGACTTCAGAACGGTTCCGCTTCCGGACTGGCTTTTCTGGCTCTACAGGCCGTTGCGGCCCTTCCTGTGGCTGTTGCGTCTGGTTCGTCAGGCGTGGCAAAAACCGCCCATCCAAAGCGAGAATGGTGGCGAGAGAATCTGATGGGGATGGCTCCCAGACCCTGGCGCGGACAGGTGTGGAAGGTGACGGAAGTACCTAAAAGTTAAACACTCTATTGAATTTGTGCGCCATTTTCCTTCTTGCCATCGCTATGCAGCCATGTTAAAGTCTAATTGTCAAGAAGTTATCCCCCAAAGGAGATCCACTATGGCCAAAGTTCACGAATCAAAAGTAGAAGAGACCCGGAAGGCTTGGGGAACACCCCAGCTCAAGAAGTTCGGTATCGAGGAAATTACGGCCGCCTTTCACGGTGGCGCCAAGACCGACACCACTAGCAAGAAAAGCTAACCGCCGGGCGGTCAGCCTCCGAAAAGGCTTGCAGGCTCAATCCCTTGGTACCCTTTGCGTTCTTCAGCCGTGGGTGGGGATGAGTGTGTAAGGCGGCTGTCCAACCTTCTGCAATTTCTACATCAGAATTGTCTTACAGTCTGCTATGCGAGACGGCCCTGGTCAGGGTCGTCGTGTTTTAGCTGGAAACTTCGCGCACCCCGGAACGGATGAGAAGGCGTAGTGAGGTATTCCCCCAGTCCACCGCTTCGGCTCTTTCGCCGTTTTATTCTTTCTGTGGAGTATAACGGCTTACAGGGTGCGCTGGCGCATTCGTGGCATCGCCTCTTTTCGTCTCTAAAGAACCACGGTTTCAGCGGGACATTTGAACGCGCCTTCGTGAAGGCACCAGCCGCGCCGCCATCCCCTGTGCGCTCAAGTCCGCATCCCTTCGATCTCGAACACGGCACCGATACGGGGGGATGGATTTCGGGCGGGGACTTGGCGGCGTCTACCCTCTCAGCTTTATACAGCACTATTTATTTAGGCATAGCGCCTTCGGCAATGCGCGCCGCGCTTGCCGTATCGCCGATTGCACCCGACGACTACACGTTCGTTGACATCGGCTGCGGAAAGGGCCGAGCACTGCTCATCGCCGCGGAGTTACCTTTTCGCCGCCTGTTGGGAGTAGAACTTGCTCCGGAGCTCTGTGCAATTGCAAACGCGAACATAGCCCTCAATCCAGACTGGAAGAGCCGGATTTCCGTCATGAATGGAGATGCAACAACATTCGTTTATCCGGAGGGACCACTTTTTATCTTCCTTTACACTCCATTTCTCCTCCCCGTGGTTCGTCGCTTCCAGGCAAATCTGGAGGGCCAGTTGCGCCGTTCTCCACGCCCGGCCTATCTCCTCTACGCCAATCTGTTCAATACGGAAGCCGACGCTCTGGCCGATCGTTCGTACCCTGATACGATCGAGGCATCCTCACTTTTCCAACGGACCTTCGATACCGTTTACCCTCTGGCGCCAGACGAGATTATGACAGAGCGCCCGGACGCCAAATTTCTCCGATTTGTACTGTACCGGACCGGCCTGGCAGACTGAGAAGCGGTCCTACTGCGGCTGCGGGCGCGTGCGGCACCATGGAATCTGTGAACATCCGACGAAGGGCAATCCGAGTAGAGCCAGACACTCGGCCGTTTAGGATATGAAAATGCAGATCGGCAATGAAACCGAGGACAGCTATACACGAGCACCCGAGCGGCTTGGTGTGGCCAGGTGCGTTGTTCTGTGGCTGTTATTTTTTTCCTTCTCTCTGGCGCTCGGCTATTCCACTCTCAATCGCTTCGACCCCAGACAATTGGGCAGGGACGAAGGCGTGTATTACAGCATGACTGCCGGAGAAACAGTGGCGGATAGTATCCCCTTCTGTTACCGGCTTCTCGTGCCGTCGATCGCAAAGCCTTTCTACTGGCTAGCGCGGGGCAGAGTCGCAACCTGGGATCCAGTGTGTTTCGGGATGCTCATCTCCAACTCCCTGTTCTGCGCGACCTTTTCTTTTTTGATGCTGCTCATGGGATATCGCATCCTGCGCGATCTGCCGCTCGCCCTGCTCGGCTGCACTCTCGTCCTGCTCGACTATGCAGTTCCCGATCTCTGGCTCTCGGGTTATGTGGATGCGTCAGAAGCCTGTCTCCTGATGGCCGTTGCACTGCTGCTGTATTCGAATCAATGGTGGCCGCTTCCACTTATCGGCTTTATCGGGGGTTTTGCAAAACAGAGCTTCCTGCCGTTTGCAACGGTCTTTGCCCTGGTGTGGTGGCTCTCCACTCCGCGCTCCAAGAGAGCATACGGACAGCTTTTATGGATCGCCGCACTCGCCGCCGCGACATTTACTGCAATCGTTCTCGCCTATTGGCTCGTGGAGGGCAGACTGATGATGCCCTGGTCGATGGCCTCGCAATGGTGGGCACACGACGATTTCCTGGGGAACCTCCTTGAGTCTGTCAGGGACCATCGATTCCTGTATCCGTTCTTCTGGCTTCTGCCACTGGGCGTATGGCGCTTCAACCGGTTTCCCCGACAGTGGGTAATGGCGACCGCGGTCACCGGTTTATTTGCCTTTGGACTTACCGGTTACGCCGAGCTGGGGGGTACGGTCAACCGTCCGATTTTTAACATCATTGCGCCGCTTTTCGGCCTATCCACTGCATGCCTGATCGCAACCGGCGGCAAGTGGGAACGTGGTCGCCCAAGTGCGCCGCCGGAATGATCGGGCCGGCCACGCGAGATCTCGGATGGAATCAATCTCTTCGCTTGTTCCCGATTACGCTGGACTGTTCCTGCAATCGTTCACCGAATCAAGAGCTCTCAAAAGCCTTCTAACTCTGCTCGACCAGGAAGTTAGAAATCTACCTTCCGGCCCGGATACCAAGTTACCTGCACGGTTGTCGTTGTTACGTTCTGCTGGCCGGGAAGATAGATCGGAGCTTTATAGCGCTCATACGTAAAGTTGCCCTTGATCTCCAGGTCTTTGCGTATCCGTTTGACCACCTGCACCGTCATGTCGTTCAGGGTTGTCCCGCCCTGAACAAAATCCCAGGCTACCTTTTGATTCCGAACGGCGACTTGCACCAATTCATTACCGCTCAGATGATAGGTAATCCAACCTTGGCCGCCCTTGCCTTCGCGCCCGATCCAATCGCCAAACATCTGACCATTGTTCGTATAGCCCTGGCGCTGGAGCGCCTCCCAATACATGAAGTAGCCGCCGCTGCTGGTTGTAACGGGGGGATCGGTTGAAACGGCTTCGACCCGCACATCCAGTTTGGGCAGCCCCGGCACGCGCGTCAAATAGATGCCGGGCCGCCAGGATGCACGCCGCGGCGCATCCGCGGGGGACACATCGTCGTGAACCTCTGAGTCGCAATAGAGCGTCAGCCAGTTGCGCACGAAGGGTAGGCGGTAAGAAAAGTCGAAAGCAGCAAAGCGGGCGCCCGGATCCTGGGAACCTGCTTTCACGGCGGCCGTGGGTGCGCTCAAGCTGAAGAAACTCCTCAGAAAGCTCTTCACCGTGATCGGCTCGTGATCCACACCGCCCCATATCACCGTGCGTTCGAATCCGAACTCAATGTTTTCCGTCGGCTTGAGGCTGATTTTTTCAGCATGCACCCAGGGATCTCTTGGATAGCTGTGTCCCTTCAGCGACCCAACCATGAATTCGTAACGTATGGGCCCGAGAATCTGTGAGAAAAGAGGGATGGTTAACGGCTCGATGCGATTGATCCGGAACGAGTAAATATTCTCAGCGTTGTTGGAGTACGACATCGCGCCCCCGACGGCGGGGCTCTGCCAAAAATCCTGTTTCCCAAACGAGATCACGTGATTCAAATATTGCGCGGAGACATAGGCCTCCAGCACGCGCCCGCGCGCCGCCGTCGGAATCGGCCCTTCCGGTATCGTCGCCAACTCGCTGATCGGCATGGGAACGCAGCCTGTATTGTTCAACCAGCAACTCGGGCTGAAATAGTTCGTTGTCAGGTCAGCGGCCGCAAGCTGACTGGCAAGCGCAGCGGAGTAGCCCGCCGTCGACGGAGCGCCCTGGAACTCTCCGCGCACATAAAGCAGGAACCGGCCTGCCGACGCGTAGCCACTGGCGCCGGTGTAGTTGTTCACTCCCGTCGCGAAAGGACGGCCATAGTCGTTCACAATCGTCGAACCAAGATGAAAGCTGTCACGCAACGGCGTGCCGCTGATGCCGCGAATGACGCTATAGGTTGAATCGATGTGAACGGTGCCGTGCCTCATCTTGCACGGATCGTCCGTCTCCTCGCGCAACTCGCGCTTGAGAGAGTCAAATATACCTTCCGCCTCGCTCTGGCCCGGCTCCCCTTCCGAGTCTTCGAGCCGCTCTTCAGTGTCCTCCAGCATGTTGCTCAAACTTGCGCGCGTCCATGGGCGCAGATTCAAAAAGGCCGTCGGCACATATCCCAGCGAGTAGAGGCGCAGCACTTCGGGATAGATCCAGCTATCCACCGGAATGTACGCGGAGCCCACTACTTTTTCGTTACAGTCGAAGTCTTCGTCGCTCAAGGGGATTGTTGTCGGAGTTTGAGCCGCCGCGGCCGCTGGCAGGTCAACGCGCAGCGGACCAGCAGCCATCCGCCCCGCTCCGGCAAAGAACATCGCCAGCAGGATCGTGGCCTTCATCGCAGTTGATTTATCCAGGTTCATTCTCCAATGCATTGTTGGTGCGCCTTGCCGTTAACACGCGTACTGATATTAGCGCGCCGGGCCGCCCACTTCCCTGCCTGCATATTTGCCGGCCGGGCTCGCAGCAACTTCCTCGCCAACCTCAATCCGCATTCCTTCTTCAGCAATGCGGTAGTTCACCATTCCGCTGCTTGCCGGCGCGTCCAGCAGGAGTGCTTTCTGCAACGCGACCGCTGCCTGCTCATCGCGCGCAAGCAGCATCAGAAATCCTCCGCCACCAGCGCCAGCCAACTTTGCCCCATGGATAAAGGGTCGTGCGCGATTCAGAATCGCATTGATCGGCGCATTAGCCGTATGCGGATCGAGTACCTGGTTCAACTGCCAATGCCGATCAAGCAAGCCGCCCAGGTGTTTCCAGTCGCCTTCAACCATGGCGTAGGACATCTCCACGGCCAGCGTCTTGATGCTGTGCAGCACTTGAATGGTCGCCGTTTCACGAGCCAGGTAGCGTGAGACGACCTGCCGCAACAGGTCCTTCGCCATTCGTTGAATGCCGGTGTTGTAGAGCACGAGCAGCTGGCTGAACTCCGCTTGCCGCTCAGGGCTCCAATCAACGGGCTGAACCCGAATCCGCTGTCGTGAGCCCGGACCGGTGATGAGAAGTTTAGCGCCTGGAAAGATGCCGCCCGCCTGGTCCTGCCACCCGCCTCCGGTCGTCATCAACTGCTCAAGCTGCATCACCGCTTCAGAAAGCGCATGATCTCCGAGCGTGCGTCCTGAGATCACGGCCAGCGCCTTGACCACTGTTGCCGCAAGAATGCTGCTCGTGCCCAACCCCGAACCGATCGGCAACTGAACACGGCAACGGATCTCAAGGCCGCCTCCCAACTCGGTCAGGGTCGCGCCGAGAGGCAGGTCCCCCGCCGGCAGCCCGTGCAATTGCAAGGCCGCGCGAGGAATTGAAAACACCGATCCCGGTTCGCAGGCCTGAAGCAATTCCTCGCGAGTCCGGTATTCTGCCATGGCCGCCCCAGTGTCGGCATAGCAGCGAATCACGGGCTCGTCGATGCGCCTGATCTCGGTCTCAATTGGATATCTTCCGTCGATTTCAAGCGCGCAGTTCAAAACCGTGCCACCCCAGTCGAAACAGAATGGTGGCGTGTCGGACCATCCGCCGCCAAGATCGATGCGCGGCGGCGCCGAAACGCGCACGTGCTCGAAGATCCAAGGGGATGAGGCCGCTTCTGTTTCACCAGTTACGCCGGCACGAACCGCTTCCTGGATACAGGCAAATGCGCCCTGTTCCGAAGCTGCGGCCTCAGGCTCCAATCCAGCTCGCGATAGCAGTCGCGCGGCTTGCATCAGGTAGCTGGCAGCCAGAGTAAAGTTCTCGTGGGTTCCTTGCTGCATTCGCTCGGCGCGTGCTCTCAAGGAACGTCCGGCCTTGGCTGCGGGAGCCAGACCAGGCAGGTTCGCCAGCAATGGACGCAGGTCCGCCCCGGACTCAGCAAGTTCCAGCGCCGTATCGTGCCATATCCCCTGCAGCCGGTGGTTATGCGCTTCAGCCAGCACTCTCCCATCGGCACAACCTGCGCTTTCGGCCAGCGAAACTCGCCGCGCCGTCCGCCAACTCGCCAAATCGTATTCGCCGGCATAGCCCATCATCCAGCGCGCGCATCGCCACGCCTCGTCGGCCGTGGCCACCGGGAAAAGCGCCGCGTTCCATAACGTTGGCTGCTGGTCAGAATTCCGGTCTGGCTTCCACACGTCGTCAACCTTGATGCCCAGCCTTTCGAAGGTTTCCAGGATGGGACGGTTGAACCAGGTGGCGTTGGCGAATGGCTGCTTTGAGTCGTCTTCGACACCATAAGCGCGCGTCACCCAGCCGCGGCCCTCGGGCAACTCCACCGGCAACTGGTGAACCACGGTATTCTCGGGAACCTCGACGACCCCGCTCAACCCGGTGAGTCCGTGAAGGATGGCGCCGCGGCTGGCGAACACGGGCACGTCCACATCGCACTCCAGGATCACCGCATCGTGGCCCATTTTCGAGCCCTCGCCAATCACGCTGTCCAGCACTCCTCCTGAAACGGACGCCAGGCTGCGGAACGATCGCGTCGTGCCCGCGTGAATGAACTCCCCCTCCACCACCGCGCAGTGAAATGCGGACAGTCGCTCAGTAGAGCGAAGCATCCGGGCCAACTCCCACCAGAATGCGCCGGCGTCCTTCTCCGGCGTCCATTGGCCCGTCAGCCCGCGCGTAATCTGATCGTAGAGATCCACGGCAGGCAGATCTCTGTAGCCTGAAAGCGTCGTTAGCGCATCCGTCAAGCCGGCGTCAAAGCGCAACAACCCGATGTCGACCGCAACCCGGCCATCGTCAAACACTCCACCGGCCGCTTTCATTTGCTGCAATGTTGGCTTCTGCAGAAACGTATAGACCCGGTCGCCTTCTCCCACCACATACACGCCGTGATGACTGCCGGTCTCGGCATTGAGCCGCATCGCCACGCCCGTCACGCCCGGCCGATTCCATTCCACGCCGCTCGCATCAAACCGCAAAACCACATCGCCCGACGCGACCAGGAGGCCGCTAGAAACTCGCTCCGCCCAGGCAGCGGACAACGTAATCGTCTCGTCAAACACGGTCGTGGTTCCTCGCGGCCGTGTGCGCGAGGGCAATACGCCAAACAGTTTGCCAATGGGCGAGTACTGGGGCAAGCGGCGCGAATCGCCTCCCGAGTGGACCAGCAAAGCCCGATGGTCTTTCCACCACGCCATGTCCTTGCCGAGCACCCCGAGGGCGTTGATCGTCGCTCCACCGCTGCCCACTCTTCGATCGTCAGGGTCGGGCACCACCAGAAACTGAGCTTCCTCAGGCAACATGCCGGTCTGCCTGCGGCGCTCGATCTCGTCGCGATAAAGCGCTGCCTGCCTCTCGGATGAGGCCGTGACCAACACAACGTCCCAGAAGCTCACTGTGTCTCTCCGCTCTGCTTCGATGCTCGATACCAGTCGATGGTCTTGCGCAAACCAACAGCAAACGGCGTTGCCGCCTTGAAGCCGAACTCCTGTTCGGCCCGACTCACTTCAAGGCATCGCCTTGGCTGGCCATTCGGTTGCTTCGTGTCCCACGTAATCCGCCCATTGAAGCCAGTCATCTCCGCAATGGTCGTCGCCAGCTCGCGAATCGAAATCTCCATGCCGCTTCCAAGATTCACTGGATCCGGCTTGTCATACTGTTCGGTTGCGCGAAAAATGCCTTCCGCCGCGTCTTCCACATAAAGGAACTCGCGCGTCGGCGAACCATCACCCCAAAGCACAATCTCCTCGCGCCCGGCCTCAACCGCCTCAACGCACTTGCGAATCAGTGCCGGAATGACGTGCGAGGAGTGCAGATCAAAGTTGTCCCGCGGACCATAAAGATTCACCGGCAAAAGAAAGACCGCGTTCATCCCGTATTGCTCGCGATAGGCCTGGCACTGCACCAGCATCATCTTCTTCGCCAGCCCA
>Ga0302275_10005822_pt1 | contig 11816 bp, 11 predicted proteins | sample III_Bog_N2_2_FD_200229 | JGI IMG/M metagenome (GOLD analysis project Ga0302275, IMG submission 200229) | Peat permafrost microbial communities from Stordalen Mire near Abisko, Sweden - III_Bog_N2_2 | ecosystem: Environmental > Terrestrial > Soil > Wetlands > Peat | place: Sweden: Abisko...
CGCTTGAAGCCGATGCCCTTCACCTCCCGCTCAAATCCTCATCTCTAGACCTCGTCGTCACCGCATTCGGCTTCAGAAATCTCGCCAACTACCATTCGGGCCTGCGCGAATTCCACCGCGTGCTCAAACCCGGCGGCCAGCTCGGCATCCTCGAATTCAGTGAGCCCGGAGGCCTTCTCGGCAAGGCCTATGCCGTCTACTTCCGTCGCGTCCTCCCGGCCATCGGACGGCTCGTCTACGGCAAACAAGGCCCCTACAATTACCTGCCCACCTCGGTCGGCAACTTCCCGCCTCCGCCCCAGATGCTTCAATTAATGCAGTCCACCGGCTTTCACAATTCCGCTTGGCAGCCGTACACCTTCGGCATCGCCGGGTTGTACACCTCCGCGCGCTCGCCTGTAGTCTAAAGACTCCATGTCCCAGGCCCCTTCCAGTTCGCCCGCATTGGAATTGTCAGTAATGACGCTGGCGGAATCTTCCGCTGCCAAGCGGCGCGTAGCTCGCAATTCCATGGTCGCCGCTGCGGCCATGACCATCCTCAAGCTTGCGGCTGGACTGCTTTCAGGCTCGCTCGGCGTACTTTCCGATGCCGCTCACTCCGCGCTCGATCTCGTCGGCGTTGCGCTCACGTTCTTTTCTGTCCAGGTCAGTGACAAGCCCGCCGACGAAGACCATACCTACGGTCACGGCAAAGTCGAAAACCTCACCGCATTTTGCGAGGCCATCCTCATGGCGCTCTCTTGCGCCTGGATCATCTATGAGGCGCTCGACCGCATCGTCCACCACACCACACTGCTGCACCACTCCATCTGGCCGGTCCTGGTCCTCCTCGCCTCCATCGCCGTCGACTACTGGCGCTCCCATCAACTGCGCGCGGTTGCCATCCTCACCGGTTCTCCCGCGCTCGCTACCGATGCATTCCACTTCGCCAGCGACATCTGGGCCACCCTCGCCGTCCTCTGCGGACTTGGCGCCAGTTGGCTCGGAGCGCAATACTCAATCTCTTGGCTCGAATACGCTGACCCCTTCGCCGCAGTCATCGTTTCCATCATGATCCTGCGCCTCACCCTCCGCCTCGGCCGAGAAACAATTGCCGTGCTCATGGACGAAGTCCCTGCGGAGACCCGTCGCCGCCTTGTCCGCGAAGTGCAGCAGGTCGAGGGCGTCATGGCCATCGAGCAGGCCCGCGTGCGTCGCGCCGGCGCCGGATATTTCGCTGACCTCACCCTCGCGCTGCCCCGCCGCTTCACCTTTGAGCACACAGGCGAGCTCGTGCAGGCGGCCACCGATGCAGTCCACCGTGCGCTGCCCCGCGCCGATGTAGTCATCCACACCGTTCCTCGCGAAGCCCGCGCCGAGAGCGTGTTCGATCGCGTCCGCGCCGTCGCCGCGCGCAACAACGTCTCCGTCCACGACCTCAGCGTGCAGTCCCACCACGGCCGCTTGCGCGTCGAGCAGCACGTTGAGCTCGACGAGAAAATGACGCTGCGCGTGGCCCACGGCTTTGTCTCTGCCCTCGAAGCCGAGATCCTGCGCGAAGCGCCGGAAATCGACGCCGTGTTGACCCACATTGAGAGCGAGCCGGCCACCATTGAGCTACCACAGGTGATGGTCGAAGAAGACCGCAAAATCGAACTTGCCTTGCGCTCGGCCGCTCGCCTCTTTTCCGAGATCATCGACGTCCACGAGATCATCGTCGGGCGAACGGCGGAGCATCTGAACCTCAGCTGCCATTGCACCCTGCCCGATGATCTGCCGATGCAGCAGGTGCACCTCGTCATCACCGCCCTCGAAGACCGTTTCAAGCTCGAGTGCCCTGAAGTGCAGCGCGTCACCATCCACCCCGAACCGGTCACCGACAATTTGCGCTGAAGCCCTGTTTCCCTGTTCTTGGTGCGACAATAACAGCAAGGATAAACCCGCGGGAATGGATAGCCGCCCCATCGTCAACTTCTTCCGGATAGCGTCTCTGCTTCTTCTGCTGGTCGCCGTCACCATGCTTGCGGCCATCACCACCATGCACTTCGCCATTCATGGCGCTGAGGTGCAGGTCCCCACACTCAAAGGCATGACCGTCCCCGACGCACGCAGCCAGACCGCTGGCCTCGGCCTCAATCTCAACGTTGACAATCGCTACTACTCGGCCGATGTCGCCGCCGGACACATCCTCTCTCAATCCCCCACGCCAGGCTCCGTAGTCCGACGTGAGTGGACGGTACGCGTCTCTGAGAGCCTCGGCCCGCAAAAGGTCGATGTGCCTGATACGGTTGGCCTCGATCAGCGCGTCGCCGAGCTCGACCTGCGCCGCGCCGGACTTGAAGTCGGCACCACAGCCGAACTCCCCCGTCCCGGCGTCGCTGATGGCACAGTCCTTGCGCAGGATCCACCCGCCCATGCCCAGGACATCGCCCAGCCCACCGTCAATCTGCTCGTAGCCGCTCCTGACGGCGAAGCCCCCGATGGTTACGTCATGCCCGACCTCGTCGGCCTGCCCATCATCACCGCTCAAAGTGAACTCATCAAGGTCGGCATCAAGGCCGCGCCCATCTATGTCAGCGTGTCCGTCGGCCCCATCGGCAGCGGGAACGCCCCGCCCGTGCTGCCCATCAGGCCCGGCTCCGTCACCGGCCAATCGCCGCCCGCCGGTGCACGCGTGGACCAGGCCACCATGGTGCGCCTCTCTGTGGCCAAGTAGCTCAACCCCGCTGGAGTCAAGCAAGCTGCCCGCAAACGAATTTTAATCTGCACCGGAGACGAGGACCTTATGGAAGTAACTGAAGATCTTGAACGAGTTTCCTTGCAGGAGCGCGAACTGCAGTTAACGCGGATGGACGAACAGATGGCCTGGGAAATCGGCACGCGCCTGCGCACAATGGCTGAAGAGCGCGGCCTCTCCATCGTTGTTGACGTGCGCCGCTTCGGGCAGCCGCTCTTCTATACAGCGCTGAAAGGAACCACGCCCGACAATGTTTCGTGGGTGCACCGCAAGAGCAACGTCGTCGCTCGCTTCCATCGCAGCTCCTATGGCGTCGGCCTCACCATGAAGTCAAAAAATGATTCACTTGAAGCCCGCGGTCTGCCCATCAACGAATATGCTTCGCATGGCGGTTCGTTTCCGCTCGCCGTCAAGGACGCAGGTATCGTCGGCAGCGTCACCGTCTCCGGACTTCCGCAGCGCGCCGATCATGAATTGGTGGTCGAGGCCCTCTGCGCCCTGCTCGGCAAGGATTACGCCTCCCTCAAGCTCGGTCCCGAGTAGCCCGCGCGCGTCAGCGCAACGCCCCTCGCTCTCCCGCCTCGCTCATCCGGTCCTCTCCATCAGCGCAATAAAGAACCCGTCCGTGTTCAAGGCCTCCGGCAGCAACTGCAGCGCACCACTTGGCGTAAGGCAACTCCGCAACCGCTCCGCTCCGCCGGAATGTAAAACGCCGCTCTCGCCGAGCGCCTCAATCCGACCCGCAAGCGAAACCTGCCGCGCTTTCACGCCTGATGCCAACACCGCATCAACCACCTGCTCGTTCTCTTCCGGCTCAAGGGAGCAAGTCGAGTACACCACCTCTCCGCCCGTCCTCGCAGCGCGCAAGGCCCCGCCGAGAATCGCACGCTGCCGTTCAGCCTGTCTAGCCAGATCCTCGACTCTCAGCCGATGGCGAATCTCCGGATTCCGCCCCAGCGTGCCCGTCCCGCTGCAAGGCACATCCGCCAGTACCAGATCGAAGGTTCCTTCTTCCGCCAGTGCCGTTGCATCGGCCAACCGGCATTCGATCCGATCACCGTAAAGAGCAACGCGATCGCGCAATTGGGCGAGCCGCTGCTTGCTCGTCTCACAGGCAACGATGCGCCCCGCTTCATTCCGCTCGGCCAGAATCAGCGTCTTGCCGCCAGGAGCCGCACACGCATCCAGAATCACCCGCGCCCCCCGTGCCGTCTCTCGACCACTACCGGCAGCAAGTTCCGCCACTAGTTGCGAGCCCTCATCTTGAATGCGTATCCGTCCCTCGCGAAACGCCGCAGTCGCAGTCACTTCGCCAGAGACAACAGCCCGCGCGGCAGTAAGCAGTTCGCCCGGGCCAAGTTGAACTCCCGCCCGCGCCAGTTCCTCCTCCGCTCCAGACCCAACTATGCGAACCGTCAACCCCGGCTGAATTTGCCCATGTCTGCAAATCACACGCGCGGCTTCAATCCCGTAGAAATCAACCCATCGCTCCACCATCCAGCCAGGATGGCCTTCTGCCAACGCCGGCCCCGTCGGGTTCTGCTCCGAAAGTTCAAAGCGCGGAGCGCTAGCGCTGAGTTTGCGCAGCACCGCATTTACCATCCCCGACGCAAATTTATGCCCCGACTGCTTGGCCAGCTCAACGCTCTCATCAATCGCAGCCCGCGCGGGAATTCGATCCAAATGCAGCAGTTGGAACGCTCCCAGGCGCAACGCGATCAGAATCTCCCGATCGAGTTTGGCTCTGGGCCGTTTCAGCAGCGCCTGCAGTTGGTGGTCCAGTTGAATCTGCCAGCGAAGCACGCCGAGAACCAACGCTGTTGTCAGGTGTCGATCCGGCGCGGAGAGTGCGTTGATTGCCTTCCCGCGCAGCAGATCGTCGGAGTGCGATTGACCCCGTTCCACCGCCATCAGCACCTGGAATGCCGCTTTACGTGCTGCCGAGATTTGAGACATCGCGCTCAACCCAGCCGCGCGTTTTCGGCGAGGGGTGTTCCGCGCAGAAACTCAGCCGCGGTCATCCTCTTCTTGCCCTCGAGCTGCACCTCGATCAGTTCCAGCCATGTCTCGCCCGCGCATGCAGCAAACAACCGATGATTCTCGACGTGAATCTGACCCGGCTGCGGTGACGTCAACGCGGAAAAGCTGGAACCGTCGATAAGACCCATGCGATGAACGATGAGCTTCTTCCTGTCATGCGTCGTAAACGCTCCGGGCCACGGCTGAAATCCACGCCAGCGATTGTAGAGCTCATGCGCGGTGCGCGCCTCAAAATTCATGCGCGCATCCTCGCGATCGAGCAGTGGCGCAAAGCTCGCGAACTCGTGATTCTGCACCTGCGGCTTGATCGTCCCATCTGCAAGCCCGGCCAGCGTCTCCACAACCATCGGCGCGCCCGCATGGGCAAGCTTGTCGAACAACTCCACCGCTGTCGCATCCGGCCCAATCTCCACCGTCTGCTGCAAAAGAATCGGCCCCGTATCCAGACCTTCTTCCAACAGCATCGTCGTGTTGCCCGTATACGCATCGCCCATCGCCACCGCCCATTGGATCGGCGCGGCGCCTCGATACTTCGGTAGCAGAGAGCCGTGCAGATTGATGCAGCCTAGTCGCGGCAGCGTCAGCATCCACGGCGGAATCATGCGCCCGTAGGCCACAACCACAATCGCCTCGGGAGCAATCGTCTCAAGCTGGCCGCGAAATTCGGCGTTCGACCGGATCTTCTCCGGCTGCTCAACAGGAATCCCCGCCATCAGCGCCGCCAGCTTCACCGGGGGCGCGGTCATCGATTGCGCACGCCCCATTGGCCGGTCGGGCTGCGATACCACCAGCGCAATCTCGTGGCCAGCGGCAGCCAATGCCTCAAGCGTCGGAACCGCGAAGCTCGGCGTGCCGCAAAAAATCAGTTTCACAGCTCTACCACTCGCCGTTGGCTTGCATCTTGCGAATCTTGCGCAAATTCAGATTGCGCTTCAATGCGCTCATCCTAACCAGAAACAGTATCCCATCCAAATGGTCGATTTCGTGCTGAAGGCATCGTGCCATCAACTCCTCGCCGTCCATCTCAAACCATTTTCCATGCACGTCCTGCGCGCGCACCCGCACTGTCGCCGCACGGACCACCTTTTCCCGGATGTCAGGAAAACTCAGGCAGCCTTCCTCTTCGTAGAGCCGCCCTTCGCTTGAAATAATCTCCGGGTTGATCAGCACCAGCTTGTCTTCCGGCTTCTTGCCCATGCTCAGGTCGATCACCGTCACGCGTTTTGAAGCGCCCACCTGCGGCGCCGCCAGGCCAATGCCCTGCGAGGCATACGTGGTTTCGAACATGTCCGCAACCAGCTTGCGCAGCTCCGCGTTGAATTCAGTCACAGGCTCGCCGGGCTGCGACAAGATCGGTTCGGGGTATTTCACTATCTTTCGAATCATTGTTGCTTGCTAAAAGCTCCGTATCTGTTCGATGTATCCGTCGTAATTTCGTTTCATCTCCAGCATCGAGTCGCCGCCGAACTTCTGTTGCGCCACGCTCGCAATTGTAAGAGCCACCATGGCTTCCGCGGCCACTCCCGCTGCCGGAACCACGCAGATATCGCTCCGCTCATAGGCCGCGCTGGTCGCCTCGCGCGTGTCGAACCGCACTGACTCCAGCGGCCGCCGCAGTGTTGATATCGGCTTCAGGTAGCCGCGCACCACAATGTCTTCGCCGTTCGAAACCCCGCCTTCAAGCCCCCCGGCGTTGTTGTGCGGACGCGTAAACCGTGTCGGGTTCCCATTTTCCTTCGCCGCGTATTGGATCGGGTCGTGCACCTGCGACCCGAACGACTCTGCCGCCGTCACGCCCCGTCCAATCTCCACGGCCTTCACCGCCTGCAGGCTCATCACGCTCCACGCCAGCAAACCATCCAGCCGCTCATCCCAGTTGGCATAAGTGCCCAGTCCCGCCGGCACGCCGTGAACCACCACTTCAAACACGCCGCCCACCGTATCGCCTGTCCGCGAAACCGCTTCCACTTCTTCCTTCATGCGCGCTTCCGTTGCCTCATCCACGCAACTCAGCAGGATCTCGTCTTTGGCCACAATCGCCTGGATCTCGTCCCACGTCGCCGTGCGCTCCAACTCCGCGTGACCCACGCGAATCACGTGGCTGGCCACTTCAATCCCCAGCCCGCGCAGCATCAATTTCGCAAACGCTCCGGCCGCCACCCGCCCCGTCGACTCCCGTGCCGATGCCCGCTCCAGCACATAGCGCGCGTCCTTGAAGTTGTACTTCAGCGCACCCGCCAGGTCCGCATGTCCCGGCCGCGGAGAGGCAACCGCCTGGTGCTTTGCCGGGTCGCCCGCCGCCACCGGAAGTTTCTCTTCCCAGTTCTTCCAGTCGCGATTCACAATCTCCATCGCCACTGGCGAGCCAATAGTCTTGCCGTGTCGCACGCCGCTCAGCACGTGGGCCTTGTCGGTTTCAATCTTCATCCGCCCACCGCGCCCATAGCCCTGCTGCCGCCGCCACAGTTCGCGGTTCACAAAATCCAGGTCGACGGGCACGCCTGCCGGCAGCCCCGAAATCAGGGCGACAAGAGCCTCGCCGTGCGACTCGCCGGCTGTGGAGAAACGGATCATCTTGATTCCATTGTACCGGAGTCAATTGTTGTTGAGCGCGCAGGTTGTCGCTGCCCGCCAGGGCTGAAATCTAATACGCAAGCGGCGCCGCTGACTTGCTATCTCCGCGCAGCGGAGGCTGACTCGCTGAATCTGTGCAACCCACTCCACCCGGATTATCCGATGCGCCACCTAACTGGCACTCAGTTTCTTGTCAGCGGCCCATCAAAAACGCGATGTGCGACTGGCTCTCGGCAACCCCCGCCTCCACGCCGGCCTGCTCGTAAAGTGCCTGGGCTTCATACCAAAGGTACTTCGCCTCTTCCTGGTCGCCGCTGTCGCCCATCAGCAGGGCGTAGCCCCTGATCGCATTCGCCAGTTCCAGTGCCGGCGTCTGATCGTTCCCGCGATAAAGCGCAAGAGCCTCTTCGTAGCACGGTGCTGCCTTTGCCGGCTGCCCCTGTTCCCGGTGGATGTCAGCAACATGACGAATCGTATGCGCCAGCCGCCTTCCATCACCTTCCTTGCGAAGCAGCTCAACCGCCTCGCCATAATGCTTCAGTGCGCCCTGCGCCTTGCCTTCGTCCCGCTCAATCTGTCCCAGTCCGGCCAGCGCCTCCGCCAGCAGCAGCTTGTCGTTCGCCTTGCGGCAGTGTTCCACTGCCGCGGCAAACAAGTGCCGCGCATCGCCCAGCCGTTTCTCTCGTCGTGCCTCAAGGCCGCGCGAGATCAACTCGGCCGGCGGGGAAGACATCATTGCGAAAGAGTAGCACGCGCAAAAAGAATCCGCAGGCGTTGTCCCTGCCGAGGGACTTTGGAACTGAGAACCATGGACTAAGGGACCCGCGGCCAGGGAACCTGAGGCTTGGGACGCGCTGTGCGAGGCGATCCCGCTCAGAAGATATGAATATGTTTGTGGCCCGGGCCCTCGCCGATGTATTCCTTGCCTTTTTCAACCTTTGTGACGTCGCTGTACAGGTGAGTCTCGTTGGCGTTGGAGTCGGAGTTGGTAAAGGCGAAGCTGCTTTCAGACATGATGCCCAGCTTGCCGGTGGTTTGCGTGCCGTCGTGGAGGGTGAGGCGCAGGAGGCTCCCGGCCTGGTATTTGGCAAGAGCGCTTTGCGTTTTGTGCCCCTGTTTTTGAAGGGCCTTCGCCGTCTTGGCCGGGCTTGATGTTGCGTGGCCAACGGGCAGCGTGACAAACAAGGCCAATGCAACAGCCAGAGAAACCGCCAGCTTAACAACGAGGGATAGTTTCATTGCGCCTCCGGAAAAATGAATTGTACCCCGGCTTGGGTTGCGCGGTCTTTTTACTAGCCCTCTGGCCGCTTGGTTTTGTTCCAGTTCCGTGCCCCATCCATTCGCCTTTTTTCTGGCGAATGGGTGGGAAACTACGAACCCCGAAGGCGCGAATCCACGCGCTCGGCCTTCCGGCTAGCGTTCGTAAAGCCGCTCGCCGGCCTCGATCGCGACCGGGAGCTTATTCATATCCGGTGGCAGCGGGCAGGTGGCGTAGACGGTGTAGGCGCAGGGTGGATTCTCGAGGCGGTTGAAGTCCAGGATGAGGCTGCCGGGCTTGTCGAGCCCGTGATCGGGCAGGCCGGTATGCAGGAAGCGGCCGCCGGGATAGGTGGTGGACTGGCTGGTTGAATCGCTGAGGATGAAGAACAGAATCTGCTTCGACGGATCCTCGATGACCGGTTCCAGGTGAACGATGACGCCATTGAGCAAGAACATGGCAATGCCGGGCGCGGGCAATTTGAGCGTTGTGCCGATGACGGTGGGAATCTCCTGCACTTGCGGAGGCTTGAAGGGAACCCATCGCGCAGTCACGCGGTAATGCGGATCGGGCGCATACCATTTGAGTCCGCGAAAGCCGGTGCGCGCGGAGGAGCCGGCATCCTTCATGCGCACGACAAAACGATCTCCGCGCTTGAGCACTACGAGGGAAACCCCGTGCCAGGCGACGATGGTGGGCTTGGCGCCGTCGACCACGAGTGAGCCTTCGCGTGCGGGCTTGCCGTCGGTGGTGACGTCCGGAGGAAACCCGGCAGACGGCGACAGCAATTGGACAACCCCGTCAGGAGCTTTTCCGCTTACCGTCAACAGGCCAAGATGATCGGGAGAACCGGCGGGGAGGTGAATCTGGTTGTCAGGGGCCGAGCCTACGGAGTTGACACCGGACTTGAGCCACTCCAGGCCAGCCAGCGTGAGCCAGCCGTCGGGCGCTGAGATTTCCATCTCGCGCTGGGTCCGCCATTCCGCCAGGCCAGACAAGCCCTGCGCAGCTTCAGCTGAAACTGCGGACGCGCCTTGCCCTGAGGCGGTTTGCGCCATTGAGGGAAGGAGAGCGAGAGCCAAAGCAAACGAGATCGGCCAAACGACTTGAGATGGACGGACACGCCGGGAGCTAAGTTGTGGAACGGAACGGGGAAGAGACAAACAGACCGGGCCGCGCATCATGGGTGATTCTCCTTTTTTCCGTTCGACAACATTGCGGGTCGCTCACGCCGGCCAAGACGCAAACGGCAGTCTCAACAAACGACGGACTCCCAGTACATGCGACAGCCGGGGTCGGCGCGCACAACCATCTTCCACCATTCGCCTGCGACGGGCAACGCGAACGGTGTCATTGGAGTTACGGTCGTGCCTTGACATGGTGTTTTAGCGATCCCTACAATCAATACAGATATCCGGTTCTTCGCCCCAAATAAGTGTTGGAACGAGAAGCACTTAGCGGGCGCATGTCAGGACACGCCGGATCGGGCCGACCCCCTTCGGCCAAAACGACGCCCTGGCTGAGAGCAGGGAAGATGACCGATTTACGCCTGAGCCCGCGCGAGCGGCTGGTGCTTACGGCAATCATCGAAACGTATATCGCTACGGGCGAACCCGTGGCTTCGCAGGCGCTTGCCCGCTCTTTTGCCGACCGCGAGGGATTGAGCTCGGCCACGCTGCGCAACGTGATGGCCGTCCTGGGAGACACCGGCCTGCTGGAGCAGGCACACACCTCGGCCGGGCGCATTCCCACGGCTGCGGCGTTCCGCTACTACGTGGAGCAGATTACGCAATCGGGCCAGCTCGCCTCGGGGCAAAAGCTTGCGAGCAGCGCTCCGCAGGGGCCTTCGAATTTGAGCGATGCGCGCCGGGGACAGATTGATGAAAGCCTGAGTGGCGTGACCAGTTCGCACGAATACCTGGAGCGCACATCGCACCTGCTGGCGCTGATTTCAAGCGGGCTGGGCGTGGCGCTGGCGAGCGCGACCGAGGGCCAGGTGCTGGAACACATCCATTTTTCGCGGCTATCGACGGGCCGGGTGCTGGCAGTGCTGGTGACGCAGTCCGGCGCCGTGCAGGACCGCGTGCTGGTGCTGGACCACGAGTTAACCCACCTTGAACTGGAGACCGCGGGCCGTTATTTGAACGAAAACTTCCGCGGATGGCCCGTGGAGCGGATTCGTGCGGAAGTGGCCCGGCGCGTTGAAGTGGAACGCGAGGCCTATCGCCAGATGCTGTCTTCCGTCGAGGAGCTGTGCCGCAAAGGCGCGCTGGCAGGTGGAGAACAAGGCCCGGCCATTTTTGTGGATGGAATTGCAAACCTGATCAGCACCGAAGTTGACCGGGAACGGCTGCGCCAGATGCTGGCCGCACTTGAAGCCAAGCAACGGCTTGTGGATTTGCTGAACGCCTACGTGGACGGACGGCAACAGGAGGTCCGCGTGGTTGTGGGGCTGGACGAAGCCTCGCCCGCGATGCAGGACCTGGTGCTGATTGGCGCGCAGGCGCGGCTGGGGGCGGGCAACCTGGGCACGGTCGCGGTGATTGCGCCCACGCGCATCCAATACCAGGAGATGATTCAGGCGGTGCGGTATATTGCGCGGCTGTCTGAGCGGCTGCTTGAGATTCCGCCGGACTAAAGAGTCTGCCGTAGGCCCAAGAGAATCTGATAGAGAGCCGGGCCAGTCCTGGTTTGGTTGCGGATTCCCCGCGAATTCCCGCGGCGAGCGCATTTTCAGACAAGAAAATACAATGGAATCAGGCGATGCCGATTTCTTGAGACAATGAAGAGAGATATGCGGAGAAACGACAAAGAAATGACGGAACTGGAACCAGTTGAAGACTCTGCGGTGAGCGCGGCAAGCCTGCCGGCAGAGGAGTTGCTGCCGGAAACCAGCGAGCCCGGTCCCCAGCCTGCCGAGGCGACCAGCTCAGAGGAGTCGGTGCCGAAGGCGGAGTTCGACCAGGTAAAGGCCGAGCGCGACCAGTTGATTGACCGCGTGGCGCGGCTGCAGGCGGAGTTTGACAATGCGCGCAAACGGGCCGAGCGCGAGAAGGTGGAATTTCGCGAGTACGCCACGGGAAGCGTGGTGGAACAGTTTCTGCCGGTGCTGGACAACTTCGAGCTGGCGCTGAAGTCAACCGGCAACGCGCACCAGTTGCGTTCAGGCGTGGCGTTGATCGTAAAGCAGATGGAAGAAGTTCTTAGCAAGTTGCACGTGACTCCGGT
>Ga0302275_10005827_pt1 | contig 11809 bp, 5 predicted proteins | sample III_Bog_N2_2_FD_200229 | JGI IMG/M metagenome (GOLD analysis project Ga0302275, IMG submission 200229) | Peat permafrost microbial communities from Stordalen Mire near Abisko, Sweden - III_Bog_N2_2 | ecosystem: Environmental > Terrestrial > Soil > Wetlands > Peat | place: Sweden: Abisko...
ATCCGAAGGGAACCATCGGAGTCTGGGCCACCACTTCCAGGCCGGAAATCACCATTCGCCAATCCCCCTACCCCGGCCAGGAATTTGGCCGTCTTGCCCAGATCCAGCGCTTCGGCAATCCTTTGATCAACGAACTGGTCATTGGCACCGGCAGCAAGGACTACTGGAGCATGTCGGAACCGGTGCACGATTCCCAGTTCGCCTCGTTCGATCTCGATCCCTTGATTGCCAGGGTGTTCAACGCCGTGTATGGGTTCAAGATCCCCACTCCACCCCGCACCGACCTGCTGCCGCTGGTGACCTATGCGGCGCCGATTGCGCCCGCGGGCACACCGGCGGGGCCGATCGCCGACCTGATGCGGCTGAACACCGGGGTGCCTCCTACCCCGATGGCGCAGCGCAAGCGGCTGGGTCTTATAGCCGGCGATCCGGCCGGGTATCCCAATGGCCGCCGTCTCACCGACGATGTCGTCGATATTACGGAGCGGGTTGCCATTGGCGGCATTCTTACCTCGGGCTTCAATGTGGCGCCCAACAACCTGCTCGGTGACGGCGTTAACGCACCCGACGTACCCCCGCAGGAGACGTTCCCGTATGTGCACTTCGCATACAGCGGACGCGACAGCCGTCACATCAGCCCCGGCGATCCAACCGGCTGCGGAGACCAGCCCAACTCGCTCAGCTCTCAGAACTCGGACGCAGCGCCGGCAAACCAGGGTGGCCCTTCACCCTGCCCCGTCGACTGACTCTCGTCAACACTCGGGAATGACCGCCAGGTCGCATCGACATAACCCGGTTCTTTGCGCGGAGCCCATCTCCGCGCAAAGAACCTGTCTCGAATTGAAGGGTGGGATCGTCATGAAGTTTCTCCACATTGCGCTATCGATTCTGGGTGTCATCCTCTCCGGCCCGGCGTTTGCCGGGCAAGCGCCTGGGCCTGTTGCCGATCCGCATGCCCCGGCTAGCGAGACGGTCTCGCAGGATGACAGCCCCGCGCAGCAGCGAATCGCGTCGGCTCAGCTTCAAATTAAGGCCAATCCTCAAAAAGTGCAGGCCTACAACGAACTGGCGATCGGCTTCCTGCGCCGTGCCCGCGAGACCGCGGATCCAAATTACTTGAACGACGCCGGCACGGCTCTCGCTCAGGGCTTGAAATTGGATGCGGAAGACTTCCAATTGCAGAAGACCCAGGTAGCCCTGATGCTGAGCCGTCATCAATTTGTTCAGGCCAGGGACCGGGCAATGGCTCTCAATCGGCGCACTCCCGACGACGTGATGACCTATGGATACATGGCCGAGGCAAACATCGCGCTGGGCAACTATGAGGAGGCAGAGACAAATGCGCAATGGATGATGAATATGCGTCCCAACAATACTCCCGCGCTGCTGCTAGGGGCCACGCTGCGAATGCTCTTCGGCGATGCGCATGGAGCCATTGAGTTTCTCAACCGGGCCTACTCGCAGACGTCTCCCGCCGAGGTGGAAGACCTGGCGTGGATTGCCAACCGGATTGCTTCGATTCAAACTGATTCAGGCGAGGCAAATGAAGCGGAGCAGACTCTGCGCCAGGCTGAGCAGTTGTTCCCTCGTTATCCCTACAGTGTGGAAAATCTGGCGCGTCTCTGCATGGAAGAGAATCGCGCCGAGGATGCGGTTCGGCACTGGAAACAGGCCGTTCTGATTGATCGCGATCCGGCCACGCTTTATGAGCTCGCGAAAGCTCAGGAGGCGGCGGGACACTCCACGGAATCACGTGAAACCTATGCCGAGTTTGCGCGCCGCGCCGGCGATCCAGGCAGCTCGACCGATGCGTCACGGATCGACCTGATCCTGATGGACGCCGCAGGCCCCGTCACTGCACCCGAGGCCTTGAGACTTGCCGAAAAGGAGATCGCGGTCCACCAGGATGTATGGACGCTCGATGCCTATGCCTGGGCTCTCTATGCCAATATGAGGTTCCAGGAAGCGGACGCCGCTGAACAGAAAGCCATGGCGGTTGGCATCCGAAACGCGCGGATCTTCGATCATGCCGGCCACATCGCGCAGAAGCTGAACCGCGGCGCCGACGCTGCCAGGTACTTCAAACTTTCAGTGCAGTCGAACGCCGCGTCGGAGTTCGCCGCCGACGCTCTAAAGTCGGCAAGCCTCGCAGTGGAGACAAAAGGCCGCGAGCCGGCCACTTCCGCTGTCGCGCCTCCGGCAGACCTGTCGCATGCAGCAGCGCCGCAATCTTCTCTGGCTGCGGCGAGCGAGCCCGTTCGCGCGGTGGCGTCGATCGATGTTCAACCAACCGGCATGGCTCCCGCATTCGCCGCTGTACCCGAGGCTCTCCTCACGCCTCAACCAACCGGCACGAGCCGCGCAATCCACAACGCGCAAGCTGCCGTTGCCCGTAATCCGAAAGACGCCGCTGCCTATGCCGGCCTGGGCGCTGCCTACTTCCAGCTTGCCCGGGAAACCGGCGATGTCGCCAATTATCAACTGGCAGAGGAGTCCCTCACGCGCTCTCTCGACCTGGATTCCGCGGACTTCTCGGCAGATACGGCGTTGGGCACTATCTCCGAGGTATGCATGGGAGAGCATCGGTTCGCCGAAGCGCTCGGTTACGCGCAGAAAGCGCTGTCGCTGGGGACCGGCGATGTCACCCCCTTCGCCATTGTGGGCGACGCCTATGCGGATATGGGCGAGTACGACAAAGCCGCATCCGCCTACAGCCGGCTTACGCCGCACGATATGACGCTGGCTCCGCGGGCAGCCTACGCGCGCGACAGCCGCCTCTCCTATCTCAAGTTCATGGCCGGTGACACGCCAGCGGCCATCGGCCTGATGAAAACCGCCGTAACCGAAGGAGTCGAGGCGCAACTCCCCAGCGAGAATCTCGCCTGGCTCTATTACGAGTTGGGTGAATACGAAACGCAGGCCGGCGACGCAGCCGCAGCCGACGCGGCTTACCTTGCCGCGCTGCGTGCGCATCCGGGCGATTACCGTGCCCTCGCAGCCCTGGCAAGGTTGAGAGCCAATCATGGCCGCTTTGCCGAGGCCATTGTGCTCTATCAAAAAGCAATTGCCGTCGTGCCTATGCCCATCTTCATTGCCGAGCTTGGCGACCTCTATGCAAAATCCGGAGACCAGTCGGACGCGCACAAGCAATATGCGCTGGTTGAATACATAGGACTGCTGGGGCACATCAATCAAGTGCTGCACAACCGCGATCTGGCCCTCTTCTACGCCGACCACAATATGAAACTCGCCGAGGCGCTCGATCTGGCGCGGAAGGAGCTTGAGGTCCGGCATGACATTTACACATGGGATGCGCTTGCCTGGGCTCTCTACAAGAACGGCAAACTCGCGGAAGCTGCAAAGGCCAGCGAGAAAGCCACGCGGTTTGGAACCCGGGACTCCCTGCTTCTGTTTCACGCCGGAATGATTGCCAAAGGACTTGGACAACAGGAGCTGGCGCAAACCGAATTGAAAGAAGCGCTCCGGATCAACCCTCATTTCCATCTTGCCTACGCCGGCGCCGCAAAGCAGCAACTTGACTCGATCGATGCCCAAGCCGAACTGAAGGAAGGCTCCGATGAACATGCCCGGTGAAAGACTCTGCAAGCTCTTTTCGCTCCTTCTGCTGCTCGGCGCGTGCCGCCTGGCTCACGCCCATCCCATGGGTAACTTCAGCGTGAATCACTACTCCAAAATCACTCTCGAGAGTGACCGGGTTCACGTTGATTACTTCATCGACCTGGCCGAGATTCCCACTTACCAGGAGCTTCAGCAGGCGAATATTCCCACCACCGCCATCGATCCCAACTCCGCGGCGGTGATTGGTTACGTGGCTGCGCGGGGCGGGGAACTGGGGCATGGGCTCGCTCTCGATTTGGATGGCAAGCCGGCTGCGCTTCGCCTGGTCTCCAGTGGAGTGATCTTCCCTCCCGGCGCGGGCGGCCTTCCCACCATGAAGATGGGCTTTGTGTACGAAGCATCGTACCCATCGGCCTCATCGGCTGCGGACCGGCGCAATGTCAGCCTCCGATATGCGGACAACAATTACCCCGGGCATACGGGATGGAAGGAGATCGTTGCGCGTGCGTCTGCCGGTTCGCTGCTGCGCAGTTCGGTCCCGGCCACAGACCGCAGCGGGGAATTGAGTAATTATCCGGTCGATCTGTTGACCAGCCCGCCGCAGGTTCTTGAAGCATCCCTTGCGGTCGCGCTGCCGCCTCTGCCCTCAGCAGCCGCAGTCAGTCAGCCGTTGCGCTTATCGGATGAGGCAAGGGCATCATCGCCCGAGCGGGCGGCCAGGCCGAATCATGCCAATGGCAACTCAGGCGCTGCGCGGAAGCACGCTGCCGCTCAAGCCGCAGCTCCCCATGGATCTCCGCAACCGGAATCTGCCGCCTCGAGCATTGTGCATCTCCAGGCTAATCGCCAGCGGACCCCGCGCAGCAAATTTACCGAGCTGATTCAGTCCGAACATCTGAGCCTGTGGTTCCTTTTCACTGCTGCGCTCATTGCCCTCGGTCTGGGCGGCCTGCATGCGTTGGAGCCCGGTCATGGAAAGACCATTGTTGCCGCCTACCTTGTCGGTTCCCGGGGAACAGCGCGTCATGCGGTCCTGCTTGGAATGATCGTAACCGTGTCGCACACCACCGGCGTCTTCGCTCTGGGAGCCGTAACACTCTACGCTTCACGCTACATTGTGCCCGAGCAACTCTATCCCTGGATCGGCGCGCTCTCCGGGGTCACTATCGCCGGGCTCGGCTGCTATATGTTTCTCCGCCGCCTGAGCGGCACGGCAACCGATCACTCTCACGCCCCCGGCGAGTCCCACGGTCACTCGATTTTCTGGAAGTCTCCGGCGGACGCGCCAAAGATGAGCGATGCGGCCCGAAGCAATGTAATCCCGGCACAATCGGTCAGCATGACGCAGTTGATTACGTTGGGAATCACTGGAGGAATCATCCCATGCCCGGCTGCGCTGATCGTTCTGTTGAGTGCGCTCGCGCTGCACAGAATCGGACTGGGCTTTTTCCTGATCGTGACTTTCAGCATCGGGCTCGCCGGCGTTCTGATCGCATTTGGACTGGCGATGGTTTACGCGCGGCGATTCATGACTCGACTTCGGATCGATGGCCCGCTCACCAGGCGCTGGCTTCCTGTCGCGTCCTCCGCATTCATCACCGTGCTCGGCCTGATCCTCACAGTGCAAGCCCTGTCATCCGTGCATCTCGACGTGCACGCGATCTCCAAGGAAAAACTGGGCCCGATCTTGTTCGTGACCATTCTCGGGCTGATTCTTGGAATGCGGCATTCAACCGATGCCGATCACGTCGTTGCTGTTTCCACCATTGTCAGCAGGCAGAAGAGCATCCGCAGCGCCGCATTCATCGGATCCGTGTGGGGATTGGGTCATACCATAACAATCTTCATCGTTGGCTCGCTGATCATCCTGTTCGGGGTCGAGATTCCACCCCGCCTCGGCCTCTCCATGGAGTTCAGCGTGGCCGTCATGCTCGTCCTGCTCGGCGTTCTCAACCTTACCGGCGTCATGCAGAAGGCGACAAGCTACTTCACGCCGCCGATCGCCGTGCGGACTGACATACCCATAGCCGCACAGTCAAACAGCGGCAGAACGAAAATGGAAAGATGGATGGACAATTCGATTGGCCGATTCGGCTGGTATCAATGTCTGAGACCCTTGGTCATTGGTCTGGTCCACGGACTCGCCGGCTCCGCGGCCGTGGCGCTCCTGGTCCTCTCCACCATTCACAACCCTGTCTGGGCAACGGGCTATCTGCTTATCTTTGGAGCTGGAACCATGATCGGAATGATGTGCATGACGACCGCCATGGCCGTGCCACTCACCTACGCTGGGAATCGATTCGCCCACATGGGACAGTATCTTGGCGCGGTCTCGGGCATGGTGAGCCTCTGTTTCGGCTCTTTCCTGGTCTATCAGTTGGGCTTTCTCCGAGGACTCTTCACCAGCCACCCTCAATGGGTGCCAAGATAGCACCGTCGTTATTCACAATCTAAATAGGTAGCCGCTGCTCGATCACGACAAGAATCTGCTGCCTCCTCGCCGCTGGCGCGGGTGGCGCTTGCGCAATCAGCGTCCAAAAATAGGAAACGCCAGGGACCGCGGTCCCTGGCGCCTCATATCTTGGTGATCTCGAAGATCAGCCAACGATTGCATCCTGCGGCCAGACTCGGGTTGAACTCGCGGCTTGCGCCGTTTGCTCCACCGTCCGTCTAGGCTGGCAATTAAAACCCTCGGCTTGCGCCGAACATCGCATCCGCCAGCCATGCCTTCCGTGTAGCTTAGGACTTGCGCCCGCCGCCACGCTTCAGGCTTCGCCCTTGGTATAACCTCCAGCTCGCGCCGGATGTTACGCCTCGAGCTATGCCCCTGATATAACCTTCGGCTTGCGCCGGAGATCATATCTACCAGTTCCACCTTCGCGCCAAATTTCGGCTCGCGCCAAATATTCGTTGCTCCGGTTTCTCCGGCATGCATAACCCTCGGCTCACGCCTCAAGTTACACCTGGCGACCAACCATCGACCTTGATTGAAAGTTACATCTCCAGCTCGCCAACAATATAGCCGCCGGCTTTCACCGGAGGTTATACGTTTCGGCATCGCCAGCGGCCAGGCACCCGGCTTTCACCGGAAGCTCGACCTCTGACTAAGTTGGCGACCAGCCCCTTCTTCTCGCCGGATATTGCACCGTTGACTTGCGCCCCCGGCCAACTTCCCGCTCCAATCAGGCTCTGAGTCCTTCAGCCCCACCGGCGGCCGGCACTCGATTTGCATCGAAGCCTGACACCTTTGGCTCGGCTGACGATCCCCTTTCAACTCACCGAAAGTCGTGTCTTCCATCTTCGCCGGCTTAGTAGGCATAGGGCTTGCGCCCATCGCTTTTCTTCCGGCTACTCTGTCGGGCATAACTCCCGACTTTCATCGGATGTTATACCCTCCGCCCGGCTTACTTAATCCGGCTTCCGGCTTTCGCCGTTCCCCTTCTCTTCAGCCTGGGCTGGCGACTAATCCTCGGCTTCCATCGGATGTTGCTTCGTTCGGCTTGCGCCGGCGATCAACTCCCGACTTCCCTCGAAGCTTGAGTCCTTCAGCTTAATCTCCCGATTAACCTCCGGCTTTCGCCGGCTGCCAACCCTTCAACGAAGCCGTCGACCAACTCCCGATTACCTTCGCGGTCATCAGTTGAATGAGACATTACGTCCGTTCAATCTGTGGATGCAAGTGCAAATCTTGACGAATCCTGTGGATATCACCATTGTTAGTGCAATATGAACAGCATGTTGAAAGTTAGTGCAAATTAGGCGGATTTCCGGCGCTTATGACTCGCAGATGTCATGGTTTCGCCCTGGAGATGAGCGTGCTGAAGGAGAGGATTGGCTTAGTTGCCGACTTGGACCGTACGATAAACGGCGACGACTTCTTGGCTGCACTGCTCAGGATGGCAGGCAGGAGCGGAGAGGTGCCGAGTCCTCTACGCCGGCACCAGGCCTTTGGCGAGCATGGCTCTTATCCCCCTCAGCGCCTGCCGGGTGCGTTCTTCGTTTTCGATCAGGGCGAACCGGACGTGGTTGTCGCCGTAGTCCCCGAACCCTATCCCCGGGGAGACGGCCACCTTGGCCTCATTCAGCAGCAGCTTGGAAAACTCCAGAGACCCCATGTGACTGTATTGCTCGGGAATCTTGGCCCAGACGAACATGGTGGCCTTGGGCAGCGCCACCTGCCATCCGGCTTTGTTGAGGCCTTCCACCAGCACGTTGCGGCGGCTGCGGTAGTTCTCGCAGATCTCGAGGACGCACTCCTGCGGGCCCTCCAAAGCCGCAATCGAAGCGACCTGGATGGGGGTGAACGTGCCGTAGTCGAAGTAGCTCTTGAGCCGTGCCAGGGCGGAGACCAGCACCGGGTTGCCGACCATGAAGCCCACTCGCCAGCCCGGCATGTTGTAGCTCTTGGAAAGGGTGAAGAACTCCACGGCGACTTCCTTGGCGCCGGGAACTTCGAGCACCGAGGGCGGCTTGTAGCCGTCGAAGGCGATGTCCGCGTAGGCCAGGTCCTGGATGAGATGAAAGCCATACTGGTGGGCCAGTTCGACGAGCCGTGCCAGGAAGGGAAGCTCCACGCACTCGGTGGTCGGGTTGGAGGGGAAGTTGACGATCAGAGCCTTGGGGCGCGGGACCATGCGCGGAATGAGGTCCTCAAGCTGAGCGAGAAACTTCTCCTGGTCGTGCACCGGCACGCTCACCACGTGAGCCCCGGCGATCACCGGGCCGTAGATGTGAATGGGGTAGCTGGGATTGGGCACCAGCACCGTGTCGCGCGAGTCGAGAATGGCCAGGCAGAGGTGGGCGATGCCCTCCTTTGAGCCGATGGTGACGATGGCTTCCGTCTCCGGATCGAGATCCACGTCATAGCGGGTCTTGTACCAGTTGCACACCGCCTTGCGCAGGCGCGGCAGGCCGCGCGAGACGGAATAGCGGTGGGTGACCGGCTTGAGGACCGCTTCGACGAGCTTGTCGACAATGTGCTTCGGCGTGGCGCCGTCGGGGTTGCCCATGCCGAAGTCGATGATGTCTTCTCCGCGGCGGCGGGCGGAGACCTTCATTTCGCCGGTGATGTTGAAGACATAAGGCGGCAAGCGCTGGATTCGACTGAACTCTTCCATGATCTCTCCAGTCTACTCGGTTCGGGAACAGAGGGACTAAGAGACTCTGGTCCATTCCAGGCCGGGCGCCCCCCCCTCAGGGAGCGGGGGCCTTCAGGCCCGGTCAGCGAAACTCATCCACGGGCAGAGCGAAAAAGAGCTCCGACCCAATACACCGCCCCACCGGCCCACCCGCCGCCCCTCACCAAGCGCGCCGCCATCCTCCCGATAAGGCAACGAAACCCCGCCGGACCCCTGCCGACTTTCCAGAACCTATCCATATTCGACGAGTGACTTGGCGGAGATGATGCGCTCACCGCTATCGCCCAGGTAGGCCATGAGAACCTTTGAACCTGGCCCGTCTGCCGGGATTATTCCTGAGTTGTACCGAGATGAGCATTCGATGCGGAATTTAGCGCCATCGTGACCATGCATAACGATGGCCCGTAGACAGTGAATGGATCGAGTACATATAATGCCCCGATCTCCTCGAGTCGGAACCAGGACTTGAAACGACACCGCCGACGATAGCGAAAGAACAAACGGGGGCGAAATGAAGTCAACTGTGCGTCTAAACACTTGGGTTGTTCTGCTTGCCGTCGGAACCATCGGGTTCCTTCTGATGGCCCTGATATCCGAATTAGAAAAACAGCCAACAACTGGGCTATGGCTCGATTGCTACGAGATCCTGAAGGAACTCGGCAAGGCGGCGTTTATCGGCACAAGTGCTGGCGTAGCCATCAAACGGCTCTTGCCATTAGCCGAGGAAAACCGGGAAATCGCTCCAACCGGGATTGACGCGGTGTATGCGAGCAGACCGAAAACACTGCCGGTGTTTCTCCAGGCGGTCAAGAATCGCCGAATCAAGAATATCTCGATGATAGGAATATCACTGCGTGAATTCCTATTTCCGGCGAATCTACACGAGGTTTGGCAGGCTATTGGCGAGCGTCTGAAGGAGGAGCAGAAGGCGAAAGTACCAGAAAAGGATCGCCTCAAGGTGCGGCTCCTGCTCTTGGATCCGACCTGCACGGAAGGAGACTTCAGATCTCAAATTGAGAGAGGGCTCCCGAATAGACTGGATGAGGACGTTCCCCAGAGTGTACTAACCGTAGTCGCCCTCTGTAATGAGCTTGATTCAGAAGGCAGCCCGCCCCATGAGATTGCGAAGTTTGGATCGGTTGTTGAAGCTCGCCTTTATCAACACGGATCATTTGCGTTTCAGTTCATAACCGACGAGTTCGCAATCGTGGAGCAGTATACGTACCATCGCCGGTTAGGCGGCGGCACGATGCCCTTACTGCAATACAAGCGCTTCAGTGAGGCATATGAGCAGCTCGCTCATGGATACGACATTACTTGGGAAGCGGCATCGCCCGCACCCAAGGACCTGCCGAAAGTTGGACTGGGGAAGCCACTCCGTGAGAGTCACCTGACACGCATTTACCGTCAAGATGATAGAGGCCATCTCACCGAGCGTGAGAAGTGCGTCCTCAGCACTCGCGGGCCAGGTGAAATCGTGGCCATTCAGGCGTTGACCGGGAAGTTTTATATGCAGCGGATCATCGATCAGGTCGAAACAGCCGTATCTCGGGGAGGTCGAGGCGCCAAAATCCGCTTCTTAGTTATCAACCCGCTTAGTCGGGGCGCCATTCTCCGCGTCGTCGCAGACAGCAATCCGATCGAAAACATCGGAACCGCGCTTCGCCAATGGACATGGGAAAGGCATAAGGAGTCAACTCTGTACCGAGATGTTGAATACGCAATCCAACGAGTGCAATCCGCGGGCCGGGACATCGAGATACGACTGAGTGCGGCCGAACTTCCTTGCGCGATGCTCCTATCGCGCGACTCCATTTTTGTTGAGCCATACGCATACGGGCGCAGTAGGCTCTATCGATCGGGAGCGGTGCTTGGTGGTGAATATGCTGTCTTTGAGCACGAACGACGCACACCGATCGTGAACTCCGAAGACAAGATCCTTCAGTCCGCGTTCGAAGTGCTTTGGGACTCATACAGCATGTCTAAAGATGCGTTTCTGAAAAAAGCCACTCAGGCCGAACAAACTTTTACAGCGGAACTGGCTGCCCTGCTATCCCAAACCGACGAGGAACCCAATGAGCGTTCGCTATCAATGGTGATATTGGCCGCGGGGTTTGGCACTAGCTTTTCCGCGGAAGCAGATCGGATCCCTGAGTTTCGCGGCAAACCGAAGGGACTACAGCTGGTAGGCGATAAGCCAGTGCTCGAATGGATGCTTGAATGCGCCAAGGAGATTCCCGAGATTCAAAGGATCGTTATCGTGACGAATGAGGAACATATTGACCAATACGAGAACTGGTTATCGAGAACGCCTGAACCCAGCTATCGATTAATAATCAAAATCATCTCAGATGGGAGTCGATCCAATGAGGACAGGCGGGGAGCGGTCGGATCCCTGCATTTTGCCATTACCCGGGAGGATATAAAAGGAAACGTGTTGGTTGTCGGGGCGGACAACTTCTTTATGGGCAGTTTTAAAGAAATGGTGAAGGCATTCTTCGAGAAGAAAGTCGGAATCGTTCTAACGCACGATGAAGGATCGACAGACCGAATCGCAGGACGCCTCGGAGTGGTCACCCAGGATCTACGCGGACAAATCATCGATTTTGAAGAAAAACCCCAGAATCCGAAGAGCACGATTGCCAGCACGCTTTGTTACGCACTTACAGAAGAAAACGTCCGCCATCTCAGGGGATCTGTTCGCTCCTCGTGAAAGAGGATCAGAAGTTAGAGGCGTTTCGGTTCCCAGGAAGCTGGCAGAGCATAAAGACCCTTCCTGACTTACTGAGTATTCGTGAATATTTTGAACGCTCCGAGGAACAAAGCAAAGGGAAGCGCTCGGCCATTGTGAATGTCTAGATGTTCGCGAGTCCGACCGTCAGATAGATCCTTCTCGGCTGACCGGTCGCGGGGAACAATGGCGGGTGGCCACGATCTCGACGACGAAACCAAACCCCGATGAGGGCACCCCCGGTGCCTCGCCTTTGGGCGCCGGGGCAATGCGAAGGAGAGTCGCAAATGCCTGGCAGGCCCGGTGACAGGGATAACGTAGGATTTCTTTCGCACATTTAATTTGAGTAGTGGGCAGGTTG
>Ga0302275_10005835_pt1 | contig 11795 bp, 9 predicted proteins | sample III_Bog_N2_2_FD_200229 | JGI IMG/M metagenome (GOLD analysis project Ga0302275, IMG submission 200229) | Peat permafrost microbial communities from Stordalen Mire near Abisko, Sweden - III_Bog_N2_2 | ecosystem: Environmental > Terrestrial > Soil > Wetlands > Peat | place: Sweden: Abisko...
CGGCCCGCTTCATGTGCTGGATGATCTGGCCGGGCAACGCACCGATGTAAGTGCGGCGATGGCCGCGAATCTCGGCCTCGTCGCGAATGCCGCCCAGCGAAAGCCGCACGAATTTGCGGCCTGTCGCCTTTGCAATCGACATGCCCAGCGAGGTCTTGCCCACTCCCGGCGGCCCGGCGAAGCAAAGAATCGAGCCTTTGGGATTCTTGACCAACTGGCGCACCGCGAGAAATTCAAGAATGCGCTCTTTGATTTTTTCCAGGCCGTAGTGGTCGGTGTTCAGCACCTTCTCCGCGTACTCGATGGAGCGCGTTTCCTTGGAGCGCTTCTTCCATGGCACGGCCACCAGCCAGTCAATGTAATTGCGGCTAACGGTGGATTCGGCAGACATGGGAGGCATGGCTTCCAGTTTCTTAAGCTCCTGAATGGCCTTGTCGAGTACATCTTTGGGCATTCCGGCGGCTTCTATTTTCTTGCGCAGTTCGTCGAACTCGCTCTTTTCGCCGCGCCCCAATTCCTTCTGAATGGCCTTGATTTTTTCATTCAGGTAATACTCTTTTTGCGCGCGTTCCATCTGCCGCTTCACGCGCGATTGAATATTCCGGTCGAGGTCGAGTTTTTCAATCTCGATGTCGAGCACGTCGGCGATGCGCGCCAGGCGCGTGGCCGGATCGAAGAGGCCGAGCAACTCCTGTTTCTCTTCGACGCCCAGTTGCAGGTTGGCAGCGATGGTGTCGCTCAGCTTGGCCGGCTCGTCCATGCGCACCGCGGCGATGATGGTTTCGTAGTTCAACGACTGTTGCAGCTTCACGTACTGCTCGAAGAGTCCGGTGACGCGCGTCATGAGCTGCTCGACTGCCGGAGTCATTTCGAAATCACTCTTGCCCAGACGCACCGTGGCTACAAAGAAGCCGGCCTTGTCGTTAACCTCTATGGACTTGGCGCGCTCTACGCCTTCGACCAGAACTTTTATATTGCCGTCGGGCATTTTGACGCTCTGCACGATATTGCAGATACACCCAACCTGATAGATTTCCTTGGCCTTGGGTTCGTCGATGGAGGCGTCGTGCTGCGTGGCGAGAAAAATCTTGCGGTCGCCGGTGAGCGCCTCTTCAAGCGCGCGCACACTGGACTCGCGCCCCACCACGAAGGGCGTCATCATGTAAGGAAAAATCACCATGTCCCTAATGGGCATCATGGGCATTTTGCGCGTTTCGGTCTTTTCGCGGGATGCGGTCATTGGGACACCTGTGTATTAGACGCGCGAAGCCAGCTTCCGATGCGAAGCTGGCTTTTTTGACGCCTGATGGAATTGTACAGCGGAATGAGTTGGCTGTGAGATTTGCGGGGCACAATTCAGGCCGGAAGAGCGCGATAAAACTCGCGCTCTTGTTCAATCAATGCAACTGGAAATATTGGCGCCGTCGCGGGGTTCAAATGGCCCGATAGCGCCAACTCTAGCTGAGAAGCAAACCCAAAACAGCAGCGACAATTCCGGCAGCTGAGAAGCACAGCCCCGCGAACCAGTAGGCGCGCCGGCGCGTCAGCAGAGTAATGGAGGTAATCACCAGGCCGATCTCGAGCAGCACCTCGCCGAGGTCAAAGCGGTCGGCGCGGGCTTCAGCCTTTTCCACTCTCTCCTCGTATTCACTTACCTTCTTTTCCTTTTCGTGGGCCTTGTCTTCGCTTTCCTTGAGATCCGCGGCCCATTTCTGCTGGTGGTCAGCGTAACTCTTGGCCTTCTTCTTCGCCTCATCCTTGTTGGCAATCGCCATGACGCCCATCAGGTCAGAGGCGAGATCAGTGTCGTTCGCGCGAATCTTGTGGGCCTGGTAAAAGGCCCATTCGTCCGCGACCTTGTTTTGTTCGACCGCAGCTCTCGTCTGGTTGAGGATGGCCTCGGTGTGAGTGCGATGACCGAGCACCGTGACCACGGCTACCAGCACGGCCAGAATGGTCATGGTCAAAGCTACCGGCCGCAACGTCTTCTCGTGCTCGGCGTGTTCGGCTTGCTCCTGCAACTCTTGCGCTTCGTTGGGTTCCATGGGGTCTAGATATCCTCAGGTTTTAATCCTGTTCGTTTCGCAATGCGGGCTAGCATTCTGGGGCCGATTTCTTCCCCATCATGAAAAGCCCAGGTGAATTCGTAGGGATAGTTTGGATGTTCGAGCTGCTTGTGCGAACCGCTTTTGCTGATGCGTGGCTTTTCGCACCAACCTATGCGCTGCAAGGCACGAAATACTTTTTTTGCGCTCGTTGAAGGCCAGTTACTCATCTAGCGAGTATTCCCTACCCTTTGCGGAATTCCAACAGCCAACTGAAATGATCCCAATTATTATGCCGCAGCAAAACGCACTTGATCAGGGATCGACTGATCGACCTCAATCCGGTCTGCAATCACCCGCAATGCCAGCGCTTGAGCCTTTGATCGCGCTTCCGTGCGGGTGGCCCCGTAAGCAAGCACTCCGGGCAGAGTTTCAATCTCCGCGATCCAGCGACCATCTTCCTCGCGATCAAAAACGATCTCGAAATCCATGGCAGGCACCTCCGTGGTGAGCCGGCGTTCTCTTGCTATGAGTCTACCTCAATCTGTCCTACTTCCGCTTCCAGCGTACGCCGTCTTTCGAATCTTCGATCACTACGCCTTTTTCCGCCAGCTCGTTGCGAATCTGGTCGGCTCGTGCAAAGTTGCGTTGCTTTTTGGCTTGCGTGCGCTCGGCTACCAGAGCGTCGATGGCCTCATCCGTCAGCCCCTGCCGCGTCAGCAGCTCGGGAGCAACATCGTTCAGCCGGCCTTCTCGCTCGGCCCACTCCAATGCTCGGCGTGTAGCATCGGCGTCGTGGTCTTCCATCACGCAAAAGACCGCGTCGAAGCTCCGAAGGACGGCCAGAATCGCATTGCGGTCACCAGCTTTCAATTGCCCCTGATCCATCGCCGTGTTTGCCGCGCGCAGCAGATCGAAGATGGGCGCCCGCGCCTCGGCGGTGTTCAAGTCGTTCTCCAGCGCGGCGAAATAATCCGCCTGCGCCGTTCGCGCCGCCTCTTGCAGTGCAGGATTTTCGCCGGACTCGAATCCGCCGCCCACCAGCCGCTGGCGAAATGTCCGCAGCCGATCGATGGCGCTGGTGGCTTCTATGAGTCCGTCGAAGGTGAAGTTCATCTGATGCCGGTAAGGCACCGAAATCAACGCGAGGCGAATCGCGGACGCCTTGAAGCCTTTGAGCAGCAGGTCGCGCAACGTATAAAAGTTGCCCTCGCTCTTGGACATCTTGCGCCCGTCCACGAGCAAAAACCGCACATGCATCCAATGGCGTGCAAATGGCTTGTGCGTGACGCTCTCGCTCTGCGCAATCTCGTTTTCGTGGTGCGGGAACATCAGGTCTTCGCCGCCGGCGTGCAGGTCGAAGCTCTCGCCCAGAAACTCCATAGCCATGGCCGAGCACTCCAAATGCCATCCCGGCCGCCCGCGGCCAATGGCCGTATCCCACGATGTCTCGCCGGGCTTGGCGGCCTTCCACAGCGCAAAATCTCGCGCCGAATCTTTCTCGTACTCATCCAGATCGACGCGCGCGCCGTCTTCCATCCCGGACAAATCTTTTTTGCTCAGCTTGCCATACTCGGGAAAGGAAGCCAGACGAAAGTACCAGCTTCCGTCCTCTGTCTGGTAAGCCGCTCCCGCTGCAGCCAGTTGCTGGACCAACTCGACCATGCGTGGAATGTTCTCAGTGGCGCGAGCGATGATTTCCGGGTGCTCGATGCCCAGCGTGTCCATATCCTCAAAAAAAGCCCGCTGAAAGCTTGCCGAATACTCGCCGATGGAGATGCCCGCCGCCGAAGCGTTGCGGATGATCTTGTCGTCCACGTCGGTAATGTTCATTACATGGAGAACCTTGATGCCCGTCAGCTTGAGAAAACGCCGCAGCACGTCCACTTGGAGAAAAGTGCGGAAGTTGCCGATGTGGCCGTAGTCATAAACGGTCGGGCCGCAGGCGTACATACGCAGCGCCTCGCCGTCGGAGGGCGCGAGCGGGTCGATTTGTCCCGTAAGAGTATTGAAAAGCCGCAGAGTCATCAGTCGAACTTCTTACCTGTTAAACGGTTGAAATGGCCGCAGTTTCGGCCTTTTTGATTGTAGCAGCGAGGGATTGTCAGGTGTCAGAGATCAGGGGTCATCGCCCCAGCGCCAGCGAAGGGTCGCCGGAAAGCGAGCTTGCGGCGAACTCGCCGGATTGGAAGCGGGGCCAGGCGGCGGCGGCAATCATGGCTGCGTTGTCCGTGGACAAAGCCAGCGTGGGGAAGGCGATGCGCAGGCCGCGCGGTGCGGCTTCGGCGGTGAAACGGGCGCGCAATTCGCGGTTGGCCGCCACGCCGCCGGTGACGAGAATGCGGCGCGCGCCGAGGGATTCGGCCGCCGCGAAGGTCTTCTTCATCAGGTCGCCGACCACCGCTCGCTGAAAGCTGGCGACGAGATCCAGTATCTGCTGTGGACAGAGGGCGAGAGCTTCTTCTTTGGTTTGCGGAGGACGGACTTCGGAGTTGGGCGCGAAAAGGCGGGCAGCGCGGGCATGGGCTTCCTCGCGCAAGCCATGCAATTCGACGTAGCGCAGGACGGCGGTCTTGATTCCCGAAAAGGAGAATAAGAAGCGCGGGTCGAGATCGGCGATAGGCGCGGTTTTGGCGGCCTTGGTGCGCGGGGGCTTGCCGCCCAGATGGATTTTTGATTTGATTTGCGAGAAAGCAAACGGCACGGCCTTGGGATTGCCGAAGCGGGACAGCGCGTCGATCCACGGGCCTCCGGGATAGCCGAAGCCGAGCAGCTTGGCTACCTTGTCGTAGGCCTCGCCGGCCGCATCGTCCAGCGTGCGGCCGACCAATTTATAAGTCCATGCGCCGTGAGCCGGGCGCGCCAGAAAAAGATGTGTGTGCCCACCGGAGACGACCAGGGCTAACGCCGGTTCGCTGGCGGAAGGGGGATTTCCCTCAGGGGCTAAAGCCCGGCCTTCGATGGGCGGCTTGATGTACGGGCTGAAGCCCGTACCCTTCACATCCTGATTGAGCCGGCTTTCGGCGTGGATGTGGCCCGCACCATTCAAAGCCTGTTCCTGCTCGTGCTCGTGGAGCAGCACGGCGTGGATGTGGCCTTCAAGATGATTGATGGCGATGAGCGGCAACCGCTGCGCGAAGGCCAGCGCCTTGGCGTAGGTAACGCCCACCAGCAGCGCACCGGCCAGGCCGGGACCCGCGGTGACGGCGATGGCGTCCAGATCTGCGAGGGTGACGCCGGCCTGGGCTAGAGCTGCGCGGACAACGGGGACGATGGCGCGCAGATGTTCGCGGCTGGCCAGCTCAGGAACCACCCCGCCGTAGCGCGCGTGCATGGCAATCTGCGAGGCCACGGCGGACGAAAGAGTGCGCGACCCGCGCTCCACCACGGCCGCAGCCGTCTCATCGCAGGAGGATTCAATGCCGAGAATGAGGCCGCGCGTGGTCATTTAATTAGTTTAGCGGGCTTCGCTTATGGGAACAGAAGTTTCCTACGGGGCGGCGGCGCGGGCGACAATAGATGCACCAGCCATGGCAACCACCAAGCACGAATTCGACGCGGCTCTCCAGATCATCGCAGCCTTGCGCGCCGCAGGGTATGAGGCATATCTGGCTGGCGGATGCGTGCGCGACCTGCTGCTGGGCCGGGAGCCGAAGGACTACGACGTGGCCACCTCTGCCACGCCGGATGTGGTTCTGGAGATGTTTCCGCGCACTTTTGCCGTGGGAGCGCATTTTGGTGTGGTGCTGGTGGCCACTGAGTCTGAAGGTTCTGAAGAATCAAGAAGCGCGGAGCATATTACAGAGGTGGCGACGTTCCGATCAGATGGCGCTTACTCTGATGGGCGGCATCCCGACGCGGTGCGCTATACGACGAACGCTGAGGAGGATGTGCGCCGCCGGGATTTCACCATCAACGGGTTGTTGCTGGATCCGGAACGGCTGTTCCCTCAGGGGCTAAAGCCCGATTCTATCGAAGCACTTGCGGCACGACTAAAGTCGTGCCCTGATACAAAGCAAACCGAGAGCAGTTTTCCAAAACAGTTCCAAGGCAATCTTTTAGGACAGCTCCAAAGCAATTTTCCGGAACAGTTCCAGAGCGATCTTCCAGAACAATTCCAGTGCAATTCCTCGGAGCAATTCCAGAGCGATCTTTCGGAACAGTTCCATGAGAATCTTCGCACTGCGGTGATCGATCACGTGGGCGGCCTGGCTGACATCGATGCCGGCGTCGTTCGCGCTATCGGCCAGCCCGAGTTGCGCTTTGAAGAAGACCACCTGCGCATGTTGCGCGCCGTGCGCTTCGCTGCCCGCTTCGGCTTCGAGTTGGACGCCGCAACGGCTGCCGCCATGCGACGATTGGCACCAAAAATCAACCTTGTCAGCCGTGAGCGAGTACGCGACGAGCTGACCAAGATGCTCACCGAGGGATGTGCGCGGCGAGCCTTTGAACTTTTGGATGAGACTGGTCTCCTGGCTGAGGTTCTTCCAGAGGTCGCGCGCATGAAGGGCATCGAGCAACCGCCGCAGTTTCATCCTGAGGGCGATGTATGGACGCACACACTGCAACTGCTGGGGCAACTCGAAGTGGACTGCCCGTTCACGCTCGCATGGGGCGGGCTGCTGCATGATGTGGGCAAGCCGCCAACCTTCCTGCGGGCCGACCGCATTCGCTTCAACGGCCATGTGGATGTGGGCGTGGCCATCAGCGCAGAAATCTGCCGGCGCTTCCGCTTTTCGAACGATGAAACCCGGCAGATTCTCTCGCTCGTCGAGAACCATATGCGCTTTGCCGACGCACCACGCATGAAGGCATCGACGCTCAAGCGATTCTTCCGCCTGGAGAATTTTCCCGAGCACTTGATGCTGCATCGTATGGATTGCATGGCCGGCAGCGGCAACCTCGACCACTGGAGTTTTGTTAACGAGCGCTATGAATCGATGCCAGAGGAGGCCGTGCGCCCGCAACTGCTGATTACGGGGCGCGAGTTGATTGCCGCTGGCTACCGGCCTGGAGCGGGCTTTCGCGAGATGCTGCATGCTGTGGAAGACGCTCAGTTGGATGGGGCGATTTCAACACCCGCCGAGGCGCTTGCGCTGGTTCGCGAACGCTTTCCACTGGCTGCTGAAAAAGGGAGTGAGTTATGAGCGATGGCCGCGAGGAGCGCGAAGAGCGCGAGAAACGCCGCGAGTTGGAAGAGAAGGAAGATCGCGAAGACCGCATCGACCATGGCCAGCGAGATCAGTGGGAGCCGGAGAGGGATGACTCATAATTCATAAATAGAAGCGGGCTGCCCTATTCGCGCCGGCGTGTAGAATGAGCCTCATAATCCTTCTGTGTCAGAGGCCCGCAATGTCTCACGCTACCCTCAGGAACAGCTACCAGTCGCTCTCGGATCGGCTCAATCTTTTTCCGCAGGGCGCGCCCCCATCCGAGCTTCTCTTCCGAATACTGGAAGTACTCTTTACCCGCGATGAGGCAGCCCTGGTAGCACTGCTGCCCATCAAGCCCTTCGATATTGCCGCCGCGGCCAAAATCTGGAAGAAGCCTGCCGCCGAAGCCCAAAAAATCCTTGAAGCTCTTGCCTCCAAAGGCATGCTGCTCGACATGGAGATGCGCGGCGAGCAGATTTTTGTCCTGCCTCCGCCCATGGCAGGCTTCTTTGAGTTCTCCATGATGCGCATCGGCAACACTTACGACCAGAAGCTGCTCGCCGAGCTCTTCTACCAGTACCTGAACGTGGAAGAGGATTTCGTCCGCAACCTCTTTGCTGGCGGCGAAACCCAACTTGGCCGCGCATTTGTCAGCGAGAAAGCCCTTGCCTCCGACAGCACGCTCACCGTGATGGACTACGAAAGAGCCAGCGAAGTCATCCAAACCGCCTCGCACATGGGCATTGGCGCCTGTTATTGCCGTCACAAGATGCAGCACATGGGAAAATCCTGCAACGCCCCCATGGACATCTGCATGACCTTCAGCGGCACCGCGCAATCGCTCATCAAGCACGGCATCGCGCGCCAGGTTGATGCGAAGGAAGGCCTGGATCTTTTGGACAAGGCCGTGGAGCACAACCTCGTTCAGTTCGGCGAAAACGTGCAAAACAATGTGGCCTTCATTTGCAACTGCTGCGGATGCTGCTGCGAGGCCATGCTCGCCGCCAAGCGCTTCGCCGTGCTTAACCCCATCGCCACCACGAACTTCCTGCCGCAAATCACCGCCGAGTCCTGCAATGGCTGCGGCAAATGCGCGGAGGCCTGTCCCGTCGAGGCCATGGCGCTTGTCTCAGCCGGCGATCCACACAAGCCTAAGCGCAAAAAGGCGCGCATCGACGAATCCCTCTGCCTGGGTTGCGGAGTCTGCGTTCGCGCATGTCCCAACAGAGGAATCTCGCTCCACGCCCGCAAGCAGCGTGTGCTCACCCCCGTCACAACCGCCCATCGTGCGGTGCTCATGGCCCTCGAGCGTGGCCAGTTGCAGAACCTCATCTTCGACAACCAGGCGCAGGCGAATCATCGCGCCATGGCCGCCATTCTCGGAGTGATTCTCAAACTTCCGCCCGTCAAGCAAATCATGGCCAGCAAGCAAATGAAATCCCGCTACCTCGCACACCTCATGCAGCCCAGAGATTTTGTTCACCGGGAGCATTGAGCATCGCAGTTCCTCACAGCATATTTCAAAAATCAGCGCAGCGTCTCTCAATAGCCTGTTCTGCGTCAGGGCACGACCTCAAAGCCTGCGGAGGACCGCGCCCGTTCGCAGGTGCGCGACTTCATCGAGGATGCGCTGCGCGAGGCTGGACTTCGATTGTGCGGGGAAGGCAGTTTCTCGCGTAGCGGTGATGAAAGTAGCGGCGTTGCGTTCGGAGTCGAAGCCGAGAGCGGGCTCGGAAACATCGTTGGCCACGATGGCGTCGGCGCCTTTGCGTTCCAATTTCTCCCGGGCTTTGCAAATGAGGTCTTGCGCGTCGATGGGGGTTTCGGCGGCGAAGGCGATGAGCAATGTGCCGGGGTTGCGATGGGCCGCAACGCTCTGCGCGATGTCTTCTGTCGGTTCGAGTGAAAGCGTGAGCGGCCCGGTGCGCTTGAGTTTTTGCGGTGCGACGGCTGCGGGGCGGAAATCGGAGACGGCGGCGGCTTTGATGACGATGGTGGCTTGCGGCAAACGGGCAAGGACGGCCGCGTGCATCTGGCTGGCAGTGGTGACGTCGATGCGTTCACAACCGGCGGGTGCGGCGAGAGCTGTGGGCCCGGAGATGAGAATGACTTTTGCGCCGCGAGCGATGGCGGCTTCGGCAAGCGCGTAACCCATGCGGCCGCTGGAGCGGTTGCCGATGAAGCGCACGGGGTCTATAGGCTCGCGCGTGCCTCCGGCGGTGATCATCACCGTTTCGCCGGTGAGATCTGAGGGTGAGTTTTCGTCGAGGCGCTGAATGCGAGCGAGAACGGCGGAGACGATCGCGTCGATGTCGGCGAGGCGTCCGCTGCCGGTCATGCCGCAGGCGAGATAGCCACTGCCAGGCTCGATGACTTCAACGCCACGCTGACGCAGCGTGGCCAGATTTGCTTGCGTGGCGGCGTGGTTCCACATATTCACATTCGTCGCTGGGGCAACCATAACGGGCGCGGTGGTGGCGAGGTAGAGCGTGGAAAGAAAGTCGTCGGCCAGGCCGCAAGCGAATTTGGCGAGCGTGTGCGCGGTGGCCGGCGCTACGAGGAGCAGATTTGTGGATTGCGCTTCGGAGATGTGCTCGATTCCGGAGTCGCTGTACGCGTCCGTCTCCCAAATCGATGTGATGACCTTGTGACCGGTGAGCGAGGCGAAGGTAAGCGGGCGGACGAACTCCTCGGCAGCGCGGGTCATCACGACGTGAACATCGAGCGAGTGCTGCTGCAGCGCGCGAACGATTTCGGCGGCTTTGTATGCGGCGATGCCGCCGGTTACGCCAAGCGTGACTTTGAAGGGAAGCGGGCTAGGCATGGTCTGCTCCAATGACATGATTGTCAATCAAGCGCGTTTCGCCGAAATGCGCGGCGACGGCGATGAGCGCGCCGCGCGCGGTGTCAGCCAAGGGCAACAGGGTGCCGGGATCAACCACGACCGCGTATTCCACCTTGACCGATGGCTCGGCTGCGAAAACTTGCAGCATGGCCGCGGTAAGCGCTTGGGAACTGCGTTCACCATGAGCGCGGAGATCGGCAGCAGCGGTGAGGGCGCGATGAAGAATCGTGGCGCGGCTGCGTTGCTCGGGTGTGAGGTAACGGTTGCGCGAGCTGAGGGCGAGGCCGTCGGGTTCGCGCACGATAGGGCAGGCGACAAGTTCCACAGGAAAATTGAGATCGCGCACCATGGCGCGGAGAACGGCAACCTGCGCGGCATCCTTCTGGCCGAAGTAGGCTCGGTGGGGCGCGACGATGTGAAAGAGCTTGGCGACGATGGTGGCCACTCCGCGAAAGTGGCCGGGACGGCTGGCGCCGTCGAGGCGGTCGCTGGTGCCGGCGACTTCAATGAAGGTGGTTGCAGCGGCGGGCGTGAGCGTTTCAGCGGATGGAGCGAAGAGAACGTCAACACCGGCAGCGGTGAGCGCGGCGCAGTCTGCGTCAAAGGTGCGTGGATAGCGGCTGAAGTCCTCGTTGGGGCCGAATTGCAAGGGGTTGACGAAGATGCTGGCGGCAACATGAGCGCAATCGCGCTTTGCCGTATTGATAAGCGAGAGATGGCCCGCGTGCAGCGCGCCCATGGTGGGCACAAGAGCGAGCGTGCCGCTGCCGCGAAGCTCGCGGGCAGCGTTTTGCATCTCGGAAATGGAAGTGATGATACGCATGAGATCAATCAGTCCGTTCTCTTCGATTTGATGGTGGCAAGAATCATCGCCCGCTGCGTTTCTGTGGTTCGCGCGTAAGAAGCTCCGCGCCAGCTTCGCGGGGAAGATGGTAGCTCTCTGCATCGGCGGGGAATGTGCCGCCGCGAACATCGCTCGCATAATGCTGGATGGCTTCGGCGATGAGCGCGGAGGCGTCGGCGTAGCGGCGGACAAACTTGGCGGGATTTGCGCCGGTAAGATTGACGAGATCATGGAAGACGAGGATCTGGCCGTCGCAATCCGGGCCAGCGCCGATGCCGATGGTGGGAATGGCAAGCGCGGAGGTGATGAGGGCGCCGGCTTCGCGGGGAACGCACTCCAACACTATGGCAATGGCGCCGGCGGCTTCCAGAGCCTGCGCGTCGGCGACAAGGTCGTCGATGGCATCGACGGATTTGCCCTGCACGCGATAACCGATGCGATGCATCGACTGCGGCGTAAGGCCGATGTGGCCGACCACGGCAATCTCCGATTGGGTGAGAGCGGAGACGAGTTCGGCGCGGTTGCGCCCGCCTTCGATCTTCACCGCCTCGGCGCCAGCTTCCTTGATGAAGCGCGTGGCGTTTGCGAGGGCTTCCCCGATTGAGGAGTGGTAAGAGCCGAAGGGCATGTCGGCCACCAGCAGGGCGCGGCGGACAGCGCGGCGAACGGCGCGCGTGTGGTGCAGCATCTCCTCCATGGTGACGGGCAGAGTGCTGTCATAACCGAGCACGGCCATGCCCAGCGAATCGCCGACGAGAACCACGTCAATGCCGGCCTGATCTACCAGGCGCGCAGTGGGATAGTCGTAGGCGGTCAGCGCAGTGATCGGCTGGTGGGCTTGTTTTCTATCGAGGAGGGTTTGCGCTGTGACTTTCGGCGCAGGGACAGAATCTTCCCTGGGGGGAAGC
>Ga0302275_10005837_pt1 | contig 11794 bp, 8 predicted proteins | sample III_Bog_N2_2_FD_200229 | JGI IMG/M metagenome (GOLD analysis project Ga0302275, IMG submission 200229) | Peat permafrost microbial communities from Stordalen Mire near Abisko, Sweden - III_Bog_N2_2 | ecosystem: Environmental > Terrestrial > Soil > Wetlands > Peat | place: Sweden: Abisko...
CCGTTCGCCGCGCCGCTGGCCTATACCGGTCTGGGCTCGCTGCTGATCATGAATCGCATGGTGGCCGACCAGGAAACCGAATGGGCGCACTGGGTGATATTCTTTGCGCTCGGTGGTTTTGTGGGCAATTTCATCTTTACGCTCACCGACCACGCCCAGAACGGATTCTTTCACTGGACTGAATGGATTCCCGTCCTCAGCAGCGCGGTGGCGGTGGGTTTTTTGATTGTGCCGTTGCTATTGAAAGTGGATCGTTCGTTTCTTTGGCTATGCGGACTCGTCATGCTGGTTCAGGTGGGGGTCGGCACGCTGGGTTTCACATTTCACGCGCTGGCCGACTGGCACAACCACGGCGAGAACCTATTTCTTCGCATCGTCCACGGTGCACCGATTTTCGCGCCGACGCTATTTTGTGATCTCGCCGTGCTGGCTGTGATTGGCCTCCGGGTGCGGGGATGGAAATAGTTGGCTTGCGCATCGTTTCTTTCCCGCCCCCCGCAACCGATACGGGATCAAGGACTGAACCACCCAAAGGTCAATATGACCAGTTGCCATGATCGCGCTGAAGATTGTTTGGCATTTTTAATCCTGGAGTCATCAGAAATTAATGTTCCGGGTGTCAATTACTATAGAGACGGAGAGGTGTGGGAAAGCCGTCGGTTCCGTCAAGTTAGGCGGCCTTTTCCACAGACTCGCTGACAATTTCGCCAGCCTCCATCCCAGGACAGGTGAGCTGGATTATGGCCCAGTCCTGACCCCTCTCCCGACTTGAAAGGAATATTGTCATGAATCGCATTTGTTTAATTCTGGGTGCTGGCTTGATTGCAATCCTGGCTGGCTGCGCCTCAACGCCTGTGGCCCTGGCACCGGTCGGGCCTGATCCCGTGGCTTCCGCGAGCCAGGAGTCCGGCGGCCGGTTGCAAGTCTTCTCCAGCCTCATTGGCTGCAGCGAAGGCAACAATCCCTCCTGGTATCAGCATACCGGCTATTATGTTTATGATTTGCACGGCGGACTGGTCAAACATGTGGACAACACGGTCGGGCACTACGAAGAAGCGCCCCGGCAAGTGAGGCTGGCGGCTGGAAAATATCTCGTGAAAGCCCAGGCGAATGATTACTTCTGGGTCGAAGTGCCGGTCATCATTGAGCGCGGTCAAACGACCAGGGTTCATCTGGATGACCGCTGGCAGGTTTCGCCCGACGTCTCGAAAGCGGAGGTGGTCAGCCTGCCCAACGGCAATGCCGTGGGTTGGCGTGCCGAAGCCATGAGCACGGCCGGCACGGAAAACTGATGGCTGCACGGGACAGTTGACCCGGCGGGAGCGCGGATACGCAGTGGTGGCGAATAGCTCTTGGTTTCCCTGGGATACGGTTCAAATGTGTTGCAGCGCGTGGGTGATGTGCGCGAGGATTTCCTCCAAGCCCACGCCGTTTTTCACCTGGGCGAACACGAACGGCCCGTCGCCGCGCATTTTTTTTGAATCCCGCTCCATCACGGCCAGATCCGCGCCCACGCCGGCGGCGAGGTCGGTCTTGTTGATCACGAGCAAATCCGACTGGGTGATGCCGGGGCCGCCTTTGCGGGGGATCTTGTCGCCGCCGCAGACGTCAATCACTTGAATCGTAAAATCGGCGAGTTCCCGGCTGAAGCAGGCGGCGAGGTTGTCGCCGCCGGACTCGATGAGGAGCAATTGCGGATGGAATTTTTCGTGCAGGTCCTCCAGGGCGAGCAGGTTGGCGGAGATGTCCTCGCGGATGGCCGCATGCGGGCAGCCGCCGGTTTCCACGGCGCGAATGCGCTCGGCCGGGAGGGCCGCGTGGCGGGTGAGAAACTCGGCGTCTTCGCGGGTGAAAATGTCATTGGTGACGGCGGCGATGCTCATGGTGCCCCGCAACCGCTGGCAGAGCTGGAGCATCAGGGCCGTCTTGCCGCTGCCCACGGGGCCACCGACTCCCACCGTGAACGCGCGCTGGTGGAAGTCGCGGTCGAGCGGGCGTTCGCGCTGGAAAAAATGGCCGGCATGGGCCGCGTGTTCGTGCGTGTGGCCATTTCCCCCATGGGCATGGAAATGCAATTTGAGCTGGTTCGGCATCACTTGGTCCTTGGTTTGGTTCTGGCGGCGGGCCATGCAGGCGCGCCAGCCACCGAAAGATGTAATCTCTTTTTGGCCTTCGCACAAGGCTGGGTTTTCCGTGGAGCCCGGCAACACCGGCCACTGGCCCGTGCCGTCCAGCGACCCGCCGGACGGAACGGGTGCGGCGCACTTTTTGCAAGCGGACACTGTCCCCCCCAGACCGCGAAATTCGAGGCTCAAAATCCGCTTTTTCGGATTTCGGATTTCGGCGTTCTTTCGGCCTTCGGGAATTCGGATTTAGCGTTGTAGCGTTTAGCGCGCGCACCTCAACCAAAAAACTTTCCGTTTACGATTGACCGGCGGCTAATCTTGTGCCGAAATGGTAGAACATTGTTGTATAAGTTTTAATGCCCAGAACGCCTGTCAGAAACGGAAATGGCGCGCCCCGCAATGGCGCGAGCAAATACGACGCCCATCACAAGGTCTTGTCGCAGACCTACGGCGCCTTTGCCGACCTGCGCCGCGAGTTGTCCGACTCCAAGACCACCGTCAATGAGCGCGAAGATCTCCTCAAAAACTTCGCCACCTGCCCGGATTCCCAGCGGGCCTGGCTCGCCCTCGAGGATTACTTCGAAAAACTCTCCCTCTCCCGGCGCGACTTCCCCGCCACCGATTGGTGGCCGAAAATGCTCGCCGCCCAGGGCCGGCCCCGGTTGGAGGAGCTCGCGTTCCTCTTTTTGCGCGCCAAACGCTCCGTCCCCCCCGAATTGCAGCCCTACGCCAGCATGGAACGTTTCGCCCATGCCGAGGAGGCCGAGCAGGAATCCCGCCTCGTCCGCGAACTCGAACACTGGCTCGCCCCCGCCACCCCGCTCCATCTGGACACCCCCCGCGCCACCCTGCGCGTGGTCTGCCAGCCCCAACCGGACGGCCCCGATGCCGCCCGCCACCGCCTCGCCATCCAGTTTCTGCTGCTCCGCCCCCGCACCGGCGAAAAAGCCCGCTCCCTCCATGATCTCGTGGACCTCGTCGTCCGCGCCGCCCATGAGCAGGAATTGTTTACGCCCTGGGACTGGGAGTTCATCCAGTGGATTTACGACACCCACCGCGAACGCGCCGACCTGGAAACCACCCTGCTGCTGGCCGACGCCGAACTGCTCCAATGGCTCGCCCGCTGGGGCCATACCCACCGGCTGGAATCCGCCGCCAATAATCAGCCGCTGCATTTCCACGGCCATGTCGTGGCCCTCACCCCGCACCTGGAAAACGGCGCGCAGGAACTGTCTTTCACCCATCGCATCGCCCTCCCGGATGGCACGCTGCACTCCGTCGGCGAGGCCCGCTTCTTCAACCGCCAGTCGCCGGTCGCCCTCATTGGCAACGAGTTTTTCCTCCTGCGCAACGCCCCGCCCAACGGCGTGCTGAAATACCTCGCGCAAAAACCCTCCATCCCGGTGCGCCGCCTCAGCCATCGCCTGCTGCTGCACCTGCGCAAAACGCAGTCCGCCAACGGCGTGGATTGGGAACAGCTGTGCCTGGCGCATCCGGCCGCGCCGCAGTTTGTCTTTGAGCTCCTGGAGGACACCGTGCAATTGCGGCTCCTCGCCCACAGCGCCCGCGACCAGGGCACCTGGGTCTGGAACGGCCACGAATGGGTGCCCCATAACCGCGTCGTCAAGCCCGGCGACAAACCCGAAATCCTCGACGACCCGCGCCTCGACCCCGCCGTGCAGTGGCTGCGCAAGCTCGACTGGTTCATGCAGGAGCCCGGCCTCTGGATCGGCGACGCCAATGAGAATTTCCTCGGCTGCCTCGCCGAAGCCTGGGCCGATAAACCCCACGACGCCGAGTTCCTCGGCAACGCCGCCTTCCACCGCCTCTTCCTCACCCCGCGCGCGCTCAAGCCGCGCCTCGTCGTCAAGGGCAGCGGCATTGACTGGCTCGCCGTCTCCGCCGAATGGGAGGCCGAGGGCATGAAACTTTCCAAGGCCGATCTCGACCGCCTCGCCGCCGCCACCAGCCGCTTTGTCAAGCTCCCCAACGCCGGCTGGGTGGAACTTGACACCCGCGCCGTCCAGGGCGCGCATGAAGCCATGGCCGACATGGGCGTGGATGGCTTGATCGCCGTGCCGCAAAAAGTCGGCATGGAGCACGTCGCCCATCTCGCCGACGATGATTTCACCCGCTTTGCCGACACCCCCGAGGCCCAGTTGTTGCGCGAGCGCGTGCGCGATTTCAAAGGCGTTCCCAACGCGGGCCTGCCCAGGGCCCTGTGCGCCGACCTCCGCCCCTACCAGAAGGACGGATTCGATTTCCTGGCCCACCTCGTCGAGGTCAAACTCGGCGGCATCCTGGCCGATGACATGGGCCTGGGCAAAACCCTCCAGACCCTCACCTGGCTGGCCTGGCTCAAGGAGCGGCACACCAAGAATCCCAAGCCCTCCCTCGTGATCTGCCCCGCCTCCGTGCTGCACAACTGGCGGCGCGAGGCGGAGAAATTCACGCCCACCATGAAGGTGCTCGTCCTCGAAAGCGGCGCGGCCCGCCACAATTTGCGCAAGCAGATTCCGCAGCACGACATCATTGTCACCAACTACGCCCTGCTCCGCCGCGATCTCGAGGAGTTCCACAAGTTCTCCTTCCGCGCGGTCATCCTCGACGAGGCCCAGTTCATCAAGAACCCCGGCGCCCAGGTCACCCAATCGGTCAAACAGTTGAAGTGCGAGCACAAGATCGCCCTCACCGGCACCCCGCTGGAAAACCGCCTGCTCGATTTGTGGAGCATCGTGGACTTCATCCAGCCCGGCTACCTCGGCAACCAGGATCAGTTCCTGGAAACGTACGAGCCGCGGGGGGAAAACGCCGAATCCGAACAGCGCATCGCCCGCCGTCGCCTGTCCGCCAAACTGCGCCCGCTGCTCCTGCGCCGCTTGAAAAAACACGTCGCCAAGGATTTGCCCGAGCGCATCGAGGAACGCCGCGACTGCCCGCTCGGCGACGAACAGCGCATGCTGTACCTGGCGGAACTGCGCCGCAGCCGCGACCAGGTGATGAAAGCCGTGGAAACCCAGGGCCTGAACAAATCCAAGATGCATGTGCTGGCCGCGCTCACCCGGCTCCGCCAGATTTGCTGCCACCCCTCGCTGGTGGGCAGCGACACCGCCAGCGGCAAGACCGAGACCCTGTTCGAACTGCTCGACTCCCTCGTGGCCGACGGCCAGAAAGTGCTCGTCTTCTCCCAATTCGTGCAGATGCTGCAACTGCTCGAGCGCGAATGCCACGCCCGCAACATCCACACCCACACCCTCACCGGCCAGACCAAGGACCGGCAGTCCGTCGTGGCCGATTTCCAGAAGGAAACCGGCGCCTGCGTGTTCCTGCTGAGCCTCCGCGCCGCCGGCACCGGCCTCAACCTCACCAACGCCAGCTACGTGGTCCTCTACGATCCCTGGTGGAACCCGGCCGTCGAAGCCCAGGCCATTGACCGCTCGCACCGCATCGGCCAGACGCATACCGTCAACGCCTACCGCCTGATCGCCCCCGGCACCGTCGAGGAAAAAATCTGGGAACTGCAACAAAGCAAAGCCAAGACCATCGCCGACGTCCTCGGCGAGGAAGGCTTCGCCCGCAGCCTCACCGCGACCGACCTGGAATACCTGTTCTCCGAGGATTGAACCTGCGTTGTGGAAAAACGCCATGAGCCAGCTCACCGCCACCATTGACCAGGAAACGCTCAACGCCGCGCTGGGCAAAATCTCCGCCGCCGGCTCCCGCCAGGAGCAGGGCAAAATCCTGCTGCTCCCCTACAGCGTGACGGTCCAGTATCAGGTGGACGGCCTCTCGGCCAAAATCGAGGAAGGCAATCTGGCCGCCGATGCCAATGTTCACATTGAGGTGAAAGGCTTTAAATACACCGAGCGCGTGCGCGTGACCACGGAACTGGCATTTGAGGGCAAGCAACTGGTGGTTCGTTTCACCTCGCTCAAGTTGCCGGTGGTGCTGCAGTTGCCCAAGATCGGCAGACTCTCCCTGGGCACCATTGACGTCTGCAGCATTTTGAAAACCCCCATGGTGGCCAAATTCTCCGTGTTTCAAGAGCAATACCCCATCGCCCTGCCCAACGGCCAGAGCATCCTGCTGGAACTGGGCACGCCCGTCCTGACCCTGACTCCCGGCACCTTGCAAATCGTTTCGACCATCAATTGCGCCCCGGAGCCATGACTTGCAACCTGGAGATGACAATCCCGCGACGCCAACGACGGGCATTTACTTTCCGCCGCCCGCTCATTAACTTGATGCCATGGATTCTTTGCATGCACCCTGGCGAATCGAATACATCTTGTCGCCCAAGCCGGAACAGCGGACCGGCCTGTTTACGCGCATTGCGCAGTCGTCCGATGACGTGGCCAATCTGGTCATTGTGCGCGACCGGACCTGTTTTGCGCTGCTCAACCGTTACCCCTACAACGGCGGGCATCTGATGGTGGTGCCCTATAAAGAAACCCCCGATTTGAACGGCTTGACCGAGGAGGAAACGGCCGACCTCTGGAAACTCGTGCGCCGCGGGGTCAACGCCCTGAAAGCCGTCATGCGACCGGACGGGTTCAATGTGGGCATCAATCTGGGCAAGGTCGCCGGGGCCGGCATCCATGAGCATCTGCACATCCACGTCGTTCCCCGCTGGAGTGGCGACACCAATTTCATGCCGGTCATCGCCGGCGTCGGGGTGGTGCCCGATGCGTTATTGGACATCGCCGCAAAATTGCGGGCGGAACTGGCCAAATAAGCCGGCCATGCCAATTACCCTGCCGCAACTTTCCCGCCGCGCGTTCTTGAAGCGCGCGGCCTGGCTGGGGGCTGGCCTGGCCCTGGCTCCGAGCAGTCAGGCGGGCTGGTTTGGCAAGCCGCGGGATCCGCATACCTTCGCCCTGATCTCCGATACCCATATTGATGCCGACCCCAAGTCCATTCAATTCGGGGTGAACATGGCGGATAATCTGGCTGGCTGTCTAAAGGAACTGGCCAATTGGCCGGTCAAGCCGGCGGCGGTCGTGGTCAATGGCGACCTGGCACACAGCTCGGGCCGGCCCGGGGAATATGTGACGTTCGGGAAGCTGCTGCACCCGGCGCGCGCGCTGGCCCCGGTCCATCTGTCGCTGGGCAACCATGATGACCGGGGAAATTTCTGGCAGGCCTTTCCGCACGATGCGACGCCGCTGGCAGCCGTGCCCCAGAAGCAGGCCTCGGTTTTTACCTGTCGCCGCGCGAACTGGTTTTTGCTCGATTCCCTGGATGCGACCGCCCATACGCCGGGCAAACTCGGCGAGGCGCAACTGGCCTGGCTGGAACGCGAGCTGGCGGCCCGACCGGAAAAGCCTGCGCTGGTGGTATGCCACCATCCCCTCGACATCACCGGGTTCTTCGGCCTGAAAGACACGGCGGGGCTGGAGGAATTGCTCGCGCGGCACCGGCACGTGAAAGCGTTTATTTTCGGGCATACCCACAGCTGGGGTGTGGCCCGGCATCCCAGCGGCGTCCACCTGATCAACCTGCCGCAGACCGCGTATCCGTTTGTGGCGGGACGCCCCAGCGGCTGGGTGCGGACCACGCTGGCGCGGGATGGCGCGGAGTTCGAGTTGCGCTGCGTGGATGTGCATCATCCCGAGCACGGGCAGGTGAAACAATTGACCTGGCGCGAGGGCTGACGGTCAACCACAAAGCTGGAACGAGCCTCCCAGCCGGAAGCGGAAAAACTTCCACCATGACCAGCGGGTAGCCTATGCCATAGCGCTTGAACATGGCCAGTCATCGCCAATTTCCCGGCCCGCGACGCCCGCGCCGGGGCGATCAGGCCTGCGCCACCAACTGGCGCAAGACAAACGGCAGAATGCCGCCGTGCTGGTAATAGTCAATTTCGATGGGCGTATCAATGCGGCAACGCACGGCCACCTGCTCCACCGTGCCGTCCTGGCGCGTGATCTTCAGCGTCAAATCCTGCTGCGGTTTGAGGCTCGCATCCAGGCCCACGATGTCATAGGTCTCCGTGCCGTTGAGCTTGAGGCTGAGGGCGGTGGTGCCTTCCTTGAATTGCAGGGGCAGCACGCCCATGCCCACCAGGTTGCTGCGGTGAATGCGCTCAAAACTTTGCGCCACCACCGCCTTCACGCCCAGCAAATTTGTGCCCTTGGCCGCCCAGTCGCGCGAGGAACCGGTGCCGTATTCCTGCCCGGCAATCACCACCAGCGGTGTGCCCCGCTTCTGGTATTCCAAGGACGCGTCATAGATGGAAACCTTGCTGCCTTCGGGTTGCAACAGGGTGTCGCCGCCCTCCTGCCCCGCCAGCATCAGGTTCTTGATGCGCACATTGGCAAATGTGCCACGGGTCATCACCCGGTCGTTGCCCCGGCGCGAACCGTAGCTGTTGAAATTCTCCTGGGTCACGCCGTTTTCAATCAGATACCGGCCGGCCGGCGAGGTCTTCTTGATCGAACCCGCCGGGGAGATATGGTCGGTCGTCACGCTGTCGCCAAAGATGGCCAGCGCGCGCGCGCCGTTGATGGGCTGGAGGCTGCCTGCGTGCAACGAGAAATTCTGGAAGAACGGCGGCTCTTGAATATAGGTGGACTGCCGGTCCCACTCATACACATTGCCGGTGCTGGAGGGGATTTCATTCCACTTCGGATTCTGCGCGGCGAAATCCTTGTACAATCGCCGGAACACCTCGGGTTGCAAGGCCGTCTGCATCAGTTCGCGCACCTCGCCGAGGCTCGGCCAGATGTCGCGCAGATGCACCGGCTTCCCGTCCTTGCCCGTGCCCAGCGCGTCATTCGCCAGATCTATGTCCACGCGGCCGGCCAGGGCAAACGCCACGACCAGCGGCGGCGACATGAGGAAGTTCGCCTTGATGTTTTGATGCACGCGGGCCTCAAAATTGCGGTTGCCCGACAGCACCGACGCCGCCACCAGGTTATTCTTCACCACCGCTTCCTCAATCGGCGCGGCCAGCGGGCCCGAATTGCCAATGCACGTCGCACAACCGTAACCCACCAGATTGAATCCGAGCCGATCCAGATACGGCTGCAATCCCGTCTGGTTCAGGTAATCGGTCACCACGCGTGATCCCGGAGCCAGCGAGGCTTTCACCGAGGGGTTGACGCTCAAGCCGCACTCCACTGCTTTCTTGGCCAGCAAACCCGCCGCCAGCATCACGCTCGGATTGCTGGTGTTGGTGCAACTGGTGATCGACGCAATCAACACCGACCCGTGGCCGATGGCGGTCCGGGCCTGGCCGGGCGTCTCAATGTCCGCGCGAATCTTGCCCAGATCATCGGCCTTCATGCCAAAGCCGTTTTCCGTGACGGGCTTGGAAAAGGCCGTGGTGAATTCCTGTTTCAATTTGGGCAGCTCAATGCGGTCCTGCGGCCGCTTCGGCCCCGCGACACTGGGCACCACCGTGCTGAGATCCAATTCCAATTCCTGGGAATAGGTGATTTCGCCCTTTTTGGGAATGCCCCAAAGCCCCTGCGCGCGGTAATAATTTTCGTAAGTCTGGACGGCTTCCTCGCTGCGGCCGGTCGCCCGCAGATAATTGCCGCACTCGGCGTCCACCGGGAAGAAGCCCATGGTGGCACCGTATTCGGGTGCCATGTTGGCAATGGTCGCGCGATCCACCAGCGGCAGGGCTTCCGCGCCCGGCCCGAAGAATTCCACAAACTTGCCCACGACCTTCGCCTTGCGCAGCATCTGGGTGACGGTCAGCGCGACGTCCGTGGCGGTCACGCCCTCGCGGATTGCGCCCGTCAGATGCACGCCCACCACGTCGGGCGTGAGGAAGTAAACCGGCTGGCCGAGCATGCCCGCCTCCGCTTCAATGCCGCCCACGCCCCAGCCCACAATGCCCAGACCGTTGATCATGGTGGTGTGGGAATCGGTGCCCACCAGGGTGTCGGGATAATACACGCCGCCCGCCTCCAGCACGCCCTTGGCCAGATATTCGAGGTTCACCTGATGGATGATGCCAATGCCCGGCGGCACCACCTTGAAAGTGTCAAACGCCTGCATGCCCCACTTCAAAAACTGATACCGCTCGCGGTTGCGGGAGAATTCCAGATCCAGATTGCGCGCCAGGGCATCAGCCGTGCCCGCAAAATCCACCTGCACGGAGTGATCCACCACCAGGTCCACCGGCACCAGCGGCTCAATGATCTTGGGATTCTTGCCCAGCTTGGCCACCGCGCTGCGCATCGCCGCCAGGTCCACCAACAGCGGCACCCCGGTGAAATCCTGCAGAACAATGCGCGCCACCACGAACGGAATTTCCGCCGTGCGGGTCCCGTTGGGCTGCCAGTTGGCGAGTTCTTTCACATTGGCTTCGCTCACCTTTTTGCCATCGCAATTGCGCAGGACGGATTCCAGCACGAGCCGGATGGAGACGGGCAGTTTGGAGATGGGGCCGACCCCGGCTTTTTCCAGCGCGGGCAGCGAATAGAATTTGCCTTGGGTGCCGTTGCCGGTTTCAAAACGTTGCAACGTGTCGAACAGGTTGTGTGAAGCGCTCATTTAAGTATGTAGTATAAAAAATAATGCCTTGAAAATGCGGCTTGCGCCCCGCGCTGTCAAGCGCCTCGCGCAGGGAAATGGCGCGGCGGCCGGGCGTTGGCAAAATGCGTGGAGGTTAAGGCAATCGGTGGTTGATAATGAATTTCCAAGGTGTTACCCACTGCGACCGGGTGCGACTTTGGCAATGGACTGGTGGATTTTTTTGGGGGGGAAGTTCCCCGCCGAGACCAGGAGGCGCAGAGAAAAATATTTCAACCACGGATGGACACGGATGGACACGGATAAAAAAGGGAAGAGTTTGACGCGAATGACGCGAATGGGCGCGAATTATTTCGAGGACGTCAGGCATCCTTGCTTCCCGCCGCGGGATGCCGCCGCCGACAAACGCAGAGGCGCGGAGAACGCGGAGCAAAGGTGGCGGAAAACCAACCCGCGCCGTCTGGCCATTGCGATTGCGTTCATGGAATGGGAGGGCCTGGTCCGCATTCGTCCCAACGTGTAAAGGGTCCTGGAATAATGACAGTTTGCATTGGGATAGCTCCAGCGGAGCGACCTGTTTATAGCCAATCGTCTCCCGACAGACATCAAGCCCCAGCGGGGCGGCATGGTTCCGTATTTCATCAGACGGGTGTCGGCCATGGTCCATGTCGCCCCTCCGGAGCTGGGTTCAGCGGCGGCTGCGTTGCTATAAACCCGAACTTTTAAGAAACACATTATGCAAGTGACTATTTGTAAGTCTGTTACGCTCGCAGCCAAAACGTCCAAGCGTTCTGGCCGCATCGCCATTGGCTTCCCTCTCCCCTCAACGGGGAGAGGGATTGAGGGTGAGGGGTGGTCATATCCAGAGCCGCCTCCCGTCCGTTTCTTCCCGTATCAGCCCCATCCGGGGTCCCGGCTCCGAAGTGGGTCATGAAATCGAACCGACCTGTCGCGAGCCCATCGTTGGTGGGGCGGGGGAATCGGCCTCCGCTTGCAACCAGAACGCCTCACCCGTTCCGTCCGGCGGGTCGCCGGACGGTACGGGCCAGTGGCCCGTGCCCCCCGTCAGTAATAGACCCGTGATTTTTATTGAAATTCGCATATTGCATTGACTCCCCGGCCCAATCATGGAGCAATAAACCCCATGCACCTTCCCCATTTCCGCCGCGCCGCCCACCACC
>Ga0302275_10005840_pt1 | contig 11791 bp, 3 predicted proteins | sample III_Bog_N2_2_FD_200229 | JGI IMG/M metagenome (GOLD analysis project Ga0302275, IMG submission 200229) | Peat permafrost microbial communities from Stordalen Mire near Abisko, Sweden - III_Bog_N2_2 | ecosystem: Environmental > Terrestrial > Soil > Wetlands > Peat | place: Sweden: Abisko...
GACGTAGGAGTTGGCGGGCGCCGTGGAGCGCAGGACCGTGAAGATCTCTCCGGCAGTGGCGTTCGCCATGAAGGGCTGTAAGGTGAAGGTGCTTCCCTTCCCATCAAAGGTCACAACCGGCTGGCCGTTAAGGGCATTGGCGGTAACCCGCAGCGCGTCGCCGTTCGGCAGCTCGAACGCATGGTTGTTGATTCCGCTCTGGTCGAGCCATTCTGTAACGTTCCCATTTAAATCCTTTAACGCGCCCTGACTTGCGTCCAACCAAAGCGTCGCGCTGGAGACCGGCATATTGGTTCCGGATGTCGGCAATGCAACGGATGCGGTTGCGCTTGCAGAGGAGATACCAGCATAGGTGCCCGCCATCACTTCGTAGGTATAGGTTGCACCGGGTGTAAGCCCGGTGTCGAAATACGAATAGGAATCCGCCTCCGAGGCTATCGGCGAGAAATTCACGCCGTCGCTACTCCGTTCAACCGTGTAGGTGACGCCCTTCGGTGTGTTCGGGTCCCCCTTCCAAACTATGTTGGCCTGTGTTCCCGAGACCGCCAGTGCGGTAACTGATGACGGCGAAGCCGGCATATTGAGACCTATCCCATATTTCTGCAAGAGATAGTACCCCACCCCTGAACGCTCGGACGGAGTAAGCACCCTGTTGTAGACGATGACCTCGGCCAGATCCCCAGTCCCAAGGCCGCCCAAGTTTGCTCCCTCTCCGAACGAAACGGTATTTCCAGGTACCGAATAGCGCAGCGCACCGTCTATCCAGTTAGCCCAAGCCCCCTTTGAGGCACTGGCATCGTAAATATGGATTCCTGTCACATCGACGGACGGGATTCCCGTATTGTAGGACTGAGTGCTCCCGAAATCATCCAACAAGGATCCACTTGGGGAAACGTACTGAAGCCCGCCGCTGCCGCTGAATTCCGCCAAAGTGTTGATGCTTCCGCTTGCCGCTGCGGCCCTTAATGCAATGAAAACCTCCCCAGCCGAGGCAGTCGGCATCAAGTTGGGTATGCCAAGGCCGTTCTGAGGATTGAAATGCACAACGTTCTGTCCGTTGACAGCGCCCAAAAGAAGTTGGGGCTGGGCGCCGGCAGAGGATTGGGTCGCGTTGTGACCGAGCCCGCTTAGGTCGAGCCAAATTGCAACGGCACCCGTCGGCCCCACCTGGACACCCGCACCTGCGTTCAGCCAGAGGGTCAAGCCGTTCGTCGGAAACACCTGCGAAGACGATGCGGTAATGGTGGTAGAGGCGCTCGTGGGCGATGTTCCAGCATAGTTTACCGCTACGACCTCGTAGGAATATTGATTACCAGCCGACACATTGCCGTCGAGATAGCTGTAGGAGTCGGTCACGATGTAAACTGGGGAATACGTGCCCCCGTTCATGCTCCTGAGAACAGTGTAGGTGACGCCGCGGTCGGCATTCGGGTCTCCCTGCCAGGTCACATCGTTCTGGGTCGCCGATAGCGAGACCACGAGCACGTTGGAGGGCGCGGCAGGTTGGGCGCTCGGGCCTATTCCATATTTCTTGGAGAGGTAATACCCGACGGTGTCCCTTTCGGTTGTGCCGAGCGTCCTGCTGTAGACGATGACCTCGGCAATGCCGCCGCTAAAGGAGGTGTAGCTTCCGAAACTTCCGCTCTTGCCCAACGTCGGCGACGGTGAAAAGGCGACCGTGTTGGTTCCTGAACTGAACTGGTTTACGCCGTCAATCCATGCGCCCCATGATTCCGACTGCGCGCTAACGTTGTAGACGTGATAACCTGTCGTGTTTACCAAAGGCGCACCGAGGTTGTAGGACACGGTGCTGCCAAAATTGTCCGAAGTCGGGTAAACCGTGCCACCGACATTGCCGTATAGGTTGGGGACGCCGCCAAAACTGCCTACCCCTCCGCTTCCACTTAGGACAACAAACATCTCACCCGACTGGGCGCTTCCCATGAAATTGGGGAGATAGAAGAAAGATGTGTTTCCGACCGCCGGCCGGCCGTTGACCGCGTTCGGGGTAAACGTTCCGCTGCCCTGGGTCGTGTTGTTCACGAGGCCGCTTTGGTCCTGCCACTGGTTTACGTTCCCATTGTAGTCGAGCGCGACGCCCGCATCCGCCTTCAGCCACAGCGCTAAACCGTTTGTAGGTAAGGCCGGTGCCGATGCAAGCGTCGTTGCGGTGGCTGCCTGGCTTGAGCCCGACGACCCCGCATAGGTAGCTGCGGAAATCTCATAGGAGTACGCGGTCCCGGGATTCAGTCCATTGTCGACAAAACTGTAAGAATCCAGGACCGATCCGACCGGTGCATACGCTTGTCCGGCCAAACTCCGTAGCACGGTATAAACCACTCCCACCGACTCGGTCGGGTCCCCAGCCCATGCGACATTCACCTGCGAGCCCGAAATCGCGGTTGCGACGACGGACGTGGGTGCCGCCGGCACCTTGATTCCCATACCAAACCTTGCCGCCAGATAGGCACCGACCGCAGCTCGGTCGGCGTCCGAGAGGTAATGGTCAAAAAGGATTAACTCGGCAATGTCCCCCAACCACGGTACCTGAGGGCCGGTTCCCAGAGTTGGCGTACCGGTGAATCCAACCGTGTTGCCCGTGACCGCATAACATAACGCACCGTCAAAATGAACGGACCTAAATCCATTTTCCGCCCCCACATCGTAAATATTGAACTGACTCTGGGCGACCGGTGGCGTGCCCACCAAATATTGCTGGGTGCTTCCAAAGTCATCGTTGATCTTATCCCCACCTGCTGAGTAAATCGCCCCATTTTCCGAAGTCCCGAATTTCCAAAGGCCTTCGGCCGAGGTCGGGGGCGTCGTACTGGGCGACCGCAAGACGGCAATGATTTCCCCCGCTTGCAGGTTCGACAGGTCGGGAAGTTTGAAATACGCGCTCCCAGCGAAATGTACAACCGGCAGACCATTTGCGGCATTCGTGGCGAAAGTAGGCTCTGTTGTTCCTATAGTGGGAGCTAGCGTGTATGCGAAGGGCCCCTGGTCCTGCCACACCGTCACGTTGCCGCTTCCGTCGGTCGCCACGCCGTCCTCGGCACGAAGCCACATCCGGACCCCCGTTGGCAGGACATAACCACCTCCCGGGGCGAAGGTGAGACTCAGCGTGGCACTTCCCGGGCCCGCTGAGCTAGTTGCTGTTACCGTTACGGAGAATGTACCGGCAACCGCCGGGGTCCCGGAGATCAATCCCGTCGACGTGTTGATTGCTAGCCCCTGCGGAAGGCCGCTTGCGCCATAGGACGTGGGATTGTTCGTCGCAACGGTCGGATATGCGAACAGTAGGCCCACCTGGCCCGTAGCGGACAAAGGGCTCGTGATCGAGGGAAGACCTGAGGTTATGGTAAGGCCAAGGGGGCTGCTACCCGTTCCAGCGGAGTTCTTCGCTGTGACAAGGACCGGGAAGGTTCCGGTTGCTGTGGTGGCACCCGAAATCAGTCCGGTGGTCGTGTTGATCGAAAGTCCTGCGGGAAGACCGTAGGCGCCAAAGCTCTGCGGACTGCCGCTAGCGGCCACCTGAAAGGAGAACGCCACCTGCGTTTGCCCAACCGCGGTGCTTGCGCTTGATATTACGGGATACCCGGTGCTTGAGGAGGACGGTGTAACCACCAGTGGCGTGCTCGCGGCCGATACGGCCCCGGTCACATCCACGGCCACCACCGTCATGCTGTAAGGGGTCCCCGCCGACAATCCTGTCACCATGCCATACTGGCCTGTAAACGTGCCTATTAGTACACCGCCCTGATACACCCTGTAGCCTGTCACCGGTACACCGTCGGACGAAGCCACCCAATCCAGCGTGAACGAGTTCGATGTTATATTGCTCGCCAGAAGCCCGGTTGGGGTTGCCGGGCCGAAACTTGAGAGGGCATACTTCTCCTGCAGGTACTCGGTGACAGAAGTCCGTTCCGATGCCGAGAGGTTGCGGTTGTACAGGATCACCTCCGCCATGTCCCCCTCAAAAAATGACGGTTTGTAGTTCGCCGAGATTGCGCGGGTTGAGCCTAGCTCCCCGAGATGACCTCCTGAACCTCCCTGCGCCTCCCCTCCGAGGGTTTCCAGATTCGGGCCGGCGCTGGTTCGGCCGATCGACTCGGAGTGGATCTTTGTTGCTGGGACTGAGCCGTCCGACGGAATTGGGAAAACATAGCCGACACCTAGCGCCGTCCCGTAGAGTCCGTTCGAGATGTTTGCCTGAGGCGGGATTGCGATCGAGTTGGTCGTTGAACTCAAAACGACCGTGCCGTTTCTCCGGGCGCTCCACTGGGTCGTAGACGCCGTCGAGTTATACATGAAAAACGACGATGAGCTCGGGATGTTGAACTCGTATTGATTGTTGCTAAGGAAATCGTCGTAGACTTCACCCGATTGAAACCCGGTGCCATTCTGCCCCATCGCCCAGGCTCCCCACACGGGGAGATTGTTAGGCGGAGTACTCGTGGTCACATTCAGGATAACAAATAGGTCCCCGGCGGAGAGGGACGAAAGTAGCGGGGGCAATTCAAGGTACTGCTGGGTCGACGACGAAAAGTGGATGGTGGAATGCCCGTTTACTGACGGATTTGCCGTAACCGTTGTTGGCGCCTGGCTCGCCGTGGTCTGGACGGCGTCATTCCCGATTCCGGACTGGTCCTTCCAGATCGCCGCGGCGACGCCATTTGAAGTGCCGCTCTGTATCCCCGTGTCTCCCTCAAGCCAAAGGACTATGCCTGAGGTCACAGGATTGGTACTCCCAATCCCAGACACGGCGATTGTGAGCGTTGTCGATGCACCAGCACCGGAGCCGTTGGACGCGGATAGGGTGACCGTATAGGTTCCCGCCGATGTGGGTATTCCTGCCAACGTTCCATGAACTGGATCAAGGGTGAGCCAGGCGGGCAAATTGCCGGCTGCGTAGCTGGTGGGATTGTTGGTGGCGGTGATCGAGTAGCTTAGAAGCTGCCCCTGCTGCAGCGCATAGGAACTTGGACTGCTTATTGATGGGAGATTCCCGGGTGCCGTCACAGTCAGGGTTAAGACCGCCGGGCCGCTGCCCGCCGAATTCGTTGCCTTGAGATCGATTGAGTACGTCGTAGTTGCCGAGACCGTAGGAAGCGTTCCGGTAATTGCCCCTGTTGTTGCATTTAGGCTCAGCCAGGAGGGCAGATTGTCGGACGAAAAGCTACTCGGGTTGCCCGATGCCAGGATCGTGTACGTGAAGGCCTGCCCAGACTGGCCACTTGCAGTGAATGAACTCGTGATAACTGGCACAGCCACGGCAGAACTGACCGTAAGCGCCAGGACCGCCGTCGCGCTCCCCGAAGAATTCGTCGCCGTAATATCAATGGAATAGACGGTCGCAGCCGTCACGGTGGGCAGCGTACCCGTAATTACTCCGCCCGCGGTGTCGAGGCTAAGCCAAGAGGGTAGATTGTCCGAGGAATAGCTGCTTGGACTGTTGGAGGCCACGATATCGTAGGTGTAGCTCTGCCCTGACTGGCCGCTGTCGGTTAGTGGAACCGCAAACGTCGGCGGCCCTGCATTGATCGTGAAATTGATCGGGGAACTTCCGTTACCTGATGAATTTGTCGCCGTGACGACGGCCTGGAAAAAGCCGGTTCCGGTAGGCACACCCGAGATTACCCCAGCGGACGTATCGATGCTAAGGCCCGGCGGTAGCCCCGTGGCACTGTAACTCGTAGGGCTGTTGGTCGCCGTAACCTGGTAGCTGAAAGCAACGCCTGTCTCTGCCGAGGGATTAGACGAACTCGTGATTGCAGGAACCGCCAGGTTCGCCGCCATGGAGGGCAATGCATACTTGCCGGCAAGGTAGCTGTAGATAGAAGCCTGCTCCGTGGCAGTCAGGACTCGGTTAAAAACCAGGATTTCGGCAATCTGCCCCACAAAGCTCCCGTTTCCGTATCCTCCGATGTCCGGGTCAGGCTGGAAACCGATCGTGAGGCCCGTGCGTGTCCAGAGCGGAGTGCCGTTGTAGCGATAGGTGGAGGTGCCACTGTCCCCAATTGCTGTGTCGTACACAAAATACTGTGATAGCTGTGCTTGGGTCTCAACAACCACGGCGGAAGCGTCCCCGGTTCCAAAGTCATCGAAATGAAGAGTGTTGTAGTAACTCGTTCCGTACCCGGTCCCGAAATTCCAGAGCATGCTGAAATTGTTCGGGTTACTTCCCACCTTAACGACCGCGATGATCTGGCCGGCCGTTGCTGCCTGCATCACGTTCTGTGGCAGCGTGAGCATGTTCGATCCGTTGAAGTTTAGCGCTGGGAGTCCGTTGATCTGGCCCTGCGAGAGCTGCGGTTCGTTTGCAAGGTTCGACTGGGTCGCAGTATTCGCCGCGGGGCTCTGATCCAGCCACGCGCTCACGTTCCCGTTCGAGTCGGCGACTACGGCTACGTCGGCACGAAGGTCCAGCACGAGCCCAGACTGGACGGGAGCCGGCGTCACCTTGGTGTCGATATAGGGGCTAGTGCCATTGATGTAATCGTCGATGACCGGGATCCCGTCGCCCGAAATGTTCACATAACGGTCGTTTGCGGTCTGCGACAGGCCGTACTGTTGCTCCCATGCATCATTGATTCCGTCATTGTTTGCGTCGGCAAAGAGCGGGTTCGTCGAGCCGAAATACATGTCGTCCACGAAGGAGTCGGTGGAACCGTCACCCTGCGCCTGAAACGTCGAGAAATAGGTACTCGAGTTGTTGATGAACGGTATGTCCGCGGCGACCATCAAGCCGTTGGCGTACATATCCCAGGTGTGCTTCGTGAAATCTAGGCGTGCTGTGAGCCGAACCCAGGACTGGGACTGGTTGTTCGTCCCGAGCGGTAGCGTGAAGGTCGTCGGGGTCCACGTTCCCCCACCCGCCCCATTTCCCGTGTACACCTCGAGTACACCTTGTCCATTGGACTGCTGAAAGCCGAACTGCGCCTGCTCCGCCGTGAAGATCGTCGAATTTGCGATTGCGGTCTCCGCCACGGGTTCAGCGTAGAAATCGCAGAAGACTATCGTTTCGCCAGTGCTTGGGGCGATGGTCACCTGGGCGCTCGCGACCGGGGAGCCTCCCGCAAGCTGGAGTGACTGGCTGCCAAGGTTCGCAACAGCGCCGTCGATGTTCGCGGTGCCCTGCGGCACCGTCCAACCCACCTGGCCCGCCAGCAGTCCGACGGTAAACCCGTCCCCCGTCTCAAAACTGGTCTGATAGGGCAACCCGGGCGCAACAACCACAGTTGCCATGGCCGAGTCGGTGCTCGATCCCGTGGCGTCGAAGGCCCTTGCAAAGTAAGTGTACGAGCCTATCGGCAGCGGATTGACCTCGGTGAATATCCACGTCGACCCGGAGGTCGGAGCCGTGAGCGTCGTCACCAGGCTCCCGTTGCGGAATATCTCCACCGTTGAGACGGTCGTTGCCGAATCCGTCACCGAATACGACAGGCTTACATCCGCCGTGTTTGAGAACACCAGGGCATTTGCCGGGGTAAGAAGCGTGACGACCGGCGGAACGTCGTTCACAACCTGAATCGGGTCCGGAGCGGAGGGAGCGCTTATGTTAAGGCTGTCGGTCGCAACCGCCGTGATGGAATAATTGTTTGCTCCTACTGAAGTCCACGCGAACGGATAAGTGGGACCCGTTGTCGACGTTCCAATCACGTTGGTCCCGCCGTAATAATAGACCACCTTCGAGATCTTTCCCGAGTCGATGACGTTTGCCGTCAAGTTGATTGTGGCCGGAGCGGCAAAAACCGCCTCCGACGCTGGCGTTAGGATCGTCACGACGGGCGGCGCATCTGAGGTGAATGTCACCGGCGCCGACGTAACGGTCCCTCCAAGAGTGTCGGTTTCGACCGCTGTCAGGTAATAGACGCCAGCCGGAATGGATTGCCACGCAAACGTGTACGGGGACGCGGTCGATGTCCCAATGAGGGTATTTCCGGCGTAAAAGCTTACATTCGCGACGCCGGCAGGAGCACTGGCGTTGGCCGTAATGGTCACGCTTGCTGGCGCGGCAACTACCTTTCCCGTTGCGGGGGCCGTGATCTTGGCCGTAGAAGTTGTGGTAGAGGTCACAGTGAACGCCACTGCGGCAGAATACGTGCTCCCGCCAACCGCGTCGATCGCCTGCGCCACGACGGAATGGCTGCCCGCTCCGACGTTCTTCCACGTGTAGGCGAATGGAGCCGAGGATACCGTCACAACCTTTGATCCGTTGTCCGTATAGGCGACGCTCGCTATCGTGGTGTCCGGCGAACTGACCTGCACGGAGAGTTGAACGGTCGCCGGGGCCACATAAGTCGACCCGGCAATCGGCGTGATAAGAGACACAACCGGGGGTTGATCCGGATTCACGGTTATGCTGATAGGAGCCGACGGAGTCGATTGCCCGACGCTGTCCACAGCCGTGGCCGTTATGGAGTAGCTGTTGGCGGGAACCTTCTTCCAAGTGTACTGGTACCCTGCCTTTGTGAGTACACCCGTGCCGATCTTTGCCCCTCCGGTCTGCGTGAAGGTGACGCTCTTAACTGTAACGTCGGGAGAATATGCCGACGCCAGCAGTACCACGGTCGACCCTGCCACCGCCGTCGAGCCATTCGCAGGTGCTAGGATTGAGACGACGGGAGGTTGATCCTGGACCAATGTCAACGTAACGGGGGCGGACTGTGCGGTCATCCCCAAGCTGTCGGTCACCGTCGCTACCAAGGTATAGGTCCCGGCTGTGGTCGGCTTCCAGACATACTTGTAAGGTGCGGTCTTTACCGTTGCGAGAGGCGTCGCCCCGCCATCCGAGAACGAAACACTGGCAATCGTGGTGTCGGGCGAGGACGCCGTCGCCAGCAGGTCGATGGTCTCAGGAACGATGTTTGTGAACCCCGTTGCTGGAGTGGCCGTCAGGGTCACCGATGGCGCCTGGTCCTGGATGATCGTGACGGACATGTTTGCCGATTGCGCCGTGAGTCCCAATTTATCCTTGGCGACCGCAAAGAGTATGTATGAGGCCGCAGGCGCATTCTTCCAACTCACCTTATAGGGCGACGCCGAGGAGGACCCGATCTTGTTGCTCAGGCTATTATAATAGTAGGTGACGCTAGAGATCGTGGAATCGCTCGACGATGCCGTGGATTCCAGGGTTATCGTCGTGGGACCCACGATCGACTGCCCCGAGATCGGCATCGTCATCGAGACGAGCGGGGGCTGGTTCGCGGCAAGAGCCGCGGCGCCGAAGGCGAAAAAGCCAATAATAAGGCCGGCTGGACGGGGCACGCATCCGAAAAGCTATAATGTTCATTAGCCGTCAACATGAATGATGTTAATTCTTATTATAGGGACACTATGTCTACGTAAATCGACGTAGTTGTGCCGACAATACGCGGCACTAAAGAGTGCTGCACCTGCGGATCCTCGCCGTCGGTCGCCCATATGCAGCCCCCTGGATTGCTTCCACACGTCACTGGATCCCCAATCATAAGCAACCATTGGCCTAATAACGCAGGAATATCAGGCGAGATGTGCCCAGTGTGGATATCCGCATCTTGACAGCGGAGCACAGATTATGCTCTCCTAGATATTCTAGGAGGAGAGATGCCAAACGACAAAGCCGATCTGCTGCAGGGGACGCTGGACCTGCTCATTCTCAAATCGCTTCAGCACGGGTCCGTTCACGGTTTCGGAATCTCGGTTCGCATCGGTCAGATGTCCCGAGACATGTTGGCTGTCGAGCAGGGATCGCTTTATCCCGCGCTCTATAGACTAGAGGCGCGTGGCTGGATCGAATCTGAATGGGGCTTCTCCGAGAATAACCGTAAGGCCAAATTCTATTCGTTGACGGCTTCGGGCAAAAAGCAGCTCCAGGTGGAGGAGAAGAATTGGAGCAATCTCTCGATAGCGATCGGACTTGTGCTTGGAACATCTGAATAGGCGGTACGCATATGAGCCTGCTTAACCGAGAAGTCCTATGTGTGCTATGCCTTTCCCTTGCCGACCATTAGGGAAACGACGACGCCGGCGATGGCCGAGCGGAACGCTCAGATAACCGTGGAGTGGCAATGGAGTCGGACCTAGCGTCTACTCTCGAATATGATCAGGGCGTATTCAGCACAATCATCTCCGCGGATTTGCAGGCGTTAAACGCCCCTTCGTTAGGCATTCAAGACGTGACCGCTTCAATGTGTGATCCCTAATCCAGCCTATTCTTAGAGCCCGCACCGATTTGGCTCATCAAACCCATTACGTCATTCTGCACCCAGCTCTCAACCAGCATGCGATCGACGATGCGTATCATTGTGAAGCCCTTCATAGCTATGGACTTTCCAGATGCGGGAACATCGAAGAAAGTGCCTTTATGAGTCCCCCGCGTCGTGAGTCGCGCACACACTTTATCCCCTTCGCCGATCATGTCATCGATGGTGACCTTTAGATCCGGGAACGCTTTGCGAGCGGCGATAACGACTTGCTTCACGCCCTCTGCATTCGGCGGTGTTCCGGGCGGCGGATCTCGGTACACGTACGACGACGACACCAAGTGCTCTAGCCTTTCCAGCCGGCCTTCATTAAAAATCTCCTGAATATACTGCCGATAAATGTCTTTGTTTTGCTCGATGACCTTCAAGTCATTGCCTTCAAGAACAGTCGATTTATCAGCCATGGTTAAATTCTCCAGTTTGAACGGGTTTATTCTGCCCCAACGGTGTTAGATAAAGGTACACAATTCAGTTTGCTGAAGATATGGGGTGTAATCCTCCTTCTGCCGTGGTGGGGGCTACAATATTGCCTAGCAGGGCGTTGAAATACTCGACTCCAGCGTGGTGTCACCGGTCACTTGAAAACCAGCCAGTGGTGGTCACTTCAAAACCAGCCACTCTGAGGGTGTTGGGTTCATAGGTGGTGGGTGGTGGTGATCAAGGTCATTTTCCTTTTAAGCAAAGGTGTGGCCGGATGTTTATGGTGGGTCCGGCCGCCGAGTCGCGGAGCGCGAGGCGGCTGCTCGGGTGTCGCTGGGCTCAGGTGGCGTCCCCGGAGGCCGCTGCGCCAGCGGTGTGTTTGAGCCGGAAGCTCTTGCCGGCGAAGGTGACGACGCGGGCGTGGTGGAGGAAGCGGTCGAGGATGGCACACGCGTTTGCGAGCTCACCCAAATCTCGGTTGGCCGCAGATTGAAAGCCGCCGTGCATTATCGTCGACGCTTCAATTTCTCCTCCCCTTAGCCGGGATTTCCCATTTGAGTTCATGATTTGAGCGGGTTGTGGGCTCGTTCGTGTGAAGCTTGTAGAAGTCGGTTCGGTCTTCGAGCCCGAAGTTACTTTTGCGGCATGCAGGGGGCCCGTCGTGATATATACTCCGCACAAATGGGCTGCCGGTGGCGCGAATTGTCGCCGTGAGGAGACAATGCTCCCATGAACTCCAAGACTGGAACGCAGCGTGAGAGAAGCAGTCATCCGGAAGCTGGCATCGGAAGGCGCAAACGGTCGATTGCACACAGGATGGCCTGGAACAACCTCCGGGGCACTGCCACCTCCGCGAGTTGGAAAGTGACCCGCCGGGCGTGGCGAACAACCTTTGCCCCGATCTTGATCAATTTCTCCCGAGTCGTCGTCAAGGTCCGGCGCCGAACTTCCCGCGGCAGGACCAGCTGCCGGAGGAAGTTTCCAAGGTTGTAGGCCAACACGAAGAGATGCAGTCGGACCTTGTTGTCGTCGAAGTCGTGGCACGACAGCCGCGTCCACTTCACCGCATTCTTGCCTTCCTTGATCCATTGTTCTGCCGTTCCCCGCTGGTTATAAAAGCGGAC
>Ga0302275_10005843_pt1 | contig 11788 bp, 10 predicted proteins | sample III_Bog_N2_2_FD_200229 | JGI IMG/M metagenome (GOLD analysis project Ga0302275, IMG submission 200229) | Peat permafrost microbial communities from Stordalen Mire near Abisko, Sweden - III_Bog_N2_2 | ecosystem: Environmental > Terrestrial > Soil > Wetlands > Peat | place: Sweden: Abisko...
AGCCTCGCACGCGGTTCGAGCGGTATCCATTCCCTGGTGGAACACACCAGCATCAATCCCAACAAGGCTGCGCACGTGGGGCATTTGCGCAATGCGATTCTCGGCGACACGTTTGTGCGATTGCTGCGGGCTGACGGACAAAAGGTGGATGTGCAGAATTACATCGACAACACCGGCGTGCAGGTTGCCGATGTGGTGGTGGGGTTTCTGCATCTGGAAGGACTAACTGCACCCGAAGTGCACGAGTTACTGGAAGATATCAAGCGCAAAGGGGAACGGATTGATTACTTCTGCTGGGACATCTATGCCCGCACCACGCCGGCATCTTGAGACGATGCTGCGGCTGGATATTGAATACGACTTTCTGCCAAGGGAGAGCGAGATACTGCACCTGAAGTTCTGGGATGCGGCCTTTGAGCAGTTGAAGCAAACCGGTGTGCTGTACTTCGAGACCGAAGGCAAGAACAAGGGCTGCTGGGTGATGACGCGGCCGGGCGCGGAGATTACTGAGGGCGAGACAAACGAGGACGCGAAGGTGATTGTCCGTTCGAATGGAACAGTCACTTATGTCGGCAAAGATATCGCGTATCACTTATGGAAGTTTGGGCTGCTGGGCAAGGACTTTGGGTATAAGCCGTTCTTCACGTATCCCGATCATGAGTGCTGGATATCTGCTGTACAAGGGGACGAACCGCATCCGCATTTTGGCGGGGCGCAGGCTATCTACAACGTGATTGACGCGCGCCAGTCGGACCCGCAGGCCAACGTGATTCAGGCGCTGCGCGGCATGGGCCACGTTGAACAAGCGGACAGGTATACGCACTTCAGTTATGAAATGGTGGCGCTGACTCCGCGCTGTGCGGTCGAGTTAGGCTACGAAGTTTCCGCGGAAGACCTGGCGCGACCTTATATCGAAGTCAGCGGACGCAAGGGCTTCGGCGTGAAGGCAGACGACTTGATTGACAAGCTGATTGCCGCGACGCGCGCCGAGGTGGATGCACGGCAGACTGGGCGCGACGAGACAGAGCGGCAGCGCATTGCGGAACAGATTGCGATTGGCGCGCTGCGGTACTTCATGCTCAAGTTCACGCGTAACTCGGTCATCGCTTTCGATTTCAAGGATGCGTTGAGTTTTGAAGGGGAGACGGGACCTTACATTCAGTACGCTGTGGTTCGGGCGCGTAACATCTTCCGCAAGGCGGGCGTGACGCCGGAAGCGGTGTTAGTTGAGTTTGCGGAGTTAGGTTGGACCGGCGCCTATCTTGAAGGCGAGGCTGCAACGGATATCTGGTCGCTGTGGCTGCGGGCGGGGCGGCGGACGCTGGTGCTGGAACAGTGCATAACTACTTCAGAACCGGCTTACTTGGCCAAGCATGCCTTTCAGTTAGCGCAGGAATTTAATAACTTCTACCATAGACATCACATACTGACGGAAGAGGATCCGGCACGGAAGACCTTCCTGCTGGCTACGGCGGCAGTGGCGCTGCGCGAGCTGATTGTGGTGCTGAGCTGGCTGGGTATTGAGAGCCCCGAGGCGATGTAAACGACCCTCGAAAGGTCTGCTCGGAGGGGTGCGCTACATAGCTATTTAGGTTGCTTAAGAGGTTGCAAACAGGGGCAAAGGTCTGCTCGGAAGGTTGCGATTCTTTGAGACATGAACCTACGGGGCAGCCTTTTCAGACGTTTTGATTGCCGAGAATTGAACTAATCAAGCATTTGGGTTGCAGAGAATTAGCCACTTTTTTGGAATACGCCCTGATTTTGCACGATATAACGGCTTAACTTGTTGATAATGCGTTCTTTATTGTGATTTTGTTTTCTGTGCAATTGGACCCGCATGTACCCGATAAAAAGCCGCCATGGAATTCTACGGACTGCCACTCATCGCGCGGTGAAACTACGCGATGAATGGGGCACAGTTTCATTTCTCCGCGGCTCGGCGGGGCCGGTGGACGACTAGACTGGATGAGTCGTTCCATTCCATTTTGTTTCGTTTCTCGGAGTCATTCATGCTTCCTATTCAGGAAATTGCAGGCAAGCTTGGCCTCTCGCCGGCCGATTATGAATCGATCGGTGCGTATGGCGCCAAGCTCTCACTGAACCTGCTTACCGATTCAGCGTTCCCTGTTCGCGGCAAGTTCATCCTGGTGACTGCTACCACGCCTACGGTTTCCGGCGAGGGGAAGACCGTCACTTCGATCGGGCTGGCGCAGGGGCTGGAACGGATTGGGCGCAAGGCGATTGTTACTTCGCGTGAGCCGTCGCTGGGGCCGGTGTTTGGGCTGAAGGGCGGCGCGGCGGGCGGCGGGCTGTCGCAGGTGGAACCGAGCCAGAAGATCAACCTGCACTTTCATGGCGATTTTCACGCCATTACTTCGGCGCACAACCTGCTGTCGGCGATGGTGGATTCGCATTTGTTCCACGGCAATCCGCTGGATCTTGATCCGGCACAGATTGCCTGGCCGCGGGCGCTGGATATGAATGACCGCGCACTGCGGCACATCGCCGTGGCACTCGACTCGAAACGGGATGGAGCGCACCGAGAGACGGGGTTCGTCATCACGGCTGCTTCAGAGATCATGGCCATTCTGGGATTGGCGAACAGCCGCGCCGATCTTCGCCGGCGGATTGACGCGATCGTGGTCGGCGTCAATCGCGCAGGGCGGCCAGTGACCGCGGCGGACCTGGGGGCAACGGGCGCGATGATGGCGCTGCTGAACGAGGCCATTCTGCCGAATCTTGTGCAAACCACGGAAGGCACGCCCGCTACAGTGCATACCGGCCCGTTTGCCAACATTGCGCACGGCACCAGTTCTGTTCTGTCGCAGCAGATGGCGATTCGGCTGGCCGATTACGTGGTGAACGAGGCTGGATTCGCAGCCGACCTGGGCGCGGAGAAGTATTTCGATATCGCCATGCGCTCTTCGGGGATTGAGCCGGCGGTTGCGGTGCTGGTGACCACGGTGCAGAGCCTGCGGGCGCAGGGCGAAGGTACGCTGGCGGCCGGATTTGTGAACCTCGCGCACCACGCCCAGACGCTGCGCGGATTTGGGGTACCTGTGGTGGTGGCGATCAATCGGTTCCCGGGCGATACGGACGAGGAATTGCAGGCTATTGCAGCAGAATGTGCGCGGTTGGGAATTGCTTCCGCCGGGGTGGAGGCTTTTACCAAAGGCGGGCTTGGGTCGGTGGGCCTGGCGGAGACGGTTGTGGCGACCATTGAGGCCAACCCTTCGCCTACGATTCAGGCGGCATATTCATTGGACGATCCTGCTGAAGAGAAACTGCGCAAGGTGGCGACGAAGGTTTACGGGGCTGATGGTGTGGCACTGAGCGACCAGGCGCGGGAGAGTTTAGTGCGGTTCGCGGAATGGGGTTTTGATCGGCTGCCGGTTTGCATCGCCAAGACACAGTATTCGTTGACGGACGATCCAAAGCGGATGGGTGCGCCGACGGGATGGACGCTGAACGTGACGGATGTTTTGCTGTCCGCGGGGGCGGGGTTCCTGGTGGCCGTTGCGGGGAACATGATGTTGATGCCGGGGTTGCCGCGTGTTCCGCGGGCGCTTGGGATCGATGTGGATGGAGATGGAAATATCACTGGGGTGTGACGGGGGCCCGAAAGGCAGAAGCAGGTCCTTCGACTCCCTTCGGTCGCTCAGGATGACATCTTATTTTTGCTTTGTGTCGGGTTTTGTACTTTCCCGCCTTCGCGCCAGGAAAAAGGCGCGAAAACGGGGCACGGAGCTTTTGTTGCTGATCTGGCGCGGGTTAGTAGCTGCGGGCCCACTCTAATATGGAGCGGACGGCTACGCCGCTGGGGCCTTTGGCGATCCAGGGCTTGGAGTCTTCGATCCAGGCGAGGCCGGCAATGTCGAGGTGAATCCAGGGGGTGTCTTCGGCGAAGACCTTCAGGAATTCCGCGGCGGTGATTGCGCCGCCGTGACGGCCGCCGGTGTTCTTGATGTCGGCAATGTCGCTCTTGATCTGCTCGGCGTATTCCTCACCGAGGGGCAGGCGCCAGAATTTCTCGCCCGACGTTGCGAGGGCTGTGTTGAACTTTGTCCAGGTGTCATCGTTGTTGGAGAACCCGCCGGCGTTGGTGATGCCGAGGGCGACGACGCAGGCGCCGGTAAGCGTGGCTGCGTCGATGAGGTGGGTTGCGCCAAGTTGTTTTGCGTAGGTGAGGCCGTCGGCCAGGACGAGGCGGCCTTCGGCGTCGGTGTTGATGACATCAATGGTTTTTCCGGACATGGCTGTCACCACATCGCCGGGCTTGTACGCCTTGCCGCTGGGCATGTTTTCCGCGGCACAGACAATGCCGATGACGCGGACTTTAGGCTTGAGCAGGGCGATGGCGCGCATGGCGCCGAGCATGGCTGCGCCGCCGGCCATATCGTACTTCATCAGCTCCATTTTTTCTGAAGGTTTGATGCTGATGCCGCCGGTGTCGAAGGTAATTCCCTTGCCGACCAGGCCGAGGACGGGACCGTCGGTTACGCCTTTCGGCTCATAACGGAGGACGATGAGGGCGGGCGGTTCCTCGGAACCCTGAGAGACGCTCCAGAATGCGCCCATTTTCAGCTCGTGAAGTTTGTCAGTGGAGTAAACCTCGCAGGGCAGGCCGACTTCGGCGGCCATGGCGGCGGCGCGTTCCCCAAGAATGGTGGGCGTGAGCTTGTTGCCGGGCTCGTTGACCAGGGCGCGGGTGAAGTTCTGGCTCTCGCCGATGATGACGCCCTCGGCGAATGCGGCCTGGAGCGTGTCGTGGTCGGAGTTGCCGGACGCCGCGACGGCAAATGACTGAACGCTCAGGTCTTTGCGATCGCTGCGGTAGGTATCGGGATCGAGATCGCCGACCAGCGCACCCTCGACAGCGGCGCGGACGCAGGGGCCCGGGGGCAGAAACTCAGCTTCGGGCAGAGCGAAGACCAGCTCACGAATTGCGCGCGGCTTGGTGAAGCGGACAGCCGTTCCGGCGGCGTTGCGGACGCTGTGCGCGGTGGCCTTGGCCTGCTTGCCGAGGCCGACGATGAGCAGCCGCTTGGCGGCGAGGCCTGCGGGCGCGTGGAGAAGCAGCGTCTCATTGGCGCCGGCCTTGAATTCCCCAGCGGCAAGAACGGCGGCTGCGGCAGACTTGACCGCCTCGTCCGCGGTCAGCAGGACAGGCTGGGGTTTGGCGTCGGGGGTTTTGGAGGTCTGGGTGTCGACTGCTAGAACGGCAAGGAGTTCGGTTTCAATCCCGGCGGGATTGGCGAAGGTGAGGTCGGTCTTCATGAGTCTATTGTTTCATTGGAGGGGCGGAGGGTGGCAAGATGGGATGGAAACTATGGGAACCCGCTATGTCCTTCCGCGAATTGACATCTGGCGGGGACAGTTATGCAATTGAGTGATGCCCATGGAATCTGAAGTTAAATCCGGGACAAATGCCAAAGTCACTCTCGGCGCGAATGGGAGCGTCATCATTCCAGCGGCAATCCGCGCGGAGATGGGCTTTGCGCCCGGCGATATGTTGGCGATGGATGTTGAGGATGGAGTGCTGCGCGTGGAAAGTTTTAACGCACGGCTGGCACGGATTCAGGATGAGCTGGCGCAGTTGGTTGGTCCGGATAGGATGCTGTCAGATGAGCTGATCGCCGAACGGCGGGAGGAAGCGCATCGGGAGGAAGGGGAGATCAAGCGCGAGAAGGCCGCACGTCGCGGGAGTTTGCGTTGAGCACGTCCATCAGGGGCTAAAGCCCACTCATCTAGTTGGTTTTATCGGCACGACTGAAGTCGTGCCCTTTCAAAGCAGCGCCGTGATGGGGGCGGGGACGCCCACATGACAGCCGGTCTGGAGACCGGCGCTACCCTCAAAGCTGCGTTCTCCAGCTAACGCTGGGGCTCTTACCGCCCCATTTTGTGTTTGCTGGCGTTTACTGCGGCTCTTGCTTCGCGGTCGCCTTCGCGGCGCTTCTCGGTTTCGCGCTTGTCCCAGTCCTGCTTGCCTTTGGCTACGGCCAGTTCGCATTTGACCCGGCCATTGCGGAAGTAAAGGCGGGTGGGGATGAGCGTATGTCCTTTGATCTGCGTCTTGGAGAGTAGCTTGCGAACCTCTTCGCGGTGCAGCAGCAGCTTGCGCGTGCGGGTGGCGTCGTGGTTGGCAATGTTTCCATGCGAATAAGGGCCGATATGCACGTTGAGCAAAAACGCTTCGCCATCCTTGATGAGGCCGTAGGAGTCTTTAAGGTTGGCCTGACCCTCGCGGATGGATTTGACCTCAGTTCCGCGGAGGGCGACGCCGGCTTCAAATTTCTCAAGCAGGAAGTAGTTATGGCTGGCCATCCGATTATGCGCGGCGTCGCGCTCGCCGGAGGCCACGGGATCGCGGGGCTTGGCCGGCTTCTGGGGGCCGGTGGGAACCGGCTGAACGATTACGTGGCTGGTTTGACGCGCCATTTCGCTGCACTCTCGAGTCTTTATCGTAGCATCGGGGTGGTTTTAAGTAACTACGGGACGGCTCAGCCTGAGATAGCGGGGCTTTGCTAAAATGGAGCATCGCCGAGGGCGGAAATCCGCAAGTGGGATTTCAATCAGGAATTGCGTAACGGTGGGCAATGGCCGCATGGATATTTCCGCTGCGGAATGTACACCGCGATTGGCAATTCTCCAATTGGCATTCCCCGGAGCACAACCGTTGAGTGGTTTCCTGATGGAGAAGAAGCCACCTTGTAAAGAGCTGGAAGGGGCACCTGAATTGGAGAACCGTTCAACGACGCCCGGGAGTCTAATGAACCCTTGTTTAGCATGTCAGACCGCCCGCGGGCCGTTTGTTTTGGGGTCTGTTTTGTCGCGGGCCGCTTTCAGGATTGCGCTGTTTGCGGTGCTGGCGGTCCTGGGCCTGGCAGGCACAGGGCTGCATGCGCAGTCGGCAAAGACGGACTTCAAGCACGGCGAGAGCGCCGAGGCCAGCGAGAACTACGACGCGGCGGTGGATTTCTACCAGAAAGCCGTTGCAAAGGCCCCCAAGGACATTACATTCAAGACCGCGCTTTACCGGGTGCGGGTTACGGCGTCGGCTGCTCACTTGACGAAGGGGCACAAACTACTGCTGGCGGGCGATGAGCAGGGTGCGCTGACGGAGTTTCTGCACGCCTCGGAGATTGACCCAGGGAACGAGGCGGCTCTGCAGGAGATCGCGCGCGTCCGGCAGAAACACGGCGAGGCTGTGGCGCATGCCGAAACCAGCCTGACCGAGGATCCGGGCAAGCAGGAACAGATGAACTCGATGGGCTCCCCGGTGGAGCTGAAGCCGCTGTCGAACGAACCGTTGACGCTGCACATGACGGAAGACGCCAAGACGATTTACCAGGCGATTGGCAAGGCGGCGGGCATTAACGTTCTGTTCGACCCGGACTACACCTCGAAGCGGGTGCAGGTGGACCTGGCCAACATGACTCTGCTGGACGCGCTGCGGGTTGTGGGAACCATGTCGAACACCTTCTGGCGCCCGATTACGTCGAATACGATTTTTGTGGCTGCCAACACCCCCGCCAAACGCCGGGAGCAGGACGAGCAGGCCGTGCAGACGTTCTACCTGAGCAACGCATGGCAGCAGAACGACCTGAACGACGTGCAGACGGCCTTGCGCAACGTGCTTACGGGACCCAACTTCAAGGTGTATGGGGTGCCCAGCCAGAACGCCATTGTGGTGAAGGGGACGCCGGACGAACTGCTGCTGGCGCAGATGCTGATTGACGATCTGGACAAGGCGCGGGCGGAAGTGGTGGTTGATATTGCGGTGCTGGAAGTAAGCAAAAACTGGGAACGGACCCTGGGCGTTCAATGGCCCAGCAGCGTGAGTGTTGCAATCCAGTCGCCTACGTCCTCGACGAGCAGTACGACGACGACGGGGACAAGCGGGACGACATCTTCTTCGGCGGTTCCTACGCTTTACAGCCTAGCGCACCTGCAGGCATCGGACTTTGCGGTGACTGTGGGTTCGGCGACGGCCAACCTGCTGCTGACGGATTCAGACACGAAGATTCTGCAGAACCCGCGCATACGGGCCACGGACGGACAGAAGGCGACGATGAAGATCGGCGAGAAGATTCCGATCGCCACCGGGTCTTACCAGACGGGCGCGGCCACGGCGGTAGTGAGTTCGCTGGTGAATACGCAGTTCACTTATCAGGATGTGGGTGTGAATATCGAGATGACGCCCACGGTTCACTACGACCACGACGTGACGCTGAAGATCAAAGTTGAAGTCACCACGCAGAGTGGATCGGTGACCATCAGCGGCGTTACCGAGCCGATCATCAGCCAGCGCGTGGTAGACCAGGTAATCCGGCTGCGGGAGGGCGAGGCCAGCATCCTGGGCGGGATTCAAGACAAGCAGGACGCGGTGAGCTGGTCGGGCATCCCGGGATTGAGTTCGATTCCGGGCCTGAAGTACCTGTTTGGCTCAAAGGACCATACCACCTCCGATGACGAACTGGTGTTCCTGGTGGTGCCGCACATTGTTCGCACGCAGTCGCTGGACCGGGCGAATTTGCGCACGGTGGATTTGGGCGTGGGCCAGACGATCGAACTGCGGCATGTTCCCGTGCAGACCCTGGGATCCGGGCCGGTGCAGTCTATGGACACGACTCCCGGACAAAGCCCTGCGGCTCCGGCTGAGCGTCCAACTCCGCCGGCGGCTTCGATGATAGGGACCGTTCCCGGACAAAGCGCCGCGACGGCGGCTCCAGCCGCACTGGCACAGATGCGCGAGTCCGCGGATGCGAACTCCTACGCGGCCAACGCCAACCGGCAGCCGGACGCCCTGAAACCGCCCGAAGCCCATTCCCCTGCGCGGCCGATGGGGGTGAATGTGATTCTGAACTCGCCTTCCAATCCTGTTGCGCTGGGAAGCACTTTCCTGGTTCCGGTGGGACTGACCGGCGGCACAGACATTGCGTCGGTGGCCACGCAGATTCAGTACGACCCGGCGAAGCTCTCTCTGGTGAACGTGAGCGGCGGAAATTTCCTGAACCGCGATGGGCAGTCGGCAGATCCGATTCACAGTGACCCGGACGGCAAGGGTATGCTGACGGTGAATGCCTCCCGGCCTCCGGGAGCGGCCGGCGTGAGCGGCGCGGGGGTGGTCTACGTCCTTAGCTTTCAGGCAAAGTCGCCGGGGCAGAGTTCCGTGGTGCTGACGCGGGCGGGCGTGGCGAACAGCGCGCACCAGCCGGTTCCGGCACAGGGTTCGCAAATCAGCATCGTGGTGAAATAGAGCCATGAGCATGATTTTGGCCAACTCCGCACTGCGCCCTGATCGGCAGCCGATCCGGGAGGGGAGGGTTGGTGTGTCCGCCGGCGAACGGGGCCTGACGCTGGTGGAACTGATTGTGACAGTAGCCATTCTGTCCATTCTTGCTTCGGCGGCGGTTCCGATCGCCCGATTCCAGGTGAAGCGGATCAACGAGCGGGAACTGCGGCGCGACCTGTGGGAGATGCGCGATGCGATTGACGCCTATAAGGATGCGGCCGACAAGCACGCATTCCAGACCAAGATAGACACCCAGAATTATCCACCCGACCTGGAAACTCTGGTGAACGGGGAAGACGTAATGGGGAAGAAGCTGAAGTTTCTCCGCCGGATTCCGGTGGATCCCATGACCGGCAAAGCGGAATGGGGTTTGCGTTCCATGCAGGATGATCCGACGTCGGACTCCTATGGCGGGCAGAGTGTTTTCGATGTGTATTCGAAGTCGCAGGGGACGGCGCTGGACGGGACGAAGTACTCGACGTGGTAAGGCGTGGGTCCTGGCGGCGGGGACGCCGCCAGGACAGCCGGTCAGGAGACCGGCGCTACTATCCGGTGCAGGCAGTAGAGAGGTCAACAGTGGGCAGGATGAATAAACAAAACGCGGGATTTACCCTGGTGGAGCTGATGATCGTGATGGCGATTATCGGCGTGCTGGCGGTGATTGCCGTGCCCAGCTATATCAGCGCCATCCGCCACGCCCGGGAAGCGGTTCTGAAGGAAGACCTGCATATCCTGCGGGACGCAATCGATTCTTATACTATGGACAAGCAGAAGGCTCCGCAGTCTCTTGATGACCTGACCCAGGACGGCTACCTCAAGAGCATCCCGGAAGACCCGATGACGCACAGCAAGGACACATGGGTGACCAAAACGAGCGATGCGATGTACTCCCTGGACCAAACCGACCCCGGCATCGACGACATTCACTCCGGCTCTGATGAGACGCCTCCCGACGGGGGCGAACCCTACAATACCTGGTAAGACGCGAAAGGCGTGGGGAAGACAATGACTGTTCGACGTTTGCATGGACTTTTTTTGCTCCTGGTTTCGATGACCGCATTTTGCGGTTTTTGCCAGGCACCTGCTACAAAAACCATTACCATCCGGATGATCGATGCCAAGACAGGCGACCTGATTCCGACTTCGGAATTTCTGATTCGGATCGATCACCAGGAAGACCAGCATGGCACATGGGTGAAGCAGAATGAGGATGGTTCCGGCAAACTGACCCTGCCGGCGAAGGCCCAGATTGTGGCCGCGGACGCAAAATACGACTCAAGCACAACCATCTATGTGAATTGCGATAGCGTGCGAGACAAGCCGGAGCCGGTCGCACACTGGTACACGATATCCGAAATTCTTGCTTCGGGCGTGGTGGCGCCGAACGAATGCAGCAAACATACGGCTGTGGCCAAACCGGGCGAATTCGTGTTTTTTGTGCGACAGCGGAACTGGAAAGAACAGTATAAGGATTTTCAGTAGGCTCGCCTGCTGGACCGCGGAAAGAACACTTACTTGGCTCCTGATTCCATACCTGTGTCCGGAATTGGCCTCCCTCCGCCGGAGTTCACGATTCAGGTTGCCCGCTTCTATGCGAGGCTGATTTCCGGCGTAGATTCCTCTCCGGAACCTGGAGCTGATTCCGCCCTTGGCGGACAGCTTTTTTACGCAGGCCGTCTGAGTCTCCAGGGGCGGGCGACGGTGGTGGCAGCTAATATTGCGGGGGCGGCCTCGCTGGCGGCCGAGCCCGATTTGACCCTGCAAAAGTCGGCTCTTCGCGACGGGGTCGTGGACTTTCTGGTCAATTCGCTTGATGAGGCACTGCGCATCCTGAAGAACCAGATTCGCAAGGGGGAGACGGGAGCCGTATGTGTGGCTGCCGCGCCAGAAATGGTGGAGGCGGAGATGCTGGAACGCGGGGTGCTTCCTGACCTGGTTTGCAGGTTTGAATCGGGGAAAGATTCGCCATTTATCAGCCAGGGCGCCCGGCAAATTCCTGCATTGGCGATAGACGACAACTTGGAGATGGTGGGGTGGTGCGTGGCCAGCGCCCCGGCCCAATGGCTGCCGAAGCTGGATGCGATTGCGATGGATTGTGTTCCCGATCAGGATTGGCAATCGCAACGCTGGCTGAGGCTTTCTCCTCGCTACCTGGGGCGACTTGCGAAGGCCGTGCGGGTGCTGTTCTGCGACCGGGATGCAGCCGCGGAATTTGTCCGTCGGGTGCAGGATGGCGTGGAGCGGGGGGAGGTTCCGGTTGCGGTGGAGATTCAGGTTAGCGGACTGGGAATGCGGCGGGGCTTCCGGTTTGCGCCGAGGGATTCAAAGTCCGCGGAAGATACGGATTCTGGACGCAGGGGCTAAATAGGCTGCTGAAAAACTCCATCTTTGATCGGGTTTTGCGAGAGACATCCCTCAGCGGCTAAAGCCGACGCTCATTTCAGGGTGTTTATGGCACGATTAAAATCGTGCCCTTTCAAAACGGTGCCGTGA
>Ga0302275_10005853_pt1 | contig 11778 bp, 9 predicted proteins | sample III_Bog_N2_2_FD_200229 | JGI IMG/M metagenome (GOLD analysis project Ga0302275, IMG submission 200229) | Peat permafrost microbial communities from Stordalen Mire near Abisko, Sweden - III_Bog_N2_2 | ecosystem: Environmental > Terrestrial > Soil > Wetlands > Peat | place: Sweden: Abisko...
CATTGCCGATGGGCCAGTTCACGGGGAAGGCACCGATGCCGAGGACGCGCTCAAGCTCATCCAGCAAGGCGAGCGGTTCCTTCATGGGCCGGTCGCACTTGTTCATGAAGGTGAAGATGGGCACCTCACGCTGGCGGCAGACCTCGAAGAGCTTGCGGGTCTGGGGTTCGATGCCCTTGGCGGAGTCGATGACCATGACCACGGCATCCACGGCGGTGAGCACGCGGTAGGTGTCCTCGGAGAAGTCCTTGTGGCCGGGGGTGTCGAGCAGGTTGATGCGGTAGCCGTCGTAATCGAACTGGAGGACGGTGGAGCTGATGGAGATGCCGCGCTTCTTTTCCAGCTCCATCCAGTCGGAGGTGGTGGCCCGCTGGTTTTTGCGCGCGGTCACGGAGCCGGCGAGTTGCACGGCGCCGCCATACAGCAGCAACTTCTCGGTCAGCGTGGTTTTGCCCGCGTCTGGATGCGAGATGATGGCGAACGTGCGCCGGCGTTGGATTTCAGATTCAATGCTCACGGAACGGTGGAGGATAGCAGGGTTTTGGCCGGGAACAAGTGCAGAGACAGCGGCAAAATCCAAGGACAGCAGAATGGTGGTAACGCCCGGCGGGGTGAAAAACTTGAATATCCCCGGTTCCCGGCTACGCTGCTGGTCACATGAGTGCCTGGCGAATTTTCCCTGAACGCGGCGCCCGCCACCCAGTCCAGGCTGGCTGGCGGGTGTGGCTGGGGGTTTTGTGGCTGGGAGTGCTGTGCCTGGCCGCCGGGACCGGCTACGCGCAGGAAGTGCTTAAAAACGAATTTGCCCCGGCCAAAAAAGTGCTGCTGGTGTTCAGCGAATCCCGGGATTTGCCCGGGAATGCGATGATGGAACAGGCCCTGCGGGCGGAAATGCTCAAGGACTGCACCAATCGCCTGGATTTCTTCGTGGAAAACCTGGAATTTTCGCGGTTCTCGGATGAAAACCACGCCCGGGCCTTCCGGGACTTCCTCCGGCAAAAATATTCCGGCCAGAATCTGGATTTGATAGTGGCGTTCATGGGGATGAATTTCAATCTGACCAACGAACTGGCCGGGCGCGTGTTTGCGGGGATTCCAGTGGTGTTTGTGGCGGTGAGCGAATTGGATATTTCCGCCGCCTTGCGCGAGCCAGGGTGGACGGGAATTGTGCAGCGTTTTGACATTTCCGGCACGCTCAGCCTGATGTTCCGCCTCCAGCCCGAGACGCACCGGGTGGTGGTGGTCAGCGGCATGTCTGCGACCGACCGCCTGACGATGAACCGGATCAAGACGGCGGCATCGGCGCTGGATGGCATTGAGTTTGAATTCTGGACCAACCGGCCGATCGCGCAAATGGGGGAGGGACTGGCCTCGCTGCCCAAAGGCTCCGCCATCCTGCTGAGCACGGTGCAGCGGGACGTGGCCGGACAGGCCTATTACAGCAGTCAGGTGGCGCAAATGATCATGCCCACCGCCAACGCCCCGATTTACGTGCTGAGCGCCGGCATTGTGGGCAGCGGGGTGGTGGGCGGGGCGGTGGTGGACTTTGATACGCTCGGCACCCATGCCGGACAACTGGCCGTGGAGCGCCTGGAGGGTGGCGACACCAATCAATACCCGGTGGAGGTCCGCACCGTGGGCACCCCCATGGTGGACTGGCGGGCCATGCAGCGCTGGGGCATCAGCGAGCGCCGGCTGCCGTCTGATACGGTGATTCGCTACGAGCCGCACTCTTTTTGGGGGGATCATCGCGCCCTGATTTTGACGATCATCACCGTGATTCTGGCGCAGGCGCTGACGATTGCGGGCCTGTTGATCAACCGCCGCCACCGGCAGCAGGCCGAGGCCCGGGCGCGCACGAATCAGGAGGCCCGCGCCCTCGTCGCGGCCATCGTGGAATCGTCCGACGACGCCATTATCCGCAAAGACCTGAACGGGAATATCATCACATGGAACCGGGCGGCCGAGCGCCTCTTTGAGTTTGACGCGGCCGAGGCCATTGGCAAACCCATCACCATCATCGTCCCCCCGTCCCAGATCAGCGAGGAAATGGACATCCTGGAACGTGCGCGGCGGGGCGAACCCATTCACAATTATGAGACGGTGCGCAAAACCAAGGCCGGCCGGGCCGTCCAGGTGTCCATCGCCATTTCGCCGATTTTTGACGAGGCGGGCAAGGTGGTGGGGGCCTCCAAAATCTGCCGGGACATCACCAGCAAAAAGGATGCGGAAATGGAGATCCGCAAGCAGCGCGCGGAGCTGGCCCACGTCGCCCGGGTGTCCACGCTGGGCCAGTTGACCGCCGCCCTGACGCATGAGTTGAACCAGCCGCTGGGGGCCATTTTGCGGAACGCGGAAGCAGCCGAGCTGTTTTTGCAAAGCGACCAGCCGGATTTGAATGAAATTCGGGCCATCCTCGCCGACATCCGCAAGGACGACCAGCGGGCCGGGCAGGTCATTGAACGGATGCGCTCGCTTTTGAAACGGCGGAGCCTCGTGTCCGACCCGGTGGACATGCAGGAGGCGGTGGAGGACACCGTGGCCCTGGTGCGGCCCGACCTGGTGGCCCGGCAGGTAAAACTGACGCTGGACATCCCCGGTCCACTGCCGCTGGTGCAGGGGGACCGGGTCCATTTGCAACAGGTGCTGCTGAATTTGATTTTGAACGGCATGGACGCCATGAGCCAGACCGCCGGGGAGGCCCGCGCCCTCACGGTGCGGCTGACGCAGAAACTGCCCGACTGGCTGGAAGTGGCCGTCAGTGACGGAGGAACCGGCCTGACCCCCGCGGAAATCAGCCAGTTGTTTGAGCCCTTTTACACCACCAAACCCAACGGGATGGGCATGGGCCTGGCCATTTCCCGCACCATCATCGAGGCGCACGGGGGGAAAATTCGCGCGGAGAACAACGCCGGGCCGGGGGCGACCTTTAGCTTCACACTACCGGCGGGGGGCCGGTGAGGAGCGCACCCGCCGGTTAGCCGGTGAGGCGTGATGCATTTTTGGCTGTGATGCATTTTTGGCTTTCCATGGGCGCCTTCCCCCGGCAGGCTGGCAGCAGAAACTTTTTCAAAACCCATGAATGCCGCTCCCGCCGGGCCGGTGCCCAAAGGCAATGTATACGTGGTGGATGACAACGCCTCCTTCCTGCTGTCCGTCTCGCGCCTGTTGCGCGCCGTCGGCTACAGTGTGCGGACGTTCAATTCCGGCCCGGATTTTCTGGCCCAGCTCACCCCGCAATGGCAGGGGTGTGTGCTGGCCGACCTCCAGATGCCCGGCATGAACGGGCTGGAACTGCAGGCGGCGCTGCAAAAGACCGCGAACCCGCTGCCGGTGATATTCATGAGCGGCCAGGGGGACATCCCCAGCACCGTGCGCGCCATGCGGCAGGGCGCGGAGGATTTTCTGACGAAGATCGCCCCCAAGGAGGATCTGCTGGCGGCCATCGAACGCGCACTGGAACGCGATTCTCTGGAACGCCGGGACCGCCAGCGCCGCGAGGAGCTGTTCACCCGCCTGGATAGGCTCAGCGAACGGGAACTCGAGGTGCTCGGCCACGTCGTGATGGGCAAGCTTAACAAGCAAATCGCCGCCGATTTGTCCATCAATGAGCGCACGGTGAAACTGCACCGCACCAGCATCACCCGCAAAATGGAGGTGCAATCCGTCGCGGAACTCACCCGCCTCACCCAGGAGGCCCGGCTCTTTAAAAATTACGAGCCGGCCTCGGATTCCTTGAAAAAATTGCTGAAATGGCCGGTCAAATAAGGGGAGCCGGGGCGGGGATGTTTGGTTTGTCCCGCACCTTCCCCTTTGGGCAGTTGTCGGGCGTGAAATTAATGATTAAATCAGTTCCGACGTCGGTGAGCTGGTTGTTAGTCGTTTGATTACCCGGCGTTTACAACTTGATTCTGGGCGGCGGTCGTTTCTTCAGCGGGGTTCCCCACCCCCACCTCCTTGGCGGCTGTCGCCCGAATCTTGTTGTGGTTATTCCGCTGAATCGGCTGGTTCCAGTGGGAGTTGATTCTGCTCGGGATCCACCTTTTCCTGCGGTGCCAATCCGGCTGGGGTCTGGCTGTCCCGCAGGCGTACAAGCACCGGTCGCAACAGTTTCCCCTGATATTTGAACCCCGGCCCAACGGTCTCCGCGATCAAGGCGCCGGCGGGGGGCGGTTCCTTGAGACCCATGGCCTGATGCCGGTCCGCATGGTACGGTTCGTCGGGTTCGGCGGCAAACGGGGTGAGTCCCACCCGGCGGGCGGCATCGTGGCAGGCGGTTTGAAATTGTCCAATCTGGGCGGCCAGCCGGGGCTGGCCCGAATGCTCGGCGGCAGCGTGCAGGGAAAACACATTGTCCAGAATGCGCACCAATACCTGAAGCCATTCCCCCTCGGCGCGCCGCAGTTTTTCCACTTCCAGGCGCAGCGCGGATTTTTCGCCGTCGTTCATGCGGGCCATGAATTCGCCGAAGTGCCGGACTTCCTCGCCCATGCGCCCCGTCAGGTCTTTGGCCAGGGCGGCCGTTTTTTCGGCCTGCGTCTGGGCGTTGGTCCAGTCATTGGTGCAGGCCGAGATCTGCCCGGCCACCTGATCCAGTTGCTGGATTTTGTTCACGACGGTTTCCAGGCCATTGACCTCGATCAGTCGTGCGGTGGCGCGGTATTCCAAGATGAACGGAATCACCCCCAGCACCGAACCCACGGCCACACTGGCGGCGCTCACCACGATTTCCCAGTGGCCAATCGGATGCGGCGCACGCCAGATCAGACAGGCGGCCGAAATCAGCAAACAGGCGTCGGCCAGCAAAAAGGGTAATTTGGGGACTTTCCAGTCAGTAACATTGCTCATAATGGGACAATATTCAGCAAAATGGCCGCCCAGCGCAACGCCAAGTTGCGGCAGGCCCGCTGGCGAGGGGCGGACTGGCTGGTCGTGGCGCCCCTTTCTCCTCGACTAATGTCCGCCGAACCACACAATTTCCGCCAGCTTGCAAACGTGTGTCATATTCAACCCGGCGGCCCGGGGCAACAAGGCGCGCCATTTTCGCCGGCACCTGGACGAGATTGCCGCGGCTTGCGCGCTCAAGGCGACCTCCGCCCCGGGGGACGCCCGCCGCCTGGCGGCCAAGGCGGTGGCGGACGGGTTTGACCTGATCGTGGCGGCCGGGGGCGACGGCACGGTGAACGAAACGCTCAACGGCCTCGGGGATGTGCCCGGCGGCTTTGCCCGGGCCCGACTGGGTGTCCTGCCGCTGGGCACCATTAATGTCTTCGCCCGGGAATTGCAAATCCCCTTGGAAATTCCACAGGCCTGGGAGGTTCTGCAACGGGGCGGGGAGATGAAAATGGATCTTCCCTGGGCCGAATTCTCGGTGGCGGGGGTGCGCAAAAAGCAATATTTCGCCCAACTTGCCGGCAGTGGCCTGGATGCCCGCGCCATCGAAATGGTGAGCTGGTCGCTGAAGAAACGGTTTGGCCCGCTGGCCTATTTACTGGCCGGCTTGCAGGCGCTCGGCGAAGCCAAACCGACCATCACCGCGCGGGCCGGCGACCGCTCGGTGGCCGGCGAATTGGTGTTGATCGGCAACGGCCGACGTTACGGCGGGACCTTCGACATCTTCCCCCGCGCTGAATTGACGAATGGCCGCCTGGAAGTGTGCGGGGTGCCGCGCATGGACTGGCCGACGCTGCTCCGGTGCGCTCCGGGATTGCTGCTGCGCGGCCGGCTGCCGGAAGGGGTCATCCAGCGCTTCTCGGCCGAACGTCTTTCCCTTTCCAGCCCCACGCCCGCCGCGTTTGAGCTGGATGGTGAGTGGGTCGGGCAGCTGCCGGTTGAGTTGGGCGTGGATCCGCAAGCCCTGAGGGTGGCGGTTCCTTAAAAAACTTCGGCCTTCAAGCCGGCCACGTTGCGCACGGTCTGGGCGATGAAGGAGAGGGTCTTGAGCGGCAGGTGGCTGCAGTCGTTTTGGGAAACGGGGCGGGTGGCGGAATAAATTTGCACGACGGAAATTTGCGCGCCGGCATTTTTCAATTCCTTGAGGCGCTCGGCGTACTGGCGGATCTCGCCGTAGGCGGGCTCCTCGCCGTTCACCGTGGCAAAGAGGCTTTGAATCACCACCGGCCGCTGGCGGGCCAGGGCGAGAATGTTCGCCAGGGTCTGCTCGAGCTTCATTTTGGGGTGGTTGACCCGTGCCACAAATTCCGGGGTGCCGCCGTCCAGCTTGATCCAGATTTCGTCCGACTTGGTAAAATGATCCAGGCCCGCCTGCACCTGGGGCTGGTCCAGGCCGGAGCCGTTGGTGATGAGCACCATTTTGAAAAAGGGAAAACCACCCAGCGCGCGCACACCAATGGCGGCTTCGGTGACCTGGGGAAAGTTGGGCGCGAGGGTCGGCTCGCCATCGCCGCTGAGCGCGACGTGCCGCAATTGCAGCAACTCGGCCGGCAGGGCCTGGAACGCCGGCAGTTCGCGCAGGCGTCCCTGCTGGACGAAGGCGATGGTACGGCGCAATTCGGCGGTCATGGCGTCAACGTCCAGTTTCGTGGTGGGCGGGGCCTGGCGGCGGTCGACCTCGCAGTACACACAGTCGAAATTGCAGTATTTGTCCGGATTGACGTTGATGCCGAGGGAGAGTCCGCGCGCCCGCGAGGAGATGACGGCGTAGACGTACTGGTTGTTGAGAAAATCGCGCGGCCGACCGAAGGCGGTTTCCCGGAGCGGCGCGGCCGCGCGGCGTTTGGGCTCCGCGCGTTCACCGGTCACCAAGGTTTTCTCGTTAAATGTTTCCACAACTTTCATAAAAACTCTAATGGTCCGGCTGGCTTTGCGCCACACCGTGCTTGTCAAACAAAAGCCAGATTTTGTCCGGTCCGCGATGGCGCCCGGCTCAGCAAATCCGGGGCAATTGCTCGCCGCTCGCCAGATCCAGCAGGCGCCACGTGCCGACGGCGCTTTTAAGCAGCACAGTGGGCGCGGCCGCAGGAGCGACGTGCCCGATGCGGGCGGCCTCAGGGTTGCGGGTCCGCATGAGGGCCAGCGCCCGGGGGGCATCCGCCGGCGCCACAAAGGCCGCAAACCGGCCCTCGCAGGCGGATTGAAACGGGTCCAATCCCAGGATTTCACACGCGGCGTGGACCTCCTCGCGCACGGGAATTAATTTTTCCTCCACCTGCACGGTCAGCCGGGCGCCTTCCGCAATTTCATGCAGGGCGCTGGTGAGCCCGCCGCGGGTGAGGTCCCGCAGGCAGTGGATTTCAATTCCGGCCTCGAGGAGCGCCCGCACGGTTTCATGGACCGGCGCGGAATCGCTCGCGATCTGGCTGTCGAAGGCCAGGCCTTCACGCACGGCCATGATGGCCATGCCATGCCTGCCCACATCGCCGTTCACGAGGATGACATCGCCGGACCGCACCCGGGCCGGGGCGATGTCCAGCGCATGTTCCACGACGCCCACGCCGGCGGTGTTGATGAACACGCCGTCGCCCTTGCCGTGGTCCACCACCTTGGTGTCGCCGGTGATGATCTGCACGCCGCAGCGCCGGGCGGCGTCGCGCATGGAGCAGACGACGCGCCAGAGGGTTTCCATCGGCAGCCCCTCCTCCAGAATGAAGGCGCTGCTGAGATACAATGGCCGCGCGCCGGCCATGGCCAGGTCGTTCACCGTGCCGTGCACGGCCATGGAGCCAATGTCGCCACCCGGAAAAAACAACGGCCGCACGACGAAGGAATCCGTGGTAAAGGCCATCCGCCGGCCGGGCAGCTCGACCACCGCGGCATCATGGCGGGTGTCCAGCAGCGGATTGCTGAAGGCGGCCAGAAACAGGCGGCTGATGAGCTGGTGCATCAGGCGCCCGCCCCCGCCGTGCGCGAGCAGCACGTGGGGATACTGGGTGAGCGGCACGGGGCAGGTGGCGTTGAAATTCAAGGGGTTCATTCAGGCAGCGGGTTGCAACCGGCGGTAACGGTAATAGGCGGCGCAAGCGCCCTCACTGGACACCATCGTGGCACCCAGGGGATGCTCGGGGTGGCACAAGTTGCCGAAGGCCGGGCATTCGTGTGGTTTGAGGCGGCCTTGGAGCACCTGGCCGCTCTGGCAGTCAGGAAATTCGTCCACCCGCCGGCCCGTGAGGCCGAATTTCTTTGCCGCGTCGAAGGCCGCGTAGGCCGCGCGCAAGCCCAGGCCGCTTGCCGGGATTTCCCCGATGCCGCGCCATTTGCGGGGCACGACCTCAAACACTTTCCCGACCAGCGCCTGCGCCGGGAGGTTGCCGGCACGCCGCACCGCCCGGGTGTATTGATTTTCCACCTCCGCCCGGCCGGACTCGAGTTGCCGCACCGTCATCAGCACACCCTGCAAAATGTCCAGCGGCTCGAACCCTGTGACGACAATCGGCACCCGGTATTGCTGCGCCACCGGAAAATACTCCTCATAACCCATCACCGCGCAGACATGCCCGGCGGCGAGAAAGCCCTGGATGCGGCAGTCCGGCACGGCCAGCAGCGCGGACATCGCGGGCGGCACGAGCACGTGGGAAACCAGCAGGGAAAAATTGGCCAGCCGCTTTTGCGCCGCCTGATATACGGCCATGGCGGTGGCGGGCGCGGTGGTCTCGAAACCCACGCCGAAGAACACCACTTCGCGGCCGGGATTTTCCGCGGCGATTTTCAGGGCGTCCAGCGGCGAGTAAAGCATCCGCACATCCCCGCCGCCGGCCTTGACGGAGAGCAAATCCGTCCGGCTCCCGGGCACGCGCAGCATGTCGCCGAAGGAGGTGAAAATGACGCCGGGCCGGGTGGCGATTTCGAGCGCCTGGTCAATGATTTCCAGCGGAGTGACGCAGACCGGACAGCCCGGTCCGTGAATGAGGGTGAGCCCGGGGGGGAGCAACTCGTCGAGGCCGAACTTCACAATTGCATGCGTCTGGCCGCCGCAAATTTCCATGAGGGTCCAGGGCCGGGTGGTGACGCGGTGAATTTCCCGCGCCAGTTGCCGCGCGAGATCCGCGTCGCGGTATTCATCGAGGAATTTCATGTGCCGCCCACCTGCAATTCGCCCAGCCCTTCCATTTGTTTTAAATAGGCAAACACCTGTTGCGCCTCCGCCTCGTCGACCCGGCTGAGGGCGAAGCCGACATGGACAATGACATAATCCCCCACCACCGCCTCGGGCACATAAGCGAGGCTGGCGCTTTTGAGGATGCCGCCAAAATTGATTTTGCCCGTGCGTTCCAGCGGGTCTTCACCGCTGATCTCCATGATTTTACCGGGGATGGCCAGGCACATGAGGTTTAAATGGGTTGACCGGGTGGGGGAGTTGCCGGCCGCAGAGCGGCGGCGATCTGGCCGAGGGCGATCCCCCCGTCATTGGCCGGCACGCGCTGGTGCCAGCAGGGTTGAAAGTGTTCGTGCTGCAACTGGCGCACCACCCGCTCGGTGAGGTACTGGTTTTGGAAACAACCGCCGGACAGCACCACGCGCGGCTGGCCAAAATACCGGGCGACCGTCACGATGGCTTCGGCCAGGGCATTGTGAAATTTCGCGGAAAGGAGTTCCCGGGCCACGCCATTTTTCACATCCAACAGCAGCGCCGCCACCAGCGGCGCCCAATCGAGCACGAGGGAGGTGGATTTGCGCACCAGGGGAAAGGGATAAGCCGCCTCAGTGTGGACGCCGGCCAAGGCAAATTCCAGTTCCATGGCCGCTTGGCCCTCAAACTGGCGAATCGTCCGGCCCCCGGTCAGCGCCGCCACCGCGTCAAACAAACGTCCCGCACTGGAGGAAAGCGGGGAGTTGAGTCGCTGGTGCAGCATCGTTTTCAAGGCGGCCCGTTCGGTGAGGGAAAACGTGCCGACCGGGGGCAGATCATGGCGGGTGAATGCCTCATCACCCAAAAATTCGTAAAGCAGGCCCAAGGCGGCCCGGCGCGGCTCCCGCGCCGTCTGATCGCCGCCGGGCAGGCGGAACGGCCGCAAGTGCGCCACGCGCTCGCAGGTCTGGCCTGTGACAAGAAAAAATTCCCCGCCCCACACCGTGCCGTCCAGACCCAGCCCGGTGCCGTCCCAGGCCACGCCCAGCGCGGGCGGACTGACTTCGTTTTCCACCAGGCAGGACAGCACATGGGCCACGTGGTGCTGCACGCCCACCTGCCGGGTGGCGGAAAGCTGGTGCGCAAACTGGGTGGACAGGTAATCCGGATGCAAATCCGAAACCACCGTGGCCGGCGCCGCCTCGTAAAGATTTGCCAAATCACCGATGACGCGACGGAAGGCGCGGCTGGCTGGCTCCGTGGCCAGATCCCCAATGTGCTGGCTGAGGAACACCTGGCCGCGCACGGCCAGCGCGATGGAATTTTTCAAATGCGCGCCCACCGCCAGGATGGGTTCGGCCCCGGAATCCAGCAATCCTTCCGGCAGCGTGAGCGGCAGGGGCGCGTAACCGCGCGCGCGGCGCACCAGCATTTCCCGATCCAGCATGACCCGAACGATGGAGTCATCCACCGGCCGGACAATCGGGCGGTCATGGACGAGAAACCAGTCGGCAATGCCGCCCAGCCGGGCGAGCGCCTCGGATTCATCGATGCACATTGGCTCGTCACTCGCGTTGCCACTGGTGGCCACCACGGGGGATTGCTGTTCAGCCATCAACAAATGTTGCAGGGGATGGGACGGCAGCATGATGCCCAGATTGGGATTGCCGGGGGCGACGGAAGCGGCGATGGAACGATCATCCGGCCGGCGGCGCAGCAAAACAATGGGCGCTTCAGGCGAGCGCAGCAGGCGTTCCTCCAGGGGCGACACCGCGCACACGGACCGCACACTGGCAACCGTGGGGAACAGCAGGGCGAACGGCTTTTCCTCGCGGTGTTTGCGTTCGCGCAACCGTTGCACGGCGGCTTCGTTCCGGGCATCCACCAGCAAATGAAAACCACCCAGGCCCTTGACCGCCACAATCCGGCCGCGACGCAGGGCCCGCACGGCCGCCAGCAGCGCGGTATGCCCGCCGAACACCGCGTCGCCCGCCGGGTTCCACCAGGCGAGCTGCGGACCGCAGACAGGACAGGCATTGGGTTGCGCGTGGAACCGCCGGTCGCGGGGATTATCATACTCCGCCTGGCATTGCGGACACATCACGAAACCCCGCATGGCCGTGTTCGCGCGGTCATACGGCAGCGCCTGGATGATGCTAAAACGCGGCCCGCAATTCGTGCAGTTGGTAAACGGATACCGATGGCGGCGGTTCGCTGGATTCAAAATTTCCCGGAGACAATCCGGGCAGGTGGCAAGGTCCGGCAGCACCAGCGCGGTTTTGACACCGCCGGCGGCACTGGGCCGGATGGCAAATCCCGCGTGGCCGATGGCGTCCAGCCAGGTGGACTCCAGACTTTGAATGGAACTGCGGGGGGGCTTTTCCCTTTCCAGGCAGCGGCGAAAGACTTCCAGTTTCGGGCGGGGGCCCTCCACTTCGATGAACACGCCCTGGGCCGAATTATTCACCCAGCCGGTCAGCCCGAGTTCCGTGGCCAGCCGGAAAACAAAAGGCCGGAAACCCACACCCTGCACGACCCCGCGCACCGCGAGTTTCAAACGGACCACCGGCGGAAGTGGATCGGCCGGGGCGGTCCGGGCCGAAAATTCAAGCGGAGACCGATGCCGGGCGATCCGTGACGGCACCGGGGCCGAGGCGGGGCGAGTTTGATGGCGGGCATGCATGGTTCAAACGGTTGATGAAACCCGGTGGTTTCAGTTCAGGCAACCAACCTACGCCGCCGCCGGTGGTTCC
>Ga0302275_10005860_pt1 | contig 11767 bp, 6 predicted proteins | sample III_Bog_N2_2_FD_200229 | JGI IMG/M metagenome (GOLD analysis project Ga0302275, IMG submission 200229) | Peat permafrost microbial communities from Stordalen Mire near Abisko, Sweden - III_Bog_N2_2 | ecosystem: Environmental > Terrestrial > Soil > Wetlands > Peat | place: Sweden: Abisko...
TAAAGCCCTATTGATTCTATGGGCTTTATCGGCACGACTAAAGTCGTGCCCTTTCAAAACAGAGGCTTCGACAAGAGTTTTTCCGCAGCCTGTAAAGTCGTGCCCTGACGCTTCTGGACTGTTTATCGAGTTTTTCCGCAGCCTCTTTAGTCGTGCCCTGACGCTTCTTGCACTCTCCATGGAATTTTGCAAGTGGCTCCCCTTCCAGAAGATTTGATTCGTTGCGGAAGACGGCGCTGGAGCCAGGCAAGAACTTCCCGTTCTCAACCCTCGAATCGCCGCAGCCACCGCGCGAGAAGCGCCGCGACTTCTTGCGGCTGTTCATAGGCGGCAAAGTGGCCGGCGTCGGGCAGCAGATGGAACTCGCAGCCGCCGGGCGCGGCATGGAAGGCCTCCATCTCGGCGGGAGCGATTGCCGGATCTTCTCCGCCGGCAATGGCCAGGACAGGAACGCCGATGCTGGCGACAGTGGGAACGGAGTCAGGCCGCGTGGCGAGACCGGCCTGTACGGCGACGAGGGCCTCCGGGGTGAGCGTCATTCTGGCTCGCAACTGAGCAACAATCTCCGGGTGACGCTCACGGGCGGTCGCGCCGATCAAGGTCTGGACCATGCCGTCAAAGAGCGCCCCACTGCCCCCGGCTCGCGTCTGGGCGATAGTGGCGGAGCGCCGGGCGAGGTTGGCCGAAGCGTCCGGCTGCGGCTTTGAGCAAACAAAAGCCAGCCCGCGCACCCGCTCGGGGGCCTGACGCCAGATCTCCAGCAGAACATAGCCGCCGATGGAGCAGCCGGCGAAGAGTGCCGCGGGTACATTTAGATGGTTGAGCAGGGCGAGAACGTCAGAAGCCAACTGCGTCATGGTCAGGACGGGCGCGCCGGGGACGGCAGCAAAACCACCCACTGGCAGCGTTCCTAACTCTGAGCCGCCGTGCCCGCGCAGATCCGGAACGATGGCGCGCACACCGACAAGATTTTCAGAAACCGGCCTCCAGTATTCTCCATCCAGTGGCGTGGGATGAAGAAAGACCACAGGCAAACCGGCCCCCGCATCGCGAAAGGCCAGCGCCGCTCCGTCCGAACGATAGGTTGCGCTCATACCTTACGAGCATAGCTCAAGGCAATGGCAACGGCTCCTCGGGAATGCCGATCCAGCAGGCGAGGTAGGCTACCGCGACAAGGCCACTCGTGAATAGAGCACCGAGGACGGTCAAGATGCGGACGAGCGTCAGATCCCAGCCGTAGGCCTGGGAAAGGCCAATGCAGACGCCGGCAATCTGCCGGCCCGCATGGGGACGCACCAGCGGCCGGCCAGGAACGTATGTTGGCTCGGGAATGACCGTGCCGCAGTTGGAACAGAACCGCGCTCCGACGGGCAACCGCGCTCCACAGCGTTGGCAAAAGACGGCCATGATGGACCTCCTCAAGAAACCCTATCCGTATTAGAGATACGGCGGCGGCGGAGCGGCGGTTCCCTGAAGGCGTTGCCGCTTTGCCGGGGCGGCGGTGGAAGTTTGATCTTTGCAGGAGCCGTGCGGGGTTTTGTTGTCTCGCTCTTTCGCAGAAAGCGCCAAGAGGATGGGCGCGGAGAACGAAGCGCCGTCCCGACGGGACTCCGGTTCTCTTCTTTTATCGCTCTTTCCCAGCGCTGAAGCGCTGGGCTAACATACATTGCGCCCACGGCGCGGGATTCATGGAGGCTGTTCCAGTCTGAAGGCGCTCCGTGAACCTCCTTTGAGGAACCTCCAACCATAAAGCCTCCGGCTCTCTCAAGGAGCAGAATCTGTCTTGCTCCGTCCCTGATTGTCCAGGCTTTCGGTCTGGTACCCCACTACCGGAGGATATTTACTCGGCGCCTCGAAAGGGAGTATGCAGATGCCTGCGGGCGGTGTCGGCGCGTGAGGTGTTGGGGCCGGCGTCAATGGCCCAGTTGTAGTCCTTGACGGCCAATTGGCGCTCACTGTTCATATCGCGGCACTCCCCGGCGGCCAGGAGCGAACGGATCTTCAGTTCGGGGCTGACGTTTTCGGTCCAGGCGGCCTGCTCGTAGGCCTGCGCAGCCTCGCCGAAGTGGCGCTGGCCGCGTAAAGCGTCGCCCAGGCCGAAGTAAGCCAGTTCCAGCTTGGCCGAGGCGAAGTAACCCGGCCTGGCAGCATCCCCAAGAAGTTCACGATAGGCCGCAACCGCGGCCATCCCCTCGCCGGCATCCTTGCGCAGGTTGGCCTCCTCAAGACAAAAGAGAAAATCATGGGGATATTGCTTCTTCAGGCTGCGCACCACCTGTATGGCCTCCTTATACCTGGCTTCGCGGCGCAGGAAGAGGGCAATGACAGTGCGCGCCTCGACGCTGGTGCTGGCGCCGCGACTGGCGGCGTCGTTCAGCATTTCAAGGCCACGCGTCTTCGATCCGGTAATCCCAGCGAAGCCGATGAGGAGCTTGAAGGGCCATGGCAGCGCGCCCACCACGTACTCGTATACCCCCGCCACCAGCTTCGCATCCACGTAGTTGGGATCCAGTTGCAGGACGCGCTCTTCGTCGTCTTTGGCCTTGGTGGCCAGCCGGAAGCCTGCGCTATAACCTCTCTGGACCATGGCGATATATGTGCACTTGAGGCTATAAGCCCAGCCCCTGGCATAGAGGGCATCAACATCGTTGGGGTTGCGGGCGAGGCGCCCATCCGCCTCGCGGACGGCCTCGTCGGCCAGCCCCAGGATGCGGTCGCGAGTTTTGGGATCCTCCTCGGTTGCGTGACGGCCGGTAAGAAAGCCGTCGTTGGCGTAGAAGGTCGTGTCGAGCAGGTCCAACCGGTAGAGTTCCTGAAAGAGCATGGCGTCAAGCAGGAGCGCGGTGGCCTGGGGATCGCCGGGGTGGGCCGCATGAATGCGCTCGAAGCGCTCCACGGCGCCGGGATAGTCGAGGTTGTAGAAGTGCTCGAAGGCTTCGCGCACCAGCGGGTCGTTGTTCAGCGGATTGGTATGCACAGCGGAGGCCCAGCTCAGAGTGGCCGCCAGCAGTGCAAATCCGCACCCACAGGCGCCTACCCAGCTCGGAATGCGCCTCAATTCCAATTTCCCTCCATGTCCAAGGATACTCTTTGAGCATGCGCATCTCATGCGCCTGGCGGGCCGCGATCGGGCTGGAGAGGCAAACTGCCTCGCGCAAAACTGCCATCCATTAGAATGAAGTCATGCCCATTCCCGAGCGTCTGAATCCGAGCTTCGCCTTTGCCCGTCCGCCCGCAGTGGACTATATGGATGAGGCCCGCAAGCGCCTGATCGTGGCTCTGGACGTGCCAGATGCCGCCTCCGCGCTCGAGTTGGTGAGCCAGTTAGAAAAGGCGTGCCAGTGGTTCAAGGTGGGGCTGGAGCTGTTTGTTGCCGCCGGCCCGGCGGTAATCGAGCAGCTCGTGGCGCGCGGCCACTCCGTCTTTCTGGACCTCAAGTTTCACGACATTCCCAACACTGTTGCGGGAGCGGTGCGTTCGGGAGCCGCGCTGGGCGTGCGGATGATGACCCTGCACGCTGCTGGAGGTCCGGCGATGCTAGCCGCGGGGAAGGGCGCTCTGGAGGGGATTGCCGACCCGCCGGAGTTGCTGGCCGTAACTGTGCTTACGAACATGGAACAGGCCCAGATGAATGCCGTCGGGCTGGAGCGCTCGCCATGCGAACAGGTCGAGTTGCTGGCTCGGATGGGCCAGGAGGCCGGGATTCGCGGGTTTGTCTGCTCGCCGCTGGAGATTGAGAGCCTGCGCGCACTCACCGGAGCAGCGGGGGTGCTGGTCATTCCCGGCATCCGTCCGGCAGGAGCAGTTGTTGGAGATCAGAAGCGCATCGCCACTCCCGCGGAAGCCCTTCGCCAGGGCGCGAGCTACCTGGTGGTAGGCCGCCCGATCACCCAGGCGCCCGATCCCGCCGAAGCCGCCGAGGCGATCCTGAAGGAGATGAGCGAGGCGCTGGCAGAGTAGCTGGCTGACAGAAAAAGCCCGGCGGCTGCCGGGCTTCTTCATGCGCCAAATCGCGAGCGGCGCTTAGAGCTTCTCGTAAAAATCGCAAACGGAACACGAGATGTAGACGCCCCCAGGGATGCCGCGCTCGCGATCCTTTACACGCTTGACGATGCGCGTGGGCTTCTTGCACTTGGGACAGTCAGTCGACTTCGTCGTGTCCATTACCTTCTTGCGGTCACCTGTTTTGGCAATCTTGGCCATCGGTCGGGTGTTTCTCCTTTTCCTTCAGTGTCTCTGCACACACGCGCAGCAGGGCTGTGCGCGGCTTCAACGTCGCGGTCTTTTGCCGGCTCTTGACGAGGAAAAATCGGCTGGAGCGACAGGACTCGCTACGACCAGTTTACATCAAGGGTGAACGGATGGTTTCACCGCCTCTTCAGTTGCGAGCCGCAAAAGGCGCCGCTCGATAGAATCGCCGGACAAAACGTCCCATCGCCTCCCCTGCCTCGGGGAGCGCGCAGAATTCGCGCGGGCCTTTTGCCGAGATCGGAAGTCGAGCTTCCCATCAGACTTTCGCCTCTGCGCAGGAGACAGACTCCCGGAGTTTTGCCGCCCTCGCGCCTTCAAAAGGGACAGGGCTGATGTCTGGGATCGCTTAAAATAGAGAGAGGCGGGCGTGACGAATGGAACCGGGTTTGAAAAGTTGTTGAATTGCAGCCGTCGATGATGAACCATAAGAACCTGGAAGATTCTGGTCAAATCAGACCGAAAAGCCCACATTATTTTTCTCGATATGATTAGACTACAGTAACCATCTGTCACAAATTGCTTGTATCGGCTATGTAATTCTATCACAAAGGCTTATCGATATTTTCTTCGGAATATTGATCCTTCCCAACCTACGTGCCTTCAATTTTCTGTCGCTATCGACGATTGCTTCCCAGATAATACCCGGCAATGGTAACTCGAAAAATGGTGACCTGGCCGGTCTCGCCCGGAATCTGAGTTTGCATAAAGGATTAAGAAGAATTCAGAAGAATTCACTTGCAAGTCGAGGCCCTGTCTGAATAGAATCCGGCCCTGTAGCTTATCCGCCGACCCAGCGGACTTCCTCCTATGCATTGCTATCAGTCGTCTCGCATTCCGTGATGGAGAGTTGCTGGGAGGATTTCGCCCGGCGCCGAAGGTAGAGCGCCGAAGTCAGTCTGGAAGTTCCTTGAAACGCGCGCAATGAATTGCGCACTATCAAGGAGAGTCGAGTACTCTGCGCGGCCGGTGTTCCCCACCAGCCGCGCCAATCGGAAGTGAAAGTGATGGAGGATCGTATGTTTGATCGTGGAATGGACTTCATGGGAAAACTCAACAACGTGGTGCTGCTGTCTCTGACGGTGGTCTTCTGCCTGGTTTCCGCGCCTTTCGCAATTGCGCAGCCCACGATATTGCCGACGTCTGTGAACTTCGGCAACCAGGCGGTTGGGGCGGCAAGTGTCGCTCATAACGTCTCCCTGAAGAACAACGGGGGTACTACGCTCAACATCACTTCCTTCGGAGTGTCCGGGGCGGGCTATGCCCTGGTTACTGCTCCATCCGCCCCATGCCCAAACCCTGGCGCCCTCGCGGCAGGCAAGAGTTGCAGCATGCAGGTCACTCTGACTCCCAGCGCGCTGGGAGCGGCCCCGGCCGGCACACTGACGGTGATCAGCGATGCGGGTGGGACGCAGACGGTCGGCATGTTGGGGAACGGAGTCGCCCCGCTCACGCTCAGTCCGCCAACACTGGTGGCGTTTGCAGCCACCAGCCTGGGCGCGACCAGTCCGACGAAACTATTGACGGTCACCAACTTCCAGGCCAGTCCCCTCTCCTTCACTTCAGTTGGGTTCACGGGGCCTTTCGCGCTCGATACCAGCGCGAACACCACCTGCCCGCAGGCTGGCGGCACGGTGAGCGGTTCTCTTGCCGGGGGAGCCAGTTGCGCCATCGGCATCGTGTTCAAGCCGGTCGTCAACGGACCCGTTTCCGGGCAGATCACAATCAACGATGCCAACTCCGTGCTGGGTTCGCAATCCGCGCAACTTTCCGGCTACGGCGGGGCGGAAGTCACGCTCCTGCCGACCCTCATCGCGTTTGGCAACGTGGGGGTTGGAAGCACCAGCACAGTGAAGAACGTCACTGTGTCGAACAACCAGACCGTCCCCCTGAATTTCACCTCCATTACCGTTGCGGCGCCCTATGCGATTGTTCCCAGCACCACGACCTGCAAGGTTGGCACGCCCGTTGCGTCCACAAACACTTGCGTCGTCAGCCTGACGTTCAACCCCACGGTTTTGGGAGCAACGCTGGCGACCGCTCTCAATGTCAGTGACGATGCCGCCACAAGTCCGCAGACCATTCCCTTGTCAGGCGCGGGCATTGCCCCGGTGACGCTGTTGCCGACAAGCGTGAATTTTGGCGGTGTGGTGATTGGCCAGACCAGCGCACTGCAGACCGTTACCCTTACGAACTACCTGACGACCAGCCTCAGCATTTCGTCGCTTTCGGTCACGGCGGGATCTCCGTATTCCATCGATCCCTCTTCTACCTGCCTGATTCCCACTCTGGGCGCGGGCCTGAGCTGCACGGTAGCGCTGACTTTGACACCGACGGCGCTAGGAGCACAGCCCGCGGGTACGCTGACTGTTTCGTTCGGCGCTTCCGGTAGTCCGCTCACCGTGGGGCTTTCCGGCACGGGAATTACGCCGGTGTCGCTCACCCCATCAAGCCTGAGCTTTGGGAGTGTGCCGTTGGGGGTTCCCAGCGCGACCAAGACGCTGACGCTGACGAATAACACGACCAGCAGCTTGCCCGTCTCCAATAACATCTTCAATGGACCATTCGTTCTTGACACCAGCGCCGTGACGACTTGCCCGAATGCGGGCGGCATCCTGACCGGTAGCCTGGCGGCGGGGACGAACTGCGTCATCGGGGTCTACTTCCAGCCAGCAGTCGCCGGCGCCACTACCGGCGGGCAGATCGCGGTGAGCGATACCGCCCCCTCGAGCCCGCAACTTGCGGCGTTGAGCGGCACGGGAGTCGTGGCAGTGACGGTTTCGCCTGCCACAGCCGCCTTTGGCAACGTAGCGGTGGGCCTCACCAGTCCGGTGCACAACATCACTGTGACGAACAATCAGACTGTCAAATTGAATTTCACCAGCCCCATCACGGTTGCGCTGCCCTATGCGATTTCCGCTGGCACCACGACCTGCGTATCTGGTACGCCCGTGCCGGCCGGCGGCAGTTGCACCATCAGCCTGACGTATAGCCCAACAGCCGTAGGCCCGGCGGTCGCTGCCACGCTCAGCATCTCCGACGACGCCTCATCCAGCCCGCAAACGGTCAACCTGACGGGCGCCGGGGTTGCGGCAGTGACGCTGAATCCCACGACACTGGCTTTTGGCACGGTTGTGGTCGGCCAGACGGTGGTCAAGAATGTGACGCTGATGAACAATCAGGCCGTCGCGCTGACCATCAACTCGATTACCGGGTTCCCGGCGGCGTACTCGCTGAACGCTACTAACACGACCTGCCAGCAGACGCCTCTGACGGTTCCGGCAAATACCAGTTGCATTCTTGCGGTGAATCTGACGGCGACTGCGTTGGGAGCGCAACCGGGCACGGTTACGGTCAACTTCGCCTCGCTGGCAGCACAGACCTTCAACCTGAGCGCCAATGCGATTCAGCCGGTGCAACTACAGCCCACTACGCTGTCGTTTACGGCCCAGTTTGTGGGGTTGACCAGCGCGGCGCAGACGGTGACGCTGACGAACAAGCAGAGCATTGCGCTGACCATCTCTCCGCCCGCGATCGCCGGCGCCAACCCGAACGACTTTGCGGTTACGACGACTTGCCCGTTGTCGCCCGCGACTCTCGCGGCAACCGGCAATTGCCCGCTGTCGGTGACCTTTACGCCCACCGCGTCGGGAACGAGAACGGCAACACTGACCGTCAACGACGATGCTCCGGGCAGCCCGCAGACAGTCAATCTGATCGGTTCCGGCAACGCGCCAGTGACCATCTCGCCCGTGTCGATCACGAACTTCTCGGCGCCGGTGGGCACCACCAGCGCCTTCAAGACCCTGACGATCACGAACGCCCAGACAGCGACGACGCTGCACTTCACCAATCTGAAGTTGATCGGCGACTTTATCCAATCGTCGACGACCTGCCCGATTGGCGGTGCAGGGCTGGCTCCAGGCGCGAACTGCACCCTTGCGGTTCAATTTGATCCCAGCATAGGCGGCGTTCGGACAGGGCAACTCCAGGTTTACGATGACACTGCGACCAGTCCGCAGATCGTGAACCTCTCAGGCAACGGAACCAATCCGCTAACTATTTCGCCTTCCGGATTGTCTTTCAGCGCACAGACGGTAGGGACCGTCAGCGCAGCCAAGATCTTTACGCTGACCAACCACGAGGTTGAAGCGGAGACTTTCACGCTGACCCCGGCCGGCGACTACACGGCCAACAGCAACTGCCCCACGGGTTCGATCGCGGCAAACTCCTCGTGCACGATTTTTGTCAATTTCACACCGAGTTCTGTTCTGCCCAGCACAACGCGGACGGGTTCGCTGACCATTCCGAACTCGGCGCCCGGTGGATCGGCGCTGGTTGCGGGCCTGACCGGCTCGGCAACCGCCACGAACCCCGCTCCGGCCGTTTCAGTGGTTTCGCCTGGAGCCGGAGCCGCCGGCACCTCGGTCAATGTGGTCATTACCGGCAACGGATGGACGCACTTCAGTTCCTCTTCGGTGATCACCTTCAGCGATATCAACAGCGGGACCTATCCGGTTGACATCACCGTGCAGAGCTTCACGGCAATCAATGCCAACCAGATCAACGCGACGCTGGTGCTGGCCGCGAATACAGTTGCGAATCCAGTGACCTATGGCGCGCGCAATATCCAGATCAGAACCCCGCTGAGCGCGGGCGGCACGGAGACGGCATCGCTGATTTCGGCCTTTGTGATTGCCGATCCGAATAATCAGCACACCATCACCAGCGTCTCCCCGGCCTTCGGCATCCAGGGCCAGATGGCGTTCAATGTAGCCATCACAGCCACGGGCACAAACTTCTCGCAGGGCGTCACCTATGCCAACTTCGGCGATGGAATCAGCATCAACTCGCTGAAGATCACCGATGCGACCGATGCGGTGGCGAATATCAGCATCAGCAACACCACCCCCATCGGCTATCGCTCGATCACGCTGGTGACGGGCGGCGAGTTTGCGACTTCAGTTCTTTCGCCTCAGGGCAACCCCATCTTCCAGATCGGACCAAACGCCGCGACATTGACGGGGGTAACACTCTACTCGACTGCGACGAGCAGTTGCACCAACACGCCCGTTGTTGAGCCGCAAGGATTTAGCGGCGCGGTCTGCTTGACCGCGACCGGAACGCACTTCCTGCAGAATGCGACGCTAGTAGCCATCACTGGCGGCGTCCTGGTGGGCGATGTCCAAGTGACGAGCCCGACGACCGCCGTCGCGCAGATTGCGGTTCAGGCCAGCGCCACCATCGGTCTGCAAAACGTAACCGTTTCGACGGGCGGCGAGATCGCGACGCTGAACAATTCCGTCACGGTGACCGGGGCGACACCTTATCTGATTTCAGTTGCGCCGAGTTCCGGCGTGCAGGGCCAAACGCTGGACGTTATCCTCACCGGCAACGCCTATACGACCTTTGCGCCCGGCGTCTATACGCCTCCGTTCAACGGCCCGATCAACGCGGACTTCACCGGGGAGATCACGGTGAACAAGATCACCGTCAGCTCCGCCAGCAGCGTGGATGTGAACATCACGATTAGTCCGAACGCCAACGTGGGCGGGATTATAGCAACACTCACGCAGAATCCCAGCGGCGGGGCGACGCTCTTCCAATTCGGCTTCTCGGTGACGCCTTCCAGCGCCTCGATCACCAACGTGACGCCCACCTGCGTCCCGCAGGGCGGCCAGTTGACGCTCAGCGTGACAGGCTTCAACACTCTCTGGGTCCAGGGCACCACCATGGCTGCCTTCTATCCGGTTCCGGTTCCAGCGCCCAGCTTTGACGAGATCACGATCACCGATGCGACGGATGCATTGCTCGCCGTCGCGGTTCCCACCAACACTCCGCCGGGAGCGTATGGCTTCTACATGGCAACCGGCGGCCAGATAGTGAGCGCCACGATGCACGTGTGCGCGGCGACGCCGACCTTGACGGTCAGTCCGGCCAACGGCCTGCTCCCCTCGGGCGCGGCGGTCAACAACGTCAGTGTCAGCTTTACCGGCCAATTCACCAAATGGGGACCGACAACTGTGCCGGTCATCGCCGGCGAAGGCGTCACGCTGACTGGCTTCAATGTCACCGGCGCAACCAGCGCGACCGGCACGATCAGCATTGTCGGGGCGACGAACGGAACTCCCACGGCCACCGGCCCGCGGCTGATCACTTTCACGACGGGCGGAGAGATCGATACAACTTACTTCAACGTCACGCAGACCCCGGTTGGGATCATCTACGTCTCGCCCTGGGAGGGGCCGCAAAGCACGACCATGGACGTAGAGCTGACCGGCTTGAATACGCACTGGACCAGCGGCGGAGCGAACCCGACCACAGTTTCCTTTGGGTTACAGATCACCGTGAACAGCGTCACCGTGACCGACGCGACTCACCTGACCGCAAATATCACAACCAGCTATATGCTCAGCGGTGTTTTGACCCCATCCCCGGCCGGATGGCAGCAGATCTACGTCAACACGGGCGCGGAGCAGTTGCTGGCAGGCTTCCTGGTGGAATCGCCGGCTCAACCGAGCCTGGTGAGCGTGTGCGTGACGGGTTCAGACCCATGCTTGTCGAGCGCACAACAGGGCGCGTCGGTGGACGTGACCATTACCGGCAATCTGACGCACTGGGTGCAGGGCACGACCGAAGCTATTCTCGGCGCCGGCGTCAGTGTGTCGAATCTGACGATTACCAGCCTGACCACGGCCACAGCGACCATCGCCGTCCTTCCCACAGCTCCTGTGGGCGGCAATAGCGTCATCATGTTCACCGGCACGGAGATCGTCAGCGGGACCGGCTTCAGCGTGACGCCCAATGCGGCGTTGATCTCCAGCGTCGGACCCGCGGGCGTTTGCAATGCTAACGGCTTGGATATCACAGCAACCTACTGCGGCATATCCGGCGGAACCGGGACGCCTTACGTGATTGGGCAGTTGCAAACCGCAATCCTGAATATCGTCGGCGTCGGCACTCACTGGCTACAGGGCGAAACCACGGTCAATTTCGGGCCCGGTGTCGTCATCGACGCCCTGACGGTCAGCAGCCCGACCACAGCCCAAGTTCAGATCACAGCTCTCTCCACATCCCCGGTTGGCTACGCTCCGCTGACTACGATCACAGGCGGAGAAGTCGTCACCTTGCAGCAGGCCATCGACATCGAAGAGGGATTCCCCGCCTTGCTGTTCATGTCGCCCACCAGTGATCCGCAGAACGATACCTTCACTCTCCAGGTTCTGGGTCGCTTCACCAACTGGGGACCGACGACCTCGGCGGCGTTCAACCAGGACATTACGGTGAATTCCGTCAACGTGATCGACTCTGACAACCTCCAACTGAACATCACTGTAACTCCATGGGCATACGTCGATTACGGCACTCCCTGCGGCCACGTACTGACCGTGACCACGGGAACCCAGCAGGTGGTGAGCAGCAATCCGCCCGGCGGCGTAGCGCCTTCCTACTTCTGCGTCACCCAGGGCGGAGAAGAGATCACCAATGTAACGCCGCTCATGACACCGCAGGGATCTAC
>Ga0302275_10005862_pt1 | contig 11765 bp, 10 predicted proteins | sample III_Bog_N2_2_FD_200229 | JGI IMG/M metagenome (GOLD analysis project Ga0302275, IMG submission 200229) | Peat permafrost microbial communities from Stordalen Mire near Abisko, Sweden - III_Bog_N2_2 | ecosystem: Environmental > Terrestrial > Soil > Wetlands > Peat | place: Sweden: Abisko...
GGTTGGACCGAAGCACGGGCGCCACGCGCTTCACGCTGGCGATGTCGTTGCCGATGGCGACCATGTCGTCGTTCGTCATCGTGGGCATCGATCCGAAGCCGCCGTGGAGGCCGCCGGACGACGTCGACCCCGGGAGCACGATGAGCAGGTTCGTCCCCATCGCGGCGAAGTTGGCCTCGATGTCTGCCCGCGCCCCGGCGCCAATCGCCATCATGGCGATGACGGCGCCGACTCCGATGACGATGCCGAGGGTAGTGAGGAACGAGCGCAGCTTGTTCCGCAGGATGGCCCGGAGCGCCGCGCGGATGGTCTGCCACAGGTTCATTCCGAGGCAATGCTACGGATTGCCTCTCCGTAGACCCCCGTGGGCTGCGCCAGACTTCGTCCACTCCGGTTCACTTCGCCTGATCTCCGGTTCATGACGGCGCCCCGGCTGGCTCGAGGACGACTCGCTTCGGCTCCTGCCGCGCGTCGGAGAGGACCTTGCCGTCCTTCACGACGATGACCCGAGACGCGAACGCCGCGACGTCGGGCTCGTGCGTGACGAGGGCGATGGTGATGCCCTGGGTTCCGAGCTCCTGGAAGAGCGCCATCACCTCGAGGCTCGTGCGCGAGTCGAGGTTGCCCGTCGGTTCGTCGGCGAGGATGACGCGCGGCCTTCCGACGAGCGCGCGCGCTATCGCGACACGCTGCTGTTGCCCACCCGAGAGCTGGTTCGGGTGATGATGCTCGCGATCCCCGAGCCCGACCCGCGCCAGTGACGCGCGCGCCCGTGCGTGCCGCTCCTTCGTGCGCACCCCCTGGTAGAGCAGCGGCAGCTCGACGTTCTCGAGCGCGCTCGTCCGCGTCAGCAGGTTGAAGCTCTGGAACACGAAGCCGAGGATACGGTTCCGGACCTCGGCGAGCTGACTGCGATCGAGCGACGAGACCTCGCGGCCGTCCAGGGTGTATCGCCCACCGGTAGGGCGATCGAGGCAGCCGAGGATGTTCATGAGCGTCGACTTCCCGGAGCCCGACGAGCCCATCACGGCGACGAACTCCCCCTCCTGGATGTCGAGCGATACGCCGTCGAGCGCGCGCACCTCGACGTCACCGGTCGCGTAGACACGCGAGATGTCGTCGAGCGAGATGAGAGAGGACGTCATGTCAGAACATCGACCGACGCTGCCCGCCACCTCCGCCGCCTCCGCCGCCGCCCATGAGCGAGAACGCCGGTTTGACGTTCGAGGTCACGTCGACCACGACGAGCGACCCCTCCGGAAGGACATCATCCAGGACCTCGGTGAAGCTCCCATCCGTCAGCCCGGTGTGGACACGGACAGGAGAGAGTCGCTCGCCTTGCTGGATCCACACGATCTTGCCGTCGCGTCCCTCGCTGCGTGGTCCATTTCCGTGGCCCTCGCCACGACCGGAGCCTTCCTCGGCCGTGCCGCTCCCCGACCCACTCCCGTGCCGCTCCCTCCACTCATGCCTGCGTGAGGAGACGCCGGCATCGCTTGCCTGTTCACCGCTGCCGCTGCCGGATCCTTGCGAGTGCCGATGCCCGTGTCCGTGCCCGTCTGCCGGGACGGGATCGGCGAGCTCGGGCGGAGGATGAAATCGGAGCGCCGGGTTCGGGAGCGCCAGTACATCGTCTTTCTCCGCGTAGACGACCGTGCTGTTCGCGGTCATCCCAGGCCGTAGCTTCAGGTCCGCGTTGTCGACGTCGATCACCGCGTCGTAGGTGACGACGTTCTGGGTGGTCGTGGCCGCGTTTCGAATCTGGCTGATGTTCCCCGCGAAGCGTCGCCCGGGGAACGCATCGACCGTGAAGGTCGCGTCCATCCCCTGTTCGAGCCGCCCGACATCCCCCTCCGAGACGTTCGTGTTCACCTGCATCTTGCGGAGGTCCTGCGCGATCGTGAAGAGCGTCGGGGTCGACAGCGACGCGGCCACTGTCTGGCCGACATCGACGTTCCGCAAGATCACCGTGCCGTCGATGGGAGAGACGATGTTCGTGTAGTCCAGGTTCGTCTCCGCCTGGTGGAGCGACGCCTGCGCCTGCGCGACCGAGGCTTTCGCGACGGCGACGTTGGCGACGGCGACGGCAGCGTTCGTCTGCGCGGTGTCGACGTCCTGCTGCGCGGCGAGGCTGTCCCGCTGGAGCGCGAGCTCGCGGGCGAGGAGCTTCTGTGTGAGGTCTGCCTGGGCCTTGCTGCTCTCGAGCTGGGCGGTGGCCTGCAGGAAGTTCGCGCGGGACTGTTCGAGCGCTGCCTGAAAGAGCAGCGGGTCAATCTTCGCGATGAGCTGCCCCTTCTTCACGGGCGAGTTGAAATCGACGAGGATCTTCTGGATTCGCCCCGACACCTGCGTGCCGACGGTGACCGTGACCGTCGCGAGAAGCGTGCCGGTGGCGGTGATCTTTCCGACGATGTGGTGACGCGCGACAGGCTCGGTCTGGAACGTATACGCGGGCGGGGCGTGCGCCTTCTGGTAACGCCACGCAAAGAACCCCCCGCCCGACAGGAGACCGAGCACGATGACCCAGACAATGACCCGCTTCATCGGGACTGCAACGGCCCGTGCCCGTCGCCGACTCCGGTGACGCCCTGATGGAGGTCCTCAGACTGGTTCACGGCGCGAAAGTAACCACTCGCGCCTCCATTTGGTTCCATGATTCCGACGAACGGCCGCAAATTCCCCGTGGAACCGTGGCGAGGGATTTCGCCGACACCCATGGGCAGGAGGCAGGTGTCGAAAACGCCGCACTCCTAGTAGGCTCATGCGTCGCGCCGTGATCTTCCGCCTCCATACTGTCCGAAGAAAGCTCACCGTCCTCGTAACGTCGACGCTCGCCGTCGTCATGGTCGTCATCGTCGTCCTTTCCTGGCTACTTCATCGCCAGCTCATGGATGAGGTCGACAACCGGGTCGACGACGCCAAATCCGGCTTCCAGTCCGAGCTGGAGGACGACATGACGGACCAGTCGCTCTCGCTCAAGGTCATGGCGACCGATCCGGCGGTCGTCAAGGCGCTGGAGACCGACGACGCCAAGGCGGCACGCGCGATCGCGCAGGTCTTCGCGGAGGTTTACCCCGAGCTCGACTTCATCATCGCCGATCGGGATGGTCGCGTCCTGACGGAGCTAGGGGTCACGGCGCCCCCTGAGCGGATCGACTCCATCTCCGAGCTGAACGGCGTCGCCAAGGGCGCCGACTTCCAGGGGATCATCGAGCATGGCTGCGAGAAGCCTGGCTCTCTCGCTCCGCCCGCGATCGTGATGGCGAAGGGCTTCGCGGGCAAGGGCTCCATCGTCGTCTGTCAGCCGATCAACCTTCCTTACCTCGACGACGCGAAGAAGAAGCTGAGCCTCGAGCTCGCGCTCCTCGAGCCTGCGACCGGGAAGCTCCTCATCGCGACCTCGCGCTTCCCGACGGCCCTCATCGGGCAGGTCACCCATGACTCCCTCATCGGGACCGACGGGCCGACGACGTGGGCGGTGTCGAAGTACGAGCCGAGCCACCTGAAGGGCCCCATGGGTGCGTACAGCATCGCACCCGCGCTCGACGTGACGGGGATCAAGTCCATCGTCACGCACAACCTCATGTATGCGCTCGCGATCCTGCTCGTCACGTCGGCGGCTTCGATCGCGTTCGGGACGCGGCTCGCAGGCATGATGTCGCGCGCAATCCGACAGCTCCAGGCCGCGCAGAAACGGCTGCAGCTGCAGGACTACATGCACGTCGAGGTCGGCCGTACGGGAGACGAGCTCGAGGATCTTGCGACGGGGTTCAACGTCATGGTCGATCGCCTCAAAGAGGCGGACGCCATGAAGGCGACCATGGGCAAGTACATGGCGCGCAAGGTGATGGCGCACATCCTGAAGGAGAAGATGTCGCTGGGCGGGGAGAAGCTGACGGTCACCATCCTGTTCAGCGACCTGCGCGGGTTCACGAGCCTCAGCGAGCGGATGGATCCGCAGACGCTCGTCGGGCTCCTGAACGAGTACTTCACGGAGATGGTCGAGGCGGTGCTGGCGGAGGACGGGGTCGTCGACAAGTACATCGGCGACGCGATCATGGTGGTCTTCGGCGCGCCGGAGCCCGAGGCGAACGACGCTCTTCGCGCCGTCCGGTCCGCCGTCGGCATGCGGCGGGCGCTCGGTCGTCTCAACACACGCCTTCTCGCGCGCGGGGTCCCGCCGCTTCGCACCGGAATTGGGATTCATACCGGTGAGGTCATCGCCGGCAGCATCGGACACGAAGAGCAGCGGCAGTACACCGTCATCGGAGACGCCGTTAATCTCGCGTCTCGGCTCGAGACAGCGACGAAGGACCTGGGCGTGAACGTGCTCATCAGCGAGCACACCTACGACCTCGTGAAGGACCATGTCATCGCGCACCAGGTGAAGGAGATCACGGTGAAGGGGCGTGCGCAGCCCGTCATGACATACGAGGTGACCGGCCTCGTCGGTGAGCCGCTCCTCGATGTGCCAGCGATTGCGTCGGCAGAGCCCGCCCCCGCCGCGACGGCGGCGACTACTGCAAAAGCGCCGTGAGCAGCGGGGCGGGAGTGTCGACGGCCCGCGGCGGGTGTCGCTCCCAGAAGTCGATGGCTCTGCGAGTCCGTCGGTGTGCGGCGTCGGCGCCGTCTCGGCAACGTCCGTCCGTGTAGCCGCTGAGGCGGTCGACGAACGTCTGCCCCTTGCAATGCTCGAACGATTCACGCATCCGGTGCAGCCCGGCGCGGATGCACTTCTCCTGGTCGTTCACGAGCTCCGGCCCTGACCAGTGCTCCGCCGTGGTGCCGCCGCCGATGTTGACCTGCATGAGACACCAGGAACGCCCGCTGTCGCCTCGCGAATGCTTTCCGGTGCCGAGCTCGACGTCGCGACGGAAGCCGCCGGATTCGTAAAACGCGACCGACGAGACGAACAGCGCCGTCTCTGCCCGGGCGTCGGGCCCTCCGAACAGCGGCGACTCCGTCGGGTCGAGCGCGACCTTGGCGATGGTGCGCGCGATGCCGACGTATCGAGCCAGCGTCTCCTCGCGCGGCTCGTAATACTCGTGCTCGAACACGGGCGACCACGCCAGCATTGCAGCGAACAGGTAGGCGACGAGCGAGTTCATCGGCAGCGGCCCGGAGGCCGGAACCAGCAGTGCCACGGTCGGCAAATCGTTTCCACTGAACACCCTCGTGAGGGACGGGTCAGCGGTTCAGTGGCGGCGTGAAATTCCGCGACGAGGCGACCTCAAGGCTTCGCTTCAGGCAGCGGAATGTAGATGGTCGGCGGCTCCGCTCCGTCCGACGCGATGCGGAACGAGAGAGCGATCGCGCGTCGAACCGGCACGCATACGAGGTGCGTTCGAGTGTCGCAGATGACGACGCCGAGCTCTCCCTGGAGGCGTCCGCCCGGCGTGCCCGTGATCGGCGTGACGGTAATGTCGAAGCCGTGCTCGACGCTGGCACCCGCCCCTCGGAGCGGGGTCGGAACGGTCGCGAGCCCGTCGCTCGAGGTCCAGGCGAGATGGAACGGAGCCTCGTCGTTGATCCCGGTTCCCGCGGGCGCCTTCCAGTCGAAGTGCAGCTTCGTCGTTCGACTCGCAGAGAGCGCGATCTCGTCGAGGACGATCGCAGCGCCGCTCGGAGCGGCCGCGTGCGCCACGGCGATCGCTACGCCAACGGAAGGTGCGGTGAGGCCGCGAAGCTCGATCGTGCGGGCGACGCCCGTCGTGACAGACACCATCTGGATGCGGTGATGCTTCGTGTCCGCAACCGCCACGTCGTCGCCGTGCACGAACAACCCTTCGGGCTCGAAGAGAGCCGCGTGGTCTCGCCCTCCGATCAAGGTGCGCGACACGTCGGTCGCGAGATCCACGCGCTTGACCTTCGAGTTGTACGTGTCGGCGATCCACACGGCACCGGGGCTCCACGCGACACCGACGGGGTGCTCGAGCCTCACCTTCGGGGCGGGGCCGTCGACGTCGCCGAACACGAACAGGTCTTGCCCGACGAGCGTGTGAACGTCGCGCGTCGCGAGCGACACCTCACGGATGCTGGACGTCTCCGAATCGGCGACGAACAGCATCTTGCCATCGGTCGCGAGCCCGCTCGGCTGCGCGAAGCTCGACGCCACGCCTGCCCCATCCATGCGGTGCTCCGCGCCGTCGCCTGCAAAGAGCTCGATCGTCGCGTCGCGGACGTGGAGCACCGCGATCTGGTGAGACCCCGCGACCGCAACGTAGACCGCATCGCCGACGGCGACGAGGTCCCACGGAGACCGGAGCTTCGTCGTTCGCGCCGGCGCGACGCCCGAGAGAGGCCCCGCCCCGAGCTCGCCCGTTCCAGCCACCGTCGTCACCTTGCGGGCCTTGAGATCGATCGCGCGGATGGCGTGGTTCTCGGTGTCCGCAACGTAGACGACGTCCCCAAGCTCGGTGAGCCCCTGCGGCTTGTGGAAGCTGGCCTCCTCGAACGACCCGTCCGTGAATCCGGCCAGGCCGCTGCCGACGACGGCACGGACCGTCCCGTCCGTCGTGGCGAAGACGATGCGATGATGCCCGCTGTCCGAGATGGCGAGTGAGCCGTCGGCGAGGACGATGACCTTGCCCGGGAATGCGAGCGGGCCGGAGTGGTCGACCTCGTGACGGAGCCCCTTGAGCGGCGCGTCAGACAGCATGCCCGCTCCTCCCGTGAGCGCGCCGTCGATGGCGGCGGAGATCGCGCCGAGGCTCGGCTCGCCGGAGCCCGTCCAGACGACGTGCCCGCTCGCGTCGAGCACGAGGACCGTGGGCCATGCCTTCGCGCCCCATGCATCCCAGAGCTTCATCGATCCGTCGACCGCGATCGGGTGGACGATGGAGTACTCGGAGACGATCTCGCGCAGACGCCCCGCTTCGCCTTCGGCGTCGAACTTTGCGGAGTGAACGCCGACGACGACGACCGGGCGCCCCGCAAACTTCTGCTCGACCGACGCCAGCACGGGGAGCGTGTGAATGCAGTTGATGCAGCAGCTCGTCCAGAAGTCGACGACGACGACCTTGCCCCTCAGCTCCGCCATCGACAGGGGATGGTCGACGTTGAGCCAAGCCGTGGCGCCGTCGAAGCCAGGCGCGAGGGATCCGACGGATCCAGGTGGCTTCGCCCGATCGCACGCCAGGAAGAGCCAGAGAGCGACAACCACCATCCACCAGCGTGACCGCATCGACCCAACATACGTCGTACGGCGCCTCGAGGTTTCCTCGAACATCGGCTTCACCCCGTAGACGTGCATGGAGTTCAGCTCGTCGCGCGTGCCGGCCTGTTCGGCGAGATGCCGCCCGCTCAGCGCGGGTATGGGAAGCCCGCGAGCGGTGACGTCGGGACGACCTCGTGAAAGCGCGTCATGTCGAGCCGGATGCGTCCGTCCGGCAGCTCGGTGAGGATATCGGCGTGACGCGCGCCCCAGCGGACGCTCTCATGGCTGTAGCGGCCGTTGGCGTGGAGTGACTGCGACGACGTCTCGTCCAGGCCCGTGAGCGTCACCAGGATCTCCGCGTCCACCGCCGCGAGAGACTCCGGCGTCGCCCCCCATAGCGGGCTCGTCTCCGTGATGCGGTGCATGACCGTCCAGCTGCGCGAGAGCGAGGGGTTCCGGTCACGCTCGAGCACGAGATCGACCATCCGGTAGAAGCGAACCCCTTCGAGCGTCGTCTCGGAGCGCATCAGGACGGTGCGAATCGAGGCGTCGATGACCCGGGACGTCCGCTCGTTCCCGAGGCGGAACATCAGGGTCGGCACCCCGTTCCACGGCGCGACCACCACCTGCTCGGCGAACCGGACTCGAGCCCGGACGCTGCTGAACTTGGAGAAGATGACGCCGGTGGCGAGCGCGAGGACGAAGACGCCGAGCATCACCTCGAGCGTCACGAGGAGGTGCGCGGCCATCGAGAGGGGGTACATCGCCCCGTAGCCCACCGTTCCGAGCGTCTGCACGCTGAAGAAGAACCCGTCGGTCCACGAGCCCGCCCTCGCTCCGTAGACGCCGCCCGTCACCGTGTATGCGACGGCGAACAGCGCGTTCACGAGGAGGAAGAGCACGACGAGAATCGAGGCGCCGACCCACCACGGCGTGCGCAAGAGGAGATCGTACGGGTCTCCCCACGCTCGCTCGCTGATGCCGACGATCTCGAACTCCGCCTGCTTCTTCGCCCGTGGGAACGGCCACCTCATTCCCGGTGTTCTACTTCAGCGGCCGCCCGACAGCGATCGCGGTCGGGTGGCAGAGGTCTGGCTCGGCAGGATGACCATCTCGGCGCGCACGGCGCCGGCGAGGAAACACTCCTCGTGAGCGTCGTGGTGAAGTCGAGCGAGCTCGGCTTCGGTCACCGTCGTGCCCACGCCGAGGTGGACGACCGGGCGCAGCACTACCCGGGTGAGAGTCAGCCGTCCCGCAGCCAGCGTCACGGTCCCGACCGGAGAATCGACGTATTCGTCGATACGCAGCCCCCGCTTCGCGGCCAGGTGCAGGAAGACGAGCATGTGGCAGCTGGACAGCGCCGCGACGAACGCCTCCTCCGGGTCGACCGCCGATGCATCCGAGAGCGGGAGCGGAACGTGCGCGGGGGATGCCGATGCCGGAACCGTGAGGCCGCCGTCGAACGACCAGACGTGGGCACGGCTGTACCGCGCGTCCGTGAACGGCTGCGCTCCCCGGGTCCAGCGGACGCTCGCGTGGTGGTCGGCCATGATGTCTCGTCGTGTTACAGGGACGGGCTCGTCTTGGGGTAGGATAGCGCCCGCGAGCGCCCGTAGCTCAGTTGGATAGAGCAGCGGCCTTCTAAGCCGCGGGTCGCAGGTTCGAGTCCTGCCGGGCGTGCCCTTCGATTGCTCCGTAGTTCAAGTCCACCGGTCGAGGTTCTCCCTCTCCCGGTCCAGGACGAGCGCGCCCGGCCTCCGCGTGGCCCCGCTCCGGCCGACGCACCTCGCTCAGCGAAGAGCTGTCGTCCACGGTCTCCTTCTTGCTTCCTCATTGCGTGGGACACGACGCACATGCTCGCCCCCAGCAGAGAACCCTTGCTCGGCCGTTTCATCCGATCTCACGCGGACGAAATCCTCCGCTTGTGGGAGCGCAAGGTGCGGAGCATCGAGCGAGCTCAACGAATGTCCGAGCCGCAGGTCATCGACCACCTGCCGCTCGTGCTCGAACGCATCGCACGACTGGCCGATGAGTTCGAGCGGGGGGGACAGAAAGCCGAGCCCAACCCCGAGGCTCGCGAGCACGCGAGACAGAGAGCACGCAGCGGCTTCGACCTCCCCGAGGTCGTCAGCGAGTACCGGCTTCTTCGAGACTGCATCCTTGCGATCTGGGAGGAGCGAACGGACGGCTCCTCGCGGTCGAGGGTGAGCACACGACCCGTCAACAGCGCCATCGATCACGCTGTGGCGGAGTCCGTGGAGCAGTATGTCGCCATTCGCAACCGGGCGCTTCGAGCCGTCGATGACGTCTCTACCGTTGCCTTCGCCAGCAGGACCCTGGACGAGATGCTCTCGCGACTGCTCCGGGTCTTCCTCGACTCGCTGCCGACCGTGCAGACGTGCGTCATCCTCCTTCGAGAAGGTGACCGCCTGCACACGTGTGCGTCTGTCGGGCTCGAGGAGAGCTCCGGCTCGCAAGGGGACGCTGACGTATCCCTCTGCGTCGGCGACGGCTTCGTGGCCACCATCGCCGAGACTCAGCGGCCACTACTGATCAACGATGCCGCGAATGACCCGCGGGTGACCACGCCAGGAATTCGAGCGAAGGGTGTCAAGGTGATCTACGGCGTTCCGCTCCTCTACAGGGATAAAGGAGTCATCGGCGTGGCTCACGTCGGCTCGGTGACCGCGGACGACTTCTCGGACGACGACAAGGACCTCTTTCGAAGCATGCTGGATCGCGCGGCGCTGGCGATCGAGTACCACCTCGCAAAAGCCGCCGCCGACGAGGCGGTGAAGACTCGCGATGAGATGCTGGCCATCGTCTCGCACGACCTGCGCAACCCGCTCGCCAACGTGATTGCGGCAACCGAGCTGCTCCGGAGGGTGACTCTGCAGGAGCCGCGAAACGATCGACAGCAAAGAACCATCGACGCGATTCAGCGATCGGCCGGACGGATGATGCGCCTCGTGGACGATCTCCTCGACTTCGGCAGCATCGAGGGGCGACAGCTGCGGGTCAGCCTCGAGCCGGTGCCCGCGAAGGAGCTGATCGAGGAAGCCGTGGAAGCTCACACGGCCATGGTGGAAGAGCACGGCATCCATCTGGCGTCCTCCGTCGAGCCGAACCTCCCGCGAGTCGCCTGCGATCGGGATCGTGTGTTTCAGGTGCTCGCAAACCTCATCGGCAACGCAGTGAAGTTTTCACCGGCGGGGGCGACCATCACCGTCTCTGCCAAGAGAGACGAGAACACCGTGCTCTTCTCCGTCGCCGACGAGGGCGTGGGGATTGACGAAGCAGAGCTTCCTCACGTGTTCGACCTCTACTGGCGAGGGCGCGACTCGACCGCGAAGGGGCGAGGACTTGGACTGTCGATCGTCAAGGGAATCGTGGAGGCGCACGGCGGCAGCGTGGGCCTCCGCAGCATCAAGGGACGGGGGAGCACGTTCTTCTTCCGCTTGCCCGTTGCCGCCGGACCCACCGATTCACGACGCCCGACGTAGTGAGGTGTTTCGGCGGAACCCCTCGCGCAGACTGCGCGGATGACGCACAACGCCGAGCGCAGACCCCATCGCCCGCGTCGATGACGCTATGACTCGCACGTTGCACGCTCTCCCGCGTGGGTCTGAGGCTCTGACGGGCGCTCGACACGCTATCACGGCGTCGTCTGGGGCTCCGAAGCTCGCGAGACAAGCTCTCCTGCGATCGCGTCGCCCTATGACACCCATGATCGGGAGCGTCCCTGCGGACACACTCGCCCATACTTTCGTACCCGACGGTATCGCATCGGCGGGAGACGCTCCGGTCTCGACGTCATGCGCAATCCGGAGCATCTCTGAGCGTCGGAACCGCGCGGGATAGCGTCTGACGTGAGCGAGAAAGCGGATGACTCGCAGTTGATAGCGTCACAAGCAACAGGCATCGCGTATCCCGTTCGTGTCTGGAGCTCTCAACCGAGAATCAGAGGCTATCCCGCTCGTGCGTGAAGCCATGAACCCCGAGTCAGAGGCTATCCCGCTCGTGCGTGAAGCCATGCTCCGCGAGTCATGGGCTATCCATCGACGGCTTGAAGCTACGAGCCGCGACTCAGAAGCCATCCCGGTCGTGCCCGAAGCCATGAACTGCAAGTCAGGAGCTGTCCCTGTCGTACCTGGCGGCATGAACCGCGAATCAGAAGCTATCCTCGTCGAGCCAGACGCTGATGCGTCGGTTCACGCGCTGTCGCGTTCGTGACTGAAGCTCACCGGCTCGGATAGACGCTCAGTGTCGCGCCGCGTTACGTCGTCCGGCTCGCTGATGCGCTATCACTGCCGCGCCCGAGCGTGTGACCGTTTGCCCACGAGCTATCCCCGCAAGGCGTGATGCCGATGCCTCGAGCGCTGCAGAAGTGCTCGGTTGCTCGCACGCTCTCCCGAGGATGTCGACCATTCGGCATAGACGTTGCTTCGCAAGAAGCATGGCACTCAACAAGCGACGACTCGGAACGACTGACCTCGAGATCACGACCGTCGGCTTCGGCGCATGGGCCATCGGCGGCGGCGGCTGGGCGTACGGTTGGGGCCCCCAGGACGACGCGGGCTCGATTGCCTCGATCCGTCACGCCGTCAGC
>Ga0302275_10005863_pt1 | contig 11761 bp, 9 predicted proteins | sample III_Bog_N2_2_FD_200229 | JGI IMG/M metagenome (GOLD analysis project Ga0302275, IMG submission 200229) | Peat permafrost microbial communities from Stordalen Mire near Abisko, Sweden - III_Bog_N2_2 | ecosystem: Environmental > Terrestrial > Soil > Wetlands > Peat | place: Sweden: Abisko...
CCTATTCGCCGCTGCTGGGCACGGTTCTGACAGCCGGTTCACAAACGCTCACTGCAAACTTTACTCCGACAGACGTGGCTGATTACACAACCGCTACGGCATCCGTTACGCTGATGGTGAATCAGGCAACGCCGATGGTTACGTGGGCAACTCCCGCAGCCATAGTTTCCGGTACGGCGCTTAGCGCGGCGCAACTGGACGCGACAGCCTCGGTGCCTGGAACCTTTGTCTATACTCCCGCGCTGGGGGCGACGCCGCCGGTTGGAAATGACACCCTGTCAGTAACTTTCACGCCAACGGATAACATCGATTACTCGGCAGTTACGGCGAGCGTAACTCTGACCGTTAACGTTCCGCCCAATCCTTTGCCGTTCCTGGGCAACATAACACCCGCGATTGCCAATGCTGGGGGCGCGGATTTTACCATCACCGCCAATGGATCCGGGTTCCTGTCTAACTCCACCGTGTACTGGGGCACGTCGGCACTTACCACGGTGTTTGTGAGTTCAACTCAGCTGACCGCCACGGTTACCGCTGCCGACATTGCCACTCCGGGAGCAACCGCAATCAACGTGCAGACCCCTGCCCCCGGCGGCGGAACTTCCGATATATTGCAGTTCGAAGTGGATTCGCCCGCAGCCGCGGCAACCGCGCCAGCTGTTCCCACCGCGGTGGTTTCAGTTACTGCCGGATCAACCGCAACCTACTCGATAAGCTTCCCTGCTTCGGTAACTAACGCTACTGCATCGTGCCTTAATCTGCCCACCGGCGCATTATGCAGTTTTTCATTCGCGTCCGGCATATTGACGATTTCGACTTCTTCGTCAACTCCCGCAGGAACTTATCAGGTTACAGTTGTGTTCGATGAAACCGTTTCCGGCTCTTCTTCCGGATTTATTTTGTTGCCCTTGCTCCTGCTTCCGCTCTACTTCCTCCGCAGGAAGATGACTGCGCGGGGCATGTGGTCTGCTGTTGGGCTGAGCTTGATACTGGTGGGCGCAATGGTTTTCAGCGTTGGCTGCGGCGGGTCGAGTTCTTCGACAACCACCACGCAAACTACTCAATCTGTAACCAGTTCTGGAGTGGTGGGGATGAAGGTTCAGTAGGAGACTACGGAAAAGGGCCCGGTTTTATAGGGAGACCGTGAAAAGCCTCCCGCAGGGGCTAAACAGGTTGCGGAAAAAGGCGGGATTCCGGGTGAATTTGACGGAAAACATCCCGCAGGGGCTGAAGCCCACGTTGATTCTATTGGCTTTGTGGCACGACTGAAGTCGTGCCCTTTCAAAGCAGTGAGTTTTTCCGCAACATGTAAAGCCCGACTCATTCTATTGGCTTTATCGGCACGACTGAAGTCGTGCCCTGATACAGAGCCCCTGCGAATTGGATCGGAGGCGAGTTTTTCCGCAGCCTGTGAAGTCGTGCCCTGATACGGAGCATGGAGCGACCAAGATGAAGGCAACCGCAGGTCCTTCTGCTCGCTGCGCTCGCTCAGGATGAACGGGGCGGTTGAGATTTGTGGTCTCCCACTCATTCGCCAAAAGCACGCGAATGAATGGGGCACGGTGCATTTGTGGATCGGACGGTGAGTTCATTGAAGACGTAACTCGCCGACGCGAGACATGATGCTCAGGATGACAGTCGATATTTGGCGCTCGCACAGGATGACTGCTTGAAGATGTGGTTCAGATTTCCAGTCCGCCGAATGCACTAGAATGGTTAGGCACCGATCTTGGACCCAGGATTCCCATTGAATGACCGCTAATTTGAGATCCAGTCTTGTAAGTTCTGTTGAAACGGCAGCCGCGCAGGCCGGGCTGCTTCTCGTCTCCACCACGGTAGGCAGCGACTTCCACGGCCGGCCCACGGCGGTGTTCCAGCTTGGGTTGCCGGGCGACGAGCTTGCCGGCCGCACCGTGCAATTGGAGCTGAGCGAGGCTTTCGACTTCGACAAGCCGGACCTGCTGCCTGCCATGACGGCCCACCTGGCAGGCGAAGCCAAGCGGCTGCGCAATCCGCGGCCCGAGTGCTACGTAACGCTGGGCGGGCTGCCGGTGGCGTTTGGCAAGTTTCAGTGGCCGTTCCATACATCGGTCTCGGGCGCGGACACTCACATTGTTCATGGGGAAATGCACCTGGCGGACGGCGGGGCGCATAATCTTCATGCCAAGATTGCCGCCTCGGTGACGCTGACGTTTGCGGAGATTGTGCCCTCGATGGAGCAGCCATATGCGGAGACGTTTGTGTACAACGCGGTGCGCAAGACGGTGGACCTGGGGCAGCTTGAGTTTATCAAGAGCGGCAATCGCCAGCCGGTACCGGTGACGACGCGCTACTACAGCCGCTGGCAGAAGAAGTTTCTGTTTACCGAGACCAACGATGCGGAGCGGCTGGAGTATTTGCTGCGCAAGGTGTACTGGCTGAGCGGCGTGCTGGGAGAAGGCAAGCCGGTGTGGATTGCCGACCCGCGGGACGCGCAGTACCTGAATACCACGGAAGAAGACTTGCTGCGCATGGCCGGGAACGAGGCCGGGGAGGGCCTGCTGGTGCTGGAAGGGGAATTTGCCGCGGCTACCCCGCAACTGCTGGCGCGCGCGCCGGAGTATCAGGCCGCTTTGGAGGCCGCGCTGAACTTTACCAAGCCGCAGTTCAACGAGTCGATGCGCTCCGGACACGCCAATATGTAGAAGCGGGCGAGAAACCGTTGGGAAGGTTGTATGGGGAGGGAGGGATTCGAACTGCCGATAGCCTTGCGACTACGCCTGATTTCGAGTCTGCTCGAGTTTCTGCAAGTCATCAATGTTCATGCACCTTTCGCGAGTATTACTTCAGCCGGCGTCACTTTGGTGTCAATTTTGGTTTTGGTGTAAGCGCGGGTTGTAATCCGCTAGCTGGCCCCGGAGAACTTCCGATGTGCGGGCTCCGGTGCGGAGGGCGAAAATCAAGACGTTCAGATAATTCGGATACCGTTCACGAAGCTCCTTTGAGATTGCGGCCTCCTCCTCCGAAAATCTCAGGAATCAACAAACGCTCTGTTGCGGTAGAGTCGGTCAAGCGAAAGCCTCACAATGTGCCTTAAACACTGTCTTGTCAACATGTTTGTAGCACTAAGAGGCTTTCCCTAACTCAGGCTTCACGAATAAGGCAGGCGAGTAAGCCCCTCCCGAGCAGTTTTATGTGCAAAATACGCTTCAAGAACTCGTAATTGCACATAAACCGGGGGGGCTTTGCACTGTTCATGTCACTTTTGAATGTCACTATATGCGCGTGCTCCGCATACTGCACGAACGTCGCTGCCTGCGGATTTAACGACACATCCGCGGGGAGGGGTTTTCGCCTGATCTGGGGGGGGCGGGAACGTGCTTATGCGGCCATAGACGCGGAGTCCCAGGGCTCGAATCCGAGACCTGGGACTGCGGCAACACTGTGCTGAAAGACGCTAGCGGGTGATGATCACATAGTGGCGCTGGGCATAGAGCCGGAAGCCGCCGGTTGGATCCACGACCACCTGCAACGGCAGAGGCCGATTGAGACCCGCATCCGCACCGGCGTCCACGGTCAGCACGTCGTGACCACCCACGTCGGTCAGCACAAACTTGTCATTGGCAATAAATCCGGCACCATAGACGCCCGCAGCCAGGGTCTGTCCGCCCACCTTGATGGGAACCTCGGTGACGAAATACGCCTGGTACTTGGCCGCCAGATCGGTCGCGTAGCCGCTGTTATCCACCAATGTTGCAAGCACATAGGACCCGTCGGCAAGCTTGACGCCGCCGGAGTTCCGCAACTGCGTAGGCGCGGACTGCCCCTTGTAATACACGCTGGCGGGCAGCAGTTTCTGCACATCGGCCGGCTTCAACACCACATCGCTGCCCTGCGCCTTGATCGATCCCGGCACAGCAATCATCGCGACAGCCATTAACCCCGCCGCGGCCATCTTCATCATTCTCTGTGAACGCATGTCTTTCCTCCGTATTTCGATTGCGTATGGAGTATACCGCAACCTCCGCCGCGCAGGCTGAGCGAAGAAGTGAAGGAGTGAAGGAGTGAAGAAGAATTGTCATCGTGGCCCGGCAAGTGAAGCAGCTTTTGGCGAGCCCGCTTCGCCGCGGGTGCGGTTGAATGCGTAAGGTACGATGGTGAAAAGGCTGTGTAACGTACGCATATAAGCGCACGCCGGACGGTAAAAAGAGACAGCTTAGCGTACGCAAATATGTTCACGCAAACGCGTGGCAAATAGTGCAAAATGACACAAATTAAGGCCGTTTTAGCGCGTTTTAGTGCGTTCTTGACGCATTATTGACACGTTTTTGCGCACCAAAATGCCTGTTTGGGGTGAGAAAACGATATCACTGATATCAGTGCCAGCGACGTAGCATTATCACAGTACGATGTGACGATCACGATTCGGAATCTCGACGCCCAGGGGGATGTCTTGACGTGTTTTGACGCACCAATTCTCGGCTTTCAGCCAGGGCAAAGCCTGGTGACTGGGGAGCGGTGGCCGCAAATCGTGGATGGTGAATATCCATTCCGCCGCGGGCAAATGGGGCTATGCGGGGCGAATTGGTTGGAATGCATTGGGGAGTGATCTGCGGAACTCCGACGGCTCGGGCGGAACCCCGGATTGCACCTCCCCTGTTCTCTGTGAGCGCATTGGTGATCTCGCATGAGGCGAGACTCGCCTTTTAACGGTGCAGGAGGGTCCAGGTCTGTGCCATCCCACCCTTCCCGCGATGAGACGGCGGGAAGGATGGGGCACCCGGCACTCGACACCCGGCTAGTTGCCTAGTTGCCTAGTTGCCTAGTTGCCAGGCAACACACTCCCCGTGAAAAATTACAAATAAATGACAAGTTGCGGGGCCTTCAGGCTTGTGTCCAAGCCAAGCAAGAAGCTATGCTCAGTGTGCGTTCAAAATCAAACGTGTGGCAGCCCCACCAACTTCCTCAGCCTGGGCCGGTGAGCCCACTAGTTTCAGGTATTTTTGGGAAACCGGTAAACACGCCGCCATCCGGGCTTCCCACAACATATCTCTTGATTCGACCCGCTGTTTTTCAGGGAGCGGGCAGTGGAATCGATTTTCCCCGCATCCTCTTTGTTGCCTTGGACTTGGTTTCCCCCAACCTATAAACGTCCATCGACTTCAAGGAGTCCGTATGCCAAAGAGGAAACGCTTTTTCCGCATCGCCACCCTGCTGCCTGCACTGGCAGCCGCCGCAATCGGCACTCATTCTTCCGCCTTTTCCCAGACATTCACAGTAACTCCCCCTTCGCCTGGATGCCAGCTCTTGAGCGCGCCCGCGGGTACAACCCCCGCGTTCTGCGATACCTTCGATAAACCCGAAGGCACCGGTGATCGCTCAGGAGCTCTCAATGGCACGGTATGGGGCGTTTCCCGCTTTCTGGGCGGAATTAACACGGGGCAGAACCAGTACTACGACGTATCGCCCACCGCCATTGAGATGTGCGGAACCACCTATTCGGTGATCGATCCGAACGATGTCCAAATCTGCGATGGCCAACTCGTCGAAGCGCAATTCGATCAGACGGGCGTGACCTCGCTGGCCATGTATCCCAAGCAGCCCTTTGACATCTCGGGTGGGCGCACCGGAACCATCGCGTTTGACGTCAGCAACGACAGCCACGGCGGCCACAGTGTGTGGCCTGAGTTGTGGTATGTCGACAAGCCGGTGCCCACGCCGTTCGTCCACGATACTTCCTTGATCTCGGTGCCGGCGAATGGATTTGGCGTTCAATTGGCGGGAACCTGTCCGGCAAATTCGGGCGGCGGCTGCGGCGCACGATTCGTTTGTCCGGAATATCCGGAAAGCGTTCCCGTGGTTACGATCGGTGCGGCCTGGGTGATCAACAATTATGTGTCGACCGAAGTCGATGCATTTTCGAGCAATCCATCCAGCACATTCACGGTTACGCCGGTCGAATGCGTGCAGGCTTCCTCCGGACCGGGGAACATGAATCACTTTGAGCTGCGCGTCTCTCAGAATGAAATCGACGTTTATGGCATCGATGCAGGCGCGACCGGGCCGCTTAAAAAGATTGCGGTGATTGCCAACGCGGGACTTACGATCACGACCGGGCTTGTCTTTATGGAAGACAACCACTACAACGCCAACAAGACCAGCAACGGCCAGGGCGTTCACACCTTTACCTGGGACAACTTTGCGTTTGACGGCCCGGTGCTGCCACGCGACCTGGCATTCGATGTCCTGGACAGGCTTACGCCAGTCGGCTCCGGCTATCCCGGCTTGCTGAATGCAGGTTGGGGGTTTGGTGGATTCGATCAGTCCCCTCCGCCTCCCCCTTTGACCCTCACCGTGCCCGGCATGTACAACGTTGCCGATGCAACCGCGGCGTTTCTTACCTTCAATTTCGTGGATTTCAACTACGCCAATCTACTGACCCCCGATCCATTCATCAGTTACAGCGTGAACAATGGGAGTCCGCAACTAGCGCCGTTTCCATTCGGTGCCTGTACCATTCAGAATGGCGGCCCGGCGTGCGGCGAATACACGATTGCCGTACCGGTAAACCTTTCTGACCTGGTAACCGGAACGAACACCATCACGTTGACAGCCACCGATGGCGCGGCCATTGCCAATGTCGACTTGATCCTGCATAGCGCCGGCGGCATTCCATGCACAACAAACTGCCCGGCGACGCTGCCTGTGCCAACGTTGACCATTGCGCCATCCGCTTCAAGTATCACCAATGCACAAGGGCTGACTGTGGCGGTTACTGTTGCCGGCAGCGGAACACCGGTTCCCAGCGGCACGGTGATGCTCTCGGAAGTCGGCTTTACCTCTGCGCCGATAACTCTCAGCGGCGGCAAGGCCACGATTTCCATTCCCGCCGGAATGTTGCCCGCCGGCCCCGATTTGCTGACGGTGAGTTACTCGGGCGACGCCAACTACGCCTTTGCCAGCAACAATAGCTCGGTTAATGTGAGCAGCGTCGCGCCGGTTGCTGGGAACGCTTCGCTCGAACTTTCGCCCTCTGCCTATCCGGGCATCACCACGGCGCAACCGTTGACGCTGCTGGTCGATCTTTTTGGAAGTGGATTTTTAGCCCCGCTGACGGTTACAGGCACGGTAACAGTGACCGGAGGCGGCTATAACTCCGGGGCAATACCGCTTAGTGCCGGCGTTGCCACGATTTCGATTCCCGCCGGCGGTCTGGAAGTTGGCGACGATACGTTCGCGGTGAATTACTCGGGCGACAGCAACTATGCGGCAAGTGACTATACGGACCAACTGACAATCACAGTTACGAGCTCGGGCACGACATCCGCGGCACTGACAACACCGACACCGAGCACCGAGCTTGGCTCCAGCGCCAACTTCACCTGGTCCGCCGGCAGTGGAGTCACCGCCTATTGGCTCACCGTCGGTACCGGGCCATCGGGAGTGAACGCGAAGAACCTGTATGCCGGGGGCCCGACGAGCGCATTGTCCGCCATGGTAACCGGCCTGCCGACTTACGGCCTGCCCATCTACGCCACTCTTTCGTCGGAGATCGGTGGAGTCTGGCAGTCCACCGTTTACACCTTCACGGCGTCAGGCTCTCCCGTGGCGGCAGCGCTGCTTTCGCCTTCACCCGGCAGCCAGTTTGCGAGTACCAACGTTACCTTCACTTGGAACGCCGGTAGCGGAGCTACAAACTACTGGCTCGATCTTGGTACCGCGTCCTCGGGGGCCAACGCGAAAAACATCTATAGCTCGGGCCCGGTAACGGCCCTGACTGAAACGGTAACCGGGCTGCCGACGAACGGCGAAACCATTTACGCCACGCTCTATTCCTATTACAGCGGAGCCTATCAGCCCACTGTCTACACTTTTCATGCAACCGGGCCGGCTGTGCTCATCGCACCCTCGCCGGGCAGCAAGCTTGGTTCAAGCGCCACATTTACGTGGACACCCGGCAGCGGGATCACACATTACTGGTTCAACCTCGGCACGGCGGACGCGGGAATGAACGCGAAGAATATCTACTCCGGCGGATCGACCACAGCCACCTCAGTAACAGTCAGCGACCTCCCTGCCAACAGTGAGACCTTGTACGCCACGCTCTACTCCTGGATATCGGGAGCATGGCAGCCCATCGTCTACACCTACACCGCGGCGGGCACGCCGACTGCCGCTGCGCTAAAAACTCCCGCCCCAAGCACCAAACTGGCCGGCGCCACAGTAACGTTTAGCTGGACGCCGGGCGAAGGAGTTACCAACTACTGGTTCAATGTGGGAACCGCGAACGAGGGAGCGAACGCAAAGAACATCTACTCCGGCGGATCGACCACGGCCACTTCGGTAACGGTATCCGGCCTACCCACCAACGGCGAAACGATCTACGCCACGCTTTCCTCGTACATTGCAGGGGTATGGCAGTCGACCGTCTATACCTACACGGCGCAGTAAGGGTTGGCTCACGGGGCAAATCGCAACGAATGTCTGGCGCCGCACCCATACTCATCCACCCGCTTGCCGGCGAAGCGGGTGGGTGACTGACACAAAGTTACGGCCTTATCGCCGCATTTGGAGTGGCGAAGGGAGATCTTCGGATCGTCCTATCCATTCAATCCCTGATTCGCTTCAACTCTCATTCACTAGCATCTTGTGCAATCCTGAAATGGTGATGAAGATTTTTCTTGCTGTGCTTGCTGGGATCGTGGTGGCCGCACTGCTGGTGGGCGACTGCAAATGGCGGCAATGGATGGCCGCCCGGCGGCGCGACAGGCAATAACGGCGCAACTTTCCGGGCCTGCTGCCGTTACAATGAGGCATAGGGAGCTGTCCAACCGCCATGCACCGCTTCGTTCGCCTTGCCCGTCCTGTCCCCGGTGGCCTGAGTTTCGCCGGGCTTTTGCCGGCTGTTGCCGCCGCACTTCTGCTGCTGGCCACGGCCGCCGCCGCACAGGCCCAGTTTGCCCCGCCGCCCGCTGGAACCCAGGTCCATGACTCTTCGGCGCTGCACCCTCCGGGCGGAGCCCGCGTAGCCATTGTTGAGTTCGAAGACCTGGAGTGCCCCGATTGCGCCCGCGCCAATCCGCTGCTGAAAGAGGCCGCGGCCAACTACAAAATTCCCTGGGTGCGCCACGACTTCCCGCTCCCCTTCCACAACTGGAGCTTCAATGCGGCGGTGAACGCGCGCTGGTTCGACACCAAGAGCAAGGCGCTGGGCGACGAGTATCGCGACGAAGTGTTCGCCAACCAGCAATCCATTGTGAGCCCCGATGGGCTGCGGCAATTTACGCAGAAGTTTGCCGACAGCCACAAGATCGCGCTGCCCTTTGCCATGGACCCGCAAGGATCGCTTGCCACGCTGGTGAAGGCGGACTATGCGCTGGGCCAACGGATCGGGATTGAGCACACGCCGACCATCTGGGTGGTAACGGCGAGCAATTCGAGAGGCGCTCCGTTTGTGGAGGTTGTGGACCGGTCGAAGCTTTACGAACTGATTGACCAGGCAATGGACGACACCAAGCCGCGCGGCAAGTAGGCGGCTACCAGCACCAGGATCGAATTGGCGCATTGCGGCGGGAGGGGCTCGATTTTCTCGGCCTGCGCCCCTTACAATTGGCCGTAGTGAGCCGTCCAATTACCATGCCAATTTGCTGCCCCGCCCGCGATCTTGCTGCTCGTATTTCGCGCACCGCCTATTTCGTGGCGCTCGCCGCGCTGGTGCTTGCAACGGCCACAACCGACCGTGCCCAATCCGTCCCTCCATCGCAGGGAACGCAGATTCTCGACTCTGCAGCGCTGCACCCGCCGGCGGGCGCGCGCGTGGCGATTGTGGAGTTTGAGGACCAGCAATGCCCTTCCTGCGCCTATAACAACCCGCTGCTGAAAACCGCCGCCGCGAAGTACAAGATTCCCTGGGTACGCCACGACTTCCTGATTCCCGGGCACAATTGGAGCCGCAACGCGGCCATCGACGCGCGCTGGTTCGGCCTGAAGAGCAAAGCCATTGGCGATGAATACCGCGACCAGGTGTTTCTGAACCAGGCATCCATCTACAACCCCAGCTCGCTGGCGCAATTCACGGCAAAATTCGCGCAGAGCCACGGGCTGGTGCTTCCGTTTGCGGTCGATCCGCAAGGCACGCTGGCGGCTCAGGTGGAGGCCGACAGCGCTCTCGGCCTGCGGACGGGGATCAAGGGCACGCCCGCCGTGTTTGTGGTGACCGCGAACAGCAAGGGGCCTCAATTCATTGAGGTTCGCGACCCGCAGATGCAGCTTTACACCGCTATCGATCAGGCGCTGGCGGATACTGCGGCCGCACCGAAGGCGGCGAAGGCAAAGAGGCCGGCCGGGCAGTAAGGTACGCTAGCATTCAAGAACTTCATGACGGCGAGTTTCGCTAGGATTGCGCGCCTCAGGGTTTGACTTCGCTCTCTCTATGCAGTATATTTGCAGCATCAATGCAGTGGAGGTGCAGCATGCCAAGGTTCACCATCGATATTGACGATCAATTCAACAACACGCTCACAAGCCTGGCTAACGGCGGAAGCAAGGCGGATGTGATTCGCAGGGCCGTCGCGAGTTACCAGTATCTGAAGTCGCAAGTCCCAAATTCACAGTCAGATAACCGAATCTCAATCACAGACGTCAACGGCAACGTCCAAAAAGACGTAATCCTCCCATAGGTCCGCCATGAGCCCCAACCCGCCAGTTCAAAGAGTGTCGGTTTCAGAACAAGAAGCAGGCTCAATTGACATCGTCCCACCGACTTTTCTTGAGTGGTGGGGCGTTGTCTTCGTCTCCTGCGCTGGGGGATGGATTCTCCTTGTTGGGTCGGGACTTCTCATCCATTTCCTGCGCAACCAGCCCGCCATTCCAAGTTTCGCCGGACTGACTGCTGAACAAGCAAAGGATGCCCTGAGCGTTCACAAGCAACTCTTCGATCAATGGCGTGATTCGCTCACCTATATCTTCGACTTGCTGGTAACAAAAACCGCTCTGCCGTTAGTTACTCTCCTGCTCGGCTACCTTTTTGGAAAAGGGAAGAGTTGAATCCTGGGACGATTCCTGCCCCAATTCCCAAGCCGTCGAAAACCATCGCTCCCAGTTCTTTCTGCGCGTGTCGGCCAGCGGAACTCTGCAGTCTCGCTCGGCGTCTCAAAGGTGCGGGCCGCAAAAAATGATTTCCAGGTTTCCATTTCTTCATTATTATTGAATTAATGACGGATCGAAGCTATCTGGGGGAGTTCGAGCTGATGATTCTGCTCGCCGTGATCCATCTTGGCGAACAGGCTTACGGGGTGCCGATCTCGCGCGAGCTTGAGGTCCACCGGGGGCGCGACGTCGCGGTGGGCAGCGTTTACGCGGCATTGGAGCGGCTTGAGGGCAAGGGGCTTGTTTCGTCGGTTTTGGGGGATCCTACCCCCGAGCGGGGCGGCAAAGCGAAGCGGTTCTTTCGAATCACGAAAGAGGGCCTTCGCCAGGTACACGAAACGCGGCGTGTGCTCACCCGACTTTGGCAAACCCTGCCGCAGCCGAAAGGAGGACGCGCATGAGGCGGACGGAACCACCGCCGCTGGCCGCGTGGATGCTGGAACATGCGCGTCCTGGGGACAGCGACGAAGCGCTGGCCGGCGACCTGCTTGAGGGGTTTCGCGCTGGCCGCTCCGAAGCATGGTACTGGCGGCAGACGTTGGCCGCATGCGCTGTCTCTTGGTCGCAGAGCCTTCGCGGGCGCGCGCCGCTGCTGGTCTTCGCGGTGTTGTGGTCCATGCTTGCGCCGGCGTGG
>Ga0302275_10005867_pt1 | contig 11757 bp, 8 predicted proteins | sample III_Bog_N2_2_FD_200229 | JGI IMG/M metagenome (GOLD analysis project Ga0302275, IMG submission 200229) | Peat permafrost microbial communities from Stordalen Mire near Abisko, Sweden - III_Bog_N2_2 | ecosystem: Environmental > Terrestrial > Soil > Wetlands > Peat | place: Sweden: Abisko...
TCAATGGTGGTTGGGCCGATTCTTTCAAACCCCTTTTAACCGAATTGCCGTTACTTCTTCACGCAGGCCGCTGAGAAGTTCTGAATTTGCGCTCTTGTTTCCAATAATATGACCGACGCCCTTGCCGCAGTGTTTCTGAGGGTAATTGATATCAAATCCTCCCGAGGATCTCGGCGACCACGCTATCCAAAGGCTGTTCTAGAGAAATCGTTATCGCATCCGTCGGTTCCTCCAGAATGGCGAACTGACTCTCCAGCAGCGTGGATGGCATGAAGTGATCGCGTCTTCCTTTCAAGCGGCTGCGGATTGCCTCGGATGAGCCCTTCAGATAAATGAACTGTAATGAGGGAAGCTCCGCGGCAAGCCGGTCACGGTAACTCTGCCGCAGGGCCGAACAGGCAAGAAAGGTTTTCCGCCCGTTGCCAGCGCGCTTTTTCAGCTCTTCGTTGAGACGGTTAAGCCATCCGACGCGATCCTCATCCTGGAGGGGGATCCCAGCCGCCATCTTCGCTTTATTGGCCGGAGGATGGTAGTCGTCGGCATCGAGGAAGTCCCCTCCCGTAGCGGACGCCAGGGCGGAAGCCACGCTGCTTTTGCCGCAGCCCGATACTCCCATGACGACGTGCAGGCTCATGAGCGGTCGCAACCGGCTGCCCAGACAGCCGGATTCTCGAGTTGGAAAAGCATCTCGCCAGCCTTCGGAACCAGTAGAATCCCTTCCTCCTCCCGATTGGCGAAGTCCTCGATACGAATTGAAGAGGGATCACGGTATCCCATGTTGACCCGTTCGCACACTTCCTGCGGAATCCCCGTGGCCAGCGTGACCTTGGCGCGGCAACGCTCGACTCCATTCTCATAGGTGCCGATACCGCGGACATGGGTGCTATGGGCAAGGATTCCCCAGGGGTAGTCCTTGAAACGATCCCACTGGCCCAGGAAATAGTCGCGGCAATGATACCCGATCTCCTCGATCATCCTGCCGTGAACCACGGAGATTTCATGGATGTGTGGTGCGTAGATGATCAGCTCACCCCCGTCGGCAAGGACAGGCTCCAGTTTGTACATGCACTTGCCTCCGACCCAGAGCTCATCGTACATCGTGGGCGCACAGGAGAGGATCGTGTGAAAGGGGCGCAGCTTGGTGGTGATGTGGAGTTTTCCAGAGAGTTCCGAAGCCTCATCCCAGGCCTTTTCGGGGGTCCAACCAGTAATGGCGAGGGGGAAAAGTAATATGGCTCTGGTCAATCTTGTTTGAGGGACGCAGGGGAAGGTTCTCCCGCAGAGCGCTGAGCGTTGTGCGCTGTGTGATCACAGGAAATAAAACTTCCTAAGAGGTTGGAGTCTCTTTTTTCCCTAATTGCCGGAGCTGGTATTCAAGAAGGGTGATGCGGGTATTGAGGCGTTCCAGCGTTTTTCGGATGTGGGGAGGAACTTCCACACACTCCTCGCAGTGATGGCGGGTGGCCTGGCTTTCCCTCACGGGGTATTCGAATTTCCTGCCGCAGGCCCGGCAGGTTCGTTCTCTCTGTCCTGAAGTGACGCGTGCCATCGTCGGATTGAATCAGCGGTTCTTTTTAGCGTTCGCGTTTCTCAAGATCCCGCACGGCGCTTGTCACGCCGCCATCCATCAGGAGTCTGCGCTCTCGCGAACGGGTTTCCCCGATCGCGGTGACACGGATCGCGGCCTCGTCGGTGACGGGGCATTCGTGCTCGCAGATGCCGCAACCGATGCAGAGCGCGGGATCAACGAAGGGACGGCGCAGGGTCATGGTGTTGCCGTCCCTTTTCGTGATCGTCACTTCATGCGAATAAATGGCCTTGGGCGAAACGGGGCAGACTTCTTCGCAGACCACGCACGGCGTTTCCATGGACCAGGGGAGGCAGCGACCATGGTCGAAAAATGCGGTTCCGAGTTTGATGGGACCCTCTTGGGCAAAAGAGCCTGTTCCGGTTTTCTCCTCGATGGTGATCCGCTGGATCGCCCCGGTCGGACAGACCTGACTGCAGATGGTGCAGTTGACCTCGCAGAAGCCGATCTTCATGTTGAGGATCGGTGTCCAGATCCCCTCGATGCCCGATTCCATTCCGGCGGGTTGAAGGACGTTGGTGGGACAGGCGCGGATGCACTGGTCGCACTTGATGCAGGCAGCCAGAAAATCCTTTTCCTCAAGCGAGCCGGGCGGCCGGATCACCTTTTTGTCGTAGTTCCGACCGCTTGCACCGGAGGCGCGTCCGAATGCATAGAAGGCCAGACCAATCAGCGTGCCCAGAACGGCACGGCGCGCCGGGACGGCCGGCTTGGTGATCTCGTTCTGAAGTTTCGGGAGGAATTTGAAAGAAAGGGCATCCTCCGGGCAGTCCTCAATGCAGTTGAAGCAGACAAAGCACTCGCTCTTGCGCAACTGGGCCTGCGGATCGGAAGCCCCTTCGCAGTTCTTGAGGCAGAGGTCGCAGTCAACGCATTTGGTAACATCCCGATCGATCCTCCAGAGAGCCGCTGTTGACAAGGTGCCGAGAAAGGCCCCGAGAGGGCAAAGGACGCGGCAGAAGAATCGGGGAATGACAACATTCATCCCCACCAGGATGAAGAGCAGAAACCCGATGGCCCATGCCCCCACATGGAAGTATTGCTGCACATAGACCGAGGAGGGGAAAAAAAGATTGATGGCCGGCAGGATGGCCGTCGTCATCGTCCGGTGGAAGAGGCAGATAGGATCGAGCCATCCAATCTGGAGGGTTCCTCCCACTGCGGCGGCAATCATCGCGATCAGAATCACATACTTGAGGCCATAGAGTTTTTTATACCGGTTGGATTCGATCCTTTCCCTCTCCTCGGCCCGCCCCTTGCCCATCAGCCATCCCGTAAAGTGATGAAGAATACCGTAGGGGCAGATCCAGTTGCAGAAGATTCTCCCAAAGAGCAGGGTCGGAAGGACGAGCAGGAGGCTCCAGATCAGGCCCATGTAGATGGTGTGCCGGGTGATCGCCGTGGCAAAGGCCACCAGCGGATCCATCTCCAGAAAGAGAGATGCCGGATACCCCTTGAGATAGCGCAGATCCGTGACAAAGACGAAAAAAAGAAAAAGTCCGAAAAAGAAGACCTGCGCGACGCGACGCGTATTCCTCAGCGTGAGAAGCTGTCGTGGGTTGATCACGGCGGTATCAGACCTGCACTTCCTTGTAGGATGAGTCCTTCCAGTTGCTGTCACCCAATTTTCTGTCCGCGGCCTTGTGGATGTAGGTCAGCTCGTCGAGATTACGCTCCATCAGGTGGGTATAACCGTAGGAATCGACAGCCACCATGTCCGTTCCGGCCACGATGGTATTCATTTTCTTCACATCGGAAAGCCTGCCGCCTGTTGGGCCGTTGCTCATGAGCACATTCATCCCGTCCAGAATGACGAGGGTCGGCTTCATCATGAGGGGAAAATCCGAGACGATGCTGTGAATATGCTGATGGAACTGGTTGCGACGGCCTCCGAGCAAACCGTACCAGTTCTTCATCGTCATGGAGGCATGGCAGAGGTTGTGATCCTTGCAGGGTGAGAGCCCGATGACCTTGTTGGCTTTTTTGAACGGCTCATGAAAGAACGTCCAGTTTTTCAAGATCTCCCCGTTGAGTTCCAAAGGGGAAAAACGGCTCAGTTCCGGATACATGAGATCGAGGTTCATTTCAGAAGCTACGGCGGTGAGTCCGCTTTTGAGAAAACAACCTGTCGGGGAATTAATCGGGTTGTCGGCGACAATCACCCTGCTGGCTCCCGCCTCGAGCACCATTTTGGCCACGGCCCGAAGGGCATCCGGATGGGTTGTGGCGGCAAGGGCCGGAGGGCGGTCGAAGGCCACATTCGGTTTGATCATCACCACATCGCCTCTCTGAATGAAGCGGCCCATGCCTCCAAGTGCGCCGATTGCCGCACGCATCGTGGGCTCGTGCTCGGCACCGTGCGCAATTGCCATGGAGGGGAGCATCTTGTTCTTTTCAAGGGCGAAGCTGGGAAGTTGGAGGCCCGTTTGTTTCTCGAAACCGGGAACAAAATGATGCGGCTGCCAAAGCTCGCGGGCGGCGATGACCGAACCGGCCATCAGGGCTGCAGTGGCTCCCAGGCGGGTGACGAATTCCCTTCTGGTCACGCCGTTTTCCAGCGGTTTCGAGCCGGGGTCATTCTCGATGTTCGGGGTCATAAGAGAGTGTTTAATACCAATTACCATCAGCAACTACACCATAGAACTTGTTTTTTTGGCGCGCGGCATTGTTGTCATCCCTCTGGTTACCTGAAGGTAGCCATCGGTCTTCCTCCTCGCCACACAGCAAAACTTCTGCGTCCTACAGTGCATTTTCTTCCTGTAATTGGTATAACACGGTTGCGGCGGGATTCCACCCGTCATTTCAATTCGCCTTTCAGGTAACGCTCGATAAAGGCCTTGGCTTTGAGAGGATCCGCGGCATCATACACTCCGCCAACTTCCCCCCCGCGGACATAGACGATCTTTGAATTGCCGAAAAGCTGGGCGCTGAAAACCTTCGCTCCATTCGAATCCGCCAGGATCGTCACCTTCCCAAAGCGTGCGCAGAAATCCTGAAACGACTTCCATGCCTTCAATGCCTCCTCAGGTTTGGTGGCCATGATAAAAAAGGAGAGTTGTCCTCCATCAACCTTGTATTTTGCCTGGAACACATCCTTGAGTGCCGCCTGTCCCTGAGCATTCTCGGGAACGAAAGAGATGCTGTCAGCGACCAGTCCCACGGAGGGCAGACTGCGCTTTCCGGCCAGTCCGGCATCATTTTCAGGCAGTACCTTGGCTCTGTTTCTGGCAAGGGATTCGGCAAGTGCGATGGTCTTGGGCTTCTCATCCGAGGCGATGATTTGCACATAGACGACTCCACGACGGAAAAACCAACCCATCTCACCCGAATAGCCGTCAGGAATAAAATCGAGTGGTTTGCCCTTGGGATCCCTTTCCAATGAATACATGCCGAAGGCATCGACGGGAGAATCGAAGGAGTATTCGTAGACATCCACAAAACTTCCCGGTTCCGCAATGACCGAAAAGGTGCGGCATCGGAGTGTGAGGACATGAAAGTTCTGGTAGGCGGGAGATCGTCCGTCGATTTTCTCGTAGAGAGTATCGGCGTTGTAAAATTCCGTGGGGGACATCGGCTTGATGCCCTCAAGTGTGATCTCCATGGGGTCTCCCTTGGGTGCGGGTGCCGGATTTGTTCCACTCTCCGCGCCGCCTTCCGGATCGCCGGTGGTTTGGTTATTCGCCGGCGTGACCTCGGGATGATCCGGAGAAGCAGCTGCCTGGGGAACGGCTTGCGCTGAGATCGGTGACTTGCCTCCGGAGGGGTCCATTTCGGTCGAAGCGGAGACTGTCTGTGTCTTGCCCTCAACCGCCTCAGAGGTACTCTTCAATGACGCGACATTGACACTATAGAGATCGGGGTCGAAGTGTTTGCCCTTGATGGAGATGGCAATTCCAATGCCCGCCATCAGGATCAGAAGAAAAACACTGATTAGATTTTCTGAACGTGGAATTTGGGTTCGGACAAAATTCTTCCTTTTGCCGGCAGGGCTTTTGGCTTTAGGAAGCAGCTGATTTAATCGCATAGAGTCATCCTGGGATTAATACCAATCACCATCAGAAATCACACTATCCGGCTGGTTCTTTTGGCGCATGGCATTGTGGTCATCCCTCTGGTTATCAGAGATAGCCATCGGTCTTCCTCCTTGCCACACCCCAAAATTCCTTCGCCGCTATAGTGCCATTTCTTCCTGTGATTGGTAGAAATCATCGGTTCCTTAGCGCAAAGTTGATTTATCGCCCTATATTCTTGTCTAAGGAAAAGAAGGGGGGATTTTCCCGCTGAGGGGCAGAGAGTTGTGCGCTGAGATAATGCATGGACTCTTTTCAAAATCCTCTACGCTCTCCGCGCCTCCGCGCGAGAATCTTCATTCTTCGGTGCAAAGTATGCATTCAAACAAAAACGCATTTAGAAAGCGCTGAATACATCCCATGTTGACTGCCATAGCGGCTGACTAGGCAAAATAGCGTTCCGCGCACCGGATGATCTGAGGATAATCGGTTTTGAAATGGCAGCCGTCGCGCAGCATTGCCAGATCAACCTGCGCGGAGTTTCTCGAGATCTCCGGGAGAGCCCTGTAATAATCACGGGCCTCACGATTGCCGTCCTGCTCGTAGTAAGTGACAAAACGGGCGATGTCCTGAAACGCGAGTGGTGTCAGCTTCGCAAGGGATTCACAGGAGGGGCATCCCGTGCACATGGTGCGCCTGCTCGCAAGGATCGTGTCCCTGAGCAGTTCCCTGTGGGCAAACTTGAGTGGTTCCTTGTAGCTGCGCGCTGCTGTCGTGCTGGCCTGCATCTGATCGACGTTGTCAATCATGTTGCAGACGGCGGAGATGCGGGGATCGCTCCAGACCGAATGAAGCACGGCCTGATGTGTGGTAAGTCCCATTTTGTCGAATTCCGGCAGACGAACGGGAATATCCTTGGTGGAGCGCATCGTCTTCATGGCGACCAGTCCTATGCCGGCATTGTGGGCGGCATCAAGGGCCCTGTCGAGCGGGCCACCCTTGGGGTAAAAGGGATTATAGGCGAGCATCACAATGTCCAGAAAACCACCCTGAGCGGCGGCGTTCAGATAATCCGGCAGGTGGCCGTCATGGCAGGAAAAACCGACCATTCTTACCTTGCCAGAGCTTTTCAATTCCTCGGCGGTTTTTTTAAATTCGTCGCTCTTCGGCCAGTCGAGGGATGCCGGGGTGTATTCCGCCGGACCGATGCCGTGGATATAAAAGGCATCGAGATAAGGAGTGCCCAACGCAGCAAGACGGCGGTCAACCATTTCGAGCATCTGCGACGGACCTTTGTGCGGATGATCTTTGGAGACCAGAAATATCTCCTTGCGCCGCTCCGGATATTTGGCGAGCCACTGCCCGATAATCTTCTCGGATTGTCCCTTCAAATAACAGTCCGCGGTGTCGAAATAGCGAATGCCCATCGACCAGGCGATGTCGAGGTAGTCGGGGCTCATTGCCGCCATCATCCCGCCCATGGAGAGCATGGTGACTTCGGTGTTGTTCCGGCCAAGTTTCCGCTTGGGGAGGGGATCCCCCGAGTCAGGGGTTTCCTCCGCCTGCAGTCTGCGCAAGGAGAGTGATTGCGAGAGAACCATGGCAAGAGGCAAAGCCATGGTGGACTTGAGGAAATGACGCCTGGAGGTTCCAGAGGTGAGAGGATCGTTGTTCATGGTGAGGGATGAGAGGGAAGGATGCTGCTCGCGGTTCTATGGTATCGTTAAGCGCACGGCTTCCATCATGCACAGTGGAAGCCGTTTTGCCGAGAGAAATCAGGACTCCTGAGCCGCCCTATTTTCCTCGTCTCTGGGAACGGTGCCCGTGTACGATGCGCCCTCCAAAAATGAAACGATGCCTCCCCCCCAAGTCCATCATCTTGTCTCTTCTCGCCCTGATCCTTTCGGCGTCAGGGATACCTGCAAAAGCCCAGTCGGTTTCTCCAAATGAGGATTCTTCAGCAACGCGGGCTCGTACGAGCTTCAACGCTGACTGGCTCTTTCATCGGGGCGATCCGGCGGATCTCCCGAAAGGAGCCCTTGACTACGCAACGCTCAAGGATTCCCTGCTTGCCACCGGAAATGACTTCAGCAAGACGCATCAGGTGACCGCTCCCGCGGGTAATCCCGGATCGGATGTTTCCTTTGTCAGACCGGAATTTGACGATTCGGGATGGAGGAAGCTCAATCTGCCCCATGACTGGGCGATTGAGGGGCCCTTTGACATTGATGCCAGTGGTGATACGGGCAAGCTTCCCTACTGGGGGCAGGGGTGGTATCGCAAGCACTTCACCGTTCCCTCCTCCGATGAGGGGAGGCGCCTCTTTCTTGGGATCGATGGAGCGATGTCTTATTCCGAAGTCTGGGTGAACGGTCACTTTGCCGGAGGCTGGCCTTATGGCTACTCCTCCTACCAGCTCGACATCACCCCCTTTCTGAAATTCGGCGGGGAGAATACCATTTCCATTCGTCTGGATAACCCCAAGGACTCTTCCCGCTGGTATCCCGGTGCCGGGATCTACCGTAATGTCTGGCTCACCAGGACCTCCCCGGTTCACATCGCCCAGTGGGGGACATATCTGACCACTCCGCAGGTTTCCAAGGAATCGGCGACGATCAACCTCCGGGGAACGATTCAGAATCAAGGCGACAAGGATGCTGTTGCCACCGCCTCCACGGAAATTTACGAGCTGGATCCCAAGGATCACAAGAGTGCCGCGCCGGTGCTCTCGCTGCCAACGGCTACCGCAACGGTCGCCGGCGGCAAAAGTCAGCACTTCGAGGTTCAGCACCCGTTTGCGAATCCCAAGCTGTGGGACACGGTGAATCCGCACCGCTATGTCGCCGTCACCACGGTTTCGGTCGATGGCAAACCGGTGGATCGTTATGAAACCCCTTTCGGCATCCGTTCGATCACGTTTGATCCGGAGAAGGGATTTCTGCTCAACGGAAAGCATGTTCCTCTCAATGGAGTCTGCGGGCATCACGACCTTGGCGCTCTCGGCGCCGCCTTCAATACCCGTGCCGCCGAACGCCAGCTCCAGATCCTCAAGGAGATGGGGGTGAACGCCCTGCGTACCAGCCACAACATGCCGGCTCCGGAGTTGCTGGATCTCTGCGACAAGCTCGGGATTCTCGTCATGGACGAGTCGTTTGACTGCTGGGCGAATGCGAAAAAATCGGGTGATTACCATCTGATTTTTGCCGATTGGCATGAGCGGGACCTGAGATCCGAATACCGTCGCGACAGGAATCACCCGAGCGTCATCATCTGGAGCCTGGGAAATGAAATTCCCGAACAGGGAAGCAAGGGAGCTGCACCGCTTTTTGCCGAACTCATCGGCATCGCCCATGACGAGGATCCGACCCGTCCCACCACGCTGGGAGCAAATGGCGTAGAAAACTTTGATCCTGCGTTTGCCAATCTCTTTGACTTGGCGGGCGAGAACTATGATCCGGGAATGTATGCTGGGTTCCATAAGGCCCATCCCGGCATGCCGCTCTTCGGCAGTGAGACCGCCTCCACCTGCAGCTCGCGCGGAGTCTATTTCTTCCCGCCCGACTTGGGGCAGGCTAACTTTCAGATCAATTCCTACGATGGCTACTTTCCTGGCTGGGCCGAGCTTCCGGATGTTGATTGGCGTGCACTTGACGATAATCCCTTTGTCGCCGGTGAATTTGTCTGGACGGGATTCGATTACCTCGGGGAGCCCACACCCTACAACGGCGACATGACCAATCTGCTCAATTTTCGTAATGATCCTGTCAAACAGGCCGAGATGGCAAAACAGCTCAGGGAACTCGGAAAAATCAAATGCCCCTCCCGTAGCTCCTACTTTGGCATCGTCGATCTCTCCGGCTTTAAGAAAGACCGTTTCTATCTCTATCAATCACGCTGGCGTCCCGAACTGCCGATGGTGCACATCCTTCCTCACTGGAACTGGCCCGGACACGAGGGGCAGGTCATTCCTGTCTATGTCTATACGTCGGGTGACGAGGCTGAACTTTTCCTGAACGGGAAATCCCTCGGAAAGCGGATCAAGGAGGGACGTCTCAATCTCAACAAGGGCAACCTGGCCCTGAACCGTCCGGCTCAGGCCAGCTCCGAAGAGACGGTCAAAAACCATCTCGCATCCAATCCAGTAAACGGTAATAAGCCAGGTTTGTGGGTTGCCTCCAGCGGGGATGTCCCTCAGTGGTGGCAGGTTGATCTGGGGAGTTCCCAAAAGATTCGCGAAGTCCTTCTCTCCTTTGAATCAGATCCTCAGAAATACCAATACACGGTGCTCGGTTCCGATGACGGGAGCACCTGGAAGAAACTCGCAACCTCGGACAAGGCGGACATTTCCGATGACTCTGCGGTCATCCTCACCGATGCGACCGCAAGATACCTCAAGATTGAATTCACCGGATTGGCCCAGGGATCCTGGGCAAGCCTCGGGAGCGTGAGAGTTTTCGGTAAAGTGCAACAATCGCCGGAGGTATCCTCCGGTCGCTACCGGCTTGTGTGGAACAATGTGGTTTATCAACCGGGAGAACTCAAGGCCGTGGCTTACAAGGATGGAAAGAAATGGGCCGAGGAGACCGTCCGGACAACCGGGGCTGCCGCTGGGCTGAAGCTCGATGTCGATCGTCCCGCGATCACGAACGATGGCCTGGATCTCGCCTTTGTCACGGCCCGGGTTGTCGATTCCGAGGGAGTCACCGTTCCCGTGGCACAGAACTCCATCCATTTTGAAATCAAAGGACCTGGTGAAATCGTAGCCACGGACAACGGCGATGCCACCGATCTGAACATCTTTTCCCATCCCGATCGAAAAGCCTTCAACGGACTTGCCCTGGCCATCGTCCGGGCCAAACCGGGAGAAACAGGAAAAATCAGCCTCACTGCCACTTCCGAAGGATTGAAGAGCGGCAAGACCATCATCACGACGCAGTGAATGCTCACTGTTTTTACGCTTCATCCCCTTGTGATTTCGCCTGCCTCCTTCGCTTTTTGTGCCTCTTTTTGCCAACAAAGAACCTTTGTTGGCCTCAAAACGGAGAAGGATCGATGCCGATCACTCGGGGAAAACAGGTCATGGAGATCAGCAGATTTTAATGCACCATTTGATAGCAGTAAACGACCGCATCTTTTCTTATGTCACTCAAACTAACGCGGTATCGGGGAATGAAGTAAATCCCAATCGTGCTGTACTTGGGCAAACAATCTTTGAACTTCTGGGGGGAAGGGAAGCGGCACAACAGGGGGCTGAAGTTGACGGAAGATGCGTGTTTCTCCCCCTTTCTTCCATTGCACGGGAAAGCGGGTTTCCAGATCGATCCAGGCCTGCTGATCCTTAGTCTGGAAAAACAGCCACTTGTGGCCCTTGGTACTCTGCACTCCCGCGTACGTGGCCGGCGACACCCAATCCAAATCCGGAAATTTCCGGCTTCCGTAATCCACAAAAGGCGACCGAATCGGGGATTCTCGATGTTCGGAGCGTAATAGCCTGGGAGGCAAGCCACCCGCAGTGACAGCTCGAAAATTTCCGTTGAACCATTCCTCGATGGAGATTCCTCCAGTGTTGATCGTCAGCGCATGCCAGGACGGGGCAGCATAGGAGAGGGTGACACGGCGGGGGGGAAGTAATGACAGACCCGCCCCCGGAGTCGGAGACTTAGATGGAGACGCAAGAGCAGCAGTAGGGGTCTCTCCGGATTTCTGCTTGGGATCGCTGGCATAGAAGTAATTGATCTCCCAGGATGAGATGGCAGGGGGCTGTTGGATCAAGGGGCCCTTGGACAAGATCAAGGGCAACGGCACCTGCTCCAGGGAACTCTCATTTTGGGCCTTGAGGGGATTCCATGCAAAGAAGCAGCAGAAGCAGAAGGCCATGATTCCCAAGCGTGCGAAAATCAGCACTTTTTTCATTCGTTGGTTACTCATTGACGACTTCGAGGAGTTGGTCGATCACCTTGCCCGTTTGGCGATCGATCGACAGATGGATCCAGTAGCGGGTCTCTCCCTCGACGCGGAACTGATTCACAGTGGTAGCCGAAGGAGGATACTTCCCGATCTGGGCGACCAGATCGATCATCAGGTTCCAGGTGCCCGCCTGTCCGCTGTCCGTGAGAGCCCGCATTGCTGTCTCCCGATACCGCTGGATGATGCTATTTG
>Ga0302275_10005869_pt1 | contig 11754 bp, 11 predicted proteins | sample III_Bog_N2_2_FD_200229 | JGI IMG/M metagenome (GOLD analysis project Ga0302275, IMG submission 200229) | Peat permafrost microbial communities from Stordalen Mire near Abisko, Sweden - III_Bog_N2_2 | ecosystem: Environmental > Terrestrial > Soil > Wetlands > Peat | place: Sweden: Abisko...
CGGCGGTCCGGACGATGTCGTCTGCATCTCGGCTGTCCCGCCGTTCTCCGCCGGCAACGCCAAGAAGGTCGCGAAGAGCATTCTCGAACACGGCAATCCACCGCACATCGTGGCCGGACTGTGGACCTATGCGCCTTCAGGCGAGGCGCGCACGGAACGGTTGCGAAAAGTGCTCTGCGCAACCGTCGCAACAACCCTCGCCGAAGCCGTCGCGCAGGTGCAGGAGATTGACCGCGGAGTCGCAACCGATGGCCCTTCCCGTGCTACGTAGCCGGCGGGTGACACGTGCCGATCTCTACACAAATACATCAGTCAGGGTCCATTTCAGTTCTTGCATTGGAGGGAAAGCTCGTATTGGGCGCTCCTTCGAATGAATTCCGCTCCACCATTGCGGACCTCCTGAGGGCTGGCAATCAGCGGATCGTGCTGAATTTCAAAGGCGTACCCTACGCCGACAGTGCCGGGATCGGCGCGCTTGCTTTCAATTTCTCGAACATCAAAGCGGCAGGCGGACGCCTCGTCGTCGCGGAAGCCCAGCAGGCGGTGCGGGAAGTGCTGGACGTTACGCGTCTCTCGCAGCTGATTCCTATGTTTGCAACTGAACAGGAAGCGCTCTCCAGCTTCGGCGCGAATTAAATCTCGCGGCGCCCTTCCATGGCCTTCCACATCGTGACTTCGTCCGCGAATTCCAGGTCGCTGCCCACTGGCACGCCCATCGCGATTCGCGTCACCTTCATGCCCAGCGGCCTCAGCAATTTCGAAAGATAGACCGCCGTAGCCTCACCTTCAACAGTGGGGTTCGTCGCGACGATCACCTCTTCAAGCGCACCGTGCGCAATCCGATCCACCAGGCTCTTCAGCTTCAACTGCTCCGGGCCGATCCCCCGCAGCGGCGACAACGCTCCGCCCAGTACGTGATACAACCCGTTGAACTGCCGCGTCACTTCAATCCCCACAATACTATTCGGATCTTCCACCACGCACACGACTTTCTGATCGCGCTGCGGGTCGCGGCAGTACTGACAAAGCTCCGCGTCGCTGATGTTGTTACACACCGAGCACATCCGGAGCTTATCTTTTACATCCAGGATGGTCCGCGCCAGATGTTCGGCATCGTCCCGACTGGCGCGCATGATATGGAACGCGATGCGCTGCGCGGACTTCTGGCCGATGCCCGGCAGGCGTTTGAACTCCGTGATCAGGCGCGCAAGTGGTTCGGCGAAATCTGACATTGCTACCGGAACCGGCGCTTAAAAGAGGCCGGGGGGCAGACCCATGCCGCCCAGCATTCCGCTCATCTTTTTCTGCGACTGATCGTCGACCTTCTTAACGGCATCGTTGCAGGCCGCCAGCACCAGATCCTGCAGCATTTCCACATCGCCCGCAACCTCGGCATCGATCTTCACGCCAAGCACGTTCTTATGGCCGTCCATCCTGATGCTGACCATACCGCCGCCCGCGCTGCCTTCCACGCGGATAGCGGCGACCTCGGCCTGCATCTTCTCCTGCATCTGCTGGGCCTGCTTCATCATGGCCTGCATGTTTCCGGGCATTTTCATTCGTTCCAGGGCTCCTTCAGATTGCGTACGGTGCGGACTTCACCGCCGAATAATTCACGAAATTTCTGTACTTCCGGATGCGCCAGCGCGCGGCCGGTCACTTCGTCTTCCTGCCGCGCCGGTTTCTCGATTTTAGCCGGTGCCGTTTTCACTTCGCCGAACACAACTTTAAACCGCAGCCCCGGCTGGCCGAGCTGCTTGAGCGCCGTCATGATCTCTTCGCGTCCCAGATCCAGCTGGAAGGATTTCGGTGCGGTGATGACGAGTTCGTTATTGACGAGCGCGACATCGGCCTGAGCGACGGCGTCGGCCGAGAATTGCAGATGCGCTTCTACCATGGCCGCGTGCAGTTTCGTGCGCCAGTCGTCATCGTGGCGCAGGTTTCCGACCCGCGCACCTGCCGCCGCGGGAGGAGGTGACGCGGCTGGCGGAGTCGCCTTTTTTGCCCGGTCGAGATCGAAAGGCGAAGGCCCGCTACGCACCGGGGGCGGCGCAGGCGGAGGTGCGAAAGGACGAGCGACGCTTGCGGCAGGCGGAGCGGAAATTGCCGCCGCCGGAGCCGGCGCGGCTACCGGCAAACGCGACAGCGCCTCCTCAATCGGCACCAGTTTCCCGGCCTGAACCATCTTCAAAAGCCCGATTTCCAAATGAAACCGCGGCTGCAAAGAAAACTGCAGATCGCGGAAAAGATCCAGAGAAAGCTGCAGATAGCGAGTGAGATCTTCCTCCGTAAACGTACCCGCGATTCCGGCCATCTGCCCGCGCTCCGCTTGGCTCGCCGCAATTAAGCGCGAATCCGCCCCGGCAATTTTCGTCACCAGCAGATTCCGCAAATATCGCGAAAGCTCACGCGAAAAATGCTGCGGACTGCCTCCGTTCCGCTCCAGTTCATCCACCAGCGCCAGCATCGTGCCGCCGTTCTGGCTGGAAAGGGCGGTCGTCACCTGTGCCATGGCATCGATTCCGAATGCACCGAGCAGCGCGCGCACCGCCGCCGATTCCAGTTTGTTGCCGCAGCACGCAATCGCCTGATCCAGCGCCGAAAGCGAATCGCGCACCGAGCCTTCGCCCGACTGCGCAATAACCGCCAGCGCCTCGTCCTCCGCTTCAATGCCCTCCGACACGCAGATTTCGCGCATCCGGTCGATCAGATCGTTGAAATCCACCGACCGAAAACTGAAATGCTGGCAGCGCGACGCGATCGTCGCCGGAATCTTGTGCGATTCCGTCGTGCAGAGAATAAAAACGGCCCATTCCGGCGGCTCTTCAATAGTCTTCAGCAGCGCATTGAACGCTTCATTGGTAATCTGATGCGCTTCGTCGATGATGAAAATCTTGTAGCGGTCGCGCGACGGCTGATACCGCACGTTCTCCCGCAATTCGCGCATCTCATTGATACCGCGGTTCGACGCCGCATCGATTTCGATCACGTCGGGCGATCCGCCCGCGGTGATTTCCCGGCAACTGGCGCACTCGTCGCAGGGATGATCCGTAGGCCCCTTTTCGCAGTTCAGACAGCGCGCCAGAATACGCGCTGTGGTCGTCTTGCCCGTGCCGCGCTGTCCCGAAAAAATGTAGCCATGCGCAATGCGGTTCTGGTCGATGGCGTTGCGCAGCGTCGTTTTGATGTGGTCCTGGTTGAGCACATCGTCAAACGACTGGGGACGATATTTGCGCGCGATGACCTGATACATGAGGAGGGTTGAGAAACTCCGAATCGCCAAGCCCCGGGTAATCCGCGGCACACAGGTTAAACCACTACCGTTGCTTCCTTCCGGACCTGGCGGGGTTTGCAGCCGCCCATTGCACGGAGCCCGAGACCTGACGATTTTCAGGTTACCATTGCCGTCCCTTCGCCCCGCATGACAGGTGGTGCATAAAAAGTGCGTGGAAGCAAAAAACAGCTGTGTGCGGGCCGTACCGAAAGCGCGCTACTGCACATTACAGGAGAATTGAACGTGGCTAAGGCGTCTTCAATGTCGCAGCGCTTAAGAGCGATAGAACCGCTGCAATTCCTCCGGGTGAGGCCGACTGGCTGCTCCTCATTTGAGCGAGCTCTGGAATGGAATTCAAGGTGTCGAGTGCATCGCGACGAAGAACGTCTAATTCCGCTGGAGAAATTCCGTACTTCGCAGCTAACGCTTCAGCCACCATCCGCCAAGCATCAGCGTCTATTTTCGCGTCCAGATAAGCTGGGAAGAAATCCATGCCAAGCCGCAGTGTATCACCGTGCCGCTGCGGTAGACTTCCTGAAGAAGGTGCCCACTTGCCCATAACTGAGCCGAAGATTACAGCGAGGCAGCGTTGCATCGTGTGGATATGGATAGCGCTCGCGACTTTAATGGGAATTTTTCCACCGTGGACGCAAAGAGGTGGACTGTCCGTTGGGTACGCATGGATCGTGGCCCCACTGCCTTACGCGACTCACATTGACACATCCAGACTACTACTTCAATGGGCGCTACTCACGTTCCTATGCGGTGGGCTGTGTCTTGCGTGGCCGTTCGGCCAAGGCGCAAGAACTCATCCCCGGCAACAGTGGCTGGACTTGGTTGACATTTTCAGCGTCGAGATTGAAAGGAGCGAACCGATTTTGGAACTGGAGTCGGAGCGGCTGAATATCGAGCCTCCCGACAGGCTGCTTATCAGCCTCAGGAAAGTTGATCCGGCAACTGCCCTGGAATTAGTGCTGAGAACGAATCCGAATTTAAAGCCCGGCGATCTATTTCCGGACTCGGGAATCCCTCCGTTGGAATTGGCGAAAGCAATCATGGTTGCGATGTCCCGGGCAAGGTCCTGATCGCGATTACGATCATGAGAATAAGAAAACGGGGGCGAAATCGTGGCAAACGCCCTCTTCAGCCACTACTACATGACGCGCCCAGGCTATCATCCGGAATGGGCGCGAGTCGCCCCACTACCCCGATGACTATCGCCGACCTCTCCCAGATCGCCGGACGCACCTACCCCGCCCGCCGCAGAACCCAGAACCTCGTCGGAGGCGCCAGCCCGATTCAGGCCTCCGCTTTCGCCATGGGCATGGTCACCCTCGAACCCAATGGCGGCCAGGTCCCCTGGCACAATCAGGAGCAGGAAGAAATCTATTTCATCGTCGAAGGCTCCGGTGAAATGTGCCTCGGCGAGGAACGTACCGCCGTGTCAACCGGACAGGCGGTCTACATCCCCCCTACCATCTTCCACCAGCTCACCAACACAGGCCCCACGCCCATGCGTATGATCTATTGCTACGGCCCCGCCGGCGACGTCGCGCACTGGAAGCAGGAACTCGCGGGCACCTTGCCCCGCGCGGGCGTGGAAGCGCCGCCGCTCCCCTCCGGCGCGCACCCGCAGTGCACTGAAAAGCCCAAAGAATAATTCCGAAATTCATCCGATATATATGGCAAAAACCACTCATACCGTCGGCGTCATCATGAACGGCGTCACCGGACGCATGGGGCTGAACCAGCATCTGCGACGCTCCATCCACGCCATCATGCAGCAGGGCGGCGTGCGCGTCAACGATCGCGAGACCATCCTTCCCCGGCCCCTGCTCGTTGGCCGTAATGCCGATAAGCTGCAGGCCATCTCCAACGAATTCGGCGGGCTCGAATGGACCACCGATCTCGACCAGGCTCTCGCCAACCCCGAATACTCCGTCTACTTCGATGCGCAGACCACCGACCGTCGCGCCGACGCCGTCAGCGCCGCCATCGCCGCGGGCAAGCACGTCTATTGCGAAAAGCCCATCGCGGGCGAAACCGAAGTCGCGCTCGATCTCTACCGCAAGGCCGAAAAGGCGGGCGTCAAACACGGCGTCGTGCAGGATAAGCTCTGGCTCCCCGGCTTTCTCAAGATCCAGCATCTGCGCGACCTCGGTTTCTTCGGCCGCATTCTCTCGGTCCGCGGCGAATTCGGTTACTGGGTTTTCGAAGGCGAAACTGTCTCGCCCCAGCGCCCCTCCTGGAACTACCGCAAGGAGGACGGCGGCGGCATCATTCTCGATATGCTGTGCCACTGGCGCTATGTGCTCGACAACTGCTTCGGGGCGGTGAGAGCCGTCTCCTGTATGGGCGCGACCCATATCCCGGAGCGCCGCGACGAAGCGGGCCAGCCCTATGCCGCCACGGCCGACGATTCCGCCTACGCAACCTTCGAACTCGAAGGCGGCATCGTCGCGCACTTCAACTCTTCCTGGACCGTCCGCGTGCGCCGCGACGACCTGCTCACGGTGCAGGTGGACGGCACCAAAGGCTCCGCCGTCGCCGGCCTGCGCGACTGCTGGGTCCAGCCCTACGCCGCCACGCCGCGCCCCGTTTGGAATCCCGACATCCCCAGCACAATCGACTATTTCGACACCTGGCAGAAACTGCCCGATCAGGATCGTTACGACAACGCCTTCAAGCGCCAGTGGGAGATGTTCCTGCTTCATGTCGTGAAGGATGCGCCTTTTCGCTGGACTCTCCTCGAAGGCGCGAAAGGCGTCCAGTTGGCCGAAAAAGGCCTGGAGTCCTGGCAGACGCGCAGGTGGGTCGATATTCCGGATCTCGCGTAAAGCGCCCGCGGCTCGTTTCTGATAGCATACGGGCCGTATGGACTCCTCCCGAAGACAACTTCTGCGCGGCGCGGCCGTCACCATGACCGCCGCGTCGTATTCGCGCGTCATGGGCGCGAACGATGCCATTCGCTATGGGATCATCGGCGCCGGCGACCGGGGTCAGCACGACCTCGATCTGTTCGCGACCAATAAAACCGTGGACATCGCGGCGGTCTGCGACGTCTATGCCGCTAAGATCGATCAGGTCAAAACCAAGTACCCGAATGCGCAGGCGTTCAAGGATCATCGTGCGCTGCTCGACCGCAAAGACATCGACATCGTGCAGATCACCACGCCCGACCACTGGCACTCGACCATCGCCATCGACGCCCTCAACGCGGGCAAAGACGTCTACTGCGAAAAGCCGCTCACTCTGAAGATCGAAGAAGGTCCGCCCATCGTGAAGGCGGCGCGCGTCAACGAGCGCGTCTGCCAGGTCGGCATGCAGCAGCGTTCCGGCAAACACTATCTGCAGGCCAAGGCCGAATACATCGACAACGGCAAGCTGGGCAAGATCACTCTCTGCCGCACCTGGTGGCACGGCAACACATATCATTTACGGAAGGCCCCGGCATCGCTGCAGACGCAGCCTTCGAACCTCGACTGGGCACGCTTCCTCGGTCCCATTCGCTGGCGCGATTACGATCCGCAGCAATATTACAACTGGCGCGCCTATCTCGATTTCGGTGGCGGCCAGGTGACCGATCTTTTCACCCACTGGATCGACGTCGTCCACATGTTCATGGGTCAGGAAATCCCGTTTTCCGCGCAGGCCGCCGGTGGAGTCTATAACTACAAGGACGGTCGCACCGCCCCGGACACCATTAACGTTCTGCTGCAGTATCCCGGTGAATACACCGCGACGTTTGAAGCCACGCTCGCGCCCGGCATCACCGGCGAAGCCATCGAAATCTGCGGTACTGAAGGCCGCCTGCTGATCGACCGGCAGCATTTCGAATATCATCCGCTCGGCCGCAACGCGCAGCCCACCATTGTGCGCGTCGAACCGGGTAACGACCCGCTCACGCAGGCGCACGTCAACAACTTTCTCGACTGCGTGAAGACCCGCAAACGCCCGAACGGCGACGTGCTCATCGGCGCGCGCTCCGCCCAGGCTTCGCATCTGGGCAATATCTCCTATATGCAGAAGCGCCGCATCGATTTCGACCCGGTGCGCGAGGAAATCCTGCCCTTCTGAAGGGGTTTCGCAGCGATTGATATACTACGAATTCCAGACATGTTATCAGCGACCCAAATACGCCCGGGGATGGTGATCAAGTTCAACAACGAACTCTATTCCGTCTTCGCCATGACCCACCGCACTCCGGGCAACCTTCGCGGCTTTGTGCAGGTGCGCATGCGCAGCCTCCGCAACGGCTCCATGAACGAGCACCGCTTTTCAACTGACGACAGAGTTGAAAAGGCCATCCTCGACGAGCAGGAAATGGAGTACCTGTACGACGACGGCGAATATTTTTACTTCATGAACACCGAGAATTACGAGCAGATCCACCTCACCAGGGACTTGCTCGGAGATGCGACGAATTATCTGATTCCCCAGCTCAAAGTCGCGGTCGAATTCTATGAAGGCAAGCCGATCAGCGTCGAACTGCCTCCTACGGTCACTATGACGGTCATTGAGACCGAGCCAGGCCTCAAGGGCGCGACGGTTTCGAACGTGACCAAGCCCGCCAAGATGGATACCGGACTTGTCGTACAGGTGCCCGCTTTCATCACGGAGGGCGAGGCGATCCGCGTCAACACCACCGACGGCAGTTATCAGGAAAGGGCCTGAACCGCCATAGGGTCGGGGCTTCGTCTTCCCGTTCGGGCTAAGAGGTGTTTCCCGAACCTTATCCGGATAGGGAAGGCCATGCTTCGTCGCCTGTGTCAATGCATTTCATAGTTATTCCATCGCCGGTCTGAGGATGGTAGCGGATGTTGAGGTGCAGGCAGAGAACCAGACGGCATCGTCGTTTGCGCAGCCGGAGATGTGGTGTGGACGATCTGAAGGGGAGCGGGCTCGTCGAGCCGTCTTTTCTGAGGGGCGATTGTGCGTGGGGGGACCGATCGGGCGATGCAGGGAGCCGAGGAGTGCAACATTGCCTATCTGTTCAAGCTGATCGCCAGGATGCTGGCCCCGGGGCTCGATCCACCCATATTCGACCTACGGAGAGTCGGGCGGAATACCGAGCAGGATCACCTGCTCAGGCAGAACAGCGGCCGCGGCGTAGGCCGATTCCATAGGGCCTGCGAAAGCCTCATTGTCGGAAAAATGATGATCTGAGGGGAAGAAGGCAACGTACCTTTGGGTCCGTTTCCCGGATATGCAGCAAACTGTAAATGATCGCAGGCGCCGCACCTCGATTGCAGGGCTGAATCAGCATTCCTGAAGGCGGAGCTCCGGCGACCTGATCGCCGTGATAAGCCTCATGTGTCCTCGTCATACCTCCAAAGTCTGGCGGGTCGACACCAGCTTTGAAATCCGGTGTTGAGTCTGCTGGAGGAGTGTTTCCGTCTGTTGCCGGGCGGGAGGCCTCACGTCATCCACGAAGAATTTCTCGCACACATTTCGTTTCAACCGCTAATTCCGGCTCCGGATTACGCATTCATGTCCAGAAGACTTAGCGCCCGCGAGAGGCGCAATCTTCGGCCAGACAATGCACGTGACATCAGATCCGTGCCAGGAGGAGGATAAACCCTTGAAGAAGTTCCCCGGATTCCGCGCCGCCACGCTCGCCTGCGTGCTGGCGCTTCCGTTGGCGTCAGCCGCCCACGCCGATACACTGATCGGCACCACCGATCCGTCACCCTTCGAACAGGGTTACGGCGTTAACTGGTACACCTGGTTCGATGTGTACTATCCAGGCGCGTATGACGATTTCGCGCTGAGCAACGTTGTGACGGCCGATGACACCGGAGTCCTGCAGGCGACGGGTATCGATTACCCGGTCACTCCGTCTTCAATTACCGTTACAGATCCGTTCGGCAACCAGTTCTATTCCTCCGACACCGTCACCTTAGGGCTTACGGACGAGAGCGATTTCGATTTCGTTCTGTTCCAGGGTGGGAGTACGGATCCGGTCACGTTTACCTTTACCTCCGGGAGCGTGAGCGGTTTCGGCATTAACATTTATGGATTCTCTCCGCTCGAATCGGTCACAATGACGGCATACAACGCCTCGGACGCCCTGATCGGGTCCGTCGCGATCGATTCGCCGACACAGTTCGTCGGGATACTGGATAACGCAGTCGACATTGCCTCTGTGACACTTTCCACAGGCAACGACAACAACTACGCGTTTGGCAGCGCGGTTTTCACGACGCCGGAACCGGGTACGTTTCTCCTGTTTTCGGTGCCACTGGCAGCGTTTCTTTTCAATCGGGTCAGACGTCGACGTAGCTTGTCTACGGCGATATCTTTGCGGCAGATCGTCGGAACACCTCCCGTGACGACAACCGCCGCAAACTTGATTCTCGGCCTTTGCGTCCCCACTGCCAGAGGGGGCAGGGCTTTCGGGTCCCTTTCGTTCTGCGACCTGACCTGCCCACCACACAAATGACTTTTTTCAATTGCTTTCGGAGAATTCCCCAAAAAACCACCCGGATGGCCGGTTAAGGTTTGGTCTTGTCGAAAGCCTAAAATCCCGCGTATTTCGTGCTTCCGGACCCGCCGATCCTGCTCCGCCGGCGCCACTCCTCCCCGCCGGTTCGGTGCTTATGTGGCCCGTTAGACGCTTCCCATTGCACATCCGTTTCGGGATCGTGCTATCGTGTACTCACAAAAGCGAGGGCACCATGGCACTGCGCTCTATCCTTCTCCTTCTTCTTACCTGTCTTCCCATCGCCGCCAGCGACGCGCTGGACCGGGCCCATAAATCTGAAGAATCCGGCGACTCCGTCGCCGCGCGCGAGCTCTTCGTCCAGTCTCTCCGCCAAACCCCGCGCGATGCCGAACTGCTCTCCGGCTACGCCGAGTTCCTCGAGCGTTATCACGACCCCGCCGCCGCCGCCACCTACCGCAAAGCCGCCGACGCCTGGAAGGCCGACTCCAAAACTTCCGGTGCCGCAAACGCCGCCCGCCGCGCCGTCATTCTCGACCTGATCGCCGGAGACCGCAAGTCCGCCGATGCCGACCTCGCAACTTATAAGAGCCTCGGGGGCTCCGACCTGCAGTTCCCCGTGCACGCGCTGTCCCCGGGCGGCGCGGGAGCGACCGTCCAGATCCCCGGCCCCCTGCGCTCCTTCGCCCGCATGGCCGCCTTCTCCGCCGACAGCGCGCCGGAAGACGTTCTTCCGGCGCTCGCCCGAAACGTCGTGACCAACGGGTTCCAGGCGTCGCGCAGTAACGATGAGCTTGAGGAAACGGAATTCCTGAAACTTGTTCACCGCTATCTGTCGCAGGCGCGCGAACTCGATAAACTCGCCGGTCTCGAACACGTCATAAAAGTTCCCACCTGCGAATCCACAGAAACCAACGACCTCCTTCGCATCCTCGGCTACCGCATGCGCGGCGGCTGCGGCAGTGAGGTGGTTCTCGAAACCGTCAACGCTTCCCGCGCTTTCCTGACCACGGACTCAGGATTCCCCCTCGCCCAGCTCGAAACCGCCCTCCGCACGGACAAACCTTTCACCTACGATTTCCACTCCACCTCCGTTCCGATCCTCTATTCGCCCGATTACTGGATCACCTCCAAGGAAAAGGAGCAGGGCGATTTTCTCGACGCTTTTCTTGCCGATCCCGGGCTCTGCCGCTTCTACCTCGGCATGGCTAAGCTCGACCCCGAAACCGCCGAGGCTCTCAAGAAGGGCATGACGCCGCTCCGCCTGCGCGCGTTCGCCAGCGTCCTCGATTTCTTTGGCGGCAACTTTGAAATCCGCCAGGGCAAGGCCGTCCTCCCTGGAGGAGCCAAATCCGCCGCCGCATGGACCGAACTTGCCGGAGCCTCGCCCGACAAGGGTTCGGAGTTCTTCGAGAAGCTCATGATCCGCGACGACGGCTGGCTCGCCAGCCTTTACGACGCGCTCGCGCGCATCCACGGTCCCACCCAGGAATACCTCACCGACCCGGCGCGCATGAAGCGCTTTTACGCTGCCATCCGAGGCAAGATCACCACACCCGGCCCCGCCCGCCCCGTCTTCCGCTCCAATGCCGATATGATGCTGCTCACCACGCGCATCCAGATCGAGCCCGATGGCAAGGCGCATATTCCCGGTGGTCTCGAGGTCTGGCGCGGCCTCTTCGCGCGCAACCCGCGCGGTAAGTACGACGCCAGACTCAGCAAATCCGCAGCCGGCTGGAAGGATCCCGACGACGTTCTGGAAGCCCTCTTTGCGCTCTGCCGCAAACCGGTCGATAACGAGCCGCTCAAGATCTTCATGGCGCTCACCGATATCGACCGCAACCGCCCGGCGCCGCTGGAAGCCGAAACAGTCGATCGTCTCGTCAAAGACTGGAGCGTCTACGGCGCGCAGTACGCCATCTTTGCCGACGCCCCCGCCGTCGCCGATAAAACCGTGGTCGCGTGGCTCGACGCCGCCGAGAGCCTGGATAAGCTCCGCGACGGCCAGTTCCGTCAGGACGCCATCGGCATGATGCAG
>Ga0302275_10005877_pt1 | contig 11746 bp, 9 predicted proteins | sample III_Bog_N2_2_FD_200229 | JGI IMG/M metagenome (GOLD analysis project Ga0302275, IMG submission 200229) | Peat permafrost microbial communities from Stordalen Mire near Abisko, Sweden - III_Bog_N2_2 | ecosystem: Environmental > Terrestrial > Soil > Wetlands > Peat | place: Sweden: Abisko...
CCCATGTCCAGGGTCCCTGGGCACATCTCACGGGCGTGCTGCCCAAACCCCGGAGCGCGCCCGTCCTCGGGCGCAGTAACGTGAAAATGCCTGCAAATGAAGCTTTGTATCCCTCACCAACCGGCCCGTTTCCCAAACTTTTGCCTGTGAGCAACACGCTCTCAGGATGCGCCCGCGAAAAGCGAGCTGGCGGACCGTGGCTGGCGGACCGTAACTTGACTTTCCGTCGATAATATTGTATAATCCGGTCGTCGAATTGAGGTTTAAATCATGAAAATTGCATTTCTCCGGCTGGCTGGCGTGTGTTTGTCCCTGGCGGGGCAACGGTTGTTTGCTTCCGATATTTCGACGATTGAGGCCAATTCCTATCCCCAGGCCGCCACGGTTACCTCCAGTCCGGTTGTCACCGCCATTCTGACGCACCCCGGGTTGATTAATGGCATCCCGGGCACGAGCTATAGTTTTGTGGTGCAGGACGGGTCGGGTTCCCTGGTGGTGGTGGGCACCTTGCAGGGGCTGGGTTATACCCCGGCGGTGGGGGATGCGATCAATTTTTCCGGTGCTTATAATCTGGGCGGGGTTATTCCCCCGGTGTCGTATCTCCCGGTGGTCACGAACCTGACTTCCTTGAACCTGGTATCCTCCGGCAACTCGCTGCCCACCCCGGCCGTTTATACGATTCCCCAGCTCAACCAAAGCACCTTGCCCCAAAACGTGGAGGGCTATCTGGTGGAATTGCAAAATGTGACCATTTCCGGCGGGTCCGGCACGTTTTCCTCGGTCAACAAGGCTTATACCGTTACAGACACCAGCGCCAACAGCATGGAACTGATGGATTGGGCGTCTTACCTGACCTCCGATGCCGCGTTTGCCGGCACGACGATCCCCACCGGTTTGGTGGACATTTTTGGGGTGGACGCCGTTTCCGGCGGGGTGGCGCAATTGGTGCCCTATCAAATTGTCGCCGCGCCCGAACCTTCGGTGCTGGCCCTGGCCACCCTCGGGGTTGGTTTCGGTGTCTGGGGCTTCCGCCGCCGCCCGTAACTGCCGTTCGGGATGGCGCAGCGTTCTATCCCAACCAGACGCGCGTGCGGCTGACCCCCGGCCTCACCCGCTGTAAATTGATCATGATGAAAGTGGCCAAGCCATCATCCAGCGGCCCTCCGCCAGCCTCTTGGCGGCAGCGAAATCCGGTGCTCCCGCCCCAGCCTGGAGTGCGCAACCCAATTGCGATTGCAGCCCGCCCGGCCCAACCTCCTGCGCCATCTATCCATTCCCCCCAAAAAACATCGGGAAATCCCTCCGTTTCTACAAAACTAATTGCCAATCAGCCATTTAACAAAATAACCAATTAACGAAATAACCTGCTAACCCTTTCAACCAGCCCCCACTCCCCCTTTTTCAACCAAATGCCGTGCCTGACGCTTCGGCAGCATGGGTGCGGGACGCACCGCGCGGGGCGTACTGGCGGGAAGATAATCTTTCATGAACCCCGGTTTGTCGAACCGCCCGCCATTTTGGTAATCACGCCAGAGGGTTTCCGCGACGAGCCGCGCGTCCAGCACCAGTTCGGCAGTCAGGTATTCAAACAGCAATTCCATCAGGCGCATGAGGGCGATGCTGTCCGTGCGGCCCAGTCGGGTATAGAGCCAGTCGCTCCAGCGGAGAAAGGCGTGGAAGGGGGAAGCGGCGGTGTGCCAAATCAGTGGGGTGGTGTGACGGAAATTGCCGCTGTTGCCCACGAGGTCCCAGTATTTGGCGAAGCGCCGGAGCCGCTGCATCGTGGGGAAATCAATGAGCCGGTTGCACAGGATTTCGTAGGGCGGATGCGGGTGCCAGGTGAGGCCCCATTCAACATCGTGCCGGATGATGGGCGTGCCGCGCAGGCGTTTGAGGATGCCCACCTGGATTTCCTGCGGTCCGAGCGCAATGAGCCGGTCAAAGCCGGCACCAAAGCTCTCCAGGGTTTCCCCAGGCAGTCCGACAATTAGGTCCGCATGGATGTGCACCCCGGTGTGCTGCCGCAGGTATGTGAAGTTATCTTCAAGTTTCTCGTAGTTCTGCCGGCGGCTGATCAAATGCCCCACCTCGGGATTAAAGGTCTGGATGCCGACTTCAAATTGCAACATGCCGGGCGGGAAGCGGGCAATGATTTCGCGGAGCGGTTCGGGCAGGCGGTCGGGAATCATCTCAAAGTGGAAAAAGTGCCCGGGCTGGCTGCGTTCGAGCAGGAATTCCAGAATCGTCCGGCTAACCGCCACGTTAAGATTAAAGGTGCGGTCCACGAACTTGAATTGTTTCAACCCGCGATCGAGGAGTTGCTGGAGCTGGTCGAGCAGGATGGGCAGGGGCACCGCTCGCACCGGGATGTCCAGGGAAGAGAGGCAAAATTCACAGGTAAAGGGGCAGCCACGCGAGGCTTCAATATAGACAATGCGATGGGCAATGTCCTCCGCCCGATAAAAAACATAGGGCAGGGTGAGCCGGGAGAAATCGGGCAGCTCCGCCGCGATGACTTTGGGCAGCGCCGGACCCTGATTCAACAAGGCGACGCAGACCTCGGCAAATTTCAGGTCGGCCTCCCCGGTGATGACATGGTCCGCCAATTGAACAATGGGCTGGATTTCCGTTTCGTAACTGACCTCCGGGCCGCCGAGAATGATTTTGATCTCCGGGCGGATGCGCCGGATGGCGGCGATCACCGCGGCGGTGGGTTCGACATTCCAAATGTAAACCCCAAAGCCAATGATTTTAGGCTGGTGGGCCAGAAGGGCTTCGACGATGTCCAAGGGCCGCTGGTTGATGTCAAATTCCGCCAGGGTGGCGCGGGCCTGCAATGGGCCGAGGTTGGCCAGCAGGTAACGCAAGCCAAACGCGGCATGAATGTATTTGGCATTGAGGGTGGTTAAAACGATTTCGGCCACACCAGCATAGTAGGGGATTTTGCCGCGCAGTGCAATGCGGGGCGAAGGAAAGGGAAAACTTCAAAATCCAAACCCGGTGTCACCCAATCTCCTTATGGCTGTCACCGCCATTTAACACTCAGAAACTCGCTTTGTTTTGCGGGCATTGGCTACAGTTAGGGAGCTATTAAGCATCGGCAGGAGACTTGAATCAGCGGTTATAAAATTTATGAAAACATTGTTAGACCAACCGGCCGTGGCGGACCGGGTGCTCTCGCGGGGGCAGGGGGAAAACCATTATGAGGCGCGGCTGGCCACCTCCGTGGAGGATGTGCGCGCGGCCCAAACCCTGCGCTTTCTGGTGTTTAATCTGGAGCTAAATGAGGGGCTGGAACAGTCGTTTGCGACCTTGCGCGACGCGGATCCCTTTGATGACATTTGCGACCATCTATTGGTGCTGGACCGCCGGACGGGCGAAGTGGTGGGAACGTATCGGTTGCAGACTGGCCAGGTGGCGGCACGCAACCGGGGTTATTACAGCGCGCAGGAATTTGACCTGTCACCCCTGGAAGGACTGCGGGGTGAAATGGTTGAGCTGGGTCGGGCGTGTGTGCTCCGCCAGCATCGCAATCTGGCGGTGCTCGGCCTCTTATGGAAGGGGATTGCCAATTATTGCCGTTCGCGGGGCGGGCGGTATCTGATGGGTTGCAGTTCGCTGTCCACTCAGGATGCGCCCACGGGGGCGGCGGTGTACACGGATTTGTCCCATCGCTTTCTGGTGGAGGAGCGGCTGCGGATTCAGCCCCTGCCGGAACTGGCATGTCCCATGGACAAGCTGGCAGAACATTACCAGCGTCCGCCAAAGCTGTTGTCAGCTTATCTGTCCTTGGGCGCGAAAATCTGCGGGGTGCCGGCGATTGACCGGGAATTCAAGACCATTGATTTTCTGACCTTTTTGGATTTGGAGACGCTTTCCCCCTCGACGGTGGCGCGGTATTTGAGCTAAATCATTGGACATGATTGGGAAATACCTCCGCACCAGTGGCCGGTTGATCCGTTTTGCGTGGGTGATCGGCTCGGCCGCCGTGGACTATGCCATCACTATCTGGCTGGCGGGAAAATCGTCCCAAGTGACGTTGCGGGCTGCCTGGATGGCGCGCACGAGCCGCCGGTTGCTGGCGGGGTTGAACATTGTGGTCACGCGCCATGGCCAGCCGCCCGTGCGCGGGCTGATGGCGGCCAATCATTTGGGCTACCTTGACATTGTGGTGCTGGGGGCGGCGCAACCGACGGTGTTTCTTTCCAAAAGCGAGGTGCGGGGCTGGCCGGTGTTCGGCCGGCTCGCAGCCTGTGCGGGCACTCTGTTTATCCGGCGGGACCGCAAAACGGACGTGGTCCGTTTTGATGAGGCCTTTGCGCACGTGGTCCAGGCAGGGATTATTCTGGGCATTTTCCCCGAGGGAACGAGCACGGATGGACACCGGGTGCTGCCATTTCATTCCTCCCTGTTTGCGGCGGCGGCGGCGGCGCAGTGGCCGGTCACGCCAGTTTGGATTGGTTACGAGGTGGACCAGAACCCGGCGGGGGGAACGGTGGAAAACGATGTGAGTTACTGGGGCGACATGACCTTTGGATCCCATTTTATGCGGCTGGTCCAACTCGAACAGGTGCGGGCAACGGTGGTTTATGGCACGCCTTTGACGGGGGTGACGGATCGCAAAGAGCTGGCGCGGATGCTGCACCGCCAGGTGTGTGGCTTGCGGGAGGAACACCGGCCATCCGCCGCCCGCCGGGCCACGACGGAATTGGCCGGCGCGGTGGCCGGTCACTCCTGAATGAAATAGCTGAGGTTTTCCAGTTCGATGGCGAGGTTGACGTTGTTGACAATGACCTCTTCGGGCACATCCAGCACCATGGGGGAAAAATTGAGGATGCCCGCAATGCCTGCCTGGACGAGGTGGTTGGCGACTTCCTGGGCCACGGCGGCGGGCACGGAGAGAATGGCCATCTTCACGCCGTTGTCGCGCACGAATTCCGGCAATTTCTCCATGCCCAGAATGATTTGCCGGACCGTCTTGTCGCGTTTGCGGGCGGGGTCGGCATCGAAGGCGGCAATGATTTCAAACCCCTCTTTTTCGAAGCCTCGGTACGAAAGGAGGGCCAGACCCAGGTTGCCCACGCCCACCAGTATGACGGGTTGCAGGCGGGAAGTCCCCAGTTCCTCGGCAATTTTCGTGTACAGTTCGGCCACATCGTAGCCCAGGCCCCGGGTGCCGAAGGTGCCAAAATAGGCCAGGTCCTTGCGCAATTGCGTGGGCTTGACCCCGGCCGCCTTGGCCAGGGCCTCGCTGGAGACGGTGGCAATGGTATTGTCGCGCAACCGGGCCAGGCAGCGTGAATAAATGGACAGACGATAGATCGTCTTGCGCGGGATGAAGGGGCGTTCCGACTTTTTCAACGCGGATTAACTTAAGTAAATCCGGTCCGGGGAGCAAGTCCGGCTAAAAAAATTAACATTTGCTGATTTCGGCAAGCCATTTGCTAGAATAGTATCGCGTCCAACGGTAAAATTATGGTTTTGTCTGGCATTACGGTTGACAAATCGGGCAAAAGAGCCAATAACGGATTGAAAGCCGGGCTTGGCGATAAGTGGCTGGTCCTGGGCATGGAATATGGCTCCGGGCCGGGTGGTTTAATTTAATCAGGAAGTTCAAAAAACGACGAATCGTTCATTGCTATGTTAAAAAATTATGCGCTCAACGGCGGTTTTGATGAGATGATGGATGCCCAGAGCGGGGTGCGGCCGCACTACCGGAAGTTTCAGGAGTTGTTCAGCTCGATGACCCCCATGGAGTTTGAGGCCAAGCGCCAGGCCATTGATGCCGCCTTTTTGCGGCAGGGGGTGACGTTTAATGTGTACGGGGATTCCCAGGGCGCGGAGAAAATCTTTCCATTTGACCTGCTGCCCCGGATCATCCCCGCGAAGGAGTGGGAGCATCTGGAGCGCGGCCTGGCGCAGCGCATCACCGCTTTGAATTTGTTCCTGCACGATATTTATCATGACCAGAAAATCCTGAAGGACGGGGTCATCCCGGAATTTTATGTGCTTTCCGCCCGGCATTTCCGCCGGGAGTTTGTCAATTTTGAAGTGCCCAAGGGCATTTACATACACATTTGCGGCACGGATTTGATCCGCGACAAGGATGGCAATTACCTGGTGCTGGAGGACAACGGCCGCTGTCCCTCGGGCGTCAGCTATGTGCTGGAAAACCGCCGCGCCATGAAGCGCGCCTTCCCGCAGATGTTTGAGGGTGTGGGCGTGCAGTCCGTGGAGACTTACCCCCAGGAACTGCTCAAGTGCCTCAAGTACATCGCGCCGGCCGGCGTGGCGGATCCGACCGTGGTGCTGCTCACGCCGGGCGTTTACAACAGCGCTTATTTTGAGCACACGTATCTGGCGCGGCAAATGGGCATTGAAATTGTCGAGGGCCGCGATTTGCTGGTGCGCAATTCCCGGGTGCTGATGCGCACGACCAAGGGCCTGAAGCCGGTCCATGTGATTTACCGCCGCATTGACGATGATTTTATTGATCCCACGGTGTTCCGTCGCGACTCCATGCTCGGGGTGCCCGGTCTCATCAACGCCTACCGCGCCGGCAATGTGTCCCTGGCCAATTCCATTGGCACGGGCATCGCGGATGACAAGGTGATGTATTATTTTGTGCCCCGCATGATCAAGTATTATCTGGACCAGGAACCCATCCTGCCCAATGTCCCCACCTTCCTGGCGAGCGAGAAGGAGGACATGAAATACATTCTGGAGCACCTGCCGGAACTGGTGGTCAAGGCGGCCAACGAATCCGGCGGCTATGGCATGTTGATGGGACCCAAGGCCTCGAAGGCGGAGATTGAGGCGTTCCGCGAGCGCATCATCGCCGAGCCGCGCAATTACATTGCCCAGCCGATGATTTTCCTGTCGCAGCATCCGACTTACTGTGATGATAACTTCGATGGCCGCCATGTGGATTTGCGTCCGTTCATTTTGTCCGGCGAGCGCATCAGTATCATACCCGGCGGGTTGACGCGCGTGGCGTTGCGCAAAGGGTCGCTGGTGGTCAACTCCTCGCAGGGCGGCGGGAGCAAGGACACCTGGGTTTTGTACGGTGATGAATAACACAACTGACTGGAATTTTACCTTTAAACCATTCTCATGCTAAGTCGCGTTGCCTGCTCGCTCTATTGGATGGCCCGTCATATTGAACGTGCCGAAAACATCGCCCGGATCGTGGACGTCAACCTCCAGTTGCTGCTGGACATGCGCCACCTGGATGAAAAGAAACTGGCCGAATACTGGCTGCCCATCGTGCAGGCCACGGGCGACGAAGAGGCCTTCTTCAAACTCCACCCGCGGCCCACGGCGCAGGCCGTCACGGAATTCCTGGTGTTTCAAAATGAAAACCCGAATTCCATTGTGCAGTCCATCTGCCAGGCGCGCGAAAACGCCCGCATGGTGCGCGATCAGATCACCCTGGAAATCTGGGAGGAGTTGAACCGGCTTTATCTTTTTATCCGCTCGCCCCAGGCGCGCGAAGTCTGGCGCCGCAGCCCGAGTGAGTTCTTTCAAGAGGTCAAGGCCGGCTCGTTGCATTTCATTGGCATCGCCAACGCCACGCTGATTCACAACGAGGGCTGGTGGTTCGTGCAAACCGGCCAGTTCATTGAGCGCGGGGACAAAACCACCCGCATTCTGGATGTGCGCTACGAAACCATCCCGGAACGCGGCACGCCCAAGGCCATCACCCAGAGCAACTCGCTCGAATGGTCGGCGGTTCTGCGTTCCTGCAGCGCCTGGGATGCCTATAAATCCATCTACGGGGCCGATGTCCATCCGCGCGACGTCGCCGAGTTTCTGCTGCTGGATGACACCTTTCCCCGGTCCCTGCGCTTCTGTGTGGCGGAACTGAACCGGGCCGTCCGCCGCATTTCCGGCGTTTCCGACGGGCATTTTTGCAACGACGCCGAAAAACTCACCGGCCGGCTGCTGGCCGAGTTGCAGTTCGGCACGATCGAGGAGATTTTCGACATCGGCCTGCACAAGTATCTGGATGACGTGCAGCTCAAACTGAACAACATCGGCGAGTCGCTTTTCCAGGCGTATATTTTCCAATCCTTTCTGAATCCGGATGCGGAACACATGGTGCAACAAGAGGAACAGCAGCAACAATCATTGCGGCCTTGAGTTGTCGCCATGAGATATGACATTTTGCACAGTACCCGCTACGTCTATGCGTCGGCGGTGCGTGACAGCTTTAATGACGTGCGCCTGCATCCGGTGCCCAACCCGGACCAGACGGTCGAGTCGTTTTTATTGAAGGTGCTGCCGGCCGCGCGGCTCAGCCATTATGTGGATTTTTACCGCAACTGGGTGCACCACTTCGAGATTCCGGAGACGCATGCGTATCTCTTGATCGAAAGCCGCTCGCGCGTGACCACCCACCCGCCCCCCCCGCTCTCCGTCACGGAACCGGTCTGCGCGTTTGATAAATTAAGCGAGGCGAACAATGTGGAGCGCTGTTTCGATTATTTGCAGAGCAGCCGTTACATTGAAATTGAAACCGACGTCTGGCGGCTGGCGGTGGACGCCACCATGGGCAAAAACGATGTCTGGCACGCCGTTGTGGCCTTGATGGAATTTGTGCACGGGTATCTCAAGTACGAGTCCAAGTCCACGCACGTGCACACCCACATGCGGGAGGTGCTCCAGGAGCGGCGCGGGGTATGCCAGGATTTCGCGCATTTGATGATCGGCCTGTGCCGGTCGCTGAAAATTCCGGCGCGGTATATCAGTGGTTATCTGGCCACGGAGGATGCCAGCGCCACGCACGCCTGGGTGGAGGCCTTCGTGCCCGGGGTGGGCTGGCGCGCGCTGGACCCCACGCACAACCGGCAGATGGACGCGACTTACGTGAAAATTGGGCACGGGCGCGATTACGCCGATGTGCCGCCGATCGCGGGCAATTACCGGGGTACGCTGGAACGCACGATGACGGTGGACGTGAAGATCACGCCGGTGGCGTAGCGGAGCGATCAAAACAAAGGGGCGGCGGATCAATGACCCGCCGCCCCTTTGGTAAATTTGCCCGGCAACCGGTCAGGCCATGCCCATGCTCAGCAGGAATTCGATGTTGCTGCGGGTCTTTTTCAGTTTGCCCAGCAGCAGATCCATGGCTTCCACGGGGGGCACGCCGGTAAGCGCGCGGCGCAGCAAGACCACGCGGGTGGATTCGTCCGGATGATAGAGCAATTCCTCCTTGCGCGTGCCGGAGCGCTCGATGTTGATGGAGGGGAATATACGGCGGTCCACCAGGGCGCGGTCCAGATGCACTTCCATGTTGCCGGTGCCCTTGAATTCTTCAAAGATGACTTCATCCATGCGGGAGCCGGTGTCCACCAGGGCCGTGGCCATGATGGTGAGCGAGCCGCCTTCTTCAATATTGCGCGCGGCGCCGAAGAAGCGCTTGGGCTTGTGCAGGGCGTTCGCGTCCACGCCGCCGGACAGAATCTTGCCCGAGTGCGGTTGCACGGTGTTGTAGGCGCGGGCGAGGCGCGTGATGGAATCCAGCAGGATCACGACGTCGCGCTTGTGCTCGATCATGCGCTTGGCTTTTTCGATCACCATTTCGGCGACCTGCACATGCCGCTCCGGGGGTTCGTCGAAGGTGGAGGATATGACCTCGGCGCCTTTGCAACTGCGCTCCATGTCGGTCACTTCCTCGGGCCGTTCGTCGATCAGCAGGATGAACAGATACGTCTCGGGATTGTTTTTGAGGATCGCATTGGCGATCTTCTGCATCATCACGGTTTTGCCGGTGCGGGGCGGGGCCACGATGAGGCCGCGGGTGCCCTTGCCGATGGGGCAGACGAGGTCCAGCACGCGGGTGCTCAGCTCGTCGGCCGCCGTTTCCAGAATGAACCGGCGGTTGGGGAACAGCGGCGTGAGGTTTTCAAAATGGGTCTTGTCCTTGGCCTTGTCCGGCTCCTCGCCGTCCACCGCCTCAACCTTCAGCAGCGCAAAGAATTTTTCCTTTTCCTTCGGCGGACGAATCTGGCCGGCGATCAAGTTGCCGGTTTGCAAATCGAACCGGCGGATCTGCGAAGGGGAAATGTAAATGTCCTCGGGGCAGGGCAGGTAGTTGAAGCTCTGGGAACGCAGGAAGCCAAAACCCTCGGGCAGCACTTCCAGCACGCCTTCGGAAAAAAGCACGCCCGCGCGTTCGGCGTTCTTTTGCAAAATGTGAAAAATGACCTCATGCTTCCGCATGGTGCCGAAGTTCTCCACATTCAGCTCCTTGGCCATGTTGTTCAGGTCCGTCATGCTCATCGCCTGCAATTTGGCGATGTTGATGGAAGTGACGATGCGGTCGCGCTGGTTGACCGGACCGTTGTTGCGATCATCCGGGCCGTTGTCCTCACTGACTTCGACCGGAGTGGAAGGCGGGCGCAAGGTGTCGGACCCGGCGGGTTCGATGGGGCGCGGAGCCGGCGCGGGGGCTCTGACGGCGGCGGCCTGGGGTGGTGCCAGCGCGGGCCGCGGAGTCACGGGAGTCAGTGCCGGACGAGGACTCACTGGAGTTGGTGCCGGACGGGGAGCCACCGGAGTCGGTGCCGACCGGGGAGTAACTGGATTCGGTCCTGACCGGGGAGTCACGGGAGTCGGTGCGGGCCGAACCGGGGCGGGGGCGGGCGCGGGCGCGGGCGGCGGCGTCAATTTTTCCGGGGCCGGCCGCGGGGCCGGCTTGATCGGGGCCGGTTTGACGGGCGCGGCCACCCGGGCGGTTTCGACTGGGGGGGCCACTTTGGTTTTGGCCTTGGGTTCCGGGGCCTCGGGGGGCAGTTCAGCCGCCACGACCGCGACGGGAGCCGGAGCCGGGGCGGGGGCGGGGGCGGAGGCGGAGGCGGGTTCCGGGGCCGCCACGGGAGCTGCCGCTGGCGCGGGTTTGGATTCCAAATCCAGCGACGGCGTCAGTTCGGGCGTTTCCGCGGCCTTCTTGGCGGCCGGTTTTTTAGTCGGTTTCTTCGTTGCAACTCTGGCCATAAACAAAATATAAGTGATTAACTGGAATCCAATTATTTGCCGGATATGAACGGTCGTCACGCATTGGACGGCGCGCGACCGGATTAGTTCAATTTGATTTTTTCAACCGGAGCGTTTGAGGCTTTCTGTCCTCAGAACGGCAAGGGGAATTTCGCAGTCAAGTCTTCGTAGTATCCCCCAGCCAGCGGGTGCTGTCAAATCTTTTGTCAGCAACCATTTCGGGAGGGGCGCATCCCGATACTGCCACCGAAATGAGCCGCAGGCTGGACTGCCTGCGCGCAGCGCACGTCCATTCGGGTCCTCTAATTTGCAGAGGCTTGGGCAGCCAACGGCTGGGCGCGCTGCGCCGGCCCCGCCCGCGCAGCAGCGGGCGGAACGAATGTGGCAAGCGTCCCCTTCGCCTTGGTCGGGGGCAGTGCGCGGATGCGCACTTTCGGGAGCTAGATTGGGGGGCGCAGGCGGAATCAAGCCGGGGAAACCATAAACCGGTGCCGGGATTGGTTCCGGCACCGGTGCTGAATACCGTTCAATCCTCAATTAATAAGGCAGCGGGAACCGGGCGGTCAGCTCGCGCACACGTTCGTGCACCTTGCCGGCGGCCTCGACATTTTTGACATCCAGCAGCACTTCGGAAATCATGTCCGCAATGGCCGCCATTTCCGCCTCCTGCATGCCCCGGGTGGTGACCGCCGGCGTGCCCAGCCGGATGCCGCTGGCCTGGAACGGCGAGCGGGTTTCAAACGGAATC
>Ga0302275_10005881_pt1 | contig 11741 bp, 10 predicted proteins | sample III_Bog_N2_2_FD_200229 | JGI IMG/M metagenome (GOLD analysis project Ga0302275, IMG submission 200229) | Peat permafrost microbial communities from Stordalen Mire near Abisko, Sweden - III_Bog_N2_2 | ecosystem: Environmental > Terrestrial > Soil > Wetlands > Peat | place: Sweden: Abisko...
CGAGCGGCAGCAACAGCGGTTCCTCAAGGCCGGCGAGAAAATCTACTCCAATGCGCAAATGACCACGCGCCAGATTCGAGCATACTGCGAGCTGGGCGCCGACTCGGAGAGTTTGCTGGAGCGGGCGATGCAACAGCAGGGACTCACGGCCCGTGCCCACGACCGCATTCTGAAGGTAGCGCGGACGATTGCCGACTTGGAAGGGGTGCAGAATCTGACGGTTGCGCATCTCGCCGAGGCCATCCAATACCGCACCCTCGACCGCAGCTATTGGGCCTGACAGGGCGGACTCTCCTGCCGATCCGTTCATGGACCCCCCGCATTCCCGCCGCAATCCGGCCCTCTGAAGGTAACCGAAAAGGTTCCAGTTTGCCATATTCCGGTGGGTGCGACTGGCCGTCAAGCCGGCCATTGTTTGAGATCGTCGCTCTATGTGATTGATTGTAAAATAATTATTCAAGCATCCCACTTGCGCCGCGCCAGCCGGCATGGAGACCGCAAAATGAGGAGAAAAAACTGTTGACCCGCAAAGCGGATCGTTATACATTCGTAAGTACCATCCATAAAGGCTGATTGCGGTGATCACTATTGCACAGCCTATCTGCGTTCTCCCGCATCATATTGAGCTGAGGCTCATGTTTTGATGCCTCCAGTGCGTGTTTTCAAGCCTGCCGGAAATGGGAATGTGGACGCATGGATTCCCAAAGCAGCAATGCATATTTCGCTGAGGGCAGAATGCCTCTTCCGTTGTATGCGAAAGTGCGGAATATTTTGAACTGGATGCAGAGGTTGTGCGTCTAAAACCTGAATAGGCAAATTAGGGCAGCCTGGCATCGCGTTGGCTCCCCTGCTGCACCGGCGGCGCCAAGCAGTTCCAGCCGGGCAGGAAACATAACAAGGAGATACTCGCAATGCGTTCCGACTTGGTTTTTGGGGCACTCTCTCATGTGTCCAATCGCTATCAGTTGTGTCAATTGGCAAGCAAGGCAACCCGCAAGCTTCACAAGCCGAACACACGGCTGCAGGACACTACAAATGAAGTCCTGGGCCGTTTTCAAACCACCAATCCTGGGTCCGCAGCGCCCGTTACTGAGCCTGCGGCCCAGCCGGTAGAACAGCGCCGCGCGGCTTAGCGGCGTCTAGAACAGGGTATAGTTGAATCATGCAGCATCTTCGGGACAGTTTCCTCTTGAAGGCGGCTAGTTCCCGCGTATCCATTTACCGTTGAATTCCTGAGACGCTTCAATCGCGGCCCATGCCGCCGGTTTTTTGAGCCTCCATCCCGATTATTCCTGGAGTACTTCCCCCTCTCGGATTCCCGCACACATCCCTCCTCATTGCAGGTGAACATGACCATCGCAGAACTGAAAGAAAAGAACATTACAGAATTGAGCCGTATTGCGCGTACCCTGGAGATTCCAGGCGCCAGCGGCCTTCGCAAGCAGGATCTGATCTTCAAGATCCTTCAGGCACAAAGCGAAAAGGAAGGCCACATCTTTGCCGAGGGCGTGCTTGAGATTTTGCCCGACGGCTATGGCTTCCTGCGCTCGCCCGACTACAACTATCTGCCCGGCCCCGACGACATTTACGTCTCGCCCTCGCAGATTCGCAAGTTCGACCTTAAGACCGGCGACTCCATCAGCGGTAATGTCCGCCCGCCCCACGAAGGCGAGAAGTATTTTGCCCTGGTAAAGATCGAGGCCATCAACTTCGAGTCGCCGGAAGAGACTCGCAACAAGATCCTTTTTGACAACCTGACCCCGCTCTATCCCCAGGAACGAATCAAGATGGAGACGGTCCGCGAGGGTATCAGCGGGCGCGTCATGGATCTGCTGACACCGGTCGGCAAGGGCCAGCGCGGCCTCATCGTTGCTCCGCCCCGAACCGGCAAAACCATGCTGTTGCAGGCCATCGCCAACTCCGTTTCCACCAATCACCCTGAGGTCGTGCTCATCGTCCTGCTGATCGACGAGCGCCCTGAGGAAGTAACCGATATGCAGCGCTCGGTCAAGGGCGAGGTCATCAGCTCCACCTTCGACGAGCCGGCAGCCCGCCACGTCCAGGTGGCCGAGATGGTCATCGAGAAAGCCAAGCGCCTGGTCGAGCACAAGCGCGACGTTGTCATTCTGCTCGACTCCATCACCCGCCTCGCTCGCGCCTACAACACCATCGTTCCTCCCTCGGGAAAGGTGCTCTCCGGCGGCGTCGATTCCAACGCCCTGCAGCGGCCCAAGCGGTTCTTTGGCGCGGCCCGCAACATTGAAGAAGGCGGCTCGCTCACCATCATCTCCACGGCCCTGGTCGATACAGGGTCCCGTATGGACGAAGTCATTTTTGAAGAATTTAAAGGCACCGGCAACATGGAAATCATCCTTGACCGCAAGCTCGTCGACAAGCGCGTCTTTCCGGCCATCGACATTCAGCGCTCCGGCACCCGCAAGGAAGAGCTGCTCATCCCCAAGGAAGATCTGTCCCGCGTCTGGATTCTGCGCAAGGTGCTCAATCCGCTCTCGCCGGTCGAGGCCATGGAGCTGCTGATCAGCCGTTTGGAAAAGGTCCGCAACAACGCGGAGTTCCTGGCCAATATGAATCAGTTGTAAGGCTGGCATGCAAAGGAGCAACGCATGATCACCGGCGCTCATGTAATTGTTTACACCATGGACGCTGAGGCCGACCGCACCTTCTTCCGCGACGTGCTCGGACTTGCCTCAGTAAATGCGGGCCACGGGTGGCTTATATTCGCCATGCCTCCGGCGGAGGCCGCTTTTCATCCGGCTGAGGAGAATGGCCGGCACGAACTCTATTTGCTGTGTGACGATGTGAAGGCCGAAATCGCTGTGCTCGAGGCGAAGGGCGTCGCTTGTTCGAAGCTCCATGAAGAGCGATGGGGTTCGATCACCAAAATAAAGCTGCCTGGCGGAGGCGAACTGGGACTTTATCAGCCCAAGCATCCAACCGCACTCGCCCTCAACGCAAAGTGATTCCCACCGGCAGCTTTGCGGTTTCGTGTTCCTCGTGGTTTCCCGTTTCGGCAAGCAGCACGGTTCGCCGGAAACTCGTCGAAGAGGAAAACGCAGGGCGTCTTTCCCGATTCGCCGCTCGCTGATAAGATAGGAATGTCGTGGGGCTGTAGCTCAGCTGGGAGAGCGCCTCGTTCGCAACGAGGAGGCCAGCGGTTCGATCCCGCTCAGCTCCACCATACAGACTCACAGTCTGCGTTGCACTGTCCCCGCGCACTTTTCTTCGATAAACAACCATGTAGCACATCAATGCAGCTGATCCGATTCCGCCCCGCAAGATGACTCCGGCGCCACCGCTTTGCCGTCGAGCCGGAAGCAGCGTGCGCCCTCGATGTCGGTGCTGTACGTGCGCACGTGCGCTCGCTGCAGTTCCTCCAGCACCTCATGGCGGGGATGCCCGTAGCGGTTGTGCAGCCCGCAGGAGATGACGGCCAACTGCGGGGCTACTCGGGCCAGGAACTCAGGGCGCGTGGAAGTGATGCTGCCGTGATGGCCCACTTTCAACAGCGTGCTGGCCAGCCCGTGCCCAGGCAGCATGGCCTCGTCAACCATTGCATCTTCAACCGGCGCTTCCGCGTCGCCTTCCAACATCACTGAGGTCTCGCCGTAGGTCATGTGCAGCACCAGCGAATCGTTGTTGGTGGGCGTGGGGCCGGGCTCATAGCTCTTGAAGGGCGCCAGTACGGCAATCTGGGTGCTGCCCAGAGTCAGCGCATCGCCGGCGCGCAACGAACGGACGCGGACGTGCAGATCGGCGGCCTCTTTCAGCAACGCGTTGTAAAGGCCGAATCGAGGGTTATTCCCAACCCATAACTCATCGGGATGGAAGTTGCGCAAGACCGCCGGAAGGCCTCCCATGTGGTCCGAGTGTGCGTGTGTCAGCGCCACAACATCTAGGTGGCGGATGCCGCGCGACCACAGCGTGGCGGACACAACCTCTTCGCCTATATCGAATTCCTGCGGAGCCTGGCGTGGGCCTCCGCCAAACCCGCCGCCATCCACCAGCAAAGTTTTTCCTTCCGGTGTAATCAGCAGCAGGGAATCGCCCTGGCCTACGTCGATAGCTTCCATCATCAGCGCGTTGCGGGGGTGGTCCGTCGGGCGCGGGGCAACAGCAGCCAGCGCCCCCACCAGCAGTGCGGCCCACGCACATCGGCCCGGCCGGCGCATACCGGACGTGAGGCCCATGTGAGCCAACGCAATAGCCGCCGCAAGCAGCGCAACGAAGGCAGCCGATTGCCACAGAAGCGGCGTCGCAATGCGGTAGTCTCCAAAGGGCAGCGAACCGAACAGATGGACTAATCCCACGCCAATGTGCAGCACCAGCGCGGCCAGCATGGCTGGGACCATAGCGGCAGCGGGCCACACCACCAGCACCAACAGAGTTACCAGCGCGGCCGGGATAAGTGCGAGCAGCAGCGGCAGTATGAACATATTCACTGGCAGGGCAAAGATGGTGATGCGATGGAAGTAGACCGCCATGGGCAGAGTCATGGCCAGTTCTACCACGCAGGAGACCAAAAAAAGTTCGCCGAGCCGGAAGAAAAAGCGCACCGCCCAGGGGAAAAGCTGCCAGGCTATTCGCGCAGCAAATCGGCCGCTGGCTGCAACCTGCAACGCCGCGGCAATCATGCGAAGCGTCACGCGGAACTGCGCCAGTTGCGGGACCAGTTTGGCGTCGATGGCACTGAGGCGCATCTCGCGCGTAGCGGCGAGATAAGGTTGAATCGTGGCTTGCAACAGCGGGGCTGCCACGCCGGCAATGGCCACAACCGCCAGCAGCGTCATTTGAAAGCTGGCATCGAACAGGCTGCGGGGACTCGCGGCCAGCAGGCACAGCGCGGCGAAACCAATGGTGTTCAACGGGCTTCGTTCGCGATAGATGAGCCGGCCCAGCATGTAGAGCGTGACCATCCACAGGGAGCGCTGCACGGGAGTGGCAAATCCGGTGAAGAGCGCGTAAGCGAACGAGGCAAGGATGGTGAGCACCGTCGCGGGAACGCGGGGAATCCGCAGGAGGCTCGCGAGCCAGAAGATGCAGCCAGCCACAACAGCCAGATGGAAGCCGGAAACCACCAGCATGTGAAAGGAGCCGGTGCGCTCAAAGCCCACGCGCAGTTGATGAGTCAGGTAGGTGCGGTCGCCGGTCACCATGGCGGCCAGCATAATGGCGTCTTCGGGGCTCAGGCGCAAGACAGCGGGTAGCCTGTGCATGGCCCCAGGCAAGGCAAGCAGGCGTCCGCTGGCGGCGTGCTGCCACTGGCTCAACCGGCAGGTGAAATATGTGCCGGGCGTCAATCCAATTAGCGCAACCCTGTCGAACTTCACCGATGCGGTTGCGGTGATTCCCTGGTCGAGGAGGAAATCCTCGCGGCTCCAGACGCCGGGGTCGCGGTAGACTTCCGGCCTCAGCAGGCGGGCCGCAACGCGGATCCGGTCACCGCAATGAAAAGGCAGCGGATTGCCGGCTGTAGGTCCGGCCGCGGGCCAATGCACCGTCAGGCGCACGCCGCCGGTGAATGGGATCTGCGCATCGGCTGTGTCGGTGACGACTTCGAGGGTAGAGACTCGGAGGTCGATTCGTTGCGATGGAGTCTGCTCCGGTTCGGCGCTGGCCGTCTCGCCGGGATCGATTAGATTCTGCTCCATCTCATTGCGAATCGGTCCGGCATCAACGATGGTTCCTTCCACGGTGCGGGCCAGGCCGTCGGAGAGTTCTGCCAGAGGCTGCGGCGCGGTTGGATGCGGCTCCATTTGCGCGCACCATGAGCCCAGTAGCAGCCAAAGAACACACAGCGGGAGCCATGCGATTCGCTGGGCGCGAAATGCCGCCAGCAAGCAGAGCGCGGCTATCGGCGCAAGCGCCATCATCAGCAGGCTGGGACGCAGTTGGAGAACTTCAGTTATGCAAATTCCGGCGGCAAACACCCAGGCCGCATGGAAAAGGGGCAAAGCGTCAAGCCCAGCGGAGGCCGGACGGTTGGGGGCTTGCCCGGCAGTGTTTGATTCGGCTTGCATCGCTTCCGTGAAACTGAAAAGTGTCTACGGGGGTCAAGTCTAGAGCATTTTTCAATTCGTTGTTGGTGAGCACGGGCACTGTCGCGGCAAAGCGGGGTGCAGTTGGACCGCCCTGAGCCGCTCACTCGGCCCCGCAGTTCCTCATGACCGGGGAGAATCCACAGTGAAGTAGAACGTGGCGCCTTTGTCAATCTCGCCTTCAGCCCACACTTCTCCACCATGCCGGCGAATAATCCGCTGTACGGTTGCCAGGCCGATGCCGGTCCCAGGAAACTCGCTTGCGGCATGCAGCCTCTGGAACGGCTTGAAGAGGCGGCCGGCAAGGCTCTGATCGAACCCGGCGCCATTGTCACGAACATAAAACACCGTATCTGCGCCGCGTTTTGTGCAGCCGAATTCAATCTGTGCCTCTTCGGATTTCGAGGTGAACTTCCACGCATTCCTCAGCAGGTTCTGGAGAACGATTTGCATCAAGCCCGAATCGGCGTTCGCATAGCACTGCTTCTGAATGACCGTCTTTACTTTCCTTTCGGGATTGGCCTCGGCCAGACCCTGCAGAATGGAACCGGCAATCGAACTCAGATTGAGCCGCGTCGAACGCAATGGAGCGCTGGTCGACAGCGAAAGGTCAAGCAGATCGTCGATCATCGAAGACATGGCCACTACCGAAGCGCGAAGTTGCAAGACCATGTGTTTCTCTTCTTCCGAGGACGGTCCACGATCCGCTTCAAGAATCAGGTAGCACACATTGCTGATGGTTTGCAGCGGGGCTCGCATATCGTGGGCCACGGTGTAGGAGAATGCTTCGAGTTCGCGGTTTGCGGCCTGTAGTTCAGCCGTGCGTTCTTCCACACGAAGTTCAAGATCCACCTTGGCCTGCTCGAGCGCCCGGTCCCGCTGCTGGATCTCACCCAGCATTTCATTAAAGGCGTCGGTCAGCGAAGCAAGTTCATCGAAACTCCGCTCGGATGCGAAGCGAAGAGAATAATCACGATAGCGCGAGACCATGCGCGCAGTTTGCGCAAGGGAGACAATGGGCTGCGCCAGGATTCGCCGGAACGATGAACCCACCAGCAATGCCACACCCAGGCAAAGCAGCAGAATGCCCCCCGCAATGACGGCAAACTCAACTGCCTGCTGCTTCATTCCCTCCAGATGTGCATGCACATAGACGGTGCAAATCTGCTTGCCCTGAAACCCAATTCGCGAGCCTACCACAACATCGGCTCCATTGGCCCAGTGAGCAGGTCCCGGCATTTCCGGCATGGGGTGTGGGGGGGGCGGAACCGGACCACTCGCCGGATACTGCGCAAATAATGTACCCGCCTGCGTGTAAATCTCGGCGTCCACAACTTCGCTGGAATATCGAAGGGCGGACAGCGTTGCTTCCGCGGACGCCTTATCGTCAAACACGATTGCGGAGACGCTGTTGGCGCCGAGAATTCTTGCTTCGGCAGAAAGGCTCTCGATGGCAGAATTCCGGAACGAATACACATTGTAGGCAAGGTAGGATACATAGACCAGAATGAGCGCGATTCCGCTGACGAGCACATTCATCCAGGTGAGCTTGGCGGCAATCGACGGCTGGCGGGAAGGCACGTTCATTGCTTACTCTCCTTCCCGGCCGTTCCTTCAACAAACACTGCCACCTTCAGCAGTTCTGAACTGAGAGTGAGACCGGCCTGCTGCGCCGAGGCCAAGTTCACAGCGAACCGAACCCTGTTGTTCTGAAAAAGAAACTGGATTGTGCCGCCGTGCTCAAGAAACTGAGGCAGGGCGCTGACCGTGAGCACGGGCTTCATAGTTAGAGCCGCCAGGTGTTTTGAAAGTCGGGCTTCCTCAGACTGTCCGATGAAGACAATCTGACAGCTTTCAGCTGCGGATGCGGAAGACAACCGGCGGGCAACAATTTTGCGGCCCTGCAAGGTTTCATCGGCAATCAGTTCGTCGAGTTTTCTGCCAAACTCGTCGTCGCCAAGCAGGCAAATTGAGAACTGTTGAGAACTCGTCGATTTATCATCCGGCCACTGAACGAACTTCGCGAAGTTATAGAGATAGGCCGCCTCCACATCATGAGTCGTGAACTGCGTTGAGTTTTGCGCATTGCAGAACTTGGGAAAAAGTAACAGAAGAACCAGGCCGCAGCTCATCCAGGCACAGCGTGTCCGCGCGCCTCGCGTACGAGAATGCCGGAGAGGCGCACAATTGGACTTCCCAAAATCCATGCTTTTTACCGTGTCCAGGTGATACCGCCATAGACGCTGCGGCGTATTCCTACGGGGAGATCGTTGTCTCCCGCAAACTCATGATGGTGCGGTTGAAGCATATTGCGTCCGGAAACTGTAAATCGGAGAGATTTGTCCAGCAGCCAGCTTGCGTGCGCATCCATCGTCTGAAATCTCTCCACCATTTGTGCGGGAAGACGGCTGACGAAACGGTAATCGAAGTCGAATTCGGCCCTGTGCGGCAGGTTCAGTTGCGACTGCAGCGTAGCCATGCGATGAGGACTGGAGCCCTCGTAACTGGTGGCGGTTTCGGTGTCGCTGAAGCCGGGTCTCGGATGCGCATCCAGATGCAAGTGCGAGAAGTTGCCCTTCAGTTCCCACCAGCCGGTCGGCTTCCAGTCGGGCGCAATCTCCACCCCGTCGGTATTTCCGTCGATGCCGTTTGCGAATGGAATGTTCAATACCTCGCCCTCAATCGGTGTGGTGATGGTGCCAAAAGATTGTGTGCCGTAGCTTTCCAGTTTGTCGTAATGGTTCTTGAAAGCGGCGAGGTCGGCGTAAAGCTTGTTGGTGAGAAGCTGACGATAGCCGGCTTCATAGCCCAGCAAGTCCTCAGACTTGAAGTTGGGACTGCCCAATATGCGAACAAGGATGGGTGGGGCGATTGTATAAACGTCGGTGAGTTGCAAGTCGCGATCGAGGCGGCCGGGAGTGCGAACGGCGCGGGAAACGGCCGCCCACAATGCCGCATGGCTCACTGGATTCCAAAGCAGGCGGGCATTGGGCTGAATCTCAATGCCTGTGTAGTTGTTGTACTCGAACTTCGATCCCACCGTTAATGCAAGGCTTCTAGGTAGCAGGCGAAACGAATCCTGCAGAAACGTACTGTAAATGGAGTCCGTTTTCCCATGTGGCGCGAAGTTCACTGTCGGTTGGGTTTGAATGATGGTACTGGGGCTGAAGCGCATGCCTGCGCCCCAAATCAGGTTCTGTCGCAGGAACATGTTGATGTGATCGATGAAGTCGAAATCGACAGTGTTACGCGTTTCCCCGAACTCAGTCCCCTGGCGGTTGGTGCGGTCGAAGTAAGCGTGGATGTGCAAGTCTGAACCGCCGGCGTAGCTGTGCTGCCAATTTAGAACAATGTCTCCGCCGGAGATGGAGAAGGTATCGTCTATGACTAGTTGTTTGAGCGGGGCATAACTGCCGATACTTATCTGCTGGCCTGAAGCACCGCTGTAGGCGTCTGCTTGCGCGGTGAAGCTATCCTGCTTGCTTGGGTTCCAGTCCGCGCGAAAGCCGCCGTGAACCAGGTGCCACGTGTCGTACCGATCGTTGTTTACATTCTGCTCGTCTTCGCGAACAAGGCCCTTGGCGAAGAGACGGAATTGCAGATGGTCACCATGGCGCAGGCCCTCCCGAACACTGCCGTTGAAGCGGTCTACATATCCGCTTGATCCGGAAGCTAGCGTACCTAGGGTATCCCTGGCATTTCTGGTAACAATGTTGATCACCCCGTTGACCGCATTCGCACCCCAAATCGTGCCGCCTGGGCCGCGGATGATCTCGATGCGCTCCACGTCATCGAGCAGAACATCCTGAACATCCCAGTACACGCCTTCGAATAATGGCGTGTAAGTGCTGCGGCCGTCGATAAGCAGCAAAACATCCTTGGAAAACGCGCTGTTGAATCCTCTGATTCCCACTGCCCATTGGTTGCCTTGTAACTCAGCTACGTCCACGCCGGGCACCGTGCGCAATAAGTCGGGAAGGGTTGTTGCGCCGGATCTGCGAATGTCGTCCCGAGTCAGGACATAGACCGCTGCCGGCGTCTGCCATACCGCTTCGGGAACTTTGGATACCGTGGTAACCTCCACGTTTCCGAGTTCTTCCAGAGAAAGGCTTTTCAGTTGGTCCGGCTGCGAAGACGCGTTGGCGGCGCCAGACGCAGAAACGCTGACCAGCCAAAGCAGCCCGGAAGCCACAAGGTGACCGAGCACCTGCTTGGCAACGGTGCGCTCATGAACCATCGAACGGCTCCAAAATGCTGGGTTGGCGGGGGACACAGACTGATTCCTGGAAGTTTGGATGGGTAATGGATTCAATCGGTTGCCCGGCACTTCAACCTTTTTTACGCCGGGTATCTGGTAAGTTCGCTCAGGGTGGAAAGCAGCTTCTCCGGGTTGCCCTTGCGAACGAAACCCTGCACCAGCGGCGCGGTATCCGCAGGCGGGTCGTACATGTCGGAGAGGATGACAATTGGAGTCGAGGGATATCTTCCCCTCACCTTTAGAGCGACCTCGTAAGCTGAAATATTCGGGGCCAGGCGGTAATCCAGCAGAACTGCATCCACAGGCTCCCCGTCAGGAAACTCCAGTCCGCTGTGAGTAACCAAAGCCGGCAACGCGACGAAGCCGGCTTTCTCCACAATCAGCCGGTAGATCTCCAGATGCACAGGATTGTCGTCAATGATCAGAATATTGGTTCTGGAACTCATCGGAAGACCTGCCAAGGGAAGATGACCGACACTATCACAGTTCCAAACCCCCTTACAAGGAATAAGTTCTGCACCGGGAACGTTGGCCCGGTTCACGCTCGGGAGCGGCGAATCGCCTGAAGAGCAGGAAGGGTCATCAGACGAAACGTACTATCCATCTCTTCGGCGGATAGCTTGATATTGCGATCCAGCCACCAGGTTACAACCCCCATCAACGCGCCAGCCACATATTGAGCCGCCAAATCGGCTTTGGCCCGTACCTTTGCGCTGCGATCCAACTGCCCAACTTCGCTCAGCACCAGGTCGGCGAGAACCCTGCGCATCTCCTTGTCGACGATCGCTCCGCTCTCGCGCCCCACAATGGCGCGGTAGAGCTTTCGGTGACTATCGACGTGCTGAAAGAACACGAGGCTGAAACCGAGCGGAACTAGAGAGCCAGTCGGCCTTCCCGCAGCCGAATTCCAATCCTGCGCCAAATGGGATCGCAGCCGCTCGAGCGAACTGCGCAGCAGATCCTCTTTGCTGCCAAAGTGCAGATAGAATGTTGCGCGCCCCACGCCGGCCCGGTCCAGAATCTGTTGAACGCTCAAGTGTTCGTAGCCGCACTCCACCATCAACTCAAGCAGGGCGGCTTGCAGCGCCTGCCGCGTTCTCGCAACCCGCTTGTCTGTTTTCTCTTTTTCCATGTTGAACTGAACAAATCGCGCGCTGTTGTTCGGGAACGAACAGCAACGCGGCATTTGTTCTTCTTCTTTGCGTTCCCGAACACTATGTTCAACAACAGAGAACGCATTGTCAAGCCGCGCTCTCCCAATTCCAGGAGGTAAAAATGAGCGATCACCAGCAAGTCGGCCACAAGCATGGCCATCTGCTCTGGGTCGGAGCCGCCGGGACTGCGGCAGGAGCTGCATTGATGATCTTTGTGCCATCTCTCAGACCAGCGTCAACCGCTCTATTCCTCTTTGCGGGGCTTCATTTGGT
>Ga0302275_10005887_pt1 | contig 11736 bp, 9 predicted proteins | sample III_Bog_N2_2_FD_200229 | JGI IMG/M metagenome (GOLD analysis project Ga0302275, IMG submission 200229) | Peat permafrost microbial communities from Stordalen Mire near Abisko, Sweden - III_Bog_N2_2 | ecosystem: Environmental > Terrestrial > Soil > Wetlands > Peat | place: Sweden: Abisko...
CGCTGGCCGAACCCGCGGAGCAGGCAGATTTTGAAATACCTCTTGGAGAGGAGGCGCGATGAAAGGCTGCGAAGCAGTGCAGGCAAGATTTACGGATTATCTGGACGGCAGACTGAACGGAAGAGAGATGCAGGATATCGCCAACCACCTTGAGGGTTGCCGGGAGTGCGGCCGGGAGTGGGATTGGCTGCGGAACACGCAGTCGTCGCTGGCCGAACTGGGCCCCGTTTCTGAACCAAAGGATCTTTTGCTGCGGATTCGCGTAGCAGTAAGCCAGGAACGGGCGCGCAGGCGCCAAAGCCGCTTCGGCGGTCTGACCCTGGCTTGGAAAAACACGGTGGGCCCGTTCCTGCTTCAGGCAGGCGCCGGGTTTGCCAGCTCGGTGGTGTTGCTGGGAACTGCGATTCTGCTGGTGACCATGTTTGCCCAGCCGGAGAAAGCACAGGCCAGCAAGGACGAACCGCTCGGGAATCCCACGGCCCCGCGCCTGGTGAGTTGGCCGACTGGCGCAGGCGGCAACCAGATCGGAGATCTGTCTGGTCCGGTGGTTGTGGAGGCTTATGTGAACAACCAGGGCCATGTGTATGACTATCGGATCGTCTCCGGCCCTACCGACGACGCGACCAAGTCGCAGATAGAGAACCTGCTTCTGAACAGCACCTTCGAGCCGGCGCGTTTCTTTGGCCAGCCGGTGCGGGGGTTGGAAGTGCTCTCGTTTTCTGGAGTTTCGGTGAGAGGGTAAGAACAGGGAAGAGGGACCAGGGACTTGGGGACTTAGGACTTAGGGACTTGCCACCCGAGCTGCGCACAGTTTCACAGAATCACAGGGGCTGTGTTTCTGTGAGTTGTCCTCTTGTAAGTTATTTAATTCTTATGGTTTAGCTGGTCTCACAGTTTCACAGCCCGAAAAAGGGGGGTGCGGATTCTTTGATTCAGTTTTATCTAAGTAGCTTAGTTTCAAATGCTTGCGTTGCGTGGAGACCGATAAAGCTCACTAGAGGAGGTTAGGAAACTTACATCCGCGAACCATAGAAAGTTCGGAAACCGATGCAATGGAAACCGTGGAAGGTTCGGAAATCGATGAATCCTAACCATCGGAAAGAGATTTACGCGTAAGTCATTGTTGCAAAATGCTTTACGGTTGATTATTCCGCGAAAGATGCGCGTTTTTTGCATGGCTTGTGGCAAGTGGATGCGGGCAAAAAGGGCGAATACAGATGATTTGCATTGGGGGACAAACACCTGTGCCGGGTGGGCGGCGTGATGGACGAGGTCGTGGGCGATGTTGCTCATAGGTTCACTGTTCCTATTGTGCGCCGGAGGGGGGTAATTCTCTGCAAAACTCCGAACCCAAGAAGGATTGGAAGCGATTTGGGATGCTATTGATTGAGGCTTACTTCCGGATTGCCGGTGATACATCCAGAACAGCCACATTAAGGCACTATACTTCTCGCGATGAGGCGAAACCTGTCGCGACTCGTTATTGCATTCGGCATCGGGATCGCACTCGTGACAGCAGCAACGCTGCTTCAGCCTCGATTCGTAGCCGGGTCTGTTCCAGATATGGTTTGTGAGCTGATCCTGATGCCGGGCAAGCTGCTGGCTATTCCGTTTCGTGATCGCGGGAATGCAAGCCCAGAATTTCTGTGGCGATCACGTGTGTTCGGGTCGATCATTCTTAGCGCCATCACATTCCTTGTGTTGCCCACTAGAAAGGTCGCCCGAAGCGTTGTTTCCGGTTAGGCGGTGATTGGACCGCGACCGAATGCGAGTCGGCGATTCGCCGCACAATCTTCTGTGCTCGACATCAAGCCGGGGTATTAGTTGTTGGGAGCAGGTCAACCACGTATAGGTTTCCTTTGTGGTGAAGCCTCTCTTGAAAGCAAGTTGTATGGCAGAAGAACTGCTGGTCCTTCTGAAGCTTACGTGGATGATCAATGCATGTCGTGTAAACGAGGGAGGCCACGTCAGGAATAATCGGTTCAATCCTCTGGCCACAAAAGCAGCAGGAATAGCGTAGAACTGAATCGGCCATAGGTTGATCTTAAGCGGAAGAGCGCAAGTGCACCACTTGGCAACTACAAAACTCATTCGAGATGAATGTCGCGCCCGAGTCGTCGCCAACCGAGAAACAACCAATTTTTCGAGTTACTTGCGGGTTGGCGGTGATTCAGGCAGAACGACGAATTTGGCGGTTTCCCCGCTGCCTTTTAATTGACGACTTCTTTAACACCAGCCCTAAATCGCTCATACGTGTCCCACTTCGGGTCGTGCTCCATATGAATCTCAACCGGGAACGGTGACATCCCCGCAATCGCGAAATTAAAGCAGGCCATGAACCCATCTTCTGACTTTGCGTAATAGGTCCACTCACGCAAATCCTCACCAGTCGATACAAGTGCCAGAGTCGCAATGTGGCTTTGCTCGAGCACTGGCTCCAATACATCTTCTAAGAGGTTCATCCTTTGAAGCTCTTCGGCCTTCGGCTGACCACGCTCGGATTGGTATTTCCAGACAATGAAGACACGAATGGGCTGGGATGCCCGTTCAAAAGTTGGCCTAAATGCCTCGGCATAGCGGAAGATAATCTTTCTGTCCGTTTGCAGGTCAGTTGATACTGCTGTCGCCCACCTTTGCACATCTGAGCCGTCTGCCATGTTAAATGGGTCCTCTCATACCGAGTTTGGACTCTCACTAATCTGGATCTCTTTCCAAAAATTCCGCCGGGATTTCTGCATCGCTACCGTCTCCAAATTCGATGGTGAAAACCGAAGGCTTTTCTGGGTCGTTCATTCCAACAACAGCACCCGACCTGCCCTTGTACTCGCCATTGATGATGCACACCTCATCCCCGTATGTGAATGGTGTCGTATCAGCCATGAATAACAGTTTAGTTCGAGTTCTGGGCGGATGGTCGTCAACTCGGAAGTAACGCCACGTTGAGATTCTCAAAGGCAGCCGCAGATCCTTCACTGCGTTCAGGATGACACTGCTGTGGGTTGAAGATGATGGTGCCGGATGGGCATTGTGGATGTATGGTCGCCTACTCGGAAGTGACGCCACGTTGAGATTCTCAAAGGCAGCCGCAGATCCTTCACTGCGTTCAGGATGACAGTGCTGTGGGTGGAAGATGACAGTGCTGTGGGTGGAAGATGATGGCGCCGGATGGGCGTTGTGGTTGGACGGTCGCCTACTCGGAAGTGACGCCAGGTTGAGACATCCAAAGGCAACCGCGGATCCTTCACTGCGTTCAGGATGACAGTGCTGTGGGTGGGGAGGATGACAGTGCTGTGGGTGGAAGATGATGGCGCCGAATGGGCAGTGTGGATGTATGGGCGGTAATCCGAAAGTAACTCGACCGCAGCCCCACTGGCGCTGGGCTCTCCGGCGCGGTTTCCGGAAATGCCAAGGACACCACACCTCCCCAACCCTGGCGCGTCTATCATAAAGCCAGCTTGTCTTTAACCAGACTTGCAGGCAGGGTTTCTTAATGACGTTTCGTTCCGATCGATTGTTCGTGGTGGTTTTGGTCGCGGTTTCGCTTTTGGCCGTGGTAGCTGGCGCGCCGGTGTGCGCGCAAAAATCTGAAAGCAGTTCATCCAAACAACAGAGTTCCTCATCGCAGGCGTATCCGCAGGAGAAAGCGCCGTCGCTGGTGGATCCCGCGGGTCCGACGGTGTCGCTGGTGCCTTCAGAGCCGGTCTTTCTGATGGCCGCTGCGCTGAATACCTGCGGCTATGACGAGGGCCTGGAAGAGAGCGCGCCGGTGCGCAAGCATATCCGCGCTGAGATCAACGACGCGCTGGCCAAGAGCGAGGACGCCCGCAGCAAGCGCGACAAGCTTTGTCTTTACATTGCGCAGCACCGCATGACCGGTTCCGACCGGGACATATCGCAGTACATTTCCCTGGCCCTTTACCTGACGCCCCCGCCGGAGCTTGAAGTCTCAGAGGATCTGGCGGAGATGCCCCCCGATTCGACCCAGGTGGTGGAGATTGTTCCCCTTCTCAAGGACTTTGTAGCAGCGGTGGACCTGCATGGCATCTGGCTGGCCACGCACCATATCTACGACGAAGAGGCCGACCGGCTGCACGATCCGCTGACAAAAATGATCGTGGGGACCAATCTGTATCTCAAGATGCCCTCTTCGACGTACATAGGACGGCGCTTTGTGGTGGTCTTCGAGCCGCAGTTTTCGCCGCACATGGTAAACGCCCGCATCTACGGGACCGATTACGTGGTGGTGGTATCGCCGGTAAACGGACAGATCCGCATGAACGATGTGCGGCACGTCTACCTGCACTACATGATTGAGCCGCTGCTGCTTGCGCGGGCGAACGCCGTGGACCGGATGCAGCCGATTTTGAAGGAGGTGCGCGACTCTCCTCTTGAGTTCCGCTACCGTTCCGACACGGTGCCGCTGACCATCGAGTGCCTGATCAAGGCCATTGAAGCAAGAACCATGGATACCGGCGTGCCTGAATATAAGATCCCGGCGGGCGTGGACCGGTCCGATCTACCGCGATACGAGCACGAGATGGAGGTTTACCAGTCAAAAGTGGACGCGGTCCGCATCAGGACGGTGAATCACGATATGACGCAGGGCTTTGTGCTGACGCAATACTTTTACGAGTCGCTGATCCAGTTTGAGAAGGACCCGGCCAGCCTGACCGATACGATAGGCGAGATGGTTTACAGCATGGACGTGGACCAGCAGGTCCACAAGGCGAGTCATATCGAGTTTGACAAGGAAGCAGACGGCGATGTGCTGACCAGAAGCAAGCCGCGCAAACTGACGGGGCTGGACCTGGCGGAAGCGCGCCTGGCTGCGGGCGATGTGGCCACGGCCGGCGCCATGGCGCGGCAGGCGCTGGCGGTGCGCGGGGATAGTCTGGACACCGTCGCGGACAATGCCCGGGCGAATTTCATCCTGGCGCGCGTGGCCATCATGACGGGCCATCCTGAAGACGCGATCAACGATTTTCAGAAGACCCTTGCCACCAGCAAAGAGCCTCGTCTGGTCGCGTGGTCTCACATTTATCTGGGCCGTATGCTGGATCTGGATTGCAAACGCGACGAAGCCATGGCGGAATACAAGGAAGCGCTGGCCTCGCGCGATGGGCAGCAGGATACCCGGCTGGCGGGGGAACGGGGCGTGAAGACAGCGTACGCGGTGAAGGGGCACAGCTGCGACGACGATGCGGATGACTCGCCCGAGGGGCCGCCCGCGAAGCCGGGAACGCCTCAGGGGGCACCTGCGGCAGGAACAGCAACGCCCAGGCAGCCCTGATTCGCGGTGAGCCGGGACGCATTGAAAGCGTTGGGCGTCCTATCGGGAGTGGGGGAACACTGGGTTGCGGAAGTGTCTTCGAAGCCGCCCAACCGGAGTGGAAACCGAAGCAAAGGATTGGGGAGCAAGTGGAAGCCGACTTAGCAGAACTGGAAGCCGCACTCGGGCATGGTTTTGCCAACCGTGAACTCCTGGTGCGCGCGCTGACGCACCGGTCACTGGCGAACCAGCAGGCTGTTGCGGGTCGTGACGATCCGGCGGCGGGCGGCGGCGACAACGAGCGCATGGAGTTCCTGGGAGACGCGGTGCTGGGACTGGTCGTCGCGGAGGCGTTGTTCAGCGCTCATCCGGAATGGCATGAAGGGGAGCTGACGCGCGTACGATCCCAACTTGTCAGCCGTCAGCACATGGCGGAGGTGGCCGCGGAAATCGGGCTGGGTGTTCATCTGCGCCTGAGCCGTGGCGAGGACAAAAGCGGCTTGCGGCACAAGAGCACCGTGCTTTCAAATACGATGGAGGCCGTGATAGCGGCGCTGTTTCTCGATGGCGGGCTGGAGCCGGTTCGGGCTTTTGCCCGCAGCCGTGTGATGGGGCAGGCGGCTGAACAACTGGCCCAGGAGTTGCGCTCCGGCGCCGCGCTGGGAAACTACAAATCCGCACTGCAGGAGCATTTGCAGGCGGAGCGCACGGGAACGCCGATGTACAAAGTGAAGAGTGAAAGCGGTCCGGACCATCGCAAGCGTTTTCTGGTGGAAGTTCGGCTGAAGCCGGAGAACGGCGAGCCGGGCAAGCCCCTGGCGCGTGGTATGGGAAGCACCAAGAAGCACGCGGAACAAGACGCCGCGCGGCGCGCATTGGAGCGGCTGACGGCAAAAACGGACACCGCCTTGAACGAGCCGGAAGAGGCACAGGAGAAAGAAACAGCGCGATGAGCACCCTCCCACAAGGGACCGTCCCGCCGGAGCGGCAACCTTCAGGACTTCGTCTGCACCTGCCCACTGTGCCGGAGGCATTTGCTTCGCTGCTCCAGACGGTGGTGGCGGCACTGTTCCTGCTCACGTTCGTGCTGCAGCCCTACCTGATTCCTTCTGAAAGCATGGAGCATACGCTGCTTGTGGGTGACTTTCTGCTGGTTAACAAGCAGGTGTACGCGCCTGGAGGAATGCTGAGCCGGTGGCTGCTGCCGTATCGAGCCGTCAAGCGGGGCGATATTGTTGTGTTTCATCACCCCGATCCTCCTTATCTGGTCAAGCGGGTAGTCGGCGTGCCTGGCGACCGATTGCGCATTGAGGAAGGGCGAGTCACGGTGAATGGCACGGCGCTCGATGAACCGTACGCGGCCTTCGAACCCACTGCCGCAAACCCTTTCCGCGACGATTTTCCCGGCAGAATCTACACCGATCCGCAGATTGACCCCTTGTGGTGGCGCCAGATGCAGAGCCTGACTCGCGATGGTGAATTGGTGGTGCCCGCAGGCGAGTATTTTGTTCTGGGCGACAACCGGAATCACAGCAAGGACTCCCGCTTCTGGGGGTTTGTTCCCCGGCAGGCGATTGTGGCGCGGCCACTGGTCATCTACTTCTCGCTCACGCGTCCCTCCACCACCGATGTGCAGCAATCCGTGCTGCAAGCCGCGGATGATAGACTCGGACACGATAGGCAGCTTTCGGCAAAACTGACAGGGTTTGCGCGTTGGAAGCGCATTTTCCTGGTGGTGCATTAAGAGCAGTGGATAGTGGTTAGTGATTAGTGGTCAGAAAAGGCCCGGACTCTTAGCTAATCACTAACCACTATCCGCTAATCACTGACAAACGAGCGATAGGATGACCAAGATAAAAACACCTGCCCAGAGCACGCCGTCCGAGGCAGAGGCGGTTTCTGTTCCCGAATCCATTGAAGCCAATGTGGAAGAGACGCCCTTTGAGGCGGTCGCCAGCATTTGCTCGGTGCTGGTGGTGGGTCTGTTCATCCTCACATTTCTGGGACAGAATTTTGTGATTCCGTCCGGATCGATGGAGAAGACTCTGCTGGTGGGCGATCACCTGGTGGTGGACCGGATTACGCTGGCCCCGCCGGCGAAGTGGATGCCGCTGGTGCATTACCGCGAGCCGCAGCGCAACGATGTTGTGGTGTTCCTCAAGCCCGTTGCGGATTCGAATGGCGAGTACCTGTTCCTGGTGAAGCGTCTGATCGGGGTTCCCGGTGACCATATTCACCTGAGCAATGGTGTCGTCATGATTAACGGGGTCGCGCAAGACCAGCCACATGCTCAACCGACGACTCCCGAAAATCGCGCTGACTTCCTGGACGAGTTTCCTGCGGTGCCGCCGGTGGCTACCGACGACCCCGGCACGGGAACGCCTGAAGAATGGGCGATCGACTTTCCCAAATACATTGAGAATGGGGACCTGGTGGTGCCGCCCGGCATGTACTTCATGATGGGCGACAACCGGCACAACAGCCTGGATTCGCGCTACTGGGGCTTTGTGCCCAGGGCCAACATCGTGGGCCGCCCGCTGTTCAACTACTGGTCGTTCAACACTCCCGAGGATCAGTACACGCAAACGGGGATCGGCAGTTCCATCTCCTGGTTGGGCCATGTGGCGCTGCACTTCTTCAGCGACACGCGCTGGAAACGGACGCTGCACATTATTCAGTGAACAGGGAACAGTGTGCAGGGAACAGTGTGCAGTGAACAGTGTGCAGTGAACTGTGTGCAATGAACTGTAAGGGGCCCGAGAGAACTGCCGCCGGCAACTGTCCAATAACCACTGAACACGATCCACTGAGCACTGGTCACTGCACACTGTTCACTGACGAGACCATGACGGAAGACGCGCAAGTCGGGCATCGAAGACGCAAGCTGGTTTGGCTGGGGTTGGCGGCCTCCGCGGTCTTGCTGGTCATTCTTGTCGCGGCCCCTCTGGTGAGCCTGAACCGGTATAAGAGCCGGATTACCCATCTCATGTCCGCTTCGCTGGGCAGGCCGGTGCATTTGTCTTCGGTCGAGCTGCGCATGCTTCCCCGGCCGGGCTTTGTGCTGAGCGACCTTACCGTGGAAGAAGACCCGGCCTATGGCGCGGAGCCGGTTTTACACGCCAGCACGGTCACAGCTTCCATCCGGCTGCTGTCGCTTTTAACGGGACAACTCGAAATCAGCCGCATCAGCGTGGACGATGCCAGCCTGAACCTGGTGCGCGCCTCAGCGGGAGAATGGAATCTCGATCCCCTGTTCCGGACGGCGGCGGCAAAGGCTGGAGTGGGCGGCGGCGGCCAGCACCGTGCCGTGCCGCTCCCGTATCTTGAAGCCACCAATTCGCGAATCAACATCAAGAGCGGCGCGGAGAAGCTGCCCTACTCGCTGGTGGATACAGACCTTTCCTTTTGGCAGGAACAGCCGGGGGTGTGGCGGATCCGGCTGCGCGGTCAACCGGCGCGCACGGACGTGATTGTGCAGGGCGCGGATACCGGCGTGGTTCGCCTGGAAGGGAGCATTCACAGGGCGCCGGAGTTGCGGCAGATGCCGGTGCATCTTGACCTGGATTGGCGCGATGCGCAGTTGGGCCAGTTGGCCCGGCTGTTGATTGGGTCTGACCCCGGCTGGCGCGGAGACCTGACCGCGGAGCTTCACCTGGATGGCACCCCGGAAGCGGCGCAGATGAAAACGCGCCTGCGCGCCACCGGAGTCCACCGTGCCGAATTCGCGCCGGCGGCTCCCATGGATTTCGACGCGAATTGCGCCTTGGTTTACCACTACTCGACCCATGCCGTGGAGGGGTTGGTATGCGACTCGCCGCTCGGAGACGGCCACGCCCGTCTCGTGGGAGAGATGCCTGCCAGTGGCTCGCAGCGAAAATTCTCCGTGGAGTTGAATCGAATTCCGGTGGCCGCGGGGCTGGACGCGCTGCGGACAGTGCGGAGCGGTTTTGGGCCCGGCCTGGAAGCCAGCGGTTCCATCAGCGGGAAAATCAGCTATGCCGAAGCTGTGCCGGAGAAGAGTGCACCCGAGAAGACGGGGGCGAAGCCGGCCGCCGTCCATACGGCTATGGCCCGAAGCGGCAAGGGACGCGCGGCAACCTTGAAAAGCCAACCGACCGGGCCCCTTAGCGGCAGCTTTACCGTGGAGGGTTTTCGCCTGAGCGGGGCCGGGCTGCGCGAGCCTGTTCTTATTCCGAAGCTGACCCTGGAGCCGGCCTACACTGCCGCGGCAGGGCGGTTGGCAAATGGAGCGCAGCCTCCCGCCGCTGCGCCGACATTGACTTCGACCGTGACTGTTCCGGCAGGCGTTCAAGTCCCGCTAACGGTCGTCACCCGCCTGGAACTCTCCGGCTATCATGTGTCCGTGCGCGGCCAGGCGTCGCTGGCGCGCGCCAGGGAACTGTCCCATCTGGCTGGCATGGGCGACGCAGCATCGCTGGATGCTTTGGCAGGCGAAGCGGTCTCCGTCGATCTGAACGCCGACGGTCCCTGGATGGAGAGCGAGCGGATTCCGCTTGCCGGCGTCGCGGCGCCGAACTCATCCATTGAGTCCGGGCCCGCAGCCTCACCAGTGACGCCTGCGGATCGATTGTCCGGGACCGTGACCCTGCGTAACGCCAACTGGAAAGCCGACTTCCTGGCGAATCACGTTGAGATCCAGCAAGCCACTCTTCATCTGGACAACTTCGGCACAGGAGACACATCGGGGTTTCGCTGGGACCCCGTGGTCTTCACATACGGTCCGGTCAAGGGGACGGCCACTATCATTCTCCCCGCCGGCTGCCCCCCTGCCCAACCGTGCCCTACGCGGTTTGCAGTGCAGTTTGGCGCGCTGGATGCCGCTGCCCTGCAGGCAGCGATCCTGGGCGCCCATGAAAAGGGAACCCTTCTGTCCGAGCTGATTCAGCGTCTCAGCCCGTCGAATCCCGCCCCATCCTGGCCGGAACTGGAAGGGACAATCAAGGCGGACTCGCTGACCCTGGGACCCGCAACGCTCGAAAAGCCCACAGCCACGCTGCGGATTCTCAATACGGGAGCTGAAATCACGGATTTGGACGCCGCGTTGTTGGGCGGCCGGGTGCATGGCGCAGGTACTGTAAGTACCGGGGACGCCAAACATACGCGCCCGGAATATGCGTTGACAGGAACATTTGAAAAGCTCAGCCCCGCCGCCATGGGAGACTTGCTGGGGCAGCATTGGACTGGTGGCGTCCTGGATGCGGACGGCAAGGTTGAGTTGACCGGTTTCACCGGCGCGGATCTCGCGGCCTCGGCGAAGGGAACACTTCATTTCGAGTGGCGGCGCGGAACCATGCTGCAAGGAACCAGCGATCAAGACGATTCGCCGGCGCGGTTTGAACGATGGACAGGCGATGCTGTGATTGCCGGCGGCAAGATTGTCCTGGGTGAGAATCGGATGTTGAAAGCCGGACGGACGCGAAGCCTCAACGGCTCCATGCAACTGGAGCTTCCTCCGAAGTTCACCTTCGCCGTGCCGGAAGGCAAGCCTGCGAAGCGCTGAGCGGGCCCCCAAAAAGTGTTCGATACAATGGAGACATGCCGGTTTCTATCGCTCCTTCCCCTGTTCTGCTCCGCTGCAAGGGCATTCTTTTTGATATGGATGGCATCCTGATCTCCTCCATCGGTTCCGTGGAGCGCAGTTGGACCAAATGGGCGGAGATGCGGCCAGACCTCGATCCCGAGTTTGAAAACAATGTCGTCGAGACGCTGGAAATGGAAGATACCGAGGGTGTTTCGGTGCTGCCCGGCGTACTTGCTTTGCTTGCGTCCTTGCCCCAAGACCGCTGGACGGTTGTAACCAGCGCGACCGAGCCGCTGGCGCGGGTAAGGCTGGCAGCCGGTGGCATTCCGGTTCCCGAGCGGATTATTACTTCGGAAAGCGTGAGCGAAGGCAAACCGCATCCGGCGCCCTACCTGGCCGGCGCGGCGCTCCTGGGATTTCCGCCCGAGGATTGCATTGTTTTTGAAGACGCGGCTTCCGGCGCCAAATCCGGACGGGCCGCGGGATGCACGGTGATTGCTTCCACGTTCAGCCATCCCATAGACGCCCTGGGGGCAGCGCATTACCTGGTTCCCGATGTGACCGGGATCGCTGTAGAGAGCCTTCCCGGCGGCGAAGGACTTGCGCTCCGGTTTATTCCGCTGGCGCGCTAAGGAGTCTCTGAGCGAGGTTGGTTGTGCGGCCGAAGTTCCCTCAGGAGCTAAAAAGGCTGCGGAAAAGGTCGACAGTTCTTTCTCAGAGGACAAAGAGAGTGCCCGCAGGGGTAAACAGGCTGCTGAAAAAGGCCAGATTGCAACCGGATATCCCGAAAAGCATCCTCCAGGGGCTGAACAGGCTGCTGAAAAACTCCATCTTTGATCGGGTTTTGCGAGAGACATCCCTCAGCGGCTAAAGCCGACGCTCATTTCAGGGTGTTTATGGCACGATTAAAATCGTGCCCTTTCAA
>Ga0302275_10005896_pt1 | contig 11721 bp, 12 predicted proteins | sample III_Bog_N2_2_FD_200229 | JGI IMG/M metagenome (GOLD analysis project Ga0302275, IMG submission 200229) | Peat permafrost microbial communities from Stordalen Mire near Abisko, Sweden - III_Bog_N2_2 | ecosystem: Environmental > Terrestrial > Soil > Wetlands > Peat | place: Sweden: Abisko...
GGCCGGAACCCATAAGAGAAGCCGAGGAAGTCAGTTTCGTAAATCGCGTTGAGCACTTCCACCGTCGCTCGTTGAACAAGCTTGTCTTCGAGCGCCGGGACGCCGAGCGGTCGCTGCCGCCCATCCGCCTTCGGAATGTATACCCTACGCACCGGCTTGGCTCGGTACGCTCCGCGCTTCAGTCTATGGGAGAGGCTCTGGAGATTCTCCTCAAGTGCCTCGCCGTAGTGCCGCCACGTCTCTCCGTCTACACCTGCCGCAGCGTGCCTCTTCAACTGGAAGTAGGCGAACCGCAGAGTGTCGATGTGGTAGATGTGATGCAGCAGAGCCGTGAACTTTGCATCCTTGTTCTCTGTTGCCGTTTGTCGTACCCGTTCCAGCGCACTGGGCGCGTCGATCCGGCTCTGAGTCCGGGACGCGTTTTGCTGGCTCGGATTCCCCTTGGCCAGCCCCCTTCCCTCCATCTCCTCCGCCGCCGGTGTTTTGGTTTTGTTCGGAGACTTCCCCGGTACTATGGGTCTGTCCGACTTCCCGTGTTCGTTCGTCATCGGCTTCTGTCCTTGGACTTCCCGATACGTCCCAAGCGCACTGGCTGCTCTCGGGAAAACCCGGGATCTCTCAACTTCCGTGCAAGATGTGTCCCTACGTGCCAGGGTCACAGACCGCGCAGGACTCCAACCAAGCTCGCGATGGCGCTTGGCAGGATGTTGCCTTCCGCGTTGTGTCAGGGCGTCGGCGTCCTGAAGTTAGGGGTATTTCGCGGCTCAATAACCTGGCCCGTAGTTCCTCCTGTCTACGCTTCGTATCCGGCCTTACGACCGTGCCCGCAAGACTTGGAGCCGGCGTGGCTTGCTAGGCCTTCGCCGTACGACTCTTTCATTCGCTACATCTCAACGGCTTTTCGGTGCTTACTGCATCGTGACCTCCAATGTGTACTGGTACTGCAATCGGTGGTTCGGTGCTTTGCACCGGGTTGACGCTTCGACACGTCACCCCCAAACGGGAGCTGCAGAGCAACTTCCGGTTAACGTGGGTTAACGTGCACGGGATCAGCGAGCTAGGCGGGAGAAGCGCGAAAAATGGGCAGTTTCCGCGTTAGCGTGCGCGAACCTGTAGAAAACAAGCGGCTAAGAAAAGAAATCCTCGACTCCGGGTTGTTGTACAGCAACCGCGCGGCGAGCGCGCGTTAACGTCTTGAAAACAAAGCAAGTTGATTTTCGCGGAGATCGAAGGGGCGAAGATCGGGCGCGGGTAATCTGTTCTGCGTTGCGGCGCGGGTGCGCTACCATAGCAGGCAGGTGGGGAGGAGTTCCATGGCAAGCGTGATCGTGAAAAATCCGGCTGTGCTCAGCGGCGAGCCGGTGTTTCGTGGGACACGGGTTCCGTTCAAGGCGTTGACGGATTATCTGGAAGGCGGCGAGAGTCTGGCCGAGTTTCTGGAGCAGTATCCGAGCGTGACGCGCGAGGCCGCGATTGCGGCGCTGGAAGAGGCGCGGGACAGCCTGATGGCGCATCTGGGATGAAAGTACTGATCGACGAGTGCGCGCCCAAGGCGATGAAAGTAGCGCTGGCGGCCAGCGGTTTCGACTGCACGACGGTGCAGGAAGCGGGATGGTCGGGGAAAGAAAACGGCGAACTGCTGGCCCTGGCCGACGCCAGTTTCGATGTGGTGGTGACGATCGACCGGAATCTGCGTTATCAGCAGAACCTCACCGGGCGCAGGATCGCGCTGCTGATCGTGCGTGCGCGTACGAATCGTGTAGTGGATTTAGAGCCGCACTTCTCGGCCTGCGCCGAGGCGTTGCGAACCATTCAACCGGGCACAGTGGTTGAGGTGGGGTCCTCAGCGTAGGCGTCTTGGAAGAAGCAGCGGTCCCATTTTTTCGCGGGAGAGTGTACCGAGCGCGGGAGCCGCGTCAAGCCTCTCCGCTGCCTTCGACCGCTGGCGCGGCGCGCACAGAACGCGCGGGCTTGACCCGCCTCCCTCTCCGCTCTGTGTTGCTTCCAGCCATCGAAAAAAATGTGATTGAAAAATGGGAGGGGTGTGTCCGCGATCTATGCGCGGGCTTCAGAGCGCACAGCACTGAGCGAGTGAATCATCCGAATAACCGCCCGCCGATCCCGCTCCCCTAACGACTCCACGAGCCGGAATCTCTTCCATAGACGTTGCTCTTCCAAACTCTGTCGCTGCAGCTTGGCAGGTTTGAGTCCGAGCAGTTCATCCGCTGACACGCGAAGAATGCGTGCGAGCGCAACGATGACCAACGAAGGAGGAAGTTCCGCTTCCGTTTCGTAATAGGAAATCATCCGTTGCGTGGTGCCCAACGTTTTCGCAAGGCGAACCTGAGTAAATCCGCGCGCCTTGCGGAGCGCATACAGGCGCTGCCCGAATGATGTGGTAGGAGTCTTTCTTTTTGGCATGTCAGGCTGGATTGTAAGAGGCGATTCCATGTCCACGAAAACATCCATTGACTTAATATACATACGATGGATATTATCGCGAACAGGTCAGAGAACGATAAAAAAATCACGCAACCCTCTTGACAAGGTTTTTGCAAAAGCCCTGAAAAACGAGTGAAGGGAGCGCCAACGAAATGCCGTATGTTTCCCCGGAGTTGAAGGAGCGGATCAAGCGGGAAGTCTCCATCCAGCGGTTAGCCGAGGCGCGGGGCATCCAGCTGCGGCGCAGCGGCAAGGAACTGATCGGCCTCTGCCCCTTCCACAAAGACACGCGCCCGAGCCTCAACATCGACCCGGTGAAAAACGTCTGGGACTGCAAGGGCGCGTGCGGCGAAGGCGGCGACGTGATTCTGTGGGTGATGCGGGCCGAAGGCATCAGCTTTACGCACGCCGTGGAACTGCTCAAGCGAAACTATCTGCCTTCCCCGGCCAGCGCAGCCGAGCCGCCGCCGAAGCAAAGCTCGGTGCCAAAGTTGCCGCCGTTGTTTCAGGGGAACGTGGACGATCAGAAGTTGCTGAGCATCGTGGTCGATTACTACCACCGCACGCTGAAGCAGTCGCCGGGTGCGCAGCAGTACCTCATCAAACGCGGCCTGCAATCGGCGGAGATGGTCGAACACTTCAAGTTGGGTTTTTCCAATCGCTCGCTGAATTACCACATGCAGGACAAGAACCGGGCGGAAGGCTTGCGCCAGCGCGGACGACTGGAGGAGTTGGGCATCTTGCGGGAGAAGAGCGGACATGAGCACTTCGTGGGCTCGCTCGTGATCCCGATTCTGAATCTCAACGGCGAAGTGGTGCAGATGTATGGGCGCAAGATCGGCGAACGTCTGCGGCCCGGAACCGAGTATCACCTGTACCTGCCGGGGCCAAGGTGCGGCGTGTGGAACGAGCAAGCCCTGATCGCGTCGAAAGAAATCATCCTGTGCGAAGCGCTGATCGACGCGCTCACGTTCTGGTGCGCGGGCTATCGCAACGTGACGACCAGCTACGGCGTGAACGGCTTCAACGACCATCACCGGGAGGCGTTTCGCAAGCACGGCACGAAGAGAATTCACATCGCATACGACCGCGACGAGGCGGGAGAAAAAGCGGCGACGAAACATGCGGAAGAACTCATGCAGATGGGCATCGAGTGTTTCCGGGTGCGGTTTCCGCCTGACCAGGACGCCAACGAGTTTGCGCGGAAGAACCAGCCCGCCGCGAAGTTCCTGGGCATGTACCTGACCAGCGCGGCATGGCTGGGCAAAGGCCAACGGCCCACGGTTGCAGTGATGAAGCTGACGCCGGCATCGCCGGCATCACAGGAGGAGGGAAAACTAGAGCCGATGAAAAAGCAGGAGCCATCCCCAGCAGAAGAAAAACCCAAAAGCACAGCTAAAGAAAAAATAGCAATCGAGAGTCCAACTCCGTCTCCAACTTCTTCGACTGCGGGGGAGAGTGTTTTTCCTTTAGCCGCTAATCCTGAAACTGCGCAGCACGAAAAAGACTTGCAGCAGGAAGAGACGGTACAGCGCCCGATGCCGCAGAGCGCGCCCGCCGCGCCGCAGATCAAGATCGACAACGGAGAAATCGTAGCGACCTTCGGGCCGCGCACGTACCGCGTGTTGAATCTGGAGAAATGCACCAGTCTGGGCCGGATGCAGATCAACGTGAAAGTATCCGGCACGAACGTGCGCGGGGAGTGGTGCTATCACGGCGACACGTTCGACATGGAGAGCTTTCCGCGCCGCGCGGCCTTCATCAAGCAAACGGCGCACGAGCTGGCGACCAAGGAAGAGACGATCCAGCGCGAAGTCGGCCAACTGTGGGGCGCGCTCGGCGACCTGCAGCGGGAGATGCTGCGCAAGACGCTGACGCCAGAGGCGGAAGAAACCATCATGACCGCCGAGGAGAAAACGGCCGCAATGGAACTGCTCCGCGATCCGCGCCTGCTGAAGCGGGTGCTAGAGGACTTCGAGAAATGCGGCGTGGTGGGGGAAGAGACGAACAAGAAAGTCAGTTATCTGGCCGCGGTGTCGCGTCTGCTCGAAAAACCGCTCGCGATTGTGGTGCAGTCGGCATCTTCGGCGGGCAAGAGTTCGTTGATGGAAGCGATTCTCGACTTCATGCCGGAAGAGCAGCGGGAAAGCTACTCGGCAATGACCGGGCAGGCACTCTTCTACATGGGACAGAAGAATCTTAAGCACAAAATCCTCGCGGTGTCTGAAGAAGAGGGCGCGCAACGCGCGGCCTATGCGCTGAAGCTGTTGCAGTCGGAAGGCAAGCTGAAAATCGCTTCGACCGGCAAAGACCCGGTGAGCGGCAAGCAGGTGACGCACGATTACGAAGTGGAAGGCCCGGTGATGATCTTCCTCACCACCACGGCGCAGCAGGTCGATGAGGAGTTGCTGAATCGTTCGATTGTGCTGACGGTGAACGAGGAGCGGGAACAGACGAGGGCGATTCATCGCAAGCAGCGCGAGGCCCGCACGACGGAAGGACTTTGGGCATGGCGGGAGCGGGCCCGCATCGTGAAGCTGCATCGCAACGCGCAACGCCTCTTGCGGCCCATCGCCGTCGCCAATAACCAGCCCGACGCGGACGAAGACTTTCCCGACCACATGACCAGGACGCGGCGCGATCACGCGAAACTGCTGACGCTGATCGACTCGATTGCGCTGCTGCATCAGCACCAGCGGGAGGTCAAGCGGGACTCGCGCGGCGGCGACACGCTGGAATACATCGAGGCCACAGCCGAAGACGTGGCGCTGGCGAAACAACTCATGCACCAGGTCATCATGCCTTCGCTCGACGAACTGCCGCCGCACACGCGCCGCCTGCTCGGGGTGATCGAGCAGATGGTGAAGGAAGAGTGTGAGCGTTTAGAGATCGAATCTTCGGAATACCGTTTCACGCGGCGCAGCGTGCGGCAATACAGCCAGTGGGGCGACACACAGTTGCGGGTGCATCTGCGGCGGTTGGAAGAAATGGAATATCTGCGGGTGCGCTATGGCGGGCCGGGACAGACGTTCGTCTACCAGTTGCACTCCGAGGAAGAGGAGACAAATCGTAACCATGCGGGGTCGCGGGGGGTGCGCGGGGACCGCGCGGGGGTGGGTGAAAGCGAACTATCGCCAGCAATGACGCGGGTGCAGACGCCAACTGCGCGGTTTGCCGGAAGTATATTAAGGGGTAACGGGACCGAATCCAGTCACATCGTAGTCGTAGGTAAACCGAACGGTGCGGAAAAACCGAACGGCCACGAGCTGGCGGGACACGCGGCGGTGAAGTGATGGCCCGCGTCAGCAAACGTCGTCATCCGCACCTGGAGCCGCACTCGCCGCTGGGCCAGTTCATGGAAGAACATCTGGAATGGTTGCTGATCAACAACTACTCCCAGGACACTGCCGACCATGCGCGTTGGTCCATCGCCGATTTTATCCGCTGGGCCGAGCAGCGCGGGATCGAGCATCCGATGGAAGTGACGCGCCCCATCCTCGAAAGTTACCAGCGATATCTCTACTACTACCGCAAGACGAACGGACAGCCGCTCACGTTCCGCACGCAGCACTCGCGGCTGACGCCGGTGCGCCGCTGGTTTCGCTGGCTGGTGAGGAACAATCACATCCTGCACAACCCGGCTTCTGATCTCGACCTGCCACGCATGGAAAAGCGCCTTCCACGCACGATCTTCTCTGCGGAAGAAGTCGAGCGCGTTCTCTTGGTGCCCGACATCGGCACGCCTGTCGGCCTGCGCGACCGCGCCATGTTGGAAACGTTCTACTCAACCGGCGTGCGGCGCACGGAGCTGATCCATCTCAAGCTGTACGATGTGGACCGGGAACGCGCCACGCTGACCATCCGCCAGGGCAAGGGCAAGAAGGACCGCATGATTCCGATCGGCGAGCGGGCGCTGGCCTGGGTAGAAAAATATCTGCGCGAAGCCCGCCCTCCGCTTGCTGTCGAGCCGGACGACGCCACGCTGTTCTTGACGCAGTATGGAGAGCCGTTTCATCCCGACGCGATGAGCAACCTGGCGCGCAACTACATCGCGCAGGCCAACCTGGGAAAATCCGGTTCCTGCCACACGTTCCGCCACACCATGGCGACGCTGATGCTCGAAGGCGGCGCCGACATCCGCTACATCCAGCAGATGCTCGGCCACGCCGATCTGAGCACCACGGAAATCTACACGCACGTGGCCATCCGCAAGCTGCAACAAATCCACGCCGCCACGCATCCCGGCGCAAAGTTAGAGAACCAGAAACCAGAAGGCACGAGCGACAACGGCCACGGCGAGGAAGAGAAAGCCGCACTGCTGGCCGCGCTCGAAGCCGAGGACGAAGAGGAAGACTAAAAGCTGTTCTTGACGAGGTATGCCATATCTGGCATATTCGAGAGGTACGATGAAACCACTGATCTTCGTTGCCGATTCACACCGCGCTCTGTTGGAGTTTCCAAAAGCCGTGCAGCAGCAGGTTGGCTTTGCTCTCTATCAGGCGCAGATGGGCGGCAAGCACATCGAAGCCAAGCCGCTGAAGAACGTCGGGGCCGGAGTGCTGGAGGTGGTTTCCGATCATCGCGGCGACACGTTCCGCACGGTCTACACGGTGAAGCTGGAAAAGGCGGTGTATGTGCTGCACGCCTTTCAGAAGAAATCGAAGCACGGCATAGCCACGCCGAAAAGCGTCATGGACCTTGTGAAACAGCGGTTGCAACGTGCCAGCGAGATCGACCGCGAAAGAGAGAAATAGCGATGCCCAAACGCACAAAAGATTACGTTGTCAGCAGCGGAAACGTCTTCGCCGATCTTGGACTGCCAAACCCGGAGGAGGCCTTGGCCAAGGCCGAGCTTGCCCACAAAATCGCCCTGCTGATCCAGAACAAGGGGCTGACCCAAGTGCAGACCGCCAAACTGCTGGGCGTCGATCAACCCAAGGTCTCAGCCCTTCTTCGCGGGCGTCTCTCCGGATTCTCTCTGGAGCGGCTGATGCGCTTCCTGCTGCTGTTGGGGCAGGACATCAAAATCACGGTGCAAGCCTGTCCCCGCTCCCGGTCCCAGGCTCGCGTGCATGTGGCATAGAGAATAGCTTCGCATCGTTTGGTAACCGCCGCGCACTCGACTGCCCCCGCCACGGTCTCTCTCCCTTGGAACCCTCTCGTCCGGGCACCCCCATCTCTATGGAATCCCCAAGGGAGAAAGACCCTTCTCCCGCGCCTGTTCGTGTTGTGTGCGCTGTGGCGCACGCAGGCGCTCCTGTAGGGGGCTGTCGAGCGGACCACGGGCCCCGGTCCGGCTGCGCTGCGCGGCGGATTGCAACTCAAAATGCTGGCCTGAAGTACCTGGGCGTGCGTCTCCAAAGTCACTTCTATGCGCGTGCCTTGCTGACTACAATCAGCGGAGATGGCCGCCACACCCGAAGAACGAATCCCTGCTCTCACGAGTGGTGAAGAGATTTTTTCTTTAGCTGTGCCTTTCGCTGCGTGCTCCGAAAATCGCATCGGTGCAACCCGGCTTGAGGGCAAAAAAACGCATCAGGGGATTTTTTCTAGAACTCGCGCAGTTCGCGCCAGCGCAATGTGGAGTAAGTGGTCAGGAACGCATCAGGTTAGCCGGAGAGAAGGGGCGAAAACCGTGTTGGGGATAGTAATAGACGCAAACGGCAACACCCTCTCCGACCCCTCCGGCAAATCCTACACTTGGGACTTCGAAAATAGGCTGACGCAGGCTGTCGTCCCCGGAACAAATGGCGGAACCACAACCTTCAAGTACGATCCCTTCGGACGCCGCATCCAGAAATCCGGACCCCTCGGCACCACGAATTACCTCTATGATGCCTTCCGATTGATCGAAGAGGTAGCCGGGAACGGCAGTCTCCTTGCCAGCTACACTCAGGGCCTGCACATCGACGAACCGTTTGCCGAACTGCGGTCGGGCACGGCTAGTTACTATCAGGCTGATGACCTCGGCTCAATTACGTCGCTCGGCAATGCCTCAGGCGCGATTGCAGACACGTTTACTTACGATGGTTTTGGCAAGCTAACTGCGTCAACAGGCTCCGTTACGAACCCCCTCCAGTTCACGGCTCGTGAGTCGGATTCCGAAACTGGTCTCTACTACTATCGCGCGCGTTACTTCGACCCCAATATCGGACGGTTTGTCAGCGAAGACCCAGGCGGCACAGTCGGCGGTTTGAACCTCTACGACTATGTCCTGAATAACCCGACTAATCTGTACGATCCGACGGGGCTCAGTGGGACCAAGCCCAAGCCTCTTAAGCCCGATCCTAACGCGGTCTACTACATATGCTGCCAGGGCGGACAGCTCAAAGTCTGCGATCAGAGCTCAGGGTCATACAGCGGGTGGATTCTCGACTGCATGCGGAGCCACGAACAGCAACACGTCAACGATATGACCAAGCCTCTCCCCTGCGGAGCCAAGAATAATCCGTGCGAAGGACAGCCTAACGGTCCCCTCGGAGTTCCCTCGGGTGAAGCAGCACAGTTGGAGTGTGCGGCCTATCGGGTTGAGTTGCAGTGTTTGGTGCCGGCAGGGAGCGACAAATCAACCCAGGCTCGGCGGAGTTTTGTCCAGAAACAAATCGCAAGATACTGCGGAGGACAATAGTGCGACACACTATCCCGAAAATAGCCCTTGTAATCTTGCTGACCATCGCCTGCCAAGAAATGCCGTTGGCACAGAGTTCTTCTCCTATGCCGAGTTCGGGCAACGTGGAACGTGTCGCTGTGTTCGCCGTTCAGCGAGAGGTGGAAGCGGGCAACCTGAAGGGTAGAAGTGATCTGTGCCTTGGATTCGGCAACGGATTAGCAGTAGATCAGAAGGTCGTCATGTCGGAGCTGAAGCGAGGTGGTGTGAAATTGCATCCAGCCGAATGGTGCAACCATTCACTACGCGGACTGAACATCGCTATCATTGCGCCGATTAGGGAAACGTCTTTGCAGACTTACGAACTGGTCCTTGAGCTGAGCGATCCTTCGCCGATCCGAACCGGGGAACACTTTGCCACGCTCCTAAAGCGTGGGACATACGTCATTCAGTACAGACAAGGGGTGGAGCCGCAACTGGTCTCATACCAGCAAACCTGTTGTTCAAAGACGAATTGATCGCGGCAAACGTTCCGTAGGGCGTGTCGGATCGACCCTGACTCTATGCCTACGATGCACCTGGGTTCGGCTATGGTTCGCACGCACACAGTTGCCTACGACGCAAACGGCAATACCCTCTCCGATCCCTCCGACAAATCCTACTCCTGGGACTTCGAGAACCGCCTGACACAGGTCGTCAATCCGGGCGTCGGAACCACAACCTTCCGCTACGATCCCTTCGGACGCCGCATTCAAAAGTCCGGGCCACTCGGCACCACCAACTACCTCTATGACGGCGTCAACGACATCGAGGAAATGGACAGCACCGGGAATATTCTGGGGCGCTACACGCGAACTGAAAGTGTGGACGAGACATTAAGCGAGTCGCGATCTGGAACCACGAGCTACTATCAACGAGATGGACTCGGCTCGGTTACATCGCTCAGCAGCTCAGCCGGTGCGCTCGCCAACACATACACGTACGACAGCTACGGGAGACTGACCTCGTCAACCGGCACACTCGTCAACCCGTTCCAGTACACGGGGCGCGAGCTCGATCCCGAAACTGGCATTTACTACTACCGTGCTCGCTATTTTGATCCGAGCGAGGGACGCTTCCTCAGCGAAGACCCGATCCGGCTCAGGGGCGGAGTCAACTTCTACGCCTACACCCGGAATAGGTCTGTGCTCTTAACTGACCCTTCGGGTCACCAAGGAGGGTGCCCGCCGCAATCGCCCAATTGCGTCCCTACGGACCCGGATGCGCCGTACCAGGGTCCCGACGGTCTCTGGTACAACACGCTGGACTGGAACGGCCAGACGGATCCAGCACCTTCTGTTCCGGATAACGGGCCACCTGCCCCTCCGAGTTCACCAGCTTCTCCGTGTCCATGCTCTCACGATGCTACATACTATGCCGTAGTTGCTGACGTCCAATCAGAATACGACTGGGAGCGCGTGAAGATCCTCGGGAAAATGGTTGGGTTTTCATGGGGGATCGATGGCATCGAGCATCAAGTACCCGAGCAGTGGGGGCATTGGCTTCCCGGGCTGGACTTGATCCTATGGGGCCGCGACATCTCGGAGTTGTTAGAACTCCAAAGAAAGGCACACGAAGAAATAGAGAAGCGACTGGGCTGCACAGATTGAGACAGGGGCGGGAAGACTAGCAGAGCAGGAGCGAAAAAGAGTGTCGAGACTGCAAGGCCAGCAGCCTACGGAGAGCCGGGACGCAGCGCGGCCGAGACAGCCTCGGTGGCTTCAGCTAGGTTGGATTGTGATCGGCCTTGGCCTGGACTGGCGCTGCGCATTCGAATGGTTCGCTGGGAAGAGCTCCTTTTACTCCGATCTCGTCCTCGGCAGAACCGGGCTGATTGTGCTGGCTTGTGCCGGTGTTGCTCTCCTTGCAGTTTGCGTCACGCGAGCAGCAAAGTGGCGAGATGCCTTGCCCCTTTTCTGTTTGCTTTCTGGCTTTGTATATATCTTCTTGAGCGTCGGCTGGGATGCCCACCGCCGGTAAGGTCCAAGTTTTACCCACGCGCACGCGAGACCGCGAGTCCCAAGACTGTGAATAGCATCCCCAGCCCTATTGTGGGAAGCGCGAGGAGCCACTTCCAGTCGCCGCAGAAGACGGCAATGTCGAGCAGCATCTTCTCGTAGGCTGGCAGGGGATTAGGAAGACCCTCTCTTAAAGACGGAAGGAAGACAGCCCATATAAGTGCTGGCAGCCCGAACATTATGCCGATCAGCGAGAAACATGAAATCGCAGCGGTCCTATAGCGCACAACCCCTCCTGTGTTCCTTACCCAAAAGCTTAGTTTGCAGCTGTGGCCCCCCAAAGTTACGTTGGTTCAATCCCGAATCCCTGGCCGATTCCTGCTCTGATCGGGTGTCCGATCTGCGCCCTGATCCCGGCCCGGTTAGCTGCCCGATGTGGTTGCCGATTCCGCGTCCGAATCCTGAGCTGGGAGTGGGCGAATCGGACACGGTGAGTGGTGAGTTTTTGCCCTCCCGGAGTGCGTTTTCCAAGGAAAGGGTTTTTAGCCGTGCTGCGCACGGGGAGGGGGGGGGGGAGTCGCGGTAGGGATACGGATTTCTCCGTACCCCCCGCGCGGATCCGTACGAGCGGGTTTCCCGCATACGGCTCTTGCCTCAGGTGGTGACGCGCAGACG
>Ga0302275_10005900_pt1 | contig 11719 bp, 10 predicted proteins | sample III_Bog_N2_2_FD_200229 | JGI IMG/M metagenome (GOLD analysis project Ga0302275, IMG submission 200229) | Peat permafrost microbial communities from Stordalen Mire near Abisko, Sweden - III_Bog_N2_2 | ecosystem: Environmental > Terrestrial > Soil > Wetlands > Peat | place: Sweden: Abisko...
ATTGATCGTTGATCGTTGATCGTCGATCGTCGGATCGTTGATCGTCGGATCGTCGGATCGTTGACCGTCGATACGTCAGATCGTGAGTCGGAACCGGTAGTGTATCGCCAGGGTGACGAACTCGCCTGGGAGATCGCGAGGCGCGGGCGGGCCGACCTGACACCGTTCGTATTCGTAGTTTGAGTTTCCCTTCCAGACCCACCCCGATAAATCGTCCAAACGACCGCTGCAATGGCAGTCTCCCAAATGTTTCTCTCGAAGATGCTCGCACATCTGCGTTCGAGAAATGGATGCTAACATTACATTCGGTTATCGATGAAGGGACTGGGGAGCGACGCTGATCACACAGAAGAGGCTTCGCGATGAGTTCTGAACATCGCGCCATCACCTATCTGTCACCACCTACCCCGGTAAGCATGGGCGACTGGTGGTTCGACATCGCCACCGAGAGCCACTTCTGGATTCGACGCCGTTTTGAGGTGATGAGGCGCCTGGCCGACACCATCTTACGGGACTCCAAGTCTGCCGCCGAGATTGGCTGCGGTCACGGATTGTTGCAAAAGCAGGTAGAGGACTATTACGGGTACTCCGTGACCGGATTCGATCTCAATGAGATCGCACTGCAAAAGAATGTTAGCCGGAGGAGTTCGCTTTATTCCTACGATATTCATCAGCGCAGCGCGGAGTTAAAGGCACGCTTCGATTTGTTGTTTTTGTTCGACGTTTTAGAGCACATTGATTCAGAGAACGACTTTCTGCAAGCGGTTAAGTTTCATCTGGCGGATTCAGGCAACTTGTTGATCAATGTTCCAGCACACCCGTTTTTCTACTCCGATTACGATCGGGCTGCGGGGCACGTTCGACGGTATACATTGGATCGCTTGGAACAAGTGGCGCTCGAGAACGGATTCAAGGTTCGCGCCATAACCTACTGGGGCCTTCCTCTGGTTCCTCTTCTGCTCGCGCGGAAAGGGATCGGTATGCGGTGTACGGATGGCCAGGCTGGGTTTGATGGCAAGGCTGGATTCGATACGAGAGGAAGCGCGATCAATACAATCCTCTGGTCCGTGGCGCAATGCGAGATTCTGCCACAGAAATTACTCGGCACCTCTCTTATGGCGGTACTGGAGAACCAGTGATTCGAGGACATATCCAGGAAAGGTCAGAGATTGTGATGGCGGATCCAAGGGTGTCGCTCGCGATTCCCGTTTATAACGAAGAAGCGATCGTGCCGGAACTGCTTCGGCGATCGCTCGCGGTTCTCGATGGAATTCCAGGCGGCCCGCATGAGATTGTCATCGTGGATGACGGTAGTTCGGACCGCACATTCGAACTCCTGGAGAGAGCCGCTGAGAAAGACTCCAGGTTGACAGTGATTGCGCTCTCTCGCAATTTTGGCCATCAGACGGCGTTAGCGGCGGCACTGGATTACGTGTCAGGGGATGTCACCGTGATGCTGGACGGGGATTTGCAGGATCCTCCCGAAGCGATCCCAACGCTGCTGGACCAGTATCGACGGGGATACGACGTGGTGTATGTCCAGCGCGTCAATCGCAAAGAGTCCTGGTGGCTTCGCGCCTGCTATTACGGCTTCTATCGCCTATTAGCGGTCCTATCTTCAATTGAACTGCCCTTGGATGCGGGAGATTTCGGGCTGATTTCGCGGCGGGTTGTGGAGGAAATCCGGCGAATGCCGGAACACCATCGTTATTTGCGCGGACTGCGGACCTGGGTCGGCTTTCGACAGATAGGAATTCCGGTAGAGCGCTCAGCCAGGCAGGCGGGATTGACGAAATACAGTCCACTGCGATTGCTGAAACTGGCTTCAGATGGAATTTTTGCGTTTTCCATTGTTCCGCTTCGCGCCGCGGCTCTCTTGGGAGCGGCTGCGACCGCCCTATCGGTGCTGTACTCGCTCTATGCGTTGTACGCAAAGTTCCGGTTGCACTCGCCTCAAGGTTTCACGGCGCTCATCCTGGCGATCACTTTCTTGTCGGGGGTGAATCTGTTCTTTCTAGGGATTATCGGAGAATACATCGGGCGAGTGTATGAGGAAGCAAAAGGGCGTCCGCACTATATTGTGCGCGAAATGATCTGCAAACAAAAGGTTAGCGAACCCCTGATAAAGTCCTAGCCGTTAGCGCCAGATGCTTTCCCGCGCCGGACATTTTCTAGCCTATTCAGGGACGTAGGACAGCGCAACCCAGTGGCCGAGATGTTGTTCTCCGTCAAACTTGAGGAAGGAACCAAGCCGGACGGGAACGAAAGTTGGGTTTTGCTGGTCATCGATCACAGTGATCCGCTGGAACTGCCGGAAGAACCTGCTCACATCCGGATCATGACTCTCGACCCGTTGCAAGCGGGGGATCACGCTTTCCTGGACGGCGGCGACTCCCGCATGCTGTTCCTCTCGCGACAGTGATGAAGCCTCTGCCCAAAAGCCCAAACGGTACATGGGGCCAGTAGAATTCGGGCCAGCGAGAATCTGTTGCAGGCGACCGCTATCCTCTCCGGTCAGGTAGAGATAGATGGCTTCGCGGAATCTGTTTATGTTTTCGTTATCCTGCGGGGTCAGCATGGTTTCGGCGTCGGTGCAATAGAGTACGGGGCCTCTTGCTAGCAAGGCGATCCAACCGCAGGCATCATCCACGGAAAGCGAACGCGCAACAAAGAGTTGCCCAGTCGAAAGAGGCGGCAAGGAATTCATCAGAGTTGCCAGTTCGACTTGTTCGCGATTGGACGTGAAGAAGGCGCGGTAGGTGCCGAGTGACAGAAAGGCTCCGTTAAGCGCGAGAAGTAGGAGCACAAGAACAATGGCAAGGCGCACTTTATTCGGCCGAGGGGATTTCTCAGCGCTGCGGACTAGTGTTGCGGAGGCCAGGAAGGTAAGGAGCAGCGCGGAGGTTGTCTGCGCGAAGTAGGCCGCGTGCGACGACAACAAGAGGACGGTTGCCGGGACAACAGCATCGCCTAACATAAGGAGCATGTTGATGGCGCCCAGACCCACCAGCGGCCACTTTACTTCCTCAGGCAAACTCTTACTGAGAGCCGTGGCGGTTGTGAGAAGAAACAGGATCAGCCAAATTCCTCCCACCAGATGAGCCAGAAGCGAAGGTTGAAGATGGATGAGGGCGGAGTGGCGGGCGTAAATGTTCATTGATCCGCGCTTCAGAAAAAGGCCGTCGGCGATCGCGCATGCGGCGCTATAGGCAAAAGCGAAACGCCATATACCTCGCGGGCTGCGCGGGGAGAACAAAAGCCATACGACACTCAGGAATGAGATTCCGGCCATCATTAGAGTAGCGTAGGGAAAAGCAGAGAGTGCCAGCAGTTGCAGGACTGCCATCACAATCCAAGAGTGGAGTCTTCGTTGGCGCAGGGCATCAATCTGCAGCCCGAGGTAAGCCAAAAGAAAGGGTATCGGAATTTGGGGTGAGAAGGCGCGCATGAATGGAAGGGCCACACCCTGGAAGCCGAATAATGACGGGAGATGAAGCCACGCGGCTATCAACGGCCGCAGCATACCAATATTGACAAGCATCAGCAGGCCGAGACCGGCAATTCCAATGGGCAAAGAGTTGGCGGGCAAGAAACGCTCGAATAACCAAAGAGTGATGGCGCAGAGTAGGGCCCACCAGAAGAGGTTCCAAGTGAACATCGCAAGCCACAGTTGCCGCGCGAGTAGCTTGTTCCAAGCATGGAACAGAATGGGTCCGAGACGGAATTTCAAGTATGCGGTTCCAGAGGATGGCACCGGGAGCAGGTAATAAGGGTTTAACACTTGGCCCGGACTGATCGTTTTGACGCTACTTAAATTCAAGTACAAACTGAGATCGGGAGCAAAGATGGGAGGCAGATTCACAGCTCCAAAATCCGCTTTGGCTTTCAGAGAAGGGTAGGAATAAATAAGAAGGACGAAGATGATCGCGATGAACTGAGCGATGGCTCGGCGCGCCAAGTAACCCTTGCTCGGAATGCTGGCAACGTTCGGTTGCTGGACGAAGGAACGCGTGTCGCGGGAAGTATTTGTCATCCTGCTGGCAGCTTGCAGTGCCCCCTGGATCGAGCCGTTCACTGCCGGAAAAATCACCACAGTTACGGTGCGGTGCAATCTATTATATAGATGTCGAAAATCGACCTTCTCCGCAAGTGTTATTTTCCTAATCGCGGCGGCGGTTTTTTGTTGGAGGACGTTCCTTGACTGTCTTGGTAACGGGCGGAGCAGGCTATATCGGCAGTCACGCGGCGCGCGCGCTGCGCAGTGCGGGCTACGAGGTGGTGCTTTATGACAATCTCTCGACCGGATTCGAGCAGATGGCGCGAGGTTTCGAGTTGGTGGAAGGCGACATTGCCGACCAGGCTAAACTCAGTCCGGTGCTCGCCCGGGTTGACGCCGTGATGCACTTCGCCGCTCATGCGTATGTCGGAGAGTCGGTGGAGAACCCGCGCAAATACTTCCGAAACAATGCCATGGCAACGCTTAGTCTTTTGAACGCCGCGCTCGATGCGGGCATTCGACGTTTTGTGTTTTCGTCGACTTGCGCTGTGTACGGTGTCCCTGGCGGCATTCCGATTAGCGAGCAGACGCCGCGCGAGCCGATCAATCCTTATGGCGCTTCAAAACTTTTCGTGGAGAACGTGTTGGAAGCTTACAGCCGCGCCTATGGACTGCGCTCAATGAGCCTGCGCTATTTCAATGCTGCGGGAGCCGATGAAGGCGGCGAAATTGGCGAACTCCATGATCCAGAGACGCACCTCATCCCGCTGGCACTTGCCGCGACCTCGGAAAACGGGGCTGAATTGAATGTCTATGGATCGGACTACCCAACCCCGGATGGCACCTGTGTGCGAGATTATATACACGTCAACGATCTCGCCGACGCACATGTGCGAGCGCTGCAATATCTAGCCAGCCCCGACTACGAGAAAGTCCGTGACACGCTGGCTATCAATCTTGGAACAGGCCGCGGACATTCCGTTCTGGAAGTCATGCAAGCGGCCGAAGATGTTACTGGAAAGCCGGTTCGGCGAACGATGAAACCGAGGCGGCCAGGAGATCCTCCAACCTTGGTGGCCGATCCGACCAAGGCCCACACGGTGCTCGGCTGGACTGCCCAGAGAAATCTTGCCGACATCATGTCGACTGCATGGAATTGGATGCAGAAAAGCCAGCGTTTCGGAACGTTAGCGGGACTGATTCGTCAGGCGGGTTAAGAGCCACTGTAGACGCGTGGCACTCGCTGCGACAAGCCACACAAAATCTCATACGGAACCGTCTCACAGAGGCGCGCGAGTTCGACCGCGTCTACGCTCTTGTTGCCTTCTATGCCGCTCGGGCCGGTGTGAGCGCTGCGCCCGATGAGGATAACTTCGTCTCCCACGACGACATGGGGAATTTGAGTGACGTCCACGATAGTCAGGTCCATCGAAACACGGCCTACGACGGGTGCATATTCGCCGCGTAAGATTACGCGGGCGCGATTCGAAAGCAGCCGCGGATAACCATCCGCGTAGCCTACGGGCAGCACCGCGATGCGGCTCTTCGTTTTCGTCACGAACGTTCCCATGTAACCGACGGCCTGCCCGGCCGCGACTTCTTTTACTGTCAGCACACGCGTCTTCCACGAGAGGACGGGACGCAGCGGCAGCGGAGGAACCGGCGCATCCTCGCCGCCGCGCGTAAAGGCCAGCGAATATCCGTAGAGGGCGATTCCGGGACGCACCATCGTCTTCCAGGTATCTGGACGCGCGCTCATCGCGGCGGAGTTTCCCATATGAACCAGGGGAGGTCGAAGGCCGTAACTGTTCAACAACGACAGTCCTTCTTCGAAGTTCTTCATTTGGCGTACCGCATCTTCGGCGTCGAGTACCTCGGCCGACGCAAAGTGCGTGCTCACTCCTTCAAGCGTCAGGCCCTTGCAATGCGACAGCATCTCGCACAGCCGTGGCAATGCGGCCGTCGATGCCCCTAGGCGATTCATACCCGTATCTAGTTTCAGATGGACGGGCAGAACGCTTCCGTTTTGGCGCGCCGCGCGTTCCAGCAATTCGACATGCCAAGGCTCCCAAATTGTTGGCGTGAGATTCTGCGCGACGATGGCATCCTCCTCGCCTTTCCAAATTCCTGTCATCAAGAGGATGCGAGCTTCGACTCCGGCACTGCGCAGGGCTTGGCCCTCGGCGGCGTCGGTTACGCCAAGCCAGGCTGCCCCGTCCGCTTCGAGCGACCGTGCGCACTCGACCGCTCCGTGGCCATAACCGTCGGCCTTGACTACGGCGCAGATCGTGACGCCCGCGCCAACATGTTTCTGAACTGCGTGAAAATTTTCTCCCAGAGCAGTCAACGAAACCTCCGCCCAAGTTCGGCCATCGAGAATCAGGGAGCGGATTTCAGGCAGGCGGGAAAAATCTGTGCGAGGAGCGTTCACGGAACCGATTATAGCGACCTGCACACTCCTCCGGGACTGCCCTTGGTAACTCCGTTTGTTAGCCTGTTCTGACGGGGCGTCGGCCAGGAGCTTGGGGTGCGAACAGCGCGTGATACCCGCCTGCCGTAAACTTTGACCCCACAATCCGGTAGAATAGAAGGACTTTCTTCCTCCGGAGGGGTAATGGCAGTTCCTGTATCCCAGATGTGGACGGTGGCCTCGTACGTTCTGCGCCAGAAGATGGCCGGGAACAAGCGCTACCCGCTCGTACTCATGCTTGAGCCGCTCTTCCGCTGCAACCTGGCATGCGCCGGATGCGGGAAGATTCAATATCCCGCCCACATTCTCAAGACTGACCTGAGCCCGGAAGATTGCTTCAAAGCGGTTGACGAATGCGCAGCCCCCATGGTGTCGATTCCGGGCGGCGAGCCGCTGATGCATCCGCAGATCGACAAGATTGTCGAAGGCTTGGTCGCCCGCAAGAAATATATCTATCTCTGCACCAACGCGCTGTTGCTGAAAGAAAAATTGCACTTGTTCAAGCCCAGCAAGTACCTGAGTTTTTCCGTGCACGTTGATGGACAAAAAGAGCACCACGACTTTTCGGTCTGCCGCGAAGGCGGATATGAAATTGCGCTTGACGGTATTCGCGCTGCGGTGGACGCCGGTTTCCGCGTCACCACGAACACGACGTTGTTTGATGGCGCCGATCCGAACAGTGTGCGCAAGTTCTTCGACGAGATGATGGAGGTTGGCGTCGAGAGCATGATGGTTTCGCCCGGATACTCCTACGATAAGGCTCCCGATCAAAAACATTTTATGGGACGCGCGCGGATTCGGCGCATGTTCCGCGCCATGCTCTCCAATCGAAAGAAGACGTGGCGCTTCAACCAGTCGCCGCTTTTTCTCGAATACTTGATGGGCAAGCGCACCTACAAATGCACGCCGTGGGGCATGCCAACCTACAACATTTTCGGATGGCAAAAGCCCTGCTACCTGCTGCAAGACGGTTACGCCGAGTCCTACAAAGAATTGATGGAAACGACGGAGTGGGCAAGCTATGGCACCGAGTCGGGTAATCCGCAGTGCGCGAATTGCATGGTGCATTGCGGCTACGAACCCTCGTCCGTCGACGATACGTTCGGCTCGCTGCGCGGATTCGCGGACACTGTGAAAGCGACGTTCTCGCTCTATCCCGACAAGAGTGCACTCGCCGACCTCGATCAGGATGTGCGGCCGGTGCATTCCTACAATCCCCTGATTCAGATCGAATCGTGTGGTGGTGGGGCTTTGGCCCGCGTGGACGGGACGGAGCCCCGTCCCCACATGAGCCAAGCAGAAGAAACCCACGCATGAGCGGACGCGAACATGGTCACGATTCGGCGCCGCAGCACAGCTCGCAAGCAGTGGCGAGCGCCTCGGCGGCGACCGGTCTGAGCCGTAGTGATGAACTGGAAGTCGTCCCCGGATTTGAGCGGGAAAATCTACAAGGCTGGATTCCCGCGCTGGCTTCCGAAGCCGACGTGCGCTCTGTCATCGAAAAGGCCTTCGACTATCGCGGCGATGTGACTATCACCCGCAAAGACTCGAACAACTCCCAGATCACCGGATACCTTTTCGACCGCCGCATCGGCTCAACACTCGACAACTCCGTCGTCCGCCTGATTCTGGCGAATAGCACCGAACGTCCCGCCATTCCCTATTCCGAAATCGCCGCCATCGCCTTCACCGGACGCGACACCGCCGCCGGCAAAAGCTACGAAGCCTGGGTTAAGAAATACTGGGAGAAGCGTGCGGCGGGTGAGAAGAATATTTCGATTGAGCCGGAAGCGCTGGAGTAGTCGGGCACGGCAAATTGGACTAGCGCTGGACGGAATCAGCCGCGCACGTATTTATTGAACCAGTCGATCGTGCGTTGCCAAGCCAGATCGGCTGCGACTTTGTTGTACCGTTCCGGAGTCGCGTCGCAATTGAAGCCATGTACGGCGCCCGGGTAAATATAGCCTTCATGCGGAATGTGCGCCGCGTTCAGTGCCTGGTCGTAAGCCGGCCATGTCGCTGCGAGTCGCGTGTCGAGCTCTCCGTGATGCACCAGGATCGCCGCCCTAATTTTGGGGATGTCCTCTGCCGCGGGAGGGCCGCCGTAGAACGGCGCCGCTGCCGCCAGGTCGGCTCCCAATCGCACCGCCAGCATATTCGCGGTCGAACCCCCATAGCAGAACCCGGTAGCGCCGATCCTTCCCGTGCAGTCCGGGCGCGACTTCAACCACATCGCCGCGGCCAGCATGTCCTCAGACATCTTGTTCTTGTCGATCTCGTTGAACATTTGGCCGCCCTTATAGTCGTCGCCAGGATAGCCGCCCAGAGATGTGAGTCCATCCGGCGCAAATGCCATGAAGTTGGCCAGGGCAAACCGCCGCGCGATGTCCTCGATATGCGGGTTCAGACCCCGATTCTCATGGACCACGATTACACCGGGCAACTTCGTCACCGTCTCGGAGCGGGTGTCCGCGCTGACAGGCCGCACAAGATATCCCTTGATTCTTCCGTTGCCCTTCGGAGAGGGAACGGTCTCGTAAGTAGCCTTGATCCGGTCGTCGGTGCGGGAAACCTGCTGACCCATCGTATAGTTCGGCATCAATGCACTGATAACCGTGGCTGCCGCAAGCCCGCTCGCAAGTCGCTGCACGCCCTCCATAAAGGCGCGGCGACTAATCTCGCCGTGAATGAAATCGTTGTAGAGATCTATAACTTCGCTCGGAAGTTTGGCTTTTGTCGGTTCCACTGGCTGACTCCCGCCGAGATAATACCATCTGCTCCTGGCCTCCACCTTTCTATCTTTCGTTTCGCCCGCCGCGCCTGCGCATTGATGCACGGACCCATGTGCTGGCGCGCTGTTACGGCTACACCAAAGGATCGCGAACCACCGGAAGCATAGAGCTTATCGTTGACCCTCGTAAAATTGGACGAAATTGCCGCCGAGGTGCGCGGCTCTCCGGTATATCTCACACAAGTATTCCAACAGGGGGAAGGCCTCGCCCTATATTGAGAGGGCCGGTTGTTGCGACTGTGCCGAGATCACTCCTCTCCGTGGCTTGTCAAAAGCACGCAGCGAGTCTGCGTATCCCATCATGAATCTGGCGCGCATCGGTCCCGCCATAACCAAGGATCAAACCGCCCACCAGGGGCGGTTTCACACAACACGACGATAAAGGCATCGCCGATATTCCAACCTCGGAGGCCCTCAACGAAATCGCCACATCACTGGAACCCCGTGGGAGCAACGCCACCATATGCATCCCCGCTTCGGCGCCGATCACTGTGAGTTTGTCTTTCAGCCGTTGGCGAATTGTTGCGACCAGCGCCGTTCGTCGCTCGGTATAGAGCATCCGCATTCTGCGAATGTGCCGCGCGAAATGCCCCTCGCGAATGAAGTCCGCCAGCGCAGCCTGATATAAAGTGGACGAGAATTGGTCGGTAGCATCTCGCGCGGTAGAGAATGCTTCCACCAAGTCCTTGGGAACCACAACATAACCGAGGCGCAGCGCGGGAAACATTACTTTGCTGAAGGTACCGATGTAGATCACACGCGCGTCCGTATCCAACCCTTGCAGGGAGGCGATCGGGCGTCCTCCCAATCTGTATTCGCTGTCGTAGTCGTCTTCAATAATCCAAGCGCCGCTTCGCGTGGCCCAGTTAAGCAGCCGCATACGCCGCGTGGCGGTCATGGTTACGCCCAGCGGATATTGATGCGACGGGGTGATGTAGACCGCACGCGCGCTCGGAGCGCGGCGGATTCCTTCGGCTACGTCTAGACCCTCATGATCTACCGGCACCGGGACAAGCTTTGCCCCAGCCATCATCAGGGCCTGGCGTGCTCCTGGATAGCCAGGTTCCTCGATCCACACCCGATCTTTTGTATCCAGCAAGACCTGCGCCGAAAGTTGCAGGCCCTGCTGCGATCCAGTTGTTACCAGAATCTGCGACGGCTCGCACCGCACCGCGCGAGCAGCGCCCAAATATTCCGCAATCGATTCACGAAGCGGCATGTATCCCTTGGCGTCCCCATAAGCCATCAATTGTCTGGTAGGTTTTCGCGAATGCCGATTTAGCATCTGGGCCCACACGCTGGCCGGAAAATGTTCTAGCGCTGGCAGGCTCACTCGAAATGCAACCAGTTTATTCGACCACGTTTGCGCTGGCATACGCATTAGCGCTACACGATGCGAGACTCTTCGCAGAGCCGTGGTGCTAGGTACCTCCCGCATTGCGCTTGCTGTTTTTCCGATCGTCGGCTTTGATGCGTCGTCCGGGATCGACCTCGACACACACGTTCCCGCCCCAACGAATGTCTCGAAGTAGCCCTCAGCAAGCAATTGCTCGTAGGCGCTGGATACCGGTATGCGCGACACCTTCAGGTCCGCCGCCAGGCTCCTGGTCGATGGCACACGTTGTCCCGGCCGCAACTGGCCCACGAGGATGGCGAGCCGAAACCACTCGTACAATTGGCGGTAAATCGGGATCGTTCTGCCGGAGTCCAGAGCAATTGGTGGGAGAAAGCTTGCGGAGACTCGCTTTAGAGACATGGAGCCGAACTCAAAGTGGCCATATCGTATCACATGAAAGTGGCTATTTGTATAAGCCACGAGGCGAGCTAATCTCCCTGCATCGAAGGCTTGCGGCCGACGAAATCGCAGATTACGCGACGGGGATACAACCAAACTGCATCTTGAACGCTTTGGGAGGTAGGTATGCACGATGTGATTTCCGAAACCACGAACGCGGAGGCAAAACAGTTTGATTTTCTCGAAGGCGAGTGGAACGCCCTCTGCCGCTTTCCTTTGCCCGATGGATCCTGGGGCGAGGGACCTGGCTCGCTGACGGCAGGCAAGGTCCTGGATGGCCGCGTTTCGCTGGAATTCTTTACCGGACCCTATCTTGGAACAGTCATCAAGGGCCTCGGTCTTCGCGCCTTCAATCCGCAAACCTCCCAGTGGGAACATACCTGGACCGACACGTTTTCGCCGGGCGGCTTCCTGGTCTGGCGCGGACGGTTTGACGGCAATGCCATCAACCTTCACGGCCAGTGGGAGGATGAGGCTGGCCACCCCGTTCTTTCTCGGCTCACTTGGTCTCGGATCACCGAGCACTCCGCCCACTGGGAGAGTTATCGCTCCCTGGATGGCGGCAAGACCTGGACAAAACACTGGGTAATTGATTTCACGCGGAAGGTAACGAGTTAACTTGAGATCTCGCCGAAAAACAGGATCGACAGGCGAAAAAGGGAGGTA
>Ga0302275_10005908_pt1 | contig 11716 bp, 7 predicted proteins | sample III_Bog_N2_2_FD_200229 | JGI IMG/M metagenome (GOLD analysis project Ga0302275, IMG submission 200229) | Peat permafrost microbial communities from Stordalen Mire near Abisko, Sweden - III_Bog_N2_2 | ecosystem: Environmental > Terrestrial > Soil > Wetlands > Peat | place: Sweden: Abisko...
GCACGATCCGGCGGCGCGACGAAGAGGCACGGGGGCGCTATGAAGAGGCTGCGCGCCACGCGGCGGCTTCTCTGGAGCTGGTACACTCGCTGCCGGTGGAGCGGGCGATTCTGCTGACGCGGGCCTTTGCGTTTTATTTCGAACTGATCAATCTTGCGGAGACGAACCACCGCAAGCGGCGGCGCACGGCTCTGCACATGAGCGGCGACGCAGGGCGGCAGCGCGGGTCGCTGGCAGGAACGCTGTGCGAGATGCGGCGCGTGGGCATCAGCGCAGACGAGGCGCTGGAGTGGCTGGGGCGCATTCTGATTGTGCCGGTCTTTACGGCGCACCCGACTGAAGTCGCCCGGCGGTCGGTGATGTTCAAGCGGCGGCGGATTGGGGATTTTCTGGCGGGGCTGGACCGGATTCCAGTGCCGGAGCCTGAGATGGCGCGCCTCGAAGATGCGATCCGCGCGGAAATTACCAGCCTGTGGCAGACCGACGAGGTGCGCTCGCGGCGGCCGACGGTCTACGACGAAGTGAAGATGGGGCTGGATTATTATGACGTCTCGATCTTTGCGACACTGCCCAGCCTCTATCGCGAGATTGCCGAGGCGCTGAAGGCCGCGTATGGGCTGGAGATGGAGACGCTCGAGCTGCCGCAGGTGCTGATCTTTGGCTCGTGGATCGGCGGGGATAGGGACGGCAATCCATTTGTTACGCCTGCGGTGACGCGCGATGCGATCCGGCTGGCTCGGGGGCATCTGCTGCTCTTTTATCAGCGGCAGCTCGATGAGATTATCGAACTGCTGACGACGAGCGCGCAGCAGATCGGGGTGAGCGATGCGCTGCTGCAAAGGCTTGAGGCTTATGTCGCGCTGGTGCATACGCCCGAGGCGCAGGCGTTCGAGGCACAGTATCAGTTTGAGTACTATCGGCGATTTGCGATCTGCCTGAAGGCGCGGCTGCGGCGCACGCTGGATAAGGCGACGGAGCAAGCGGGTACGGCGGCCGCGGCTCTGCCGGTGATGCCCTATACGCTGGCGCGGGTCGACGACGGTTCGGGCAAGCTGGCCAATTCTCTTCCTGCGTATTGCTCGGTGCTGGATTTCATCGACGATTTGGAAGTGCTGAGGGAGTCGCTCGCGGCCAATCGCGGGATACGGATCGCGCGGACGCTGGTCGATCCGCTGATCTTGCAGGTGCGGACGTTTGGGCTGCATCTGCATACGCTGGACATAAGGCAACATGCGCGGGTGCACGCGACGGCCTTGCAGGAGACGATTGCGGACACCGTTGCGCCGACGCTGCCGGGAGGGCTTTCGGATGAGACGGCGAGCGTGCTGGAGACCTTTCGCGTGGTGGCGGAGATCAAGGACGGCTGTTCGCCGGAGGCGGTTCGGCAGTACGTGATCAGCGGGGCTTCGACGGTGGAAGACGTGCTGGCCGTGGTGCGGCTGGCGCGGCTGGGCGGCGTGAGGGTCGAGGGAGCGGGTAGAGATCCGGGTTTGATGCCGGTGCCGCTCTTTGAGTCGATCGAGGATCTGCGAAAGGCTCCGGAGGTCTGCCGCGAGCTGTGGGGCAGGGCGGATTATCGCAAGCTGATGGCAACCTGGGATAACTGGCAGGAGGTCATGCTGGGCTATTCGGATTCGAATAAAGACGGCGGCATGCTGACCTCGACGTGGGAGATCTTTCGCGCGCATCGCGACCTGCATGTGGTGGCGCGGGAGTGTGGGGTGAAGCTGCGGCTCTTCCACGGGCGCGGGGGCACGGTGGGACGCGGCGGAGGGCCGACGCATCGCGCGATCTTTGCCCAGCCGATGAATTCTTTTGACGGGCAGTTGCGGATTACCGAGCAGGGCGAGGTGCTGAACTTCAAGTACGCCGACGAGGTGCTGGCCGAACGGAATTTGGAGTTGATGATCGCGGCTTCACTCGACGCATTGGCGCGGCCGAATGCGCGCGATCCGGAGGGGCATTTTAGTGGCGTGATGAAGCCGGAGTGGGATGCTGCTCTCGACGAACTATCGGGCATTGCGTTTGAGTATTACCGCAAGCACATTCTCGACGATCCGGATGTGGTGACTTACTTTGAGCAGTCGACGCCGGTAGGTGAGCTGGAGCAGGCCAAGATTGGTTCGCGGCCTTCGCGGCGGAATGCGAGCCCGAAGCTTACGGATTTGAGGGCGATTCCGTGGGTGTTTGGATGGACGCAGTCGCGGCTGCTGGTGCCAGCGTGGTTTGGCGTGGGGTATGCGCTGGAGGAGTTTTTGGCGCGGCCGGGCGCGCTGGAGCTATTGCAGACGATGAAGCACGAGTTGCCGCTCTTTATCGACCTGCTGCGCAATGTGGAGCTGGCGCTGGGCAAGGTGGATCTGGCTACGGCGCGGCTCTACTCCGAGCTGGTGGAGGACGCGAAGCTGCGTGAGCGTATTTACGATTTGTTTGAAGGCGAGTTTCATCGGACGGTGCGCGCGCTGCTGGCGGTGACTGGGCAGAAGGAGCTGCTGGAATCGAACCCGGTGCTGGCGCGGTCGATCAAGCTGCGCAATCCGTATGTGGACCCGATGCATTTGATTCAGGTTGACATGCTGCGGCGGAAGCGGGCGGGCGAAGATACGCCGGAGGTGAATCGGGCGATTGCCGCAACGATCAGCGGGATCTCGGCGGGGCTTAGGAATACGGGCTGAGGGATGCTCTGGGGCCTGAGCCGGAGGCGCCATCAGAGTTATTGCGATGTTAGTGATTGCGCGGAGGTTGTTCAGTGATTCGCTGGCTCGTGTTCGCTTTGCTGTTCGCAGCCGCTGCGTCGGCGCAGACGAATGACCCGGCGAAGAGCGACGATGCGCTCATCTCGGGGCATGTGCTGAATGCCGTGAACGGACGGCCTGTCGCCGGGGCAACAGTTCACTATCGCGCTGTGGGTGGCGATCAAGACAAAGACACCAATGGGGTCAGTCCGGCCGGTCGCGAGGGCGAGGTCACGACCGCAGCGGACGGCAGCTATACCGTGCCGGACCTTCCGCGAGGCTCTTTCGACGTTCGCGCCACGGCGCCGGGCTACTTTGGGGCGCACGACGTTTTTGCGGCAAAGCCGGCCGGAGACAAGCCCGCGCCGGTCCTTGGCCTGCCGGCAGTTGGAGTGCTTCGTCTCCAGCCAGACCTGCTTGATCTCAGATCGATCTCCGATGCGGCGCTGGCCAAACTCAATCAACAGGAGGGCGGCTATGCGGGCGTTTCCTACCCTGCTCCGGCGTTCACTCCGGATGGCAATCGTGTCGCCTTTCTTGTTCCGGGATCGGCGGCATTGCAGGATGTCACCAAGGACGATTCACCGCGCTCTGGTGGCTGCATGGCGCAGGCCTACGATCTCTCGAATGAACAGCTCACCGAATTGGGCGACAGCCTGCCTGACAAATACTGCGATGCCAGTTCCACGGAGGTGGCATGGGACGGCGATCTGGTCTACGTTTACTTCACCGATTACAACTCAAATCCGATCAAGACAGAGGCCATGCGGCTGCAAGGTGGGCGGGCTGCGCTTTGGCCGGTTGCCGATTTGCCAAAGTCATTTCAGGAAAAGCTGGCGCGCAAAGCGGCAAGTGGAGCAGCAGACCGGGAAGCGGAAGAGAAGATGAGGGCCGAAACCGTTGAGACAACGAACGACGGCCGATTCACCCTCAGGCTGGGAGAGGGGGAACTCGGGCAATGCAATTCGCTGGTGGCCGCTTCGAGGCAGCCACAATGGGAGCAGACGGTGGCCGCCTGCGCATTCCCCTCCGATTACGAACTCGACCGCGGCCGCGATCTGCTGTTTTCGAGCGAGGCTGCCTTGCTGGTGGAATTCAACTTCAAGTCACGCAAGGAGCGGCGCTTTATTCTGCCGCAGTCGGAGATCGGGCCGGATTTGCTGGCCTATCAGCCGCTGGCCAATGGCGCAACCCGGATGGTTTACACGTTGGCAAAGGGCGACTGTGACCCCTCGGCGTCAGTGCACATTGACAGTGCGTCCGAGAGCGAATCCGGCAACACGAAGGACCATTCCAGCGTCTGCTTCATCACGATTCCTCCGCCCTAGGCCGGGCTTTTTCGCGGCGACCCAACGCCAACTTGCATTTTTGCAAGCAGATAAAGCGGAATCAATTTGCGTTTCGCTTGCAATGGGAGGCGTCTTGGTACTATGCTCTTCTCATGCGTCGATGTCGCTAACACCGCCCTGGTGCCAGTTGCGACGGTGACGTGCGCCCAAGTTCGCGCACAGGCTTTCCCGCCCGACAGATCGACAAACACCCAAAAAATTGAAGCGAATGCTCCGGGCTTGGAATCCCGGAAAGAGGAGATCATCATGGCGCACATTGCTGCGAATGTAACTGAGTTGATTGGCCGCACGCCCCTGGTGCGACTGAACAAAGTGTCGGCCGGGTTGCCCGCGACCGTCGTTGCCAAGCTGGAGAGCCAGAACCCGGTTTCGAGCGTAAAGGACCGCATCGGCCTGGCGCTGATCGAGTCCGCCGAGAAGGCCGGCAAGATTACGCCGGGCAAAACCGTGCTCATCGAGCCGACCAGCGGCAACACCGGCATCGCGCTGGCCTTTGTGGCCGCCGTCAAGGGGTACCGGATCATCCTCACCATGCCGGAGACCATGAGCCTTGAGCGCCGCACGGTGTTGCTTGCCTTTGGCGCCGAGATTGTGCTCACGCCCGGCCCCAACGGAATGAAGGGCGCCATCGCCAAGGCCGATGAAATCCTGGCCAAGACGCCGAACGGCTATATCCTGCAGCAGTTCAACAACCCGGCGAACCCAGCCATTCACTATGCGACCACAGGTCCGGAAATCTGGAACGACACGGACGGCAAGGTGGACATTCTCATCAGCGGCGTGGGCACGGGCGGGACCATTACGGGCGTGAGCAAGTACGTCAAGGAGCACAAGTCGGAGTTCAAGGCCATCGCCGTGGAACCGACCGACAGTCCCGTGCTCTCCGGCGGCAAGCCGGGACCGCACAAGATCCAGGGCATCGGCGCGGGCTTTGTGCCCGCCGTGCTGGATACCAAACTGGTGGACGAGATCGTCCAGGTCACGAACGACGAGTCGATAGCGATGGCGCGCAGGTTGGCGCTCGAAGAAGGCCTGTTTGTGGGCATCAGTTCGGGAGCGGCGGCGGCGGCGGCGCTCAAGGTGGCCGCGCGACCCGAGAATGCCGGCAAGCTGATCGTGGTGGTTCTGCCCGATTTCGGCGAGCGTTATCTGTCGAGTGTTCTGTTCGAGCCGCTGCGCCAGCAGGCGCTTGCCCTGCCGACCGAGCAGATTGCGGTTGCAGTATAAGGCAGTTGGGCAGAAGGCATTCTGCTTTGAAACGGACGGGCGTCCGATTCAAAGCAGAATCAGTCTTCGGCTTTTGGGGTGCGAGAGGGTTCTTCGCGCACGCGGGATTTCCTCAGGTGCTGAAGCCCATCTTATCTTTGTGCTTTCCGTGCGGATTACGAGTTGTTGATTGTATTGAAACGTGGTCCGGGTATTGATTTCGCACCGTCCCTACGGGACGGTGACTCCTTTATTGACGCTTACCCAGGACTGCGCTGCGCTTGTCCTGGGCTATTATCAATACTCCCTCCGGGAGAAAAACGTAGACGGCCCCCGCTGATGTCCCTGTTTGCACGAATTCGCGAAGACATCAACTCCATTCTGGAGCGTGACCCGGCAGCCCGGTCGCGGCTGGAGGTCCTGCTCTGCTATCCGGGGCTGTGGGCGGTCTGGATTCACCGGGTCTCTCACCGGCTCTGGGGCTGGCGGCTGCGGCTGCCGGCGCGGATGCTCTCGCAGGTGGGCCGTTTTTACACCGGCGTTGATATTCATCCCGGCGCGCTGCTCGGCCGGCGGCTCTTCATCGACCACGCAACCGGCGTGGTGATCGGCGAGACCTCGATCGTAGGCAGCGACGTGACCATGTATCAAGGCGTCACGCTGGGCGGCACCGGCAAGGGCCACGGCAAACGGCATCCCACGGTCTGCGATGGAGTCTTCATCGGCAACAACGCCAATGTGCTGGGCAACGTGACCATCGGCGAGAATTCGCGGGTGGGCGCCGGGTCTGTCGTTTTGTCTGACGTACCCCCCAACTCGACCGTCGTAGGAGTGCCCGCGCATATCGTCTATCGCAATGGCCAGCGCGTGTTGATCACCGATCCACACGACATCAAGGATCCGCTTTCCGATTCGCTGATTGCGCTATCGGCTCGCGTGGAGGAGCTGGAAGAACGCCTGGGCGGCCAGCCGCGTCCGGCCGAGCAATTCACCGCTGAGGCCGCCGAGCGCGAAGCCTATCGCGAAGAGCTGGAGCAGTTGCGGCAGTATGTCTCGATGGGCGAGGGAATCTAGAAGCAGAAATTGCTCTCCGAAAGGCCCTTCAAAAAAAGTCACAAAAACCAACATTTGCCTTGACAAGAATCACTCATAGCACTATACATTGCTATACGAGGTATATGGCTATGGCGAAACTGAGAGCCCAACCTACCGAGGGCGACCAGCCGGATCGCTGGGAGGCTCAACTGCGCAAGGGTGCTTTGGAGATGGCGGCTCTGGCCAGTGTCTGGCAGGGGCGGCTGTACGGCCTTGAAATCATTCGCTTCCTAGAGAGCCACTCACGGCTGGTACTTGGAGAGGGCACCATCTACCCCATCCTGAACCGGCTCAAGGCCGAGGGGCTGCTGACATCCGAGTGGGTAGAAGCCGAGGCAGGACACCCGCGCAAGTACTACTCCCTGACCGAGACCGGACGCGTACGCCTTCGACTGATGGCAGAAGCCTGGACGAGCTTCTCCAGCGGTCTGAGCCGCCTTCTCGAACCCGTACTGCAATACCCCGAAGACAGAGAGCTGTCCGCGGCGACCATGAAACTCGAAGAAAAGGAGATTCCCCAATGACCTCAGAGATGCAGATCGACAGTTACTTGACCGCCCTCCGCACCCATCTCGGCCCTCTGACGATCGCCGAGCGGGAAGAGATTGTCCGTGAGATCAACGCGCACGTTCGCGACTCCGCCGAAGAGGCGGGCGCTTCCGTTGAGAGTGTCCTCGCCCGGCTTGGACCCGCCGAAGAGCTGGCCGCGCAGTACCGCGATGGACAACTGATCAGCCAGGCCAGCCGCAGCCTTTCGCCGCTGGTGCTGCTGCGCGCCACCCTTCGTCTGGCCACCAAAGGCGTCTTTGGATTCGTGGCCTTTTTCCTGGGGTTGTTTGGATACACGATGGGCGCTGGCCTGGTTCTGACAGCTCTGCTGAAGCCGATCTTCCCTGCGAATACCGGCTTCTGGGTCAATGACTACAGGGGCTTTGGGTTCATTTCAGCGGGATCGACATTCCCCTCCCCGCCACCTCACGCACACGACATTCTTGGCATCTGGTACACGCCGCTGGCGCTTACATTAGGAAGCCTCTCCCTGCTGTTCACAACCATGGCCATTCGCAAGTCTCTGCGAACCTCCAGGCGCTGGCAGTCGAGGATGTAACGCAGTGGACGCGGTGGCGGCAATTACAGGGATTGGAGGAGGCTGCGGGCCGCGGAGCCGGTTGAATTCGCTAGTGGGTCCCGGCCTGTGGCCTGCTCCAGCCACCCCGGTGCTAGAGTGGTTTCATCTCCACTTTCTTGCCGGAGTCGTTTCTCTTGCTGGGTTTCCGTCCGCTGCTCGCTGCCTTTCTCGCGCTTCCTGTTGTAGCCCACGCCGCTCCGCGCGTGCAGGCTGCGCCGGTTCCGCCAGAGATGCGCTCGATGGCATTCACCGTAGCCGTGAACGGCCAGGCAGTGGATGTGGCCCACGCAGCGGCGAGTTATGAGTTTGTCAGCTTTGACGTCACCGGCCCGGTGACCGTGTCGATTACTGCCGCCGAGCCGGGATTCTGGGAGAAGGGCGTCGACATTCAGCCATGGCGGCTGGGGTTGCGCCCGGTCAGGCAGGGGCACACGATTCGCTTCCGGCTTCAAGGGCCGGCCAAGCTCTCGATCTCGCGGCCGGGCGACTTTCTGAACCATGGCAAGATCCTGTTTCTCTTTGCCGGAACGCCGCCGCCGCCGATGCCGCGCAAGCACGAGATTCACGTTTATCAGCCGGGAGTCTACCGGCAGAGCCTCAATCCCAAAAGCGGCGAGACCCTCTATCTCGCTCCCGGCTCCTACTTCTACGGCAGCCTGAATCTATGGAAGGTTGAGAATGTGAAGGTGCTGGGCCGCGGAACGATTGTTTACGAAGGCACGCAGGATCCCAACGCCGACGAAGGCTGGATGCAAAAGCCCGACTGGCACTGCATCGGGGCGATGGAAGCCAAAAATGTTGAGATCGACGGGCTGACCTGCATCGTGCGGGCGCGGACCTGGTCAATCCAGATGAAGGATTCCACGGGATTCAGATTTGATGACCTGCGGCTGATCGGCGGCAACACCGCCAACGCCAATCAGGACGGCATGGATTGGCTGGGCGGCGGCGACACGGTTGTGAATGACTCCTTCCTGCGCGCGTCCGACGATGTATTCGCGATGGAGGGCAACTGGGACGGCTACAAGGACGAGGACATGCTGCGGCCGGGGCACGATGTGGACAACATCCTCATCGAACACAGCGTGCTGTCAACGAGTATTTCGAATGTCGTGCGCGCCGGGTGGCCGCGAAAGATCTTCAACTCGCGCAACTTTACCCTGCGCGATTCTGACATTCTGCATGGCGGCATCGGGGCATGCGGACAGACCTTTGGGCTGTTGGGCTTCTGGGGCGCGCAAGAGGCACGGGGCGCCCACTCGGAGTTCAAGTTTGAGAATCTGTTTCTCGACAACTGGTACTCGCTGGTGCAATTGGAACAGCAGAACCCCGGCCTGCATGGGTTTGAATTCCGTAACATCTGGGCGCTGGACCAGCCGCCGCTGGCCGATTCCACGATGACGGGCGACGTCAAGGACGTGACCTTTGACAATGTGAAGTATGGCCAAAGACGCGTGGCCGGCAATGCCGATCTTCCGCTGACGGTCTCGGCAGGCGTGGCGGCAGCGGAGTTTGTCGGCACGCACGGAACGGTGGCCTCGTTCACCGTAGATCCGCCTGTCTTTGCTCCGGGCCAGCCAGTCACATTCACTGCGCAACCCTCGCGCGGCGCTCACTACACCTGGCTCTTTGGCGATGGAAGCCAGGCCACCGGGCGCCGCGTGCGGCACCGCTTCCCCGATGCCGAGGGAACCGATTTGGACGGTTCTGGACGATTTCGGGTTCTGCTGCACGTCGAGACGGGTGACGAAGAGCCTGATTCAACCAATCAGGATTGGGCCGCGCAGGGCGTGGTGGCCGTAGCTCGCTGGCATGACGCCGCGAGCATTGCCGGGCCAACGCTGCCGGGGCTCGGCTGGCAGATCTTCCCCGGTGAATGGACTGAACTGCCGAAGCTGACCAACGAGCATGCGGTCTTCTCGGGCGATGGGCCTAACGTTGATGCGGAACCGCAGGGGTTTACACGATACGCCGCCGCCTGGGATGGCTTCATCGACATTCCTGCCGACGGCGGCTATACATTTCATCTGCTGGCTCGCGACGGCGCGCGACTGGTGATCGACGGCGTGGAGGTGGCGAGGACCGGGCCACCGTTTGCCCAGGTCTGCGGGTCGCCTGGAAATGCGATGCGTTACGATCGCGGCTCGCTGGGGTTGCGGGCGGGGAGGCATATCTTCCACCTGGAAGGGCTGCATTCGGTGAGCCAGGATGCGCCGCGGCTGCTCTGGGAGGGGCCTGGGCTGCCGCTGACCGATGTGCCTCCGGCGGCTTATACCCATTTGCGGCAGGATGCGGTGAAACAGGGAGCGGTGGGTAGGGAATAGGGATTCCCTTCACCGTTCTATTTCGGCAACTGACTCGCATCCCAGCCGCCGCCGAGTGCGCGGACTAATCCTACGCTGGCTACGAACTGGCGGGATTCGAGATCGATGGCGGTGCGCTGGTTTTGGAGAAGAGCTTGCTCGGCCGTCAGGACTTCAAGATAGCTGGTGACGCCGCCTTTGTAGCGCTGATTCGACAAATCATAAGAATGCTGGGCGGAGTCGACTGCCCGCTGCTCGACGCCCGATTCTTGTTCTAGAATGCGCAGGCCGGAGAGCTGGTCTTCTACTTCATTGAAGGCCTGGAAGACCTGGCTGCGGTAGGCGGCGGCCTGGGCTTCGTAGGTGTGGCGGGCTGCATCGGTGAGGGCGTGGCGCTGCCCGGCGTCGAAGAGGAGCTCCGCCGCTTGCGCTCCCAGACTCCATAGTGCGCTTGGGCCTTGAATCCATGTGCCGCCGTGTTCGCTCTCAAAGCCACCCGTGCCGTTGAGAGTGATAGTGGGATAGAAGGCGGCGACAGCGATGCCGATCTGGGCGTTGGCGGCGGCGGCGCGGCGCTCGGCGGCGGCAATGTCGGGGCGGCGCTCGAGCAGTTGCGAGGGGACGCCTAGCGGAACCTTGGGCAGTTGCAAATTAAGCGGAGACGCCTGGATGCTGAAGCCGGAGAGTTGCTGGTTGGCGATGGTGCCGATGGCGTGTTCATACTGGGCGCGGGCGACACCAAGATCGACGAGTTGCGCGCGGACGGTTTCAAGCTGCGTGCGGGCCTGGGCTACGTCGGCATCGGTGCCGATTCCGCCGGCAAGAAGGCGCTGGGTAAGATCGAGTTGGCGTTCAAGGTCGGCGACGGTGGCCGTCAGGAGCTTTACATCCGAGTCCAGGCCGCGCAGTTGGAAGTAGTCGGCGGCCATCTCAGCGTGAAGGCTGAGGTCGATGTTCGCCTGGTCGGCGGCGCTGGCCTGTGCGTTCTCGCGGGCGGCCTCAACGGTGCGGCGGATGCGGCCCCAAAGATCCGGCTCCCAACTGGCTTGACCGCTCAGAGTGAAGTCGTTGTAGGTGGCGGGTTTGCCGGGCGCGTAAGAGGGGCCATTCTGCGACACGTGGTCGCGCGCCACGGATGGCCCGGCGGAGAGCCTGGGAAAGAGCGCGGAGCGGGCGGCGGTGACCTGGTCGCGCGCGGCGAGATAGGTTTCAAGCGCTTGGCGCAGGGTCTGATTGTCGGCAGCGATGTGCTCTTCGAGTTGGTTGAGCTGCGGGTCCTGATAGATCTCCCACCACTTGCCGCGCAACATGCCGTCGGAGGGGTTTGCGGGCTGCCATGCGCCTCCGGTGGGTGCGGGAGGAGGAACGACAGCTGCTGTCGCGCCGGTTTCCTTGTAGGCCGGCGGGGCTTGGTAGACGGGGCGATTGTAGTTGGGGCCGACGGGCTTGCAGGCTGTGAGAAGGGTGAGGGTGAATAGTGCCGCGAGAGTTTGGAGGGTTGAGGTTCGTGATTTCCCAGGTCCCAAAATCGGGGCCTGGGGCACCCGCGAGTTTTTCGAGAAGGGTCCCTCAGGGGCTAAAGCCCATTCCTCATCTTGTGGTGTTTTCGGCACGACTAAAGTCGTGCCCTGACACGGTTGTGAGCTGCCCTCGAGTTTATCCGCAATAAGAAGCGAAGGCATGGTCATTTGCCTCCGGTGCTGGATTGGCTGGCGGGGGTGACTACCTGGAGTTTTTCGCCCTCGATGAGCGAGTCGGGCGGGTCCTGGATCACCTGATCGCTGCCCCCGAGGCCGGTGACGATCTGCACGTTGGCGCCGTCGTCCTCACCGATCAGCACGGGAACAAGATGGGCGACGGTTCCGTTGATTCCCTCCCCTTTGACGACGATTCCCACGT
>Ga0302275_10005909_pt1 | contig 11716 bp, 9 predicted proteins | sample III_Bog_N2_2_FD_200229 | JGI IMG/M metagenome (GOLD analysis project Ga0302275, IMG submission 200229) | Peat permafrost microbial communities from Stordalen Mire near Abisko, Sweden - III_Bog_N2_2 | ecosystem: Environmental > Terrestrial > Soil > Wetlands > Peat | place: Sweden: Abisko...
TGGGCAGCGAATCGGGGACTGGCTGGGGGTCGCGGCCGAGGTTCATCCGGCGCTCGATCTGGCAGGTTTGCGCGACCCAACCGAGTTCCGGATCGCAGAGGGCCTCCCATGGCCAGGCGAGGATGCGCGGGTCGTCGCTGGCGATCTGCAGGTGAAGGGCCGAGTAATCGCTGGCGGCGTGGGCCTCGAAGAGGCGGCTGGCGGCGTGAGCATGGAAGAGGGCTGAAAACGCTTCTTCTCCCCATTTGCGCAATGCATCGAGGACGCGGTCGGCATGTTCTGTTTCAGGGTAGAACGGGTAATCCAAAAAGGATTCGAGGTACCATTGAAGCTCGCGCAGGAGGTCGCTGTTTGGGCGGCCCTGGACCGGAAAGCCCGCTGGGGAGGGTGGGGTGGCCGCGGGCGTCTCCTTGCCGTCTCTGAGCCGCACGACCTTGAATGCTGCGGGATCGCTGCCGGCCACGTGCGCTATGCGCAATGTCGCTTCGGCGACGGATTGACTCATCCAGATGCCCCCAGCCCTGAGTTAACTGAATGAAAGGATGTTACCCCATTTGTCTCCGTTGGGAAACAGGCATGGATACATTGCGGTGAACGCAGGGAGGCGCGAGCCGCCTTTGATCACTTTTCGACCGGGAAAGATGGTCAATATTGCACAGTCTACTTTTGGGCGACGTGCGTAGGATGTGTGGGAAAGTCATGCGAAGCGTCGTCGCCGGGGAGTCCTGGGCTCAAGCCCAACGGAGGAGAACGCTTCCTCTTTTGCCAGTGCTCTTTTGCGGTTACGAGGCTTTTCGCCTGAAAGGACTCTGGCCCGATGCGTGTCTATCTTGTGAATCCCAGCGACAATTCTTTTGGAACGGCGGTGATTACTCCGCGATGGCTGTTTGTGCTGGCGGCGGCGACGCCCGCGTCGGTGGGCGATCCGATTCTGGTGGATGAGTCGCTGGAGGCGATTGTGCCGGAGGATATCCAGGCGGGAGATATTGTGGGGATCGGCATCCACACGGGCAACGCGCTGCGCGGATACAAGGTGGGCAAGCGGGCGCGGGAGCGGGGCGCGTGGGTGATCTATGGAGGGATTCACGCGACGCTGTTTCCGGAGGAGGCCTTGGAGGATGGGCACGCGCACGCCGTGGTGAAGGGCGATGGCGACCTGGTGTGGGGCAAGGTGGTGATGGACTGCGTGGCCGGGGCGCCGGGCAGGATCTATGAGGGCGGACGGATTGAGGGGAACCAGTTCCTTGCGGCGCGGTGGGACCTGATGCAGGCGGACAAGTATATGTGGGCCTCGGTGCAGACGATACGGGGCTGCCCGAAGCATTGCTCGTTTTGCAGCGTGTGGCGGACGGATGGGCAGAAGCCGCGGCAACGGCAGTATCAGCGTGTGGTGGACGAGATTGTGAGCCTGCGGCGGCTGGGGTTCCGGTTTATCGCGCTGGCGGACGACAATTTCTACCCGGTGTCGTTGACGGACCTGCGCCTGGCGCGGGAGCAGGGCAATTTGGCGAAGGTGGAGGAGCTGACGGCGATCCGGGCGGAGCGCTTCCAACTGATGGACGAGCTGGCGAAGCTGCCGAAAGACATGGTCTTTTTCACGCAGATCACGATGGAGGCGGCGGAGGACGGGGAGTACCTGGACGCGATGCGGCGGGCGAACATCAAGGGGGCGCTGGTGGGGGTGGAGGCGGTGACGCCGGAGGGGCTGAAGGCGGTCTTCAAGGAATGGAACTGCTCGGGGGACGCGCTGGTGCGGCAGTTGCAGACGTTCCGGGCGCATGGGGTGCATGTGCTGGGGTCGTTCATCTTTGGGCTGCCGACGGACCGGGAGGCGACGTTTGACGCGACGGTGGAGCTGGCGCTGAAGGCGGGAGTGACGTTTGCGCAGTTTGTGATGATGACGCCGTTTCCGGGGACGGTTGATTTTACGCGGTGGGAGAAGGAGCAGGCGAAGGCTCCGACGCTGGTCGGGGATGTGCCGCTGACGCGGTACTGGATGATTCCGTTTGAGGGGCGGCCGAAGATGTTTACGCCGCATCCTTCGATGAGTTCCGACGAACTGCGGGAGCGAACGCAGCGGGTGTGGGACCGGTTTTATGAGTGGGGTCCGATCTGGAGACGGTCGGCGTGTACGCCGACGCTGTGGTCGAGGATTGCGTTTATTTTGCTTTCGAAGCTGTACCGGCAGATGTACGCGGGGACGGGGATCTCGACCGACAGCGCGCGGCGGAAGAAGTCGCAGAACTGGGCGCGATGGACGGCCAAGCAGTGCAAGAGGCTGTTCGCGGCGCGGCCGATGCCGGAGTTGGGGATGCCGGCGTGGGAGCCGGCGGTGGCGCTGGCGGGGGGTCCGGGGGCATTCGGGGATGGGGAGCTGCAAGGCGGCGGGCCGTTTGTGGTGCTGCCGGAAAACTAAGCGTTGTGGCGCTGCGCGGGTGGGATCGTGGTTGGATTGGGTTTTCATTGCGTGTGCCGGTTCATCCTGGGGAGGCGAAGAGCTCGACGAGAGCCTTCAGGCGCTCATTTTGGCGGATCGGCGGAAATCGCTTGGTTCTTGTCAGCTCGGCGATGCCGTGGAGGCTGGCCCAAAACAATTCCGCCAGAACCTCCGGCTCCGAGCCCTGGCCTGGAAACAGCTGCAGGAGCTGGGTAAACGCGAAATGCAGCTCCGGAGGAGTGGCTGCGGCGCCGAATGGCACGCTCAGGCCGAGCGAAAACATCACTTCGTACAGCGCCGGCGAAGACGAGGCGAACTCCAGATATGCGTTCGCGACCGATTCGAGAGTATTTCCGCCTCCGGCCTGTTTCCGTGCTTTCTCCAAAGCCGGACCCAGCTCCTCAAAACCCTCGAGGGCAACCGCGTCGAGAATCCCTTCGCGGCTCCCAAAATGGGCGTACAACACGGGTTGACTGTAGGAAATCTCGTCGGAGAGCCGCCGAACGGTGACGTGGGACCAGCCCTCAAGCTCTGCGATCCGCCGCGCGGCGCTGACGATCTGTGTCCGCCGGGCCTGTCTGTCGCGCAGTTTTCGTTCCGCGATTCGGTTTGTTGCCAGAGTTGTTGTCATTCATAAAAAATTATAGCGCCGCTAGAAAAACTTGGCGAATTGTGAAACTTTTCCTCAAAGCTCGGCATCGTATGTAGCGTTGCTAGATTTTCTAATGGAGGAAACATTTCATGCTCAGCGCTATACCGCTCTTCCTCGCAATTCTGATCGCCGCGGCGATCATTGTGATCGGCTGTTTCTACCTGGCATCTCCTGACCGTATCTCCGGATCGTTTGGCCTCAAGCCGCCCGCATCCGATGGCGGCACGCGCGCCTGGCTGCGTCTGAAAGGAATTCGCGACATCGCATCGGGATTGGTGGTACTCGCCCTGATGCTGACTGGGGACACGCGATCGGTCGGCATTGCTCTACTCGCTTTTGCCATCATCCCTTTTGGCGACATGTCGGTCATTCTGGGGTCGGGCGGGTCGAAGTCGACAGCGTTCTCCGTTCATGGCGTAACCTGCGCGGTGATGCTTGTCGTCGGCCTTTTTTTGATCCATGTCCTTTGAGGGAATTGCCTCAAACCTTGAATGGCTCACCCAGGTGGAGGGAGGAACTTATCATGGAAGTGCTCAATGTTGTTGCGATCGTCGTCGCCGGCTTAATGGTTGGATGTGAACTGTCCATTGCCGCGTTTATCCATCCAACACTCGATCAACTCCCGGATGAAGCGCATTTGCCGGCCGCAAGCGCCCTCGCTCGTGTGCTGGGGAGGGTGATGCCGTTTTGGTACAACCTCACATTTTTCCTTACTTTAGCCGAGGCTGTCATCCAATGGTGCCAATCTGGCCGCTTACCGATCTGGATCGCCGCATCGGCCGTTTTGTGGATGCTGGCGAGTATCTATTCGCTCATCGCCCTTGTGCCAGTCAACAACCGCATCCAATCCTGGGAAAAGTCCGCTCCGCCGGCAGATTGGAAGACCTACCGGCGAAGATGGGATATGCATCACCGCTGGCGTATTGCAATCCTCACGATCGCCTTCGCGCTTCTCATCGTGGGATCCATTGGCAAGTAGTCCACTTTGGCCTTTTCCCCAAGGGCGAGGTCATGTACAAATCCAGGGAGAAATCACATGGCTGAATTGACGAGCACAAATCCACCGCTGCCCCCCGACGATCCGACCCGCGCTCTGGGGTTCGCACAGGCGGACTCTGAAACCGCTCCCCACATCGGTCTGGTCGGAGCCACCTATACCATCACCGTGGCCGGAAAGGACACCGGCGGCCGGTTTTGCGTCATCGACATGCACGTCCCGCCAGGGGGTGGGCCACCGCCCCATCGTCACGACTTCGAAGAGACGTTCATCCTGCTCGAAGGCGAGATGCAAGTCACATTCCGTGGCCAGCAGTCCACGCTCCGTGCCGGCGATACGGTCAATGTCCCGTCCAATGCGCCGCACCAGTTCCGCAATTCATCCTCCCAACCGGTCCGGATGATCTGCATCTGCGCCCCGGCCGGGAATGACGAGTTCTTCCTCGAAGTCGGCGTCCCCGTTCCGACGCGGACGACTCCGCCTCCCAGGCTGGAAGGGGAACAGGCGCTTCAGTTTCTTCGCAAGGTCAAGGCGGTTGCACCAAAATACGGCACCGAACTGCTTGAGAAGGCTTAGGGAGACTCTGAAAAAGTCCCCGATTCCTCCAGCAGTTCCCTCAGGGGCTGAAGCCCGGTTGATTTCATTGGAGTTACGGCACACCTAAAGTCGTGCCCTTTCAAAACAGCGACTTGTGCCCTTTCAAAAAAACGACTTGATCAGAGCCGCCGGCGCGGGGCGACAGCCAACGAAGCGGAGGCGCTAGGCGGAGTCCAGGTCCATCTGTTCGATGGGCCCCATGAGGACGGTGTAGCCGAAGATGCCCACGACGATGTAGGCGGCGGCGACGGCGAAGGCCCAGGCGAAGGAGTGGGTGGCCTGGAATATATATCCGGTGAGAACCGGGGCGCAGATGGCGGAGATTTGGCTGGCGAAGTTGGCGATGCCGCCGACGGTGCCGACGCTGGCGCGGGGGGCGATGAGGGAGGGGATGGACCAGCCGATGGGGGCGGCGGCGGAGACTCCGCCGATGGAGATGCTGATCCAGATGAGGGCGGTGAGGGTGGAGTGGGTGTAGGCGGCGCCGAAGATGCCGAGGCCGAAGGTCATGCCGGTGACGAGGATGGTTTTGCGGACGCGGTTGGGGTTGAAGCCGCGTTGAATGAGCGAATCGGTAAGCCAGCCGCCGACGGCCAGGTCGGTGATGGTGGCGACGACCCAGGGGAAGCCGGTGTAGAGGAAGGACTGCATCTGGCTCATCTTCATGGAGGCGAAGAGGTAGCTGGGGAGCCAGGTGAGCAGGAGGTAGAAGGTGTAGTTGTATGCGCCGAAGCCGAGAAAGAGGCCCCAGACTTTGCGCTGCCGGAGGAGCGAGGTGAAGGACGGGGTTGGCGGGCGGGGCGTGGACGCGAGTTCGGCCGCGGGCTTGCCTGCGATGTAGGCGAGTTCTGTTTCGGTGAGATGGGGGTCGTGGAGGGGGTCCCGGTAGACGGCCCAGAAGAGGAGGAAGTAGGCGAAGCTGATGACGCCGGTGGCGACGAAGCTCCAGCGCCAGCCGAGACCGATAAGGATCATGCCGAGGAGGGGGACGCCGAGGGCGGAGGAGAACTTGGCGGCGGAATCGTTGATGGAGGTGGCGAAGCTGCGCTCTTCGGGGGGGAACCAGGAGCCGATGGCCTTGGCATTGGCGGGGAAGGTGGAAGCTTCTCCGACGCCGAGGAGCAGGCGCGCCCCGAAGAGGCCGGTGAGGCCGGAGCTGATGGCGGCGGCGAAAGAGGCGATGCTCCAAAGGAAGGTACTGAGACGGCCGACGCGGCGGATGCCGAATTTATCGAGGATGACGCCGATGGGGAGCTGGAGCGCGGCGTAGGTGAAGCTGTACGCGCCGGAGAGCCAGCCGAAGGTGACGGCGGTGATGCCGAAGCTGACAGTGAGGGCTTCCTTGGAGACGGAGAGGTTGACGCGGTCGAAGTAATTGACCAGGACGCCGATGCCGAGCAGCCAGGCGATGCGCCAGCGGCGGCGGGGGATGCGAGTGGATTCAGTGGGAAGCATCGGGAGGTTTGGCCCGCCTTTGGGAGCGCTTGAAGCGCAGTTCCAACATGGTACAGGAGGCGGGCCGGGGGTGGTCTAAGGGCTCACGAAGGGACCCGGAATTTGGGCGCAATCGGCGTGAAGCGTACCTCAGGGGCGAAAGCCCCGTTGATTTCATTGCGTTTTCTGCCGGGGTTAAAACCGCGGCCTACCGCAAAAGCGGCCCTTTCCACAGTTCGTTGAGGGCGGTTAAACAGTTCCAAGGGCGTGGCGCATGGGGCTTAGGAGGTGGATCAACTGGGCGCGGCCGCGGTTGGTGCGGGATTTTACTGTGCCTTCTGGGATGCGGAGGCGGTGGGCGATTTCGCGGTTGTCCAGCTCGTCGACGAAGCGCATTTTGACGACCTCGCGCATTTCTGGGGAGACCTGGCTGACGGCTTTGGAGACGATTTCGCCGACTTCGCGGGACTCGGCGACGGCGTCGGGGGTGGGGCGGTTGTCGGCGAGGCGCTGGGACATGGCGATGGCGTCGGACTGGTCCCAGCCCTCGTCGATGGAGTCGGTTTTGCGCTGCTGGCTGGAGCGGCGGAAGCGGTCGACGCGCTGGTTGCGGGTGACAGTGGCGATCCAGCCTTTGAGCTCGCCGCGGGAGGGGTCGTAGCTGGAGAGGTTGGACCAGATTTTGAGGAAGGTATCCTGCATGAGGTCTTCGGCGTCCTGCGTGGAGCCGCAGAAGAGGATGCAGATGGAGTAGACGAGGCCGCGATACTCTTCGACCAGAGAGGCCCAGGCGGTCTGGTCGCCGTTGAGGCAAAGTTGGACAAGTTCCGGACGGCTGGTCTTCATTTGATTTCTCCTACCGTTGACTCAGGATTGCGAGAGGGGAAAAGCGGCGATGCCGGCCCATGAGACTCGCGGTCCAATGTGCGGAAACCCTGTGTAGGCAGGCTGATTTCCAGCCGGCATCACGCCCGACAGCGACAATTGGTGATGGGATTCCCTTGCTGTCTACTCCATGACACCATTGGTCCGGGTGGAGTGCGGTCATAAAGCGTCACGAATCGTAAAGAACTGTAATCGCGGCATGGCCAAGGTGTTACAAATCGTTACGTCACGCGGGGAGGGTTTGGAGTACAAACAGAATTGGGCATCGCCTTTTGGCGTCCCAGAGGCTTTCCGGTGGAACATGTGCTGCTGATCGACGACGATATTGAACTGTGCTCGATGCTGCAGGACTACTTGGCGCGTCATGGGTTCCGGGTGACGGCCGAGCACCATGGAGAGCTGGGGCTGCACCGCGCGCTGAAGGAGACGTACTCGATCGTTCTGCTGGACGTGATGCTGCCGGGCCTGGATGGGTTTGAGGTGCTGCGGCGGCTGCGGACGACGTCGCAGGTGAGCGTGCTGCTGCTGACGGCGCGTGGCGAGGATATCGACCGGATTGTCGGGTTGGAGATCGGGGCTGACGATTATTTGCCGAAGCCGTTCAATCCGCGGGAGTTGCTTGCGCGGATACGGGCGATTTTGCGACGCAGCCAGAGTGTGCAGGCGTCGGCGGGGACGGCGAAGCCGGCGATCCGGCATCTTTCGGTTGCGGGCATCGAGTTCGACGCGGGGGCCCGAACGGCGGTTTGCAGCAACGTGACGCTGGACCTGACGAATGTGGAGTTTGAGCTGCTGGGGGCGCTGATGGAGGCGCCGGGACAGATTCTGACCCGGGAGCATCTGACGGAGCTGGTGCTCGATCGGCAGTTCAACCCGTTCGACCGCAGCCTGGATATGCACGTGAGCCGGCTGCGGCGGAAGCTGGACGAAGCGGCGCACCTGGGCGACCAGATCAAGACGATCCGGTCGGTTGGGTATCAACTGGCGATTCCCGCCGCACAGACCGCTGGGCGGGAGAGCTAGACCGATGCGCAGCACGTTTACCAAGATCTTTCTTTCGTTCTGGCTTACCGAAGCGCTGATTCTTGTCTGCACTTTGTTCATTCTTACGAGTCAGTTTGAACAGGGCGAGGCGGTTTACACATCGGCCTTTGCGATGATGGAGTCCAACGCGCATCAACTACTCCAGAGCTATCAACAGGGTGGCTGCGATGCGATGAAGAAGGTTCCCAGCGTCTTTCCGCTGGAGGAGCCCGGGGCGGGAGACAAGCCGGCGCTGCTGTTTGACTTGGCCGGCGCGGCGGATGGGCAGCCGCTCTGCCAGCAGATCGATATGTCTCCGTATGCGAAGGCCGTGGGGAAGATCCGCACGGACGGATTCCTTCTTGCGGAGCGGCTCGGCCCAGGATTCGTGCAGGGAGTGCAGGTGGAGGACGCGCAGGGTCACAAGTACGCGTACCTGATGCATGGGAGCTTCCCCAAGGATGCCTGGCTTCATTTTCCATATCGAGAGATGGTGCCGCGCCTGGTGATTGCGCTGGTGGTCTCGCTGTTTGTCACTTCGCTGATTACGATTCTGATTACGCGCCCGATCGGGCTGCTGCGGGCGGCGGCGCGGCAACTGGCCTCAGGCAATCTGCGGGCACGCGTGAATTGGCCGAAAGGCAAAAAGAGCCCGAAGAAGGGTGACGAGCTTTGGGCGCTGGTGTACGACTTCAACAACATGGCAGACAGGCTCGAGTCGGTGGTGGACGCGCAGATGCTGCTTCTGAGGGATGTTTCGCACGAGCTGCGGTCGCCGCTGGCGCGTCTGAGCGTGGCGCTGGAGCTGGCTCGGGAAGAGGCGGCGCCTGATTCGATGGGCGGCGCGGGAGGTGTGGAGACGCAACTGGCGCGGATTGAGCGGGAGACGGAGCGGCTGAACACGCTGATCGGGCAACTGCTGAGCCTTTCGCATCTGGAATCGACGAAGCAGATGCCGGAGGGACAGGCGGTGTCGCTGGGCGCGGTGGTGCGGGAGCTGCTGCCGGACATGGAGTTTGAGGCGCAGGGGCGGCACTGCCAGGTGCGTTTTGCGGAGGCAGCTCCGGTGGAGGTGCAGGGAAGCCGGGAGCTGCTGGGGCGGGCCGTGGAGAACGTGATCCGGAACGCGATTGCGTATACGGCCGAAGGGACGGCGGTGGAGATCCGGCTTTCGCGGGAAGAACGCGGGGGGAAGGATTTCGCGGTGCTGGAGGTGCGGGACCACGGTCCGGGCGTGCCGAAGGATGGGCTGAAGTCGATCTTCCGGCCGTTCTTCCGGCTGGATTTTTCACGGCAGCGCTCGACGGGCGGATACGGGGTGGGGCTGGCAATAACCGAGCGGGCGATTCGGCTGCATGGCGGCGAGGTGGAGGCTGTGAATGCGGCGGAGGGCGGGTTGATTGTGGCCATGCGGCTGCCGGTGGCGAAGAGTGCGTGATTCAACCGGCGCGCCGCAACTGCGAAACAGATTCAACTGAGGAAACAGGCTTGACTCGATTCAGCGCTTGAGGATTACTCGGCGCGCAGAGTCTGGACGGGGTCGATTGCGGCGATCCTCAGGACTGGAACGGTGGTTGCGACCAGGGTAACCATGGCGAGACCGGCTGCGACGGTAAGGACCGTAGGCGGGTCATAGACGTCGACGCCGTAAATGACGCTGTGCATGGCGCGGAGCAAGATAGCCGAAATGGCCAACCCGAGCAGGAGCCCGGCCATGGAAGCGGTCACTCCGGAGCGCCCAGTGTGGACCATGGCGCGTACGATGGTCGAGCCGAGGGCGAGCCGGATTCCAATCGCGCGGGACTGCTGCTCCACCAAATTGGCGACCAGGGCGAAAATTCCCACAGCGCTGAGCAGGATGGCGAGCAGGGCCATGGTTCCGAGCAGCGCGACTTCGATGCGCTGCGTGGAGAGAGATTCCGCTTCGAGATCGCTCATGGAGTAGAAGCCGGAAAAAGGCAGATTGGGGTCGACCGCGGCAAGGGTGCGCTGCATTTGGCCAGGAAGGCCGGCGACGGAGCCCTCCGTGCGGACGATCCAGCTGGGCTGAAACCAGACGTGCACCAGTGCCAGCAGCTTGGCGTTGATTTGCGCGGCAGGCACATAGATGGTCTCTTCGGTGGTCAACGGCGCGGCGGAATCGAGGCCCGGGGAGACGGCTACATCGGCGACCATGCCGACAATGAGCAAGTCGCGGTCGAGATAGCGGCCTACGGGATTTTCGGTGTGGAGCAACTTGCGGGCGAAGGAGCGGTTGACGATGGTTACGGGTTGCGCGGCGGGTCCGTCGCTGGGCGAGAACGCGCGTCCGGCGAGGAGGGGAATCTGGAGTGTGTCGAAGTAGGCCGGGGAGACATAAATGGCGTCGGTGGCGACTTGCTGGCCCGCCTGCGCGCCGTCGCGGAGAGTGACGGTGTCGTTCAGGGGTCGCTCGTAGGGGAGATTGAGGCCGACGGCGGCGTTGCGGACGCCTGGAATCTGATCCATGGCGGCGAGGCTTTGGTCGAGAAGGCGGCGAAAGGCGGCGGGGTCCCGGTAGCGGGCATCGTCGAGCGAGGCTTTGGCGGTCAGGACTCCGGTGGGGTTGAAGCCGGCGGGTTGCGTTTCCAGGTAAATGAGGGAACGGATGAGGAGTCCGGAGCCGGTGAGCAGAACGACGGTGAGGGCGATCTCGCCAGCAATGAGGGCCTGGCGCAGGCGGAGGGTCTGTTTGGCGGAAGTGGCGCGACCGGCGATGGCCGAGCGCAGGTGGAGGCGTCGCGTGGCAAGGGCGGGCAACATGCCGAAGAGGACGCTGGTGGCAAGGGAGACCGACAGCGCAAAGGACAACACGCGAAGATCGAGCGGGACGCTGGAAACGGGAAGGAATTGAGCGGGCAACAAGGCCAGCAGCCCGCGCAAGGCGAGGAATCCGACGCAGGTTCCGGCCGCTCCGCCGATCAACGCGAGGAGCAAGTTTTCGACCCAGAGCTGGCGTTGAATGTGCCAACGCGAAGCGCCGAGGGCGATGCGGGTGGCGATCTCGCTGGTACGGCGGAGAACCCGGAGCAGGGTGAGGCCGGCGAGATTGGCGCAGGCGATCATGAGGATGAAGCCGGCGGCGAGCATAAGCACCAGAACCCTGGGACGCAGAGAGCCAGTTTGGCCTTGCTGGAGCGGAACGGTGTGAAAGGCCAGCCGTTGGCCTGGATTTCGTTGGGAGAATCGCTGGATGTACGGGTCCCAGGCTCGAGCGAGTTCGGAGTCCGCCTGCTCCCAAGTGGCCCCGGGCCGCAGGCGGGCGATGACAGCGTAGTTGGTGCCGATGCCTTCGCCGTCGAGGCCAGGCTGCAGAGGAGTGTAGAGGTCGGCGGCCAGAGGAGTTTGAGCATTCTCGGGCAGGACGCCGACGACGGAATATGGCTGGCCCTTGAGCAGAATGCCGCGGCCGACGATGGCGGGATCGGCGGCAAACATGGTTCGCCACAAGGCGTAGCTGAGCACGGCGGCGGGCGGTCCGAGGGGGCGGTCCTCATCGCTGGAAAAGCCGCGGCCGAGGGCCGGGCGGAAGCCGAGAACCTGAAAGTAGCTGGCGGAGACGCGGCCAGCATGGACATATTGAACGCGCGCGGCGGACTTCAGGTTGACGCCCTCTGCGCTATTGCTGGAAACCGCGGCGAGGAGCGATGGCACCTGGTCGCGCATGGACTCC
>Ga0302275_10005916_pt1 | contig 11706 bp, 9 predicted proteins | sample III_Bog_N2_2_FD_200229 | JGI IMG/M metagenome (GOLD analysis project Ga0302275, IMG submission 200229) | Peat permafrost microbial communities from Stordalen Mire near Abisko, Sweden - III_Bog_N2_2 | ecosystem: Environmental > Terrestrial > Soil > Wetlands > Peat | place: Sweden: Abisko...
TTGTGCCGGAGGATTTCCTCACGTTCGGCCTGAAACTCGCGATAAAGCGAGGAATTCCTCAGCAAATCGTTAGCCGACGATGGTTCTTTTGAAGCGGTCGACATAGATAAATTTAAATGTTACGATGACGTTAAATCCTTAAGCCCCCGGTTGCAATATAAAAAATGACGCTCCGCTGTCCCTTAAACAGGGGACGCTTCTTTACCAGGTCAAAAAAAAACGGCTTTTACACCAATTTTCGGGCAATCTGGAGAAAAGCTTGGCTCGCCAGGTGATTGGGGGCGGACACCATGATGGGGGTACCCGCGTCGCCGCCCTCACGAATGGCCGTAAAAATGGGAACCTCCCCCAAAAACGGTGCTTTTTGCCGTCCAGCCTCGGTCCGGCCACCGCCATGACCGAAGATTTCCACCCGGTCACCGGTTGGGGTGGTGAAATAGCTCATGTTTTCCACCAGCCCGAGGATGGGCACATTGACCTTGGTGAACATGGCAATGCCCTTGCGCACCACCCCGAGAGAGGCCTCCTGGGGGGTCGTGATGATTACCCCGCCGTCCAAGGGCACCGTTTGGCAGAGGGAAAGTTGGGCGTCCCCCGTGCCGGGCGGGAGGTCAATCAGCAGAAAATCCAAGTCCGTCCACTCCACCGACATCAGAAATTGCTGGATGGTTTTGGTGATCATCGGCCCGCGCCAGATGACCGGTTGATCATCCTCCAGCAACAGCCCGATGCTCATGACTTTGACCCCATGGGCCAGCGGGGGCACCAACTGGCCACCGCTGCTCACGCTGGGCTTGTCATGGATGCCCATCATCAGGGGGATGCTCGGCCCGTAAATATCGCAATCCAGCAACCCTACCCGCGCGCCCAGATGGCGCAGGGCACAGGCGAGGTTCACCGAACACGTGGATTTGCCCACGCCGCCCTTGCCGCTGGCGATGGCAATGACCTTTTTCACCCCCGGCACCCGGTTTTGGCCGCCTTGGCCCACCTTCGGAGCCGCCGCGCCGCCGGCCGGCTGGCGCACGTCCGCATGCACATGACTGATGCCCGGCAGGCTTTTCAACACGCGCTCGACATCCGCCTTGATCTGCGCCCCCGCCTCGGGATTAACCGAGGTCAGTTGCAAGATCACACTCACCGCCCCATTGGCGGTCGAAATTTCTTTAATGAGGCCAAAGGAGACGATGTCCCGGGAATAGCCCGGATACTTGACGGCTTTGAGCGCGTTTTGAATGGAGTCCTGGGTCAGCATAATTATCAGTCCCCATAAATTGCCATGCCTTCGCCCGAACGCAAGCACGGTTGGGGGCCGGGAAGCGGGTGTCGCGCCGGAGGCGCGGGTGCCCCCCTCAATTCGCCGCCGCCCAGGATTTGACCTTGAGCGTCAGGTTGGTGACGACCCCGGCCCGGAAATGGTTGTCGTAATTCATGCCAAAACTCGCGCTGTCCACGAAGATTTCATACGTGGCGGCGCCCAGGGTGTTGAATTCAAAATGGCCATCCGCATCCGCGTGAGTGGTGACTGGCGGCCAGCGCCCATCGTCCGTCCACACACGAACCTCGGCCGTGGGCCGGGGGTGCCCCGTGGTCTTGTCCACGACCTGCCCACCCAGTTTTAGACCCGGTATTAATTGGACGGTCACCGGCAGCCGGTTGAAATTTACTTTTACGGTTTTAACGGAAAAGCCGGGGAAATCGACATCCAGCGTGTAATTGGCAATGCCGGGCGAGCAGTCGGCCACGCGAAAATTCCCCTGGGCATCCGTAAATACTGGCTGGAGTTGATACCCATGCTCCTTTACTTCGGCATTCACCCTGACCGTCACGCGGCCCGCCGGCTGGCCATCCGGCGCGAGCACCCGGCCGGCGAGGTCCTGGCCCGGCAAAAATCGCAGCTCCACGGCCGGGTCGGGTGCCTCCTCGGTCAGCTTGAGGGCGCGGCTCGAGCAAAAGGCATTGCCCCGCCAGCCGAGAATTTCATATTTGCCGCCCAACGGCAGCGGCGGGGAAACATACTGGCGCGGAATGTCAGCGGCATAATTGTCCCCTGAGTCATAGTTGTTAAAGTTTTTATCGTCCACGGCCGGGGAGGGTTTGAGCACCAGAATGGAGAATGACAGGTTGGCCGCCGGCGAGCCATCCACATTTCGAGCGCTCGCGGCGATGGCCCCGGCCGGAATCACCGGCACGTCGATGATGAACGGGCCCTCGCCCGGCGGCACATTGATCCAGTTGAAACCGGACGCAAGCCAATAACCCACCGTGGCTTTGTCCGGCTGGCAATCCACTCGCGCGCCCACAGGCACGGGAAGGCGCGCCTCACCATTCGTTAGCGTCATCGTTTTATCGGTGTAATTGTTCCACGGATTATTCGGATGCGACGGCACACTTACCGTAATCATGCCGCGGGGGGCCACGCCATCGGCCGATTTCAGACGCAACACCAAGTCGCGCAGCACCGGCGGGTTATTGGTCGCGGGAGCATTAGTTGGGAGTTCCACGAGCCAATCGGCCACCGGCGCATCCACCACGCGGGTTTGTGTCACTCCCGCCACCGCCACATCCACCGGCCCGGCTATGCGATTCGTGAAATCAAAATAAATGACGTCGTTGGTCAGCCGGCCGATGATCTGCCAGCCTGAACTGTTGTTTTCCTCGGGATCATGGATGGTGTAGTTCACCAACGGCCGGTTGTAAGCATCCACGGCCTCCTGGACATTGCCAGTGACCCGGCCATGCACAACCAGTTCCGGCCCGAGCCGGGCGACCAGATTGGTGTCTCCCGCCATCACGCCGCTGAACATCCCGGACTCATGTCCCGGCAATTTCACGCCAAGCCGGTAGCGGGTGTCCGCTCGCAAACCAGCGGTGACAAAATGGCCTGAGGCGTCGCTCGTGGCGAGCGGGAATGGTTGATAATCCCAGTCATAATAGACGTCCTGCGCCCCCTTTTCCCGGAGCACGAGAATGGTGGCCCCGGCCAATGGTTCGCCGGTGCCCTTGTCCAGCACCTGCCCGGACGTGGTCAGGCCACGCCACGCCGCCAGCCGCAGGATTTGATTTGTGCCCAGTGAATCAAGGGCTTGCTCACTCATTTCATAACCGGCGGCGACCCCGGTGAAGTTCATGGCGAGATCGATGCAATTGGTCATCAAAGCCCGGCCAGAGGAATCGGTGGTTAAGGTCCGGGGTGCCAGGTTGTAGTTGGCATTGCTAAAACGGGCCAGCACCGTTGCTTCCGCCAGCGGCGCTCCGGAAGCTGCGTCCACCATCTGAATCGTCACGGGAAATCCCCGGCGCAATACCATGGAAATCCCCGTGACGGCGTTGGTGCCTTTTAGGACCAGCGGCCCGACCACACACGGCGCGTAACCCGGGACTTCTGCCATCAGCATCAGCCGCCCCGGCTGGCAGGCATCGTGAAACGCGCCGTCCTGGTCCGTTGAGAAGACGCTGCCAGCGGTGGAATTTCGTGAAGTCTGCACGAGGGAATGAATCCAAAAGTGTCTGGGCAGTGGCGCGCCATCCTCGGTCGCCACCTTCCCGGCAAAGATGATGCGGGCATTGGGGTTGTCGCCCAGCGACGGGGCAAAATCCGCCTCGCCTTGCGCCGCCAGCAGTTGTTCAATCCGGTCCATGCGCTGTTCCGGGGTGAGGATGGCCGCCACGGTGATCCGGGTGCCCAGCGCGGACAACCCCAGCAGCACACCACCCGTGATCAGTGAACCCAGCATGGCTCCCCACGACAAGCGCAGGCGTGGATGATCGCCCGGCGACAGCAACCGTTGAATGCGCTCGGCGAGACCGGACGGTTCCCGCTGGTCGCCGAACGCCAGGGCGGACGTGTCCGGCGCAGTGTAACGTTCCGCCACCTGCAAAAGGGTGCGTGCGTATTCGACCGGTGCGCCGCTGAGTTCAATGGCCACGGCATCGCAACACGCCTCGCGTTCCAGCCGGATTTGGCGGCTGATCCACCACACGGCGGGATTGAAAAACCAGAGCGCCTCCACCATGAGTTGCAGCAGGTTCACCAGATAATCCCCGCGCCGGATGTGCGCCAGTTCGTGGAGCAAAATGAAGCGGAGCTGTTCCGGCGAAAGCGTGGTGAGCAGAGCGAGCGGCAGAATCAGCACGGGCACGAGCACGCCCGCAACGGCCGGCGAGGTGAGTTGGTCCGTCACCACCACCCGGATGCGCCGCACCATGCCCAGGGATTTTTGAACTTGCTCCAACAACTCCCACACCGGGCCCTCGGTCACGGACCGGCCGGCACGCCGCACGCATCCAGCCCCGGCCAATTGCCGGCCCGCCCGCAGCAACATTGCCGCCGCGCCCAGCAGCCACAGCACAGCCAGCACCGCGGGCCAGCGCACCAATGATTCCGGCACGGGGTAGGTCGGAGGTGGTGTCGGGTTCGCAGCGACTGATGCCATGGCGGCCAGGGCTGGTTCCGTCGGCACCCCGCCGGAAGGAGCGAACGCATGAGAAGACTCCACTGCCGTCCCCCCTGCCCGCACAGGCGGTCGGGCCACCCGGTCCGAACTGGTTTGCTGCAGGACTGCCCACGTCACCAGACTGGCCGCCACCGTGCCCAGCAACGCCAGCAGCGCCAGCCGGTAACGCGCCGCCGGATGGGATACGAAGCGCAGCACCAGATACAAACCAACGGCCAGGACCGCTCCCTGCCACAACGAGTGCAGCAGCGTCTCCACAATGCGCGACCACGCGGGCGAGGCGAAGCAGTCCAGCAGCGGGCTCATGATTTTCTATCCTTCCCCTGGCCGGATTTGCTCTTCGCCTCATGCTCGGCAATGAGTTGCTTGAGCCGGGCCAGTTCCTCCGACGAGACCTCGTGTTCCGCCAGCAATTGCTGCATGACCGTGGCCGGGCTGCCCCCGAATACCTGCCGCACGAAATTTTTCAAGACCGGCCCGATGGTTTGCCGGCGGGTGGTGGTGGGCTGGTACACATGGGTGTTGCCTTCGCTCACATGCGTGAGCAGGCCCTTTTTCTCCATCACCTGCAACACCGTCAGCACCGTGGTATAGGCCCGGGCCTTGCCATCCGGCAGGGCCTCCTGCACCTCGCGCACCGTGGCGCGGCCGCGCTCCCAGAGAACGGAGAGGACTTGCAATTCGAGGCGGGAGGGTTCTTTGGCGGGCATGGCTTTAATAATGTTTTCATAGTAGCTACTATAGTCTTAGTAGAATGTCAAGCCGGAAGTTTTTGGGGACAGCCACGGATGGACAGGATGAAAAAACATCCAAACTCCAATGTTCTTTGAGCCCTAACCCGAAACCAGGCAATAGAAATGTGGTGGGGCTTTGCCGCAACCGACCGGAATTTATGGCTAAGAAGGCTCAATTCACCAACGCTGTTCAATTGAACTGCAGTTGGTGATGGCAGCGGCCAGCGGGGGGTTTTGATTGATTATCCACCTCTTGTCTGAATCCAGCGGACGCGGCTGGCGGATACAATCACCAACTTATTCTGGAAATCTGCCGGGGAATGCTTTGCGAGCAAGGGGAGTAACAGCCTTGCCACGTTTTCTGTGGAGGTCGGATGCGTCTTCACTCGAATGACCCCGAAATGTTCAGACAATGGCAGGACCACCCAGTCGCCAAAATGACCATCGATTGTGACCAAGATTCGCCGTTCTAAGCCGGCCCGTTGGAGAATCAGGGAGTCGTCCGCCCTTTCCTGGCCAACTTGCGAAGCACGAATCACATCATGGCCCGCATCAAATAAAAGCCCGGCCAAATCGACCCTCAACATCTGATCGAGGTAAAGGCGCACGACTTTTTACACAGCTTCAACGGCGGTGATTTCCGTGTGGAGAATGGAATGGCGGGCGTACTCCAAGGCGGCCTGAATATCTTCGCGCGCCAGTTCTGGATAGCCATGCAGCAATGAATCCCACGATTCCTCACCGGCCAATTGCTCCAGAACAACGGCCACTGGAATTCGCGTGCCACGAATGACAGGCTGGCCCCCACAGACTCGCGGATTGATTTCAATGCGCTCGCTCATTCTCAAACCATACGTGCATTGCCTGCAAACCGCAAGGGGTTCTGGCTTTCCCATGGCGCTGAGAGTGCCCGGGACGAAAGAAGCCATGACCGGGGTTTAATTGCTGCCGATATAATCCCGCCCGCGCGGCTCCAGCGTCAGTTCAAAGTGATTAGTTTCGCCGGGCGCGAGTGGGACGCGGAGGTATCGGCTGGGCAGATTCCGGGCGTCCTGCAACGGGACTTGATAGAGCGCATCGTCCACTTCCATGGTGCCGCCCAGCGCGGGAATATTCCGGATGACCGCCCGGCCGTTCACATCCGTGGTAGCCCGATAATGCAGTTCCGGCAGCGAAGGGATGGTTCGATAGGGCGCGTCGCTGGCGTCGCGCACCTGGCCAAAAATGCCGGTATGCATCCGGTACATGTTGGGATTCAGCCAAATGGTGGCGCCAACGATGGGCTGGCCCGACTTGGTTTTCGCCATCACTTCCAGAGTGGCCGAGGGCTCGGTCACCACGGTGATGGTGGTGACCGGGGCGGCCAGAGGAAAAGGCTGAGGGACGCTAATATGCGCACCCCCGGTCAGGGTGCTGCGGCCGGTTTGCGGGTTGAAGCTCCGGTCCTGCATCCGATCGAAGGTTTTGGAAACAAAGCCGTCGCCACGGACAATCACATCCACCTCCCCGGGCGGCACGGATTCAAAGACAAAGGTTCCATCGGCGGCAATAAGCCGGTAGCTGTGCCAGGAATCAAAATTGCCATATTTTTTATACAGCGCGCTCAGGTCCTCCGGGACGTGCAGGGCGGGGAATTCCCCGGGCCGCACACTAATCAGGACCCGGCCATGGGTTACTGGCCGCGGCACCTGGTCATCGAGCCGTCCCTCCAGCCGGATGCCGGACTTCATTTCCAGCGCGTAATGATATTCCTGGCCGGGTTCGGCGGTAAACGGCTGGCTGTCGCTGTAGACGATCTTGCCCGAGGGCAGCCGGCCCATGAGTTGCAGCAGATGTCCGCCGGGGGACAGTTTTTGGAAGGTGAGCTCTCCGGTGGCGGTTTTCAGCCAGTCCTGCGGACGCAGCCCCTCCTCGCTGAGGTTCGGAATCAGGTCGGTCACGATTTCATGTCCGTTCCCATAAAAGCCAGACACCGTGATGTGAATGCCGCGCACGAGGCGGATGGGTGACTCCGGGCCGTCCACCTTTTGTTCCGCGTGTACCGTGGCATATTCGGGATGCGCTACTGAGAAGCCCAGGGTGCCGGTCAGCTCCTTTTCTTCGGGAATGCCCATCACCGGGTATCTCACCCGGGCTTGGCCGGCGCGATCCGTAATGGCCGGGACGGGCGGACCAAACAAACCCGTGCGCCAACTATTATCATCCACCCAACGCGGGCCTTTCACCCGGAAACTACCCGGCAAAACCGTGGCCCCGGCGATGGGCTGGCCGGCCTCGTCCTGGACCACCACGAGCATTTCTTTAAATTTGGGCGCGTCGGCCGAAATCGTATCGGAAAACTGGCAGCCGGCGGTGAGGAGGAAGAGCAATGCCGCCAGACTGAACCCGGCTGTCGTGTGCCGCCAGTTCCAGTCGCCGGTGATGGGTTGCGCCAGATGCCGCAGCCGGCGGACGATTTGGGAGCTGCCATTAACGGTGAGGCGGGTCTCCACAGCAGGTAATTTCAGCACGCGCAAAGCCAGCCGGGCCAGCAGCCGCGCGTAGGATTCCTGGTCCGCCAGTTGGCCGGCAGCGAGCCGGTCGGCCTCCTGTTCGCAGGCAAGATTATGCGCGGCCGGTGCCCGCCACACTAGCGGATGAAACCAGCAAACGGTCTGCATCCAGCGCCAGGCGACGCACCAGGCCAGATCATGCCGGCGCAGGTGGGCGATCTCATGACTGAGCAGGGCGGAAGCCTCGCCGGGGCCCAAATCCCGCAGCAGGGCGCGCGGCAGAATGATGACCGGTTGGACCAGGCCGCAAACGAACGGGGAAACGATGGCATCGGAAACTTGCACTTTCACTTCACCCCGGACCCCCAGCCGCTGTTGGATTTGTCCGGCCAGTTGGATGAGTTCCGGCGAGGGCGGGCCCGTGGCCCGGCGCACCTGCAGCAGCTCCCATTGCCACCGGGCCAGCCGCGTTGCACCCACCCCAAAGCCCAAAGCCCAGACCACCAGTAACGCGCTGGTCCAAGAAATGGACCCGGCGACCGCCGGAGCAGGCGTCGCCTTCTCTGGACGGGCCACCGCGCCGGGCAGGACTGGCTGGGCTGACACCGCCTGATTTAAGACCAGGGTTGGGCTTGAATTATGGAATGTGCCCGGCGTCAGCGGCGCGGTCATTTCCTCTGGCGCAATGTCCTGGACACCGACTGGAATTTTAAACCCGGGCACCGGCAGGAACGCCAGCACCGGCAGCATCACTCCGCAGACCAGCAGGCTGCGCCACAGCAGCAACCGCCAGCGCGCATGGCGCTGACGCAAACTGCCATGGATGCACCAACCCAGGGCGAGCAACGCGGTCCATTTGAACAGGATCACAAACCCCGGCAGCACCAGCAGATGGGCAAGATTCATTTGGATTTCCTTTTCGCTTTGCCGGCGGATGTTCCCGCGGCGGTCTGGCGGATGAGTTCGACATCGGCGGGTTTGAGGTCGGAAGTTTCCAGCAATTGCACGACCAGTTCCTGGCGGGAGCCGCCGGCAAAGATGCGGGCCAGCGTTTGGAGGGTCGTTTCCAACAGCGTGGCCTTGGGAATGGCCGCCGCATAATAAAACGCCTTACCCTGCAAGCGACGGGTGATGCTCCGCTTGGCCACGAGGTTGACCAGTATGGACCGCAGGGTGGCGTTTTCAATCGGCCAGCCAAATTGCGCTTGAATCTCCGCCGGCTTCAACTCCCCGTACTCCCAGAGAATGCGGAGCGCCTCAAGTTCGTTATGATTCAGCGATTGGAGGTTCATGTGTGAAATATTCACACATGGCGGCCTATCTGTCAACTCAAATGTGTGACTGTTTCACACATGGCGAAAGCCTTGCCTCAAGCACCCGCGCCCGTGACCGTCCGGTGGCAGAAATCGCCAAAACGTTCCCCGGCCTGGCGTTCGCGCGCATAGCGGTGAACGATGGGCGTCAGATAGTCCACCGCTTCCTTCAGCGTGACATTCGGCAGGATCAATTGGTTGAGCCGGGTGCCGGTGGCATCGGCCCCCAGGTAGAGGGCGTATTTGCCGGGCGCCCGGCCGACGAGGCCGATTTCCCCGAGAAACGGGCGGGCGCAGCCGTTGGGACAGCCGGTAAGCCGGAGGCTGATGGCGTCGTCCGCGAGGCCGGCCGCCTTCAACACCGGCTCCAGCCGGGCCAGCAAACCGGGCACCACCCGCTCACTCTCCGCCAGGGCCAGGCCGCAGGTGGGCAGCGCCACACAGGAGAGCGCGTTGCGCCGCAACCCGGTTAGCTCGTTCTCCCGGTCCAGTCCGTGTTTTGCGAAAATGGCTGTCAGTACTGGCTTTTGCGCGGCGGTGACGCCGGAGATGCTCAGGTTTTGCGCGGGCGTCAGCCGGAAGTCGCCCTTGTGCACAGTGGCAATCTCGCGCAGCGTCGTCTTCATCGGCCAGCCGGGCAGGTCCACGATCCGTCCACTCAATATATGCAGACCATAAAACCAGGTGCCGTCCGCGCAGGGCTGCCAGCCGTGCGGATCCTCCGTGGTGGTGAATTGAAACGGGCGCGCCGGCGCGAAGTGCAGCCCGGCCCGCCGCTCCACCTCCTGCCTGAACCACGCCACCCCGCGATCCGCGATGGTGTATTTCAGCCGGGCATTTTTGCGGTTCGTACGGTCCCCGAAATCCCGTTGCGTGGTCAGCACCGCGTCGCCGATGGCAATCACTTTATCCGCCGGAATAAAACCCAGCACATCCGCCAGCCGGGGAAAGGTCGCGGCGTTGCCATGACTCATGCCCATGCCGCCGCCGGCAGTGACATTGTAGCCCGCCAGCCGACCGTGCTCGACAATGGCAATGAAGCCCAGATCCTGGCTGAAAACATCCACCTCATTGGCCGGTGGCAGGGCAAAGCCGGTTTTGAATTTGCGTGGCAGGTATGTGCTGCCGTAGAGCGGTTCCGACTCCGGTTCGCCGCCCGCCACCAACTTTTCTTCCAGCCAGATTTCATGGTACGCGCGGGAACGCGGCAGCGCGTGCTCGCTCCAGGCCCGGGCCTGGGCATGCAACTCCTGCAAAATGGGATCACGTTCCGGATTGGGCGGTGCCATGACATTGCGGTTCACGTCCCCGCAGGCGGAGATGGTGTCCAGCAAGACCGCGTGCAGGCGCTGGATCAAGGCCCGGGCGTCGCCCTTGCGCACGCCATGAAATTGAAAGGTCTGGCGGGTGGTCAGCCGCAGGGAGGGCGAGGCGATTTCACCGGCCGCCTGATCGAGCGCCAGCCATTGCCGCGGGGTCACCCGGCCGCCCGGCAGGCGCACTCGGATCATGAAGCCAAACGCCTTTTCCTGGCCCGCCTGCTTGAGGGCGTTCCGCTGGTCGCGATCGTCCTGCATGTACAGCCCATGGAACTTGGTGAGCAGACTGCTGGCCTCGGAAATCGTGCCGGTGGACGGATCCGCCAAATCCGCCGCGATCCCGCCGCGCAAATGATGGGAAGCCAGTTTGACGGCTTCATTTGCAACCAATGGTTTGGTGGTGGCTGGGCTGGTGACACTCATGGCGTCAAAGCGTCAGGGCAAAGCCCCCGGTGATCAGCAGGACGTGCGCCCAAATGGCGATGACCAGAATTTTGGTGTAATTGCGGGCGCTGGCATTTTCACTCGGCTGCGCCGGGTCCGCCCCGAAGATTTTTTGATAATTCCACGCCCCGTAAATGCCCGCGAGCAGGACGATGACGAAGCCGGCGGCAAATACCAGCCGAAGACCCAGATAAAATGCGGCGTTATTCTGCATGCCCGGAACCTAACCGCACCCCGGCCACCGGCCAAGGTACAGATTTAACGATTTGCTTGATGGACAGATACAGTTGCCGTATCCGGCGACCGCACCAGTTCGCCCAGCGCGGCCACCGCTCGCGCCAGCCGGCTGGTCCACGGATGCCCGCAGTTGAGGCGGATGAAGTTGGGAAACTGTTGCGTGGCGGAAAACATCGGCCCCGGCGCGAGGCTGATGTTCCGGGCCAGTGCCAGCTCATGCAGTTTGAGGGCGGACACGCCGGGGGGCAGTTCGATCCAGAGCACGAAGCCCCCGCTGGGCCGGGTGACTTTGATCTCCGCCGGAAACGCCTCCGCCACCGCCCCGCTCATCCGTTGCAATTGCGTGGCGAACGCCCGGCGCAACGCGCGCAGGTGGCGGTCGTAGCCGCCGTTGGCCATGAATTCCGCAATCGCCAGTTGCGGCAGGGTGGCCGTGGCCAGGGTGCTGGTGAGCTTGAGCGATTTCACTGGTTCGTAATACCGGCCGGGCGCCACCCAGCCCACGCGGTAGCCCGGGGCCAGAGTCTTGGAAAACGAGCCGCACAACAGCACCGACCCGGTCCGGTCAAACGACTGCACGGTGCGCGGCCGGCGCTCGGTCTGCCACAGTTCGCCGTTGATATCGTCTTCAATGAGCGGAATGTCCCGGCACGCCAGAATTTCCAGGAGTCGCTGTTTGTTTTCATCCGGCATGCAGGAGCCGAGCGGGT
>Ga0302275_10005923_pt1 | contig 11700 bp, 8 predicted proteins | sample III_Bog_N2_2_FD_200229 | JGI IMG/M metagenome (GOLD analysis project Ga0302275, IMG submission 200229) | Peat permafrost microbial communities from Stordalen Mire near Abisko, Sweden - III_Bog_N2_2 | ecosystem: Environmental > Terrestrial > Soil > Wetlands > Peat | place: Sweden: Abisko...
GCTATAGCGACATTCACATGGGGTGCGCAGATCGGCATAGCGTGTTTCGAGGCTGAGCGATTTCATGCTTGATGGGATATCAAGGGTGTGATAGCTTCCGAACGACTGGGAGAAGAGATGGCATCTTTCGCTTCAGATTTGAAGGCGCCGAATCCACAGCTGGTGTGGGACACCCTCAACGGATATCAACGAACCGCCGCGCTTCGAACCGCCATCGAACTCGAACTCTTTACGGCCATCGGCGGCGGTGCGACTGTCGTGCCGGAACTCGCAAAAAGGTGCGGTGCTTCGGAACGCGGAATTCGAATTCTTTGTGACTACCTAACCGTGATTGGCTTGCTCACCAAGGTTGGCGGAGTCTATGGTCTGACGCCTACCAGTGCCGTGTTTCTAGACCAGCACTCGCCGGCAGCCATGGGTTCGATATCACGTTTTCTCAATTCACCTAAACTCATGGCTGGTTTTGCCAATCTCACCGAAACAGTACGGAAGGGCACCACGCAACTTAGCGACGGCGGTTGCATCGCGCCGGAATACGATATGTGGCCTACATTTGCTGAATCCATGACGCCCATCATGCGCGCTGCGACTGTTTTCATCGCTAACGAAGTCGCAAGTGAGGGCGCGGAGCCGCCTCGCAGGGTCCTGGATATCGCCGCCGGCCACGGACTCTTCGGAATCGAGGTGGCGAAAGTATTTCCGCAGGCTGAGATCGTGGCGCAGGATTGGCCGAAGGTGCTCGATGTTGCAAAGAAAAACGCAACTGCCGCTGGAGTTTCCGATCGCTATCACCTGCTGCCTGGAGACGCCTTCACGGTTGATTTCGGAGGTGGATACGATCTCGTGCTGTTGATGAACTTTCTGCACCATTTCGATGCATCGACCTGCGTCAAGCTGCTCGAAAAGATTCGTGCGGCCTTGTCCCCGAAAGGGCGGGTGATCACGCTTGAGTTTGTGCCGGATGAAGATCGGGTCAGCCCGCCGATTCCCGCAAGCTTCAGCATGATGATGCTTGGGCTGACTCCTGCCGGAGACGCCTACACAGCCAGCGAGCATTTAGAAATGGCGCGTGAAGCCGGCTTTCCGGAGGCCCGCCTCGTCGCCATCCCGCACTCCCCCCAGCAACTGATCATCAGCACAAAGACGTAGCTAGCTGATATCCGGGCGGCAATGAGCGGCGCACTGCCAACTATTCGGCATTGGCGCGTAGATTCTTTGTGTTTGGGAAAGCCGACATCTTTCTGCCTGTCAGGGCTCTACTTACCCGGGTAATACCCCGTCCGGTGGCGGATCAGGTAATCCGAGCTCCCCGGAACGCCTGCCAACGACACCGAGATCGTTCGAAAATCCGCTGAAGGCGCATGATGGGTCGGATAGTACCCGAGTAAATACTGCGTGCGCAGATCGTTTGAGACCTGCGTAAACGCCTCCTCCAGCTTTGCGGAGTTGGCGTAGTAATGTTTCCCGCCAGTCTCCTCCGAAAGCGTGATCAACGCATGTTCTCCGCCGGTGTCGCGACCTGCGTCGGCATCGATCGGCACGTCGATGATGCTGTAGACGAGCACCTCCGAACGCAGCGCCTGCTCCAGAGCCTTGGAATAGTTGACGCCCCTCACGGTGTCGTCGCCATCGGAGATCAGCACCAGTACCTTGCGCCCCTGGCGAGGGGCGAGGCTCTGCGAAGCTAGAAAAATCGTGTCGTAGAGCGCCGTCGCCGGGCCGCCGCGCAGACGTTCCAGTCCGCCATCGATCTGGTGCAGGTTATTGGTGAAGGGAACCACCTCGCGCACATCCGACGAGAACTCCATCAGGTCGAGCTGGTCCGCCGGGCGGAGCAACGCATGAATGAACTCCCGCGCCGCATGTTCCTCGATGCTCATGTCCTTGTGAACGGTCCCGCTGGTGTCGATCGCCAGCACGATCGACAGCGGCACGGCCGATTCGCGGTCAAACACGGAAATCGTCTGCGGCTTGCCGTCTTCCGCAACGGTGAAGTTGTCCCTGGTCAACCCGCCGACCGGGCCGCCCTTGGCGTCGGTCACGCTGGCGAAGACGGTCACCAGCCGCACGTTGACTTGAATTGTGGGCGCCGGAGCTGCAGCCGGCTTCGGAGTCTGTTGCGGGGAACTCAGCACCGGGCCAATGCCGATCCCCGCGCCTGGCTCCGTGTTTTGTCCAATCAAGGCTGCAGGAAAAAATGCCACGCTGACAATAAAAAATAGAACGATCCGGTTTCGCATGCTTCCCTTACAGATTAGACTCCCTGCCTGCAGAATTGTGTCCGGTCCAGTCTCGCGCCCTCCCGAAGTGAAGCGAGCGCAACGTCCTCGTGCTAACATCACTCACGATCATGAAGTCCATTCAAACTTCCGCCGCTCTCCTGACCGCTGCTCTGGCCTTGGCCAGCCTCGCCCCAACCCATTCGCTTGCGCAGACCGCCACCACGCCAGCTCCGAAGACGGCTCACAAGCCCGCCGCCTCGAGCGCCAGCGCCGCAGCAACGGCGCCGAAGCTCCCTGCCAACATTCCCGTTGTCAGGGGCATTCCGAAGACGCTCATCAAGATCGAGCTCAAATACATCGACGCCAAACTCGGCACCGGAGAGCTCGCCAAGCCTGGTTTGAACTACACCGTTCATTACACCGGATGGCTGCACGACGGCACCAAGTTCGACTCCTCCGTCGATCGCGGAACTCCCTTCGACTTTATTCAGGGACAGCACCGCGTCATCTCCGGGTGGGACCAGGGATTTACCGGCATGCGCGTGGGCGGCAAGCGCCGCCTCTTTATCCCCTACCAACTGGCTTACGGAGAAGGCGGCCGCGGCCCGATCCCGCCGAAGTCCGACCTGATCTTCGACATTGAATTCATAGCCCAATCCGATCCCAACGCGCCGAAACCGGCGCCGCCAACTCCGCCGGCCCCTACCCAGCCAGCAACTCCGCCGGCGGCAGCTCAGCCCGCAACACCGCCAGCGCCAAAGCCACAAATCCTCTAAGCATTCAGGCCTCACGAATGCCGGTACCCAGGTGCGACGCGCTTTATGCGGCGCCTGGGTTGTCCGCAGCAACTTCGCCGTAAGCAGACATCCCTCCCGACAATCTTCGCCACATGGCACGAAATCCCGCCATGCTATGATTCGCCCTAATGTCTCTGAACTCTGCCCGAACCCTCCCGCTAGCCGCCCTTCTTGTCGCCTCCGCGTGCGTCGCCCAGCAGCCGCCAGCCTCCTCGCCACTGATGCAGCGGCTGACCAGCATGGTCTACCCATCCGCCGGAGTCTGGACGGCCCAGCAGATCGACACCATGAACCGCCTCCGCGATACGGCGATCGCCGACCCTTATGCGCTCAATGAACTTGCGCACCTTACCGACAACATCGGGCCGCGCCTGAGTGGCTCGCCGCAGGCCCAGCAGGCGGTCGACTATGTCGCCGCCGAGATGCGCGCGCTCGGCGCGACCGTGCAGTTGGAGAAAACTTCGGTGCCCCACTGGGTCCGCGGGGTGGAAACCGGGCAACTCGTCTCCTGGCCGGGCATGGCCCCCGCGACGACGCAGAAGATCGTCCTCACCGCCTTAGGCGGGAGCGTCGCCACTCCAGCCGATGGGCTGACTGCTGATGTTATCGTCGTGAATTCCTTCGCCGACCTCAAAGCCCTGCCCGACGGTGCCGTCAAAGGCAAGATCCTGCTCTTCAACGAACACTTCGACAAACGCCTCGCCGCGCAGGGCCTCAGCTTTCAGGCTTATGGACAAGCGGTTGCCTACCGCATGAGCGCGCCCATTCTCGGCGCAGCACACGGAGCCGTGGCCGTTCTCGTTCGCTCGGTTGGCGGAGCCGACTATCGCATCCCCCACACCGGCATGACCATGTACGATCCGGCTCAGCCTAAGATTCCCGCGGGAGCCGTAACTGCCGAAGACGCCGACCTGCTCGCTCACCTCACCACCCAGGGCAAGGTGCAGATGAAGCTTACCCTCACTCCGCAAACCCTGCCCAACGCCGACAGCTACAACGTCATCGCCGACTGGAAAGGCACCGAACATCCTGAGCAGGTGGTCATCGTCTCCGGCCACTTGGACTCCTGGGACCTCGGCACTGGAGCAATCGATGATGGCGCGGGAGTCGTCGTCTCCATGCAGGCGATTCATCTGCTCTCGCAACTGGGAATCCATCCCAAACGCACGGTTCGCTTCATCGCCTGGATGTCGGAGGAAGAAGGCTCTCAGGGCGCGCAGACCTACGTTTCCGAACACGGCAGCGAGGTCGCTAACCACATCGGCGCGATTGAATCAGACTCCGGCGCGGGCCATCCCACAGGAATTCTCTTCACTGGCAAGCCTGCGCTCGAATCCTGGCTGCGGCCGGTGAACCAGGTGCTCGAACCGATCGGCGCAGCGGGGCTCACGCCATCGCCCGAGACGGGCGAAGACATCTCCGGCCTCACCGACAAGGGCGTCCCCAGCTTTGCCCCGAATCAGGACGGCCGCTTCTACTTCAACTACCACCACACCCCGGCTGACACCTTCGACAAAGTGGACGCGCACGAACTCAGTGAAAATGCCGCCCTTATGACGGTCCTCGCGTACGCCCTGGCCGACTCTCCCGAGCCAGCTCCGCGATAATTCTGCGGCTGAAGAAGGTTTCGCCTTTTGATAATGCGATAGCAACTCGCCACCTCAAGGGCGAAGAGAACTCCGACCCTTCAAGAGCGCATCCTACTGCCATCACCGGCATGCACGTTGCCAGACAACGTGACAGAGGCGAGTCGCACGTCGACTCAGCACGGAGCAGCCGGCTGAGAGGGTATAGCTTTCATGAGTCCAACGATTTCCGAAAAAAAGAAGCAGAAGCAGCGCGAGACCGACCAAGCGACCGGTAACGCCGGAGAACTTCACCAGAACGCCGGCGGCACTCATCCCCGCATGACGAATCAGCAGGGAGCGGTCATCGCCGATGACGAAAATTCTCTGAAGGCCACCGGCACTGACCGTCCTGGCCCGGTGCTCCTTGAAGATCAATTCCTGCGCGAAAAGATCCACCACTTCGACCACGAACGCATTCCCGAGCGCGTCGTCCACGCTCGCGGAGCAGCCGCCCATGGCTATTTTGAGCTCACCGAATCCCTCAAAGGAATCTCGAAGGCCGGAGTCTTGACCCGGGTCGGCGAGCGCGTTCCGGTATTCACTCGCTTCTCCACGGTCGCCGGAAACGCGGGCTCGTCGGACCTTGCTCGCGACGTTCGCGGCTTCGCCGTCAAGTTCTACACTCCTGAGGGAAACTGGGACCTTGTCGGCAACAACATTCCGGTATTTTTCATCCAGGATGCGATCAAGTTCCCCGACCTCATCCACTCGGTGAAGCAGGAGCCGGATCGCGGATTTCCCCAGGCGGCCTCGGCTCACGACACCTTTTGGGACTACGCCTCGCTCTCGCCGGAAGCGACCCACATGCTGATGTGGGTCATGTCCGATCGCGCCATTCCCCGCTCCTTCGCCAACATGGAAGGCTTTGGCGTCCATACCTTCCGTCTCATCAATGAAGAGGACAAAACTACCTACGTCAAATTCCACTGGCGCCCCAAGCAGGGCCTGCAGTCGGTCATCTGGGACGAAGCGCTCAAGATCAGCGGAGCCGACCCAGACTTCCATCGCCGCAACATGTGGAACTCTCTCGAAGCGGGTAAGCCTTACGAATGGGATCTCGCCGTCCAGCTCTTCGATGAAGACTTCGTCGAAAAGTTCGAGTTCGATGTTCTCGACGCTACCAAAGTCATTCCGGAAGAGCAGATTCCGCTGCGCGTCATTGGACGCATGGTGCTCGACCGCAATCCGACCAACTACTTCTCCGAGACCGAGCAAGTCGCCTTCATGACCTCCAACGTCGTGCCGGGCATCGACTTTACCAACGACCCACTGCTCCAGGGCCGCAATTTTTCCTATCTCGATACGCAGCTCTCCCGCCTCGGCACTCCGAATTTCGCTGAATTGCCGATCAACGCTCCCAAGTGTCCGGTCATGAACTTCCAGCGCGACGGACATATGCAATACCGTGTCCCGAAGGGCCGCGTTTCATATTCCCCGAGTTCGCTTGATCCGGAGACGGAGCGCGCCGACCCGCATGCCGGTTTCCACACTGGGCCGGAACGCGTCGAGGGCGACAAGCTTCGCATCCGCCCCGAAGCGTTCGCCGATCACTTCAGCCAGGCGCGGCAGTTCTTCTACTCCCAGACTGAGCCGGAACAGAACCACATCGTCTCGGCGTTCATCTTTGAGCTGAGCAAGGTCGAAACCAAGGCAGTTCGCGAACGCGTGGTCGGCCTGCTCGCGAATGTCGATGAGAAGATCGCCACCCGCGTCGCGAACGGTCTCGGCATGTATGGCGAGATCAAAAAGGCTCCCGCAAAAGTTCCGGTGCGCACCGATCTTCCCGCATCTCCAACGCTCAGCATCCTCAACAAGGCGAAGAAGACGCTGGAGGGCCGGCGCATTGGCGTCCTGATCGCCGATGGCAGTGATGTCGCGATCGTCGAGTCGCTGAAGGCGGCCGGCGAGGGCGCAGGAGCCGACGTCTTTGTCATCGCTCCGAAAGTGGGCGGCGCGCGAGCCGGCGAGCCGCAATCGAAAAAGGGCCACAAGACATCGCAACTCCCGACCATCGAAGCCGACTTCCAACTAGCGGGAGGTCCCTCTGTCCTCTTTGACGCTGTCTTTCTCGCGCTTTCTGAAGAAGGTGGAAAGACTCTCAGCCAGGAGGCCGCTGGCGTGGCCTTCGTTCACGATGCTTTTGCTCACCTGAAGGTCATCGGGGCGACTGCTGGAGCCAAGTCTTTGCTCGACAAAGCAGGAGTGATCCCTGACAAAGGAGTGATCTCGGCAGCCGATGCGACTGTCGTCGAAGCCTTCCTGACTCAGGCTGCGCAAGGCCGCATCTGGGAACGCGAACCTAAGGTTCGCACCACCTACTAGAGCAATCCTCAACCACGCCGGCCACTCTTGCATAACGATCATGAGAGTGGCCGGCTTTTGCTGCCCTTCCCTGAAAGCCAGCCGCAGTCACTTATTCCTTCGTCCGCAAATCAAATTGCAGTACGCTGAGTTATCGCTGATGCTTTCGAACGATAAGGAGCCATCCCTTGCGGAGCAGAGTATTCGGAACTTGCCAGCTACTCGGCTGTTGTCTCTCGGCGATCTTCCTCTGGGGAACGATCCCCGTTCACGGAGCCTCCTCTACCGCTGCACCGACCACCCCCACCTGGAACAGTCAATCTGCCGCCCATTATCTCGATGATCGCGAAGTCTGGTGGCAGAACTGGCCGCGCGCCCAGAAAGAGAATGGCACCCTCTGCATCTCCTGCCACACGGTGGTTCCTTACGCGATGGTGCGACCCGGCATGAAAAAGGACCTGGGCGAATCCGCCATCTCCGCTCCTGAAAAAGTCATGATGGACAGCGTCGAAAAACGCGTCGCCCAATGGTCGAAGATGGCGCCGTTCTACTCCGACGAGAAATATGGCGAAGGCAAAGCAGTCACATCCCGTGCCACGGAAGCGGTGCTCAACGCCATCGTACTTGCCAGCTACGACGCCCGGCAGGGTCATCTTCGCCCGATTACGCGAACCGCCTTCGAAAATGCCTGGGCGCTCCAGCAGACGTCCGGCGACCTCGCCGGGGGATGGATGTGGCAGGACTTCCACCTCGGCCCGTGGGAATCGGCCGAATCCGGCTACCAGGGCGCAGCGCTTTTCAGGATCGAAGCGCTGAACGCGCCCGATGGCTATGCGAGCGAACCCGAAGTCCGCAAGCATCTCGACGCGGAGCGGGTTTATCTTCAAAAGAACTATGCTGCCCAGCCGGTCATCAACCAGCTCTATATCTTGTGGGCGACCGCGAAGGATCCGAACCTGTTGAGCGGCGACGAACGCCAGACGCTTCTCGCCGCAATCAAGGCGCAGCAGCAGGAGGATGGCGGCTGGCGGACCGCGACCATCGACAAACGGGAGCGCGCCGATCACTCTCCTGAACCATCCGAAAGCGACGGCTATGCCACCGGCCTCGTCGTTCTCGCCCTTGAAGAATCGGGCGCGTCCGCGACGGACGCGCCACTTCAACGCGGCCTGAACTGGTTACGCGAGCACCAGCAGAAAGACGGAGCCTGGCTGGCAGCGTCCATCAATAAGCAGCGCGATCCGAAGAGCGATCCGGCGCTTTTCATGACCGACGCCGCAACCGCTTACGCGGTGATGGCCCTGCAAGAAGCCAGGTAATTGTGACCCCCGAGGAATTCCGCACCTATGCGGACTCAAAGACGCTCAGCTCTTCTTTTGCTCGAGCGCGTAACTGTACGCGCCCAGGAAGCCCGAAAATCCCCTTGACTCACCTCTTCGTCTCAACTACGGTGGTCACTTCACCGGAGTCCTCCTCTTGCGCAGCTTCCAGGCAGTCCGGAGAATGGCCCTCCTGCACGTCGCCGGGATTCTCCTCGCAACCACTGCCGTCGCCCAGATCCGCCTCGATGCGCCACCCTCGGTGGTTATCCGGGGCGGAGCCGGTGCGACCGACTTCAGGCTGGTCAACGCCGGATCGCAACCCGCAGCGCTCGACCTCAAGGCAGGCGGGTTCGTCGACTGGGCCGCCCGCACGACCCTGACGAAGCCGAAGATCGCCTTTACTGTCGTCCCCGGCAACACCCCGCCGCCCTCCACGCTCGCCCCGCAACAATCCATCAAGATTGAGGCCTCCATCGCGAACTTTGAAGGCTCGAGCGAAGCCGCAGTCACCCTATTTAACGGAAATACCGAGCTCGGCGAACTTCGCGCCACCGCCATCGACGTCCCGCTCAATGTAGCCATTGAAGGCGAAGGCGCTGGCGACAAGAAGCTCGACTACTCCGAAAGTTCCGACGCTACCCTGACCCTGCGTAACGGCGACCCCGATGCCTACCCGGTCAAGTGGCAACTCGTGCTCGACGGCCGCGTGATCGGGGAGGCAACCACCAGCGTCCCGCCTGACGGTATCGCCCGCATCCCCATCCACCCCAACTCGAGCGCCTATTCCTGGACCGACTGGATCCACCCGACCACCAAGACCGGAACCCTCATCCTCAAACTTCAGGCCCCGGATAAATTCCCGCAGGACATGCTTCCCGAGCGCGAGATTCCGGTTACGCTCCAGCTGTCGCCATCGAGTCCGCTCTGGACCTATGTGCGGTCGTATCTCTACGTCGCCTTCGTCCTCTTCCTAGGCGGAATCCTCTCGCTGCTGGGCAGTTCTCTGCTGCCAAACCTGCTCCGGAAGATCGCGCTGCGACGCCAGGTCGCCGACCTCGCCAACCGAACCAGCAGCGTCAGCACCCGGGTCGATTCCTACCTGCGGGTCCTGCTTAGGCTCGAGCGCAAGAAGATCAGCATGCTGCTGATGGATGCGGGACTGCTCACCCTCACCGAAGGGGACGTCTTCGACCAGGTTTCGATCTCCGTGGATCGCCTCATGAAGCGCCTCGATGTCGCCGAACGCCTGGACGATTTATGGCGGCGCTTCGAAAACGCCTGCGCCACAGCGCCGCCCTCACTGAGCAATGAAGTCAACAAAACCCTCCAGGCAGCGGCCGAGCAGATCCACTCCTTCTCGCTCCCTACCGAAGACCTGGCCGCCGCGAATAAGCTCCTCGATGACGCGAACTACTCTCTCAACCTGCTCGATAACTCCGACGCGCTGGCAAAACGCATCGCCAACAATTTTAACGAGCTCAAGGCCAGAAAAGCCCTTTTCCCGCATGACTACTACAGCGATCTGGAGACTTCGCTGACCGGCGTCTTCGCTATCCTCGACCGCGGTTACGGCGATCCCAACAACCTGACCCAGCAGATGTTCTTCGCGGTCGATCACGATGTCGCGGCGATCCACGCTGCACTGGACTATGCGATCGTCCGCGCCAGTGTCGCCTCTGCCGCGACCGATCACTGCACGACCGCAGGCCAGGAAGCGACGGCACGTCTCTTCCAGCGTGAGTGTGAACTCGTTAACCTGCTGGGTACGCTTTCGTGGGGCGCGCTCCGCGAGGCTACCCTTCTGGTGCAGGAGATGCGGGAAGACATCTACGTCGGCGATGTCCTCGAAGAGCTGGGCAAAGACAAACAGGCCGAGGTCGTCTTTGACACCCAAAAGGCGCGCCCCTATCTGCCGGTCTTCTTCTCGATATCGTTCAAGGACCCTCGCTTCAATGGGGCCGCCGCGATCAAGCGACTCTCGTCGCACTGGAATTTCCCTAAAGGTCTGGTCGAAAACGGCTGGAAGGTCTGCCACTTCTTTGAAGCCGACGATGCCGCCCCGGGCACGGAAAACAAGGTCACGGTTGAGGCAATCGTGCGCAGCCGCCGTCACCCAGAGCAGCAAAAGGTGCTTACGCAACAGATTGCAATCCAGCCCCGCCATACCGATCGCGAGTATTCACGACTCTTCGCCGAGGGCCTTCGCTTCTTCATTGCATTTGGAGTGGCGCTCGCGGGTCTCTTATCGGGCGCTCTCGAACAGCTCACCAAACTGGACTTCCTGCCGGCCACGGTAGCGATCCTGGCGCTCGGCTTTGGCGCAGACTCAATCAAGAACCTGCTTACCCAGTCGCCTAAGAAGCCCTCTACCTCGTAGGCTGCTCCAGCAAGGCACAAAAAATCCAGATCAGCGTTGCTACCTGGCTTGCCGATCTGGATGGTCATCTAGTTAATTGAACCGTTTATCGTCTCGAGACTACGACAGGACGGGCAAACTAATCGCCTGTCCAACTTTGATCTTGTCCGGGTCGGCGATACCATTAGCCGATGCAATCTGGCTATATTTGCTCGCTGCCCCGTAGAAGCGCTGCGCGACGTGGGAGAGGTTATCGCCGGATTGGATTGTATAAGGCTGCTCCGCTCCGCCGGTTGTTGCGATCTCGTGGTGTAAGTCCGAGTAAGTCGGATCTGCCTTCTTGATCGCGTCCCACACCCGGTTCAACACCACCGTCGAAGGTACGGAGCCTTTCAGCAGTAACTTGTCGCCATCAAGGTCGACCTGATCCACGGTTGCGCCAAGATCAGAGAAACTCTGAATGGTCGAGATCACGCCCGCATACTTCTGTTTCAACTGCTCTAAGTCCGCCATCTTTGTCTCCTGCCCGCTTCATGCGAGCTGCTAAAGTACTAGCCTTCGTGCTTGCTCATGATGTGTTTCGCTGCCACTGCCACCGCTGCTGCGCCTAGTCCCTGGATCAGCTGCGGGTGAGCGGCATAGAGTTCGCTCAGCTTATCGATGATGGAAGGGTCCGCTTTCTCAGCGTGCTCAGCGAGGGTCTGTATATCTTCAGGCTTGATCGTCGCCGCCTGGTCGGGCGTTATCGGAGCCTGATTCCCGGCCAGCAGCGAAGCGAGAGGAGACGACGAACTGCCCGTGACCTTGCTCAGCACCTCAGGTCCGACCGCGGCCACCAGGCTGTTCAAGACGGAAGCCTGCTGGGTTCCATTGCTGTGAGAGAACAGCTGTGACGCCAGCTGCGCGAAAGGCGCCGTCTCGCCGGAGCGAAATACCTCAGCCAGGCCGCTGGCCACCGAAGACTGTGGCACCGCGCCCGCCAGCTGTGAAAACTGCTCGGCAGTGGGGGCGCCAGCAGCGCTCCCACCCGAAAACTGCTTGACCAAATCTCCAAGTCCAGACAAAAATCCCATG